>Ga0114964_10000571_pt1 | contig 28437 bp, 29 predicted proteins | sample C_131016_MF_Meta_FD_92638 | JGI IMG/M metagenome (GOLD analysis project Ga0114964, IMG submission 92638) | Freshwater microbial communities from Lake Croche, Canada to study carbon cycling - C_131016_MF_MetaG | ecosystem: Environmental > Aquatic > Freshwater > Lake | place: Lake Croche, Canada...
GCGCCAGCCCGGATCAACGGCAATGGTCAGCACTGCCGCCTCGTCGGCGGCAATCCGCGTCAGGATGAAACCGGCCAACTGCTGTTGCGAGACCAGCGCATTGGCCTCGACATTCGGATCGGTGATCAACCGGCTTATTTCGACCTCGGTCCAGCCGCGCGCAAAACTGGCGGCATGCAGGGCGGTCGCCTGCGGTGCATCCGCACCATTCATCAGACGGAAGCTTGGCGTCGGGCGTTTGAACAGGGTCTGGACGGAATGCCACCAACGCATGGATGATCCTTTAACGCCTGGCAATTCTGGCATGATCCTGCGGCTTGGCATCGGCGCCGCGCAGATAGAGCGGTTCGGGCGGCGAATGGACCTGAGCTGCCGCCAGTCCCAACCGCGCGATCCAGACAATATCGGGGGCGGGTGGCGAGGGCTCGATGAACACCTGCGGCCCGAGAATATCGGCAAATGGCAACAACAGATCGGCAGCCGGTCCGATCACCTTGACCCCGCCATTGCCGAGCGCGCGGGCTATATCTTCCAACCCCATGCGGGCCGGTTCGATCAGCGGATGGCCGGATGCGCTGACAAACTGGCAATAGGCATTGCCGTGGCGGGCATCGATCAGGCTGGCAATCGACAAGGTGGTGCCGCCGATAATATGGGGCGCGGCATAGGCTGAAAGCGTGGTGACACCGACGACAGGCAAGCCGCTCGCCACGCCGATGGCGCGGGCGGCAGACAGGCCGACACGCAGACCGGTAAAACTGCCTGGCCCGACCGAAACGGCTACTTTGTTGATGGAAGACAGCCCACCATCAATGCCTTTGAGCACACGCTGCAGCAGCGGCACGAGCGCCTCGGCATGGCCGCGCTCCATCGTCAGGCTTTCACTGATCAGCGGAAATTCCGCCCCTGCGTCATAGACACAGACGGCGCAGGCCGACAATGCCGTATCGATAGCCAAGATCCGCACCGGCGACCCTCATCATTCTCTGTCTTGCATGGCCAGAGATACGGGATCAGGCAGGGCTGCCCTGCGTCCCGTATTCCGGCCCCTCAATAGGCTTCGACTTCGCGCACATCCGGCAGAAAATGTCGCAGCAGGTTCTGGATGCCGTGCTTCAGCGTGGCGGTCGAGGACGGGCAACCGGCGCGAGAGCCTTTCATGGTCAGATAGACCACGCCGTCGCGGAAACCCCTGAATGTGATAGCGCCGCCATCGCCCGCCACCGCAGGCCGGACACGGGTCTCGATCAATTCCTTGATAGTGGCCACGGTTTGCTGATCTTTTGGATCGAAAAATTCATCGTCATGGGCGGCTTGATGGGCAGCCTGTTCGGCCTCGGCCCCGTCAAACAGCGGCTCGCCGGACAGAAAATGCTCCATGATACCGCCGAGAATGGCCGGCTTGAGGTGCTGCCACTCTCCGTCAGCTTTGGTCACCGAGACAAAATCACCGCCATAAAACACCGATGATACGCCCTGCACGGCAAACAGCCGGCGGGCGAGCGGGGAATGCTGGGCGGCCTGACGGTCGCGGATTTCCAGCGTGCCCTCCGGCATTACCATGCGGCCGGGCAAAAATTTCAACGTGGCCGGGTTCGGGGTGGTTTCGGTTTCAATGAACATCGGATCCTCCATCGGCAGCCTGTCGGGCCCGCACTATGTGCGCGGATTCCATAAATAGCATATCCAAACCTATGTGGGCCATCTCCGGCATAATTTCAATCGAATATGCGCGCGTTCTGCTCATGAGAGGGCATCAATGGCCTGATCGTCCAAATGGCCCGGCACAATCACGATCGGGATGGGAAAATGTCCCGCCGCCTTGCCGGCCAGTAGCGAGACGAGCGGGCCGGGGCCCTCGGCATCTGTGCCGGCGGCCAAAATCAGCGAGGATATGTCCTCGTCCCGATGGATCAGCGCCAGAATCTGCTCGCTCATCACCCCTTCGACCACCAGCGTCTCGATTTCCACCGCCGTCAGGGCCTGCACCGAGGCCATGGCCCGGGCCAGGTGCTGCCCGGCCATTTCGGCGGCTTCCGAGCGCATGACATCGCCGACTCCGAGCCAGTGGTTGAAATCGCTTTCGCCGGTTACCGCCAGCATCATCAGGCTTGCACCTGTCCGGCTGGCCCGTCGGGCGGCATAGCGGATCGAGCGGCTGCTCTCGGGCTTGCCGTCGATGATCACCAGCAATTTCGGCTGGTGTCCGGCTTCAAAGGCCTTGCGTTTGATGTGTGCCATCACTGTTGTTTCCACGCCGGGCGGGGACGGCCAGCAGAGAAAAACCTCGAGACCAAAGCCGTCAGCCCCGGCTAACAAAGCCCAGAATATCCTTGACCGAGCGCATGGTTTGGGCCGCCAGCACGCGGGCCCGGTCGGAACCATCCACCAGAATGGCATCGATATGGGCCGGATCGGCCATCAGACGCTTCATGTCCGCACCGATCGGGCCGAGTTTTTCCACCGACAGGTCAACCAGCGCCGATTTGAACGTCGAGAACTGCGCGCCACCGAATTGGCGCAAGACAGCAGCTTTGTCGGTGTCCGAGAGGGCGGCGAAAATACCGACCAGATTGTCGGCTTCCGGACGGCTGGCCAGACCCGCTTCCTCGCTTGGCAAAGCCTCGGGATCGGTTTTGGCCTTGCGCACCTTCTGGGCGATGGAATCGGCATCGTCATTGAGGTTGATGCGCGAATAGTCGGAAGGGTCGGATTTCGACATTTTCTTGGTGCCGTCGCGCAGGCTCATCACGCGCGTAGCCGGACCCTGGATCAGCGGTTCGGGCAGAGGGAAGAAGGCCTCGCCGAAGCCGTGGCCGGCAATCGAGGCGGCATAGTCATTGTTGAATTTCTGGGCGATGTCGCGCGCCAGTTCCAGATGCTGCTTCTGGTCATCGCCGACCGGCACATGGGTGGCACGATAGACCAGAATATCGGCGGCCATCAAAGCCGGATAGGCATAGAGGCCGACCGAGGCGTTTTCGCGGTCCTTGCCGGCTTTTTCCTTGAATTGGGTCATCCGGTTGAGCCAGCCGAGCCGCGCCGTGCAGTTGAACACCCATGCCAGTTCGGCATGTTCGCTGACCTGCGACTGGTTGAACACGATGTGCTTTTTCGGATCGATCCCGCAGGCAATGAAGGCGGCGGTGACTTCGCGGATGCTGTTGCGCAGCTGCACGGGATCTTGCGGCACGGTAATGGCGTGCAGATCGACCACGCAATAGATGCAGTCATGCGACTGCTGCAGGGCGACGAATTTGGTGATGGCGCCGAGATAATTGCCCAGATGCAGGTTGCCGGTCGGCTGCACGCCGGAAAAGACCAGATCTTTGAAGGGGGTGGCGGGTGCAGTTGTCGCTTCGGTCATGGTGTCGGCGTCCTCGGGGTCGGCATCTCGGGCTATCAGGCATATCGATCGTGCCGCTTATGGCAAGCAGGTTCGTCTGTTGCAAGGTCTGATGCAAGGGGAACCGGTTGTTTCCCGTCAGTTTTGCGCAGTGTGTTGCTGGGTCAACAGCCCGAAACCCGACGCGCATAACCCGTAAATGCCGCATCCGCCGAGGCATTTTGCCAGCAGCGACAGGATTTCGACCCCAAATGACGGTCGGTCCGACAGGATCGGGTCGAGCAGAGCCGCAATCAGCTCTACGCCCGCCAGCATCAAGGCGGTGGCGATCATGCAGAACAAGAGATCACGCAGCATGGTCCGTTCGGGCCGCCATGAGAGCCTGACCAGTAAAAAACCCAAGCCCACCAGCATTTCGATGCCCGCTCCGGCGCTAAGCGACAGCGCGAAAGCGTGGGCGTCGGGCTGTCCGCCTTGCCGCAACAGCAGGCAGACCACCTGCACAGCTGCCAGTCCGGCCACAGTGGCCAGCAAGGGTTCCCTGATGCGGCCATGGGCAAAAAAGCCGTGCGCGCAGACCCGCCCGACAGCCAGAGCCGGCAGGGCCAGCGCAAAACCGGCCAAAGCCCCGGCCGTCGCCTGCCGGGCGGCTGGGTCAAAAGCGCCGTGTTCAAACAGAACATGGCTGATCGGATCAGCCAGCAGGACCAATCCGCCGCTGGCGGGCACGGCCAGCACCAGTGAGAGCAGCATGGCCCGATCCATCCCGCGTCCGAATGCGGGGCGATCGGCGGCCAGCGCATCGCGGCTGATGGCCGGCAGCACCACAATCGCCAGCACGGCGGCAATAAAACCGAACGGCAACTGGGTCACGCGGTCGGCAAAATACAGCTGGGATACCAATCCGCTGTACTGGCCCGCCTGACTGACCAGAATCAGGAAGGCCAGTTGGCTGCCTGCGGCAATCACCATGCCCGGGGCGCATATTGCGATGAAACGGCGGATTGCCGGGGTCCAGCGCGGCCTTGCCCATCGCAACGGGCTTTCCGAACTCTGGACCACCAGCAGCAGGACAAGCCCCTGGACCAAGCCCGAAGCCCCCGACAGTGCGGCCAGTCCGATGGCGGCCTGCGAGGGTTCCTGCGGATGGAATGTCAGCCAGATGAGCGCCAGCACCAGCACCATATTGACCAGTACCCCCGACCATGCGGCCAGCGCGAACTTTTGTCTGGTGGCCAGAATGGCTGAGGCCACGGCGGCCACACCGCTGCCCGCCACCATCGGAAAAGACAGCACCAGTGCCTGCGCGGCGAGATCCGCCGTTTGGGCAGGGGCGCCTAGCAGCAGCACCAGCGGCACAGCGAGAAACTGCACAACAACCGCCAGCAGGCCGAACAGCAAAGCAAGAGACACCATCACCTGTCCGGCAAATTGGCGGGCGGCCTGCTCACCCTCCCGCGCGTGCTCGCCCAGCATCAACGGCACAAAAGCGGTGTGTAACCCGCCTTCGCCAAGCACCCGCCGCACCAGATTGGGCAGGCGCAGGGCGATCAGCAAAGCATCCCCGACCGGACCGGCTCCGAACAAAACCGCCAATCCGACATCGCGGGCAAAACCGAGCAGACGCGACAGCGCGGCCGCCGCACCCACCACAAGCGAGGCCAGCCTGCCAGGGGGTGGCACGGCAGTTGGCTCCATCAGAGGATGAACCGGCTCAGATCGGCATTTTTCGCCAGATCGCCCACCGATTGCGTGACGTGGGTGGCGTCGATGGTGATGGTCTCGCCCGAACGGTCGGGAGCGGTGAAAGAGATCTCGTCGAGGATCCGTTCCATTACGGTCTGCAACCGGCGCGCGCCGATGTTTTCGACGGTGGAATTGACCTGAACCGCGATCTTGGCGACTTCCGCAATGGAATCATCGGTAAAGACCAGGTCGACACCTTCGGTCAGCAGCAAGGCAATATACTGTTTGATCAGGCTGGCTTCGGTATCAACCAGAATCCGTCTGAAATCATGCTCGTTCAACGGTTGCAATTCGACGCGGATCGGCAGACGGCCCTGCAATTCGGGCAGAAGGTCGGACGGTTTGGCGACATGGAACGCCCCTGATGCGATGAACAGGATATGGTCGGTTTTCACTGCGCCGTGCTTGGTGGTCACCGTGGTGCCTTCGATCAGCGGCAGTAGGTCGCGCTGCACGCCTTCGCGCGAGACATCGGCGCCGCTGCGGCCTTCGCGCACGCAGATCTTGTCGATCTCGTCCAGAAAGACGATGCCGTTGTTCTCGACCTCGCGGATGGCCTCCTGGACAATGGCTTCCTGGTCGATCAGCTTGTCGCTTTCCTCGGCCACCAGCGGAGCATAGGCATCTTTGACCGAGGTGCGGCGGGTGGTGGTGCGATGGCCCTTGCCGAACAATTCGCCCAGATTGATCGCGCCCAAGGCGGTGCCGGGCGTACCGGGAATATCGAACATCGGCATACCGCCTTGCGGGCTCTGAACCTCGATCTCGATTTCCTTGTCGTCAAGCTCGTCGGCACGCAATTTCTTGCGGAAACTGTCGCGGGTCGATGCGCTGGCACTGGCCCCGACCAGTGCATCCAGCACGCGGTCCTCGGCGGCCAGACGGGCGCGGGCCTCGACATCCTTGCGCTTGCGGTCCTTGATCATGCTGATCCCGACCTCGACCAGATCGCGGATGATCTGTTCGACATCGCGGCCGACATAGCCGACTTCGGTGAATTTGGTGGCCTCGATTTTCAGGAACGGCGCTCCAGCCAGACGTGCCAGACGGCGGGCGATTTCGGTTTTGCCGCAGCCGGTCGGGCCGATCATCAGGATATTTTTCGGCATGACCTCGTCCCGCATCGAGCCGGTCAGCTGCTGCCGCCGCCAGCGGTTGCGCAGGGCGATGGCCACGGCGCGCTTGGCATCGGCCTGACCGACGATGAAGCGGTCCAGTTCGGAGACGATTTCACGCGGCGAGAAATGGGTCATGCTTTTGCTTCTTGTGTCGAGAGTGTTTCAATCACGATGTTGGCATTGGTATAGACGCAAATATCGGCGGCAATCTGCAGCGATTTGCGGACAATGGCTTCGGCATCCGCATCGGTATCGATCAGGGCGCGGGCCGCAGCCAGTGCATAGGTGCCCCCCGAGCCGATGCCCATGATGCCGCCTTCGGGTTCCAATACGTCGCCCGTCCCTGACAGGATCAGGCCGACAGAGCGGTCGGCCACCAGCATCATCGCCTCGAGCCGGCGCAGATAGCGGTCGGTCCGCCAGTCTTTGGCGAGTTCGACACAGGCGCGCGTCAGTTGGCCGGGATATTGTTCAAGCTTGGCTTCCAGCCGTTCAAACAGCGTGAAGGCATCGGCGGTAGAGCCTGCAAAGCCGGAAATCACCTCGCCTTTGCCCAGACGCCGGACTTTTTTGGCATTGGCTTTCATCACCGTCTGGCCGAGGCTGACCTGCCCGTCGCCGCCCATCACCACGGTATCGCCCTTGCGGACCATCAGAATCGTGGTTGCCCGCCAGCGTTTGGACTCGTCTTGTGTCATGATGGTTCCCTCACAATGTCTGCTTCCATGTAGGATATGATATGCCGAGAGGAAAGAGGGCTTTCATCCGCGCCGCTTTCTTTCATGTGGCGCAAAAGCCCGCTTCTTGATAGAAGGCCATTCTCCACCCGAGACAAAGCGGGCGTGCTGCGGGACGCCCATCAAGGACCAGACAGATGCGTAAGGCAGAATTGGCGCGCAACACCGCCGAGACCAAGATCGAAGTTTCATTGACTATCGACGGCACGGGCAAGGCCGATATCAAGACCGGTGTCGGCTTTTTCGATCATATGCTGGAGCTGTTCGCCCGCCATGCGCTGATTGATCTGACGGTCCGTTGTGACGGTGACACCCATATCGACGACCACCACAGCGTCGAGGACATCGGCATTGCGATGGGGCAGGCCCTGCTGCAGGCGCTTGGCGATAAAAAAGGCATTAAGCGGTATGCCAGTGTGCATCTGCCGATGGACGAGACACTGACACGGGTCGCTGTCGATGTCTCGGGCCGGCCGTTTCTGGTGTTCCGCACCCAGTTTGCGGTGGCCAAAATCGGCACATTCGACACCGAGCTGGTCCGTGAATGGTTCCAGGCCTTTGCGATCAATGCGGGTCTGACGCTGCATGTCGAAACTCTTTACGGGGACAATGCGCACCATATCGCCGAATCCTGTTTCAAGGGGTTGGCGCGGAGTTTGCGTGAGGCTTTGGCGGTCGATCCCCGTGAGGGGGGACGTGTTCCCTCCACCAAGGGCACATTATAAGGGCTTCACCATGGCTGTTTTTGCCATTTATGCGGCATCCTCGCCGAACAGGCCATCGCTTTCGCAACAGGCGGATGCGGTGGTTGTGCGCGAGGGCTTCTCGTTCTGGGCGTTTTTGATGCCGATGGTCTGGTGCGCCTATCATCGGGCGTGGCGTCCATTCGGCGTGCTGGTCACTCTCACAGTGTTGCTGGCACTGGTATGCGGTGATTTCGGGCTCGACAACAGCGCCCTGATGCTGGCGATGGATGCGCTGGTCGCCGTGTTTGTCGGCCTTGCTGCCGCCGATCTGCGCGGAGCAGCCCTGCAGCGTCAGGGTTTCGATCTTGTCAATATCGTGATTGCCGACAAGGAGGATACGGCCTTGCTGCGCCATCTCGAACAGGGCTTTGTCGTGCGCAAGGAGCGTGCGGAGGTGCCGGTCGGCGATATCGAGACGGCCATGAAAACCTTCAATGCCGATCTGGCCAGCCCGTCCTATCGCCGTTCGGCGATACTGGGTCTGTTTCCCGAGGCGCGCCGATGAATATCGTGATTATCGACTACGGGTCCGGCAATCTCCATTCCGCCCACAAGGCGTTCGAGCGGGTCGTGCGCGACCAGAATCTCGATATGACTGTGACGCTGACGTCGGATGCCGATGTCGTGCGCAAGGCCGATCGCATCGTGCTGCCTGGCGTTGGGGCCTTTGCCGATTGCCGCCGCGGGCTTGATGCGGTGGCCGGCATGCGCGAGGTGCTGGAGGAGGTCGTCCACCAGCAGGGCCGTCCTTTTCTGGGCATTTGCGTCGGAATGCAATTGCTCGCCAGCTATGGCCGCGAGCATGAAACCAGCGAGGGTCTGGGCTGGATTCCCGGCGAGGTCGTGATGATCGAGCCTGACGATCCGGCTTTGAAAATCCCGCATATGGGCTGGAATACCCTGCACAACACGCATCCCCATGCCCTGCTCGAGGGAATTCCGACCGGTGCGGCGGGGTGGAATGCCTATTTTGTCCATTCCTACCACCTGAAGGCCGAGCATCCTTCCCACGTGCTGGCGACCACCGATTATGGCCAGCCGATTACCGCAATTGTTGGCCGCGACAATATTGTCGGCACGCAATTCCATCCCGAAAAGAGCCAGAAACTCGGTCTGGCCTTCATTGCGAATTTCCTGAGGTGGCAACCGTGATCCTGTTTCCGGCAATTGATTTGAAAGAAGGACGCTGCGTGCGTCTTGTGCAGGGCGACATGGAGCAGGCTACTGTTTTCAACGACGATCCGGCTGCCCAGGCCGCAGACTTCGAAAGTCAGGGTTTCGAGTGGCTCCATCTGGTCGATCTCGATGGTGCTTTTGCCGGCAAGCCGATGAATGCGGCGGCCGTGCAGGCCATCCTGGACCGGGTCAAGCTTCCCGTCCAACTCGGTGGCGGGATCCGCACCATGAAAACGGTTGAAGGCTGGCTGAGCCACGGCGTCGCCCGTGTTATCATCGGCACGGCGGCGGTCAAGGATCCGGCCTTTGTGCGCGAGGCCGCGCGCCTGTTTCCCGGTCGGGTGGCTGTCGGCATCGATGCGCGCGACGGCCGCGTGGCGGTGGACGGCTGGGCGGAACTGTCGGAAATTTCTGCAGTCGAACTGGGGCGCCGCTTCGAGGATGCCGGCGTGGCGGCCATTGTCTATACCGATATTGCCCGTGACGGGATTTTGAAGGGCCTGAATATCGAGGCGACCCTGGAACTGGCCAATAGCCTGACCATTCCGGTGATTGCCTCCGGCGGTCTGGCGTCCATCGACGATGTCCAGCGTCTGTTGCAACCCGACTGCGCGGTGCTGGAAGGCGCGATTACCGGACGCGCGCTTTATGACGGCCGTCTGGATCCCGAAGAAGCCCTGCGCCTGATCCGCTCGGTGAAGGGAGAGGCCCGTGCTTAAGGTTCGCGTCATTCCCTGTCTGGATGTCAAGGATGGCCGTGTCGTCAAAGGGGTGCAATTTCTGGAATTGCGCGATGCCGGTGATCCGGTCGAAAGCGCGATTGCCTATGACGCGGCGGGTGCGGATGAATTGTGCTTTCTCGACATTACCGCCAGCCACGAGGATCGCGGCACGCTGATCGATGTGGTGACCCGGACTGCTGAAGCCTGTTTCATGCCTTTGACGGTGGGTGGCGGTGTCCGCACCCTCGATGACATCCGCACCTTGTTGCTGGCAGGTGCCGACAAGGTGTCGATCATGACGGCGGCGGTGCATGACCGTTCGCTCGTCAGCCGCGCCGCCGAAAAATTCGGTGGCCAGTGTATTGTTGTGGCCATTGATGCCAAAAAAGTGTCGCAGGCCCACGAACCGGACCGTTGGGAAATCTTTACCCATGGCGGGCGCAAACCGACCGGGCTTGATGCGATTGCCTATGCCAGGGAGGTGACGGAGCTTGGCGCGGGTGAATTGCTGCTGACCTCCATGGATCGCGACGGCACCAAAGTCGGCTATGATGTCGCACTGACGCGGGCGATTGCCGATGCGGTGTCCGTGCCGGTGATCGCGTCCGGCGGTGTCGGTTCGTTGCAACATATGGTCGAAGGGATCCGTGATGGCCATGCCTCGGCGGTTCTGGCAGCGTCCATTTTCCATTTCGGCACCTATACGATCAATGAGGCCAAACAGGCGTTGGCCGATGCCGGATTGCCGGTGAGGATGGATGCATGACCGATTTTTCGCTCGAACAGCTCGATGCCTATCTGGCCGAACGCGCCAAGGCCTCTCCGGCCGATTCCTACACCGCCAAGCTGGTGCACAAGGGCCAGGCCTATGCCGCCAAAAAGCTGGGCGAGGAGGCTGTCGAGACCGTGATTGCCGCCGTTGAGAAGGACCGCCGCGCTTTGACACTCGAAGCGGCCGATCTTGTCTATCATCTTTTGGTCGTACTTCGCATCGGCGGCGTATCGGTGCAGGATGTGATGGGGGAGTTGCAGCGGCGGACAGTCCAGTCGGGCTTGGCTGAAAAAGCATCGCGTCCCAAGGACTGAGCGTTGTTTTGCACCACTCAATCACACAGGATCGGATGATCTGGTCTGGAGACGAGTATGGACAGCCAACTGTCTGAGAGCGATTTATCCGCCTATCGCGTGTTCACCCGCGATGAATGGGCGGCCTTGCGCGCCGATACGCCCCTGACCCTGACGGTCGAGGATCTGGTGAAATTGCAATCGGTCAATGATCCGATTTCGATCGAGGAGGTTGTGGCGATCTATCTGCCTCTGTCGCGCCTGCTGTCGCTCTATGTCGCGGCCACCCAGGGGCTGTTCAAGGCGACCCAGCGGTTCCTCATGGCGGCGGATGGCAAGGTGCCCTATGTGATCGGCTTGGCAGGCTCGGTTTCGGCCGGCAAATCCACCACCGCACGCGTATTGCGGGCTTTGCTGTCGCGCTGGCCCAACACGCCCAAGGTGGAACTGATCACCACCGACGGTTTTCTCTACCCCAACAAAATTCTGGAATCGCAGGGCCTGATGGAGCGCAAGGGTTTTCCCGAAAGCTATGACGGGGCGGCTTTGTTGCGGTTTCTGTCCGATATCAAGGCCGGCAAAAGCCATGTCGAGGCCCCGGTCTATTCGCATCTGGTCTATGATGTGGTACCCAACGAGACGATTTCGGTCGACCGCCCCGATATTCTGATTGTCGAGGGTCTGAATGTGCTGTTGTCGGGCCGCAGCGGCAAGGGCGATGCCGCCATCCCGGTGGTCTCCGATTTCTTTGATTTCTCGATTTACCTGCATGCCGAGGAAGAGCAGCTCGAACGCTGGTATATCGAACGTTTCATGCGGTTGCGCCAGACGGCGTTCCGCGATCCCCGCTCCTATTTCAAGAAATATGCGGAATTGAGCGACAAGGAGGCCGAAGCCACGGCCCACAGCATCTGGTCGCGCATCAACCTGCCGAATCTGCACGAGAATATCCTGCCGACCCGCCCCCGCGCCGGCTTGATCCTGACCAAAGGCGCCAGCCACCGCATCGAGCAGGTGGCCTTGCGCAAGCTCTGAGACTTAATGGCCGAGCAGGCCTTCGGCTCTGGCCAGATCGCGCAGGTTCTGGTCGGGACGCGCCCCGATATGGCTGATGATCTCGCTGGCCGCCAGCGCTCCCAGACGCGCGCAATCGAGCGGTACACGGCCCTGCGACAGGCCGAACAGGAAGCCTGCGGCATAGAGATCGCCCGCGCCCGTGGTGTCGACCACCCGTTCCACCGGCACGGCAGGGCATGATTGCACACCCGTCTCCTCGACCACCAATGCGCCTTGTTCCGAGCAGGTCACAACCGCCAGCAATCCCTTGCGGCGCAGCGCGGCAACGGCACTGTCCAGATCGGCGGTGGTGTAGAGGCTGCGCAATTCGTGCATATTGGCGAACAGGATATCGACCGTGCCGCCGGTGATCAGGTCGAGAAATTCATCCCGATAGCGGTCCACGCAAAAACTGTCCGACAGGGTCAGTGCGACTTTGCGGCCGGCCTGGTGGGCAATGTCAGCGGCTTTGATGAAGGCCTGTTTGGCGGCAGGAGGATCCCACAAATAGCCTTCCAGATAGGTGATCTGTGCTGCTTTGACGCTCTCGGCATCGACATCCTGCGGCCCAAGGTCCTGACAGATGCCGAGATAGGTATTCATTGTGCGCTCGCCGTCGGGCGTGATCAAAATCATGCATTTGGCGGTGGCTTTGCCCCCGGTGGCAGCCTGGGTGGGAAAATGCACACCGGCAGCGCGGATATCATGGGCAAAGGCCTCGCCCGCTGCATCATTGCGCACCTTGCCGATAAAGGCCGCCTTGCCGCCGAAGGAGGAGACGCCGACAATGGTATTGGCGGCCGATCCGCCCGAAATCAGGGTTGCCGGACCCATATCTTGATAGAGGGTCTCGGATTCCACTTCGCTTATCAGCTGCATCGAGCCTTTGGCCAGACCGCGTTTGATCAGAAAATCATCTTCGGTGCGGGCCAGCACATCGATAATGGCATTGCCAATACCAAGGACATCAAAACGGGCAGAGGTCATATCGGATCCAATCTCGGCTTTTCACGCTGTGGGGCATCGTTTCGCATTGCGCGGCAGACAGGTCAAGCGCGGCGGGATGAAACTCAAGACCGTTCCGCTCCGCCGGTCTGGTCGAGCACCTGATGCAGGGCCTCGATGGACGGCTGGTCAAGCTGGCCGATCCGTTTGGCGAGGCGGTTGGCCAGCGCAGTGGCCTCGGGCGACAGACCGGCCGTCAGGATCGAAATGCGCGGATGCGACAAATCCGCCAGCCGCATCAGCTCCTCGGCATCATCCCAGATGACATTGAAATAGGCGATGACCCGCTGCACAAACACCCAGTTGGGCCTGCCGCGCCGTCCGTGTTCGAGTGCGGACAGATAGGTCGGGCTCACCCCGATCTCCTCGGCCATGTCTTTCAGCAGAACGCCGCGTTCCTTGCGCATGGTGCGCAATTTGGCACCGAAGGGGGTCATACCTCACCCTTGCGGCGGCGCAGCCGCACATAAAGCGCGCCCGATCCGCCCTGATGCGGGGCCGCTTGCTCGAAGCCCATCACGACACCCCGCAAATCGGGCATCCGCAGCCATTCCGGCACCGAGCGGCGCAGGATGCCTTTCGCGTGCGGCTCGCCATCATTGAGGCGCGGGGAGGGGCTGGCTCCTTTGCCGGTCACCACCAGCACCAGCCTTGCATGGTCGGCTTGCGCACGGTGGAGAAACCGCCGCAGCCGCTCATGCGCGTCATGCTGGCGGAAGCCGTGCAGATCGAGCACCGCATCGATCTCGTATTGTCCGCGCGAGACCTGCTTGATCAGCTTGCGCTCGATCGTCGCCAGCGGCGGCGGCGCAACAGCGCGGAGCGGAGCGTGATGGGCCATGGCCAGCTTGCCGGCCGCCAGTTGCGCAAGCGCTTCGGCGGAGGGCTTTGGTGGGGACTTCTTGGGTTTGTTGATGGGAGGAGGGTGGGTGTCCGGCTGCTCCCCGACCGGTTTTTCTGCTTTGAGAACCCGCTTGCCATGCAAAGGCACAATCGAACGGGTGACCTCACGCCAGAGCGCAATCTCGTTGTGATGGAGAGGGCGGGGGCGAGGAGCCATCGGGGTCGGACCAAGGTTAAACCGGGTTTGATCGCCCCGTCAGCGGATTTGCAGCCGTGGGCTGGCATGATCCTGTCTTATGGGGCCATCGTCTTAATGGGGTTGCGTGTCGGGTGTTCCTGCCGATTCGGTGGCAATCAGATGCCAGTTCGGGTTCGGATTGCGGGCCTGGCGGGCAAAGGTCCAGATATCGATCACATCGACGATCTTGTCGGGGGCGCCTTCCACCACCTTGCCGGCAGAATCCTTGGTGGCCGAAATCAGTTTGGAGGAGAATTTCACCGAGAGCTGGATCATGCCATCGCGCAGATGCGCATCGACAAGCTCGGCCGAGTCGAGCGACACGAAGGTGGTGGTCATCACCTCGCCGCGCTTCTCGCGTTCGGCAATGGCAGCTGAAAAGCCCTCGAACACATCATGGGACAACAGGTTTTTAAGGCTGTCGCGGTCGCCCTGGGCAAAGGCCAAGACAATCATCTCGTAAGCCGCCCGTGCGCCTGATACGAAATCCTTGGGGTGGAAGCCCTTTTCATAAGCGGCGATCTCGTCGAGATGGCCTGCCAGCGCCGATCCATCCGGGGCAAAGCCTTTCCAGCGGTCTGAGGCGAAGGGGCCGGAGGCGGGTGTAGCATTGTCTGTCCGCATGCCGGGCATCGGCACGACATTGTCATGGGCGGTATTCTGGTCGTTCTGGTCGGATTTCGGACGGAATTGCTCGCTGCGGTCTTCCTCGTGGCCGGTGCGCATTCCCAACACGGAATAGAGCCGCCAGCCGACAAAGCCTGCCATGATGATGAAAACCAATGTCGAAAAGTCGAAAGAACTGCTCATAATGCCAACCTATGCTCGTCACCCGAGAAACCTACTCCATTCCTATATAGGATAGGGAGGGTATAAACATCCAGCCATACACGAAGAATTGCAGCATAAACGCCGTCCTCAAACATAGCAGGAACCTTTTGGACAACAAGAACAACTTGTCCGGCCTGTCTTATCCGTGCTAGCCGAAAAGGCAGAATTGCGTATCAATGGAATTCGGATTGATTCTGTCACAAAGGAGGAGGCCTGATATGGCTAACAATGAACCAGAGGCTTTACCCTCGCTGAATGCTTTGGCCCAATATATCAAGGACTTGTCCTTTGAAAATCCCAATGCGCCCGCATCCCTCGGTCCGCAGGAACAGGGTCCGAATATTTCGATTTCCGTCAATGTGAATGCCAAGGCCCTGTCCGAGACCGATTACGAGGTCGAACTGGTTCTGGAAGGCAAAGCCGGTGACGCGCCCAATATCCTGTTCAATTTCGAACTGGTCTATGCCGGAATTTTCCGGTTGCAGAACGTGCCGCAGGACCATTCCGCTCCGGTTGTGATGATCGAATGTCCGCGCCTGCTGTTCCCCTTCGCCCGCCAGATCGTTGCCGATGCGGTGCGCAATGGCGGTTTCCCGCCTTTGTTCATCGATCCGATCGACTTTGCCGCGCTCTACCGCGAGCGTGTCAATGATCTGGCCGGCAAGGAAGTGGCAGGACAGGCCTGATCTAATACAGGCCTGATTGAAGCTGGTTCGAGGATATCCCCATGACACACGTCGGGAAACAGGCCATCACGGTGCTTCCCGGCGTGATCCACTATCCGGGCTATTATGATGCGGATGCGTGCCGCGCTTTGGTGGACCAGTTGCGTCGGATTGCCGAAGACGCGCCGTTTTTTACCCCGACCATGCCCAAAACCAACAAGCCGTTTTCGGTCCGCATGACCAATTGCGGCAGTCTCGGCTGGGTGTCCGATCAGGCAGGCTATCGCTACCAGCCCGACCATCCGGTCACCAAGCGGCCTTGGCCGCCCATTCCCGCTGAACTCGCGGCGTTGTGGCAGGATGTGGCAGCAGACGCCCTGCCGCCCGAAGCCTGTCTGGTCAATTATTACGAGCCGACAGCCCGCATGGGCCTGCATCAGGACCGAGACGAGAAAACCTTCGATGCGCCTGTTGTCTCTGTTTCGCTGGGTGATACCGCCCTGTTCCGGATTGGCGGGACCAACAGGCGTGACCCGACCCGCTCGTTCAGGTTGCAGTCGGGGGATGTGCTGGTGTTCGGCGGGCCGGCGCGGCTGGCCTTTCACGGCATCGATCGTCTCTATGCCGGCAGTTCGACCCTGCTCGACAAAGGCGGGCGGCTGAACCTGACGCTACGGCGTGTTACGCCGAAGCCCTGACCAGCCTGCCCTTTCGCCGTCAACCGATCAAGCGGGTTTTGGGCCGCCTTTGGCCACGCCCACCAAAGCAGGGCGCAAAACGCGTTCGCCGATCACAAAACCGGGCTGCACGACTTGCGTGACCGTGCCCGCTGCGACTGTGGCATCCTCGGCTTCAAACATCGCCTGGTGCAGGTTCGGATCGAAACGCTCGTTCAGAGGCTCGACCTTGCGGATGCCATGGCGTTCCAGCGTTTTCAACAGATCGCGCTCGGTCAACTCGACGCCGTCCAGCATCGGCTTGATGGTGGCATCGGCCTGGTCACGGGCTTCCTGCGGCACGCTTTCGAGTGCGCGGCGTAGATTGTCGGTGACATTGAGCATGTCGCGGGCAAAGCCGGTCATTGCATAAGCGCGCGCATCCGCCACTTCCTTCTCGGTGCGGCGGCGCAGATTTTCCATCTCGGCCAGCGTGCGCAGCAGCTTGTCCTTCAGCGCTTCGACTTCCATTTGCAAGGCTTTTTCGGGATTGGCCTCGGCAATATCGGGCTGCACCTCGTTGACGGGTTCTGCGGTCTCCGGTGCGGCTGGCTGTGGTGTATGGGGATCGGTCATGGGGTCCGTTTCTCGGTTAACTCAGACATCAATGAGATGGTTTCTTGCAGTTGATGATGTGATCAAAAGGCCGCCCGACAAAAGGAGCTTGCCCTGTCTACCCCCGATATCAGGATTGGAGCGCCAAAAATCAAGATGCCGTCGGGCTCTTTTTGCTCTCGCCGGCCGGATTCAGGATGGCATGCAGGGTTGTCTCAATCGCTTTATTGCGGCTGGTATGCATGATTTTCGATCCGGTCAGGTCGGTGACATAGAAGACGTCGACGACTTTTTCACCGAATGTCGCAATATGGGCGGAGGCGATATTGAGGTTGAGCCGGCCCAGCGCGGTGGTCAGCTCGTAGAGCAGGCCCGGACGATCCAGACCCGAGACCTCGACAACCGTATAGCGGTTGGACAGGGCATTATCGATCACCACTTCGGCAACGACATGGAAGGCCTTGCTGTGCTTGCGCCCGTGTTTGGCGGCCACGGCTTCGGCGATCCTGATTTCGCCTTTCAGCGCCTGTTCGATGCTGTGGGCGACGCGGTTGGCGCGGCGTAATTCATCCTCATCATCCTCGAAGGCGCGCGACACCGAGATTGTATCCAGCGCCATGCCATCCGTTGTCGTGAAAATCTGCGCATCGACAATATTGGCCCCGGCGGCCGCACAGGCTCCGGTGATGATCGCCAGCAGCCGCGGATGGTCGGTCGCCGTGATGGTCAGTTCTGTCACACCCCTGAATTTGTCGGTGGCAACCTCGGTGGCCAGCGACCGCATGTCCTTTTCCGCAGCCAGCAGAAAACGGGCATGGCGGACGCGGTGTTCCTGATCCACCTTCAGCCAATAGGCGGGATAGTGGCGGCTGATATAGGCGTCGATTTCCGGATCGGACCAGCCCGGCAGGGCGTTGCGGGTGACATGCTGGGCATGGGCAACCCGTTGCGCGCGGTCGATGGTCGAATGGCCGCCGGCCAGAATGATTTCGGTTTCCCAAAACAGCGTGCGCAGCAACTGGCCTTTCCAGCCGTTCCAGACCCCCGGGCCCACCGCCATGATATCGCATACGGTCAGCACCAGCAGCAGTTTCAGCCGTTCTAGCGTCTGGACAATCGCCGAAAAGGTTTCGATGGTGCGCGGATCGGACAAATCGCGGCTCTGGGCAATCGTCGACATATCCAGATGGTGTTCGATCAGCCAGGCCACCGCCTCGGTTTCGGCCTCGTTCAGACCGAGCCGAGGGCACAGGCTGCGCGCAACCTTGGCTCCGGCGATCGAGTGGTCCTCGGGGCGGCCTTTGGCAACGTCATGCAGAAAAATCGCGACAGCCAGCACGGTGCGGTTGCGGATGGTCGGCAGGATCTCGTTGGCGACCGGCAATTCATCTTTCAGCAGACCCTTTTCGAGGCTCGACAGCACGCCGAGCGAGCGCAGCAGATGCTCGTCAACCGTATAATGGTGGTACATGTTGAACTGCATCAGGGCGACGATGCGCCCGAATTGCGGAATAAACCGCCCCAAAAGGCCGGTTTCGTTCATCCGTCGCAACACCACCTCGGGGGCGTTGTTGGAGGTCAGCAGATCGAGAAACAATTTGTTGGCCCCGGGATCGGCGCGCAATTGGGCATTGACCAGCCGCAGGGATTGTGTGACTAGCCGTGTGGCATCGGGGTGGATGGCATGGCCCAGCCGGTCGGCCAGCCAGAACAGTTTCAGCAGATTGATCGGATTTTTGGCAAAAATATCCGGCTTGGCCGCTGACAACCGCCCGCCGACCAGCACAAAATCGGGATTATCGGCAATACGGGTCTGCCTGCGCTTGAGATGGCCGAGCACCCGGTCGAGCATCGGCTTTTTCTTGGTGTGGCGCGCTTCAAGGGCGGCGCAGACAATCGCGGTCAGGTCACCGACATCTTTGGCGGTCAGGAAGTAGCGTTTCATGAAGCGTTCGACACCGGACAGGCCGCCATGTCCGGCATAGCCCATCCGCTCGGAAATCACCCGCTGCAGGTCGAATGACAAACGTTCTTCGGCCCGTCCGGTGGCGAAGTGCATATGGCATCTGACCCGCCACAGGAACTCCTCGCAGGCTTCGAACAGGGCATATTCATCGGGCTCGAACAGACCGGCCTCGACCAGATCGACCGTGCGTTTGACGCGATAGGCATATTTGGCAATCCAGAACAGTGTGTTCAGATCGCGGAAACCGCCTTTGCCTTCCTTGACATTCGGTTCGACCAGATAGCGCGATGTTCCGGCGCGGGTCACACGGCGTTCCCGCTCTGCCAGTTTCTCGGCCACAAATTCGGGCGCGGTGCCGATGACAATATCCTTGTCGAAGCGGGCTTCGAATTCGGCATAGAGCTTTGCCTCGCCGATGATCACGCGGGCCTCCAGCAACGCGGTGCGGATGGTCATATCCGCCTTGCCCTCGCGGATACATTCCTCGACGGTGCGGGTCGAATGGCCGACCTTGAGCTTGAGATCCCACAAGGCATAGAGAATGATTTCGACCACACTCTCGGACCAGGGTGTGGTTTTGTAGGGCAACAGGAATAGTAGATCGATATCGGAGCCGGGGGCCAGCGTGCCGCGTCCGTAACCACCGACGGCCGCCACCACCATGTGTTCGGCGGTCGACGGATTGTCGGCGGGATAGAAAATCTGGGTCGCCACCTCGAACAGGGCCGTGATGCAGCTGTCCATCACCAGCGACAAGTGTCCCGCGCAGGCCATGCCGTTGCGTTTGACGAACAGGATGGTTTCCGCATTGGCCCGCTCGCGCGTCAGGGTCTCCTGCAGGACAGCCACCACTGCCTTGCGTCCCTGGGTCATATCGGAGGCCTGGCGGGCGGCATCCATTACCGAGCGGCGCAGCAGATCGGGGTCGAATATCGTGATCGTGCGGTCGGTCGCAGGATCGTTGCTGGCAAGAACCTTTTGGGCGAGGTTCATCGGTTCACAGGCTCCGTTGCAGGTGGGGGATGAAACCCTGACTGTTCCACCCCGATGCCTGTGCAGTGCCTGCTTTGCCGCCTGCCGTCAACAAGGCTTTTGGCAGGCTTTATCGGAGCCTGCCTGTTTAATGGGCAGAGGCGGCGGCCTTTGCCTCTTTGCGGCGGGCATGCAGAATGAATTCCGTATAGCCGTTGGGCTGGCTGCGGCCCTTGAAGATCAGGTCGGCCGCGGCCTGGAAGGCGATGCCGTTGCAGGCCGGAGCCATCGGCTGGTAGAGCGGATCACCGGCATTCTGTCGGTCGACCACGGCGGCCATGCGGGTCATGCTTTCCATCACCTGCGCTTCGCTGACAACGCCATGCGCCAGCCAGTTGGCCAGATGCTGGCTGGAAATGCGCAAGGTGGCGCGGTCTTCCATCAAGCCGATATCATGGATGTCGGGTACTTTGGAGCAGCCGACGCCCTGATCGATCCAGCGCACCACATAGCCCAGAATGCCTTGGACATTGTTGTCGATTTCCTGCTTCACATCGTCGGGCGACCAGTTGGATTGTGCCATCGGAATGGTGAGGATGTCGCTCAGTTTTGCCCGCGGATGGCCGGTCAGCTCCTGCTGGCGTGCCCCGACATCGACCTGATGATAGTGCAGGGCATGCAGGGTGGCAGCCGTAGGCGAGGGCACCCAGGCTGTATTGGCACCTGCCTTGGGGTGGCCGATCTTCTGGCTGAGCATGTCGGCCATCCGGTCAGGCGCCGCCCACATGCCTTTGCCGATCTGCGCCTTGCCGGGCAGGCCGCAGGCCAGACCCGTATCGACATTGGAGTCCTCGTAGGCCGGCAGCCAGACGGAACTGCGCATGTCGTTCTTGCGGACCATCGGTCCGGCTTCCATCGAGGTATGGATTTCATCGCCGGTGCGATCGAGAAAGCCGGTATTGATGAAGGCGACGCGGTTCGGGGTCGCCAGAATACAGGCTTTGAGATTGGCGCTGGTGCGGCGTTCTTCGTCCATGATCCCCATTTTCAGGGTATAGCGCGGCAGGCCGAGCAGATCCTCGACCCTGGCAAACAGGCTGTCGGCCCAAGCCACTTCATCGGGACCGTGCATTTTGGGCTTCACGATATAGACCGATCCGGTGCGCGAATTGTGCAGAGGGCCCTTCGATTGCAGATCGTGCATGGCAATCAACACCGACACGGCGGCATCGATGATGGTTTCGGGAACCTCATGGCCCGTCTGGGTGCGGACCACATCGGTCATCATGTGATGGCCGACATTGCGCACCAGCATCAGCGAACGGCCGGGCAGCACCAGCGCTCCGCCCTTGGCGGCGGTGAAGCTGCGGTCGTGGTTGAGATGGCGCTCGACCATCTGACCGGCTTTTTCGAACGAGGCACTCAGGGTGCCTTTCATCAGACCCAGCCAGTTGCGGTAGATCTCGACCTTGTCCTCGGCATCCACGGCCGCCACGCTGTCTTCCATGTCCATGATGGTGGTGATGGCGGATTCGATGACCAGATCGGAAACGCCCGCCGGATCGGTCTTGCCGATCGGCGTCGAGCGGTCGATGCGGATTTCCAGATGCAGCTTGTGGTTGACCAGCACAATGGCCTCGGGCAGGGCTGTGGAGCCGCGATAGCCGACAAAGGCCGAGGGATCGGCCAGACCCGCGGTGCTGCCATCGCTCAACGTCACCAGCAAGGCGCCGTCATGAACGGCATAGGCGGAGACATCTGCATGGTGGCCCTTGGCGAGCGGAACGGCCTGGTCGAGCAATTGCTTGGCTTTGAGCACAACAACCGCGCCGCGCTTGGCGTTGAAGCCCTTGGAACGGGCCAGTTCGCCTTCATCGGCTACGGCATCGGTGCCGTAGAGCGCATCATAGAGGCTGCCCCAGCGCGCATTGGCGGCATTGAGGGCATAACGGGCATTCGACATCGGCACGACCAGCTGGGGGCCGGCAATCCGGCCGATTTCGGCATCCACATTGGCAGTGGCGATCACCTGACCGGCAGGCGCGGGCAGCAGATAGCCGATCTGGTGCAAGAAGGCCTCGTAGGCGGCCTGATCGATCGCCTGGCCCTGATGGCTGCGGTGCCAGGCATCAATCTGGTTCTGCAAGGCGTCGCGCTTGTCCAGCAAAGCCTGGTTTTGTGGTCCGAGCGTGTCGATGATCTGTCCCAGCCCCAGCCAGAAGGCTTGCGGGTCGATACCGGTTCCGACAATGGCTTCATTGACGACAAAATCATACAGGGGCTTGGCAATATGCAAAGAGCCGACAGTCACATCATTCATGGTCATACTTCTTCAAACAGGAGGAATGGAAGGCCGGACGCGCCATGGTATGTGCGCGTCCTTAACGATTGGCCAAAACAGCAAGACAGATCATCAACCTCGTGGGCCGATACGCAAGAGACCCACGGTTGGACCAGATCCAGCCGCTGGATTCGGAGGGCGGGGGTCAGCTCAGCGGGCCACTGCCATGCTTGGCAAAGCCGGGACGCGCGACAATGCCTTCATACCAATGCTGGAAATGCGGCATGTCGGGACGCTCGATGTCGATGGTGAACCAGCGATGGGCCAGCAGAGCCAGCGGAATGTCACCGAAGCTGAATGTATCGCCGGCGATATAGGCGTGACGGCTCAATTCCTGATCGACAAGGGCGAAAGCCTTGGCGCAGCCTTCGATACTGGCGGCGATGTCGGCATGGTTGCGCTGCTCGGGCGGGGTCCGCACCATGCCCCAGAACAGGCCGCGCATCGGCACCCAACCCGTTGTATGGGCCCAATCGATCCATTGATCGGCCTTGGCAAAGGTTTTCTCGTCCTTGGGAGTGATCAGATGGTCGGTGTCATGGCTGCGGCACAGATAGCGCATCATGGCATGGGACTCCCAGAGGATGAAGCCGTCATCGCTCATGGTCGGCACCAGCCCGTTCGGGTTCATGGCCAGATAGTCGGCCGTCTTGTTGATGCCGAAGGCCATGCCGGCATCAATCTGCGTATAGGGCAGGCCGATTTCGTCGCAGCAGCACAGGACTTTTTGGACATTGATCGAATTGGTTCGGCCCCAGATGGTCAGCATGGTTCTTGTCCTATCTCAAACAGTCTCGGGGTGGGGTACGGTCATGAAGATGTACGAACGGGCCCGCGCAGGAAGGATGATACCCGCATGGCCAGTTGGTCAATATGATGGAAATAGGGCGCAATGGCAAAAGTGGCCGCCAGCGTCGCCAGAGCCCCGGCCATCAGGCCGATCGTCGTACCGTAAAGCGGCGCAGCAAAGACCACCACTGTTGAACCGATCCCGCACAGGATCGGAAAATGCACCAGATAGATCGAGAAGGAATAACGGCCCAACTGCTCCAGCAGCCGGCCCTGCAGCAGATCTTTCAGGCCCTTGTGGTGCAGCAGGCCATAAAACATCAGGATCGCCCCGATCATTTTCTGGATATGGCCCGAGCAATCCAGTGACATCGGCATTCCGGCCTGACAGACGTTTTCGAGAAAACCCAGCGGGCTGGTTTCACCGGTAAAGCACAGGGTCATGCCGGTTATCAGAAACAGGATGGCGGTCCGGGTGTTCTGGTGGTGTTGTGCATTCTGGGTTTGCAGATTGATCAGGTGGCCGATGATGAACAGGATATAATAGGTCCGAATGAACAGCACACAGGCTAGGGCCAGGCCCAGACCGTAGAGGATGCGGCTCTGCTTGCGCAGGCTGATCAGCGCCAACAGCAGGATCGACCCGTGCATTTCCACGCTCAGGGTCCACAAGGGCGCAACAAACGAGGTGTCAATCGATTGCAGATATTGGTCGGCAAACAGCGCACTTGTTTCGGCATAGCCCATGAACAAGGCATTCAGAAAACTGTCATGCAATAGATTGGCCCATGTCAGCTCGGGCCGCCACCAGTCTTTCAGAAATACCGATCCCGACAGTTCGGCAGCGCGCACGGTAGGGTCGAGATCAACCACCAGCCATTTGATGATCAGTGACAGCAGGCAGGCCATGAAGGCAGGGATCAGCAAACGTCCCCAGCGGGCCGCCAATTGGCGGGTAGGCTGGTAGTCTTTCGAGAAACTCGGCGTCAGCACATAGCCCGACAGCAGAAAAAACACGAAAACGCCGGTATAGCCGTCATAGATCAGATAGAGCGGGGAGGAATGAACATAGCCCCCTAAGCTGTTGTCATGGATTTTGTCGGTGGCAAACAGCGGAAAAAAAGCTTCGGCAAGGTGCAACATCAACACCTGCAGACAGGCCAGACCTCTGATGACATCAAGATAGGTTGAGCGCACGGGAGCCTGCCAGACAGTCGAAATAGGGATCATGAAAATGGGATATTGGAGATATATAGTCTTTGAATTCTGTTTGAAAACAAGACCATTCCAGAAAAAAATCTAACGGGCCATACGGGCCTGCTTCTCGCGCCGCCGTTCGACCGAAGAGGGTATACGCAGGCTCTCGCGGTATTTGGCGACCGTGCGGCGGGCGATTTCGATGCCATCGGAGCGCAGTTTTTGCACCAGCACATCATCGGACAGCACGTTGGCGGGCAATTCCTCGTCGATCAACTGCTTGATCCGATGGCGCACGGCCTCGGCCGAATGGGACTCGCCATCATCGGTACCCGAAATCGAGGCGGTGAAGAAATATTTCATCTCGAACAGGCCGCGTGGCGTATGGATGAACTTGTTCGAGGTCACGCGGGACACGGTGGATTCATGCATGGCAATCGCATCCGCTACCGTTTTCAGGTTCAACGGACGCAAATGCGCCACCCCATGCAACAGGAACGCATCCTGTCGCCTTACGATCTCGCTGGCGACCTTGAGAATGGTTTTGGCCCGTTGTTCCAGCGAGCGGGTCAGCCATGTCGCATTTTGCAGACATTCGGCGACATAGGATTTTTCATCGTCATTGCGGGTCGAGGCCGAGACGCGCATCGCATAGGTCTGGTTGACCAGCACTTTGGGGAGAATATCATTGTTGAGTTCGACAAGCCATGTGTTGTCGGGCGCACGCCGGACCAGCACATCGGGCGCCACTGCCTGCATCGGTGCGCCACCGAAACGCAGACCCGGCTTGGGATCGAGATTGCGGATCTCGCCGACCATGTCCGCCATGTCGTCCTCATCGACATTGCAGATGCGGCGCAAGGTTGCGAAATCGCGCCGCGCCAGCAAGGCCAGATTGTCGAGCAGCAGGCCCATCGCCGGATCGAAACGCCCGCGCTCGATCAGCTGCAATTTCAGACATTCGGCCAGATTGCGCGCCCCCACACCGGTCGGATCGCAGGCCTGCACACGCTGCAGCACCATTTCGACCCGCTCGATCGGCACCGACAGCCGTTCGGCAATGTCTGCGAGCGGTTCGAGCAGATAGCCCGCATCGTCGATGCTGTCGATCAGGGTAAAGCCGATCATCCGGTCGGCCGGATCTTCGACCCCCATGCGGAACTGGGCTTCGACATGGTCCTGCAAGGACATGTTTTCGGAGACAAAGGCTTCGAGATCGGTGTCTTCGCCGTCATAGCCTGTGCCGCCCACGCCGGTCCAGCTGGTGGCGGACAGGCCGGACATCGGCTCCACCGGTGCCGCCGACTGTTCGGACGCCGATTCCTGATAGACATTCTCCATCGAGGTATCGAGACGGCTCTCGATGGTTGCGCCATTCTCGTTGAGCGATTCGGAGAACCAATCCTCGCGCTCGCCGTCATTGCTGTTGGACGGGGCTGCGGCGGTGTCGGGACCGTCATCCTCGCTGGCGCGCTCGAGCAGCGGGTTGCTTTCGAGTTCCTGCTCGATGAATTGGGCAAGGTCCAGCGTCGGCAGTTGCAACAGCTTGATCGCCTGCAACAGCTGCGGCGTCATGACCAGGGACTGGCCCTGGCGAATTTCAAGCCGTTGCGAAAACTTCATCGCGGACACTTCATAACCACGGACCAACACCTTCAAATGATGCGCAAACACCATCAGGCATGTTTCTTGCCTAGGCGGTTAGTGATAGTCCGATTACGGGTTCTTCGTCAAAGAAAATCAGCCGGCATTAGCCGAACATGATGAATCACAGGCGGAAATCCTCGCCCAGATAAAGCCGTCTCACATCGGGATTGTTGATGATGGCATCCGGCTGGCCTTCCATCAGCACGCGGCCGGAATGGATGATATAGGCGCGGTCGATCAGGCCGAGCGTTTCACGCACATTGTGGTCGGTGATCAGCACCCCGATGCCGCGTTGGGTCAGGTGGCGGACCAGATCCTGGATATCGCCGACGGCGATCGGATCAATCCCGGCAAAGGGCTCGTCGAGCAGCATGAATGACGGCCGACCAGCCAGCGAGCGGGCAATTTCACAGCGGCGACGCTCGCCCCCCGACAGGGCGATCGATGGCGATTTCCGCAGGCGCTTGATGTCGAATTCGTCGAGCAGGGCATCCAGTTCCGCTTCGCGCTTGTCGCGGTTGGGCTCGGTGACTTCGAGCACGGCGCGGATATTGTCCTCGACCGACAGGCCACGGAAAATCGAGGCTTCCTGCGGCAGATAGCCGATGCCGAGACGGGCCCGGCGATACATCGGCAGTTGGGTAATATCGAACCCGTCCAGTTCGATCCGTCCCTTGTCGGCGACGACAAGGCCGGTGATCATGTAGAAAATTGTGGTTTTTCCGGCTCCGTTGGGGCCGAGCAGGCCAACGGCCTCGCCATTGCGCACGGTCAATCCCGCATCCTGCACCACGGTGCGGCCGCGATAGCTTTTTTCAAGACCGGTGACAATCAGTTCGCCCGCAGCAGAAGCCGAAGAGGACAAAGCCGCATGCGTGTGGGTCGGGGCAGTCGTCATAGGGTCATCGGCTCGCTGGGATCAACAGTGGAGATACAAGGGTGATTTACGGACGCTGGGGGGGTTTTGCAGGTTTGGCCTCGGGCTTGTCACCGGAATTGGGGACCAGCAGACTTTTCACCCGACCCGAATTCGGCGAGGCTTCGACCACTGCCACACCCGTGGTCAGATCATAGACCACTTTTTCGCCTTTGGTGACATTGCCGTTCTGGGTCAGGGAGGCATCACCGGTCAAAACCATCCGGTTGGTGTCCTTGTCGTAAACGGCTTCACGGCTGGTGGCAATCTGGTCTTTGGAGACGATGGTGACACCCTCGAAGGCCTCGACCTTGCGCAGACTGGTGCCGCCGCCCAGATCGGGCCCGCTATTGGCGGGTGTCGCTGCAGGAGTTGGGGCAGGGGCCGGCGTTTTTCCGCCTGCATTATCGGGAGCATTGCGGATATAAAACACCACCATCCGACCGGATTTCATGGTTGTTTCGCCCTGCACAACCACGACATTGCCGGTGTAGATGGCTTTTTGATCTTTATCGAACACTTCGAGATGGTCGGATTCGATCGAGATCGGTTCCTTGGAACCCGATCCGAACGTGCCCATGCCGGGCGCGGCGCGCGCGGCCTGCGGAGTTTGCGCCAGAACAGGGCTGGCAGCGAGCATCGCGCCGAGAGCTGCACAGGCCACAAGCCGTGACAGCAAGGACGTGCCCGAAAGGGAATTAGGGGAGGAACGGCTCCATCGAACGGTCATTGCGTGCTCTCACTCTTGTCAGACGCGGGTTGGGCAGACTTCATCAGGGTTTTGACACGCCCGGTAAATGTGATCTGGCGGCCATTGTCCACAACTTGCATCTGATCGGCCTCGATTGTTGCTCCGGTCATGATCACACGGACTGGCTGATCTGTGAATACGGTGCCTGCCTTAAAATCGACCTTGGCCGATTGCATTTGCACATCATAGGTCTCGGATGTGATGCGCAAGGGATGATCGACGGTCATGAACTCTTTCTGGCTGTCATAAATACCCTGAAGCGCGGTCATCAAAGCGGTTTTATGGTCGGCCAGACCGATTTTCGCCTTCAACCCGGTGAGGTTCATCACAGTCGGCAGTTTGATATCCTGCAAGGCCTGATCGGCATCGACCTCGTAGGGCCGCAAATCCTGGCGGAAACCGGTCAGATGGGGTTGTTGCATGGTGATTTGCGAGCCCGATAGATTGAAAGAGGCGATGCTGAGGCCGGTTGAGATGGTGCGGAACGGATCAAACACCGCAATGGCAATAATGCCGACCAGCACAAGCGCTGATCCGATCGGAATAGCCCAGCGCAGAAAGCGGACAAACCGGCTGTGGCGCATGGCCTGGGCATAGCGGATGGTGACGATCTCGCGCGGTGTCGGGCCCGCAAATTGGGCCGATCCTGTCCGCTGGGATGCGTCTGCCGCCATCATGGTGCAATCCTTGGCACGACCCCGTCGGGGGTCAAACGATCAACTATGGGCAAAAATATCGATTTCGGGCCAACCGAGCAGGTCGAGTTCGGCGCGGCGCGGCAGGAAGCCGAAGCAATCCTTGGCCAGTTCCATCCGGTTTTCGCGCAGCAGCATCGTATCCAGTCTGGCCTTCAGCGCATGCAGATGCAGCACATCGGACGCGGCATAGGCGATTTGCGCCTCCGACAAGTCCGGCGCGCCCCAATCCGACGACTGCTGCTGTTTGGACAGATCGACCGACAGCAATTCGCGGGTGAGGTCTTTCAGTCCGTGCCGGTCGGTATAGGTGCGCACCAGCCGCGAGGCGATCTTGGTGCAATAGACCGGCTTGGTGACAACGCCGAAGGTTTTTTGCAGAATGGCGATATCGAAACGGGCAAAGTGGAACAATTTCAGTATCTTGGTATCAGCCAGCATCCGCACCAGATTGGGCGCGCTGGTCTGGCCTTGCGCGATTTTCACCAGATCGGCCGACCCGTCCCCGCGCGACATCTGCACAAGGCAGAGCCTGTCACGCACCGGATTGAGCCCCAATGTTTCGGTATCGATGGCAATGGAGTCCCCCGCATCGAAA
>Ga0114964_10000572_pt1 | contig 28435 bp, 22 predicted proteins | sample C_131016_MF_Meta_FD_92638 | JGI IMG/M metagenome (GOLD analysis project Ga0114964, IMG submission 92638) | Freshwater microbial communities from Lake Croche, Canada to study carbon cycling - C_131016_MF_MetaG | ecosystem: Environmental > Aquatic > Freshwater > Lake | place: Lake Croche, Canada...
ATCACGCCGTGATTTTGTCGATCACGCTTTGATTTCGCGCGCCGTGATGGTGTACTTGAAGCTGTCGGGCGCATAAGAGTCCAGGCGGCCTTCCGAGGTTTCGGCCACCGGGTACATCAAGAAACCCAAGGCACCTTCTTGGGCTCCCGGGAGCTTCAGGTCGTGCGCGGTGTTCCAGGCCAGCCAGTTGCCCTCCCAGCCACCAAACAAATGGCGGTTCACGGGGGCCACCACCGGATGGTCGGTTGTCTTGATCCACTCGGGCGTTTCCATGCGCATGACCTTGGCCACATCGGCCGGGTCCATGGCCACCCAACCATGGGCTTGCAAATACACCTCGGCGCGGCAATGCTGCGCGCCTTTCAGGCTGGCCGGAGTACCCGACAACTCTTTGTAGCCAAAAGCCGAGGGCACCAAACGAAGGCCATACACATCGCGGGCAGGCACACCCACCGCACGGCACAGCCCGACAAAGAGGGCATTGATGTCGGCGCATTTGCCGCCCAGGTTGCCCGTCTCGAGCATGGTCTTGATGTCGCCTTCGCCGCAGCCACGCACCTTGGGCTCGCGCCAGGCGTTGGCCACCACCCAGTCGTAAATGGCGCGTGCTTTTTGCTCATCGGTCTTGGCGCCTTGGGTGGCTTGGCGTGCCGTCGTGCGGACGATGCCTCCGGTTGGCAGCAGTTTGGTCGAGCGGGTGAAGTGGTGCAAGGTGCTGGCATCTTCGCGCACAAAACTCGGTACAGCGGCGGCGTTCCATTCGGTGCTGCGGTTGCGGGTTTGCACGCGGCTGGTGATCTCGGCCACGGGTCGGGTACGGTCCGCAAATTCGCTGTACAGCATGCGGGCGCCTTCAACGCCATCACTGCCCATGCGCGATGTGCCGTTACTGGTGTAGCGACTCTCGAGGGATCGCTGCCAATCGGTGTTGATGCTCGGCACCGGCAACCAGATGCGGCAGGCGCCAACGGGGTCGGCCAATTCGACGCGGGTTGTCACTTCAAAAGTACGCCAAGGCCCCACTTGGGGCGCAAAGCGACGCTCTGAAACGGTTTGGGCATGCAGCCATGCAGGCGCAGCCATCAGGGCGCCCACAGCAGCGCCCCCTTGAAGAAGAGAACGGCGAACGGGGATCATCAAAAGAACTCCGGAAAATAAAAAAATCCTGTCGGCACATACAAGGCCTTGTCACACAAGGTGCAAAGCCAATGCCCCGAAGGCAGGGGGTTTGATTATCGCTGAGTGGGCGTGGAAGTGAGAGCAGGAGAGGGACTGGGCATGGACTGCAGCCAACGCTGGGCTTCAGGGCCACTCCAATCGACATCGCCCTTGACGCGCCAGTGGGCCTTGCCGTCAGGACCGATCAAGACGGTTGTGGGGTAAACGGTCACGCCCCATTGCTTGGCCAGTTCGCCTTGCGGGTCCAGCACAACCGGGAAATCAAGCCCCGTGGCTTGCAGGTACCGCTTGACCCGAGCAGCCGGCTCGCGCACATTGACACCGATGACCAAGGGGTTGCCACCGCTGATTTCATGCAGGGTTTGCAAGGAAGGCAATTCTTCTTTGCAGGGCGCGCACCATGTGGCCCAGAAATTCAGAACCACCACCCGGTTTGCGAAGCTGCCCGCATGCCAGCGCTGGCCTTGCACATCTTGCCAATCGACAGGCGGCGTCAGCTGGCGGGCAGGCCAAGGGGTTTTTTCAAACTGCGCATGGGCAGGCCAGCAGATGAGCAGTAACAGAGCCGCCGCAAGCCTTGCACACTGCTTCATGTGAGGCGGTTCAAACGCGCTCGCCCACCCAAGCCTGCACGCTGGCCAGCGCAGCGGGCAAAGCCGCGGGTTGGGTGCCACCGGCCATGGCCATGTCGGGCTTGCCGCCACCTTTGCCGCCCACTTGTTGGGCCACAAAGTTGGCCAACTCACCGGCCTTGACCTTGCCCACCGTATCGGCGGTCACGCCAGCGGCGATATTGACCTTGTCGCCATCCACAGCGGCCAGCACGATCACAGCCGCGGACTTGAGCTTGTCTTTGAGCTTGTCCAAGGTGTCGCGCAGGGTTTTGGCCACCTCTGGACCCGAGCCCACGCCTTCAAGTTGGGCCACCAGCAGCTTGACGCCCTTGACATCCACCGCCTGGGTCAACAGCTCGTCGCCCTGGGCCGAAGCCAGCTTGCCTTTGGCAGCGGCCAGTTCTTTTTCCAGCGCCTTGACCTGGTCCAGCACCTGTTGGATGCGTGTGTTGAGCTCGGCAGGCTGGGCCTTGAGCGTGCCGGCCGCTTGGGTCACGGTGTCTTCCAGTGACTGCAAATAGGCCAGTGCGTTTTCACCCGTGACGGCTTCGATGCGGCGCACGCCTGCGGCCACGCCGCCTTCGCTGACGATCTTGAACAAACCAATGTCGCCCGTGGCTTTCACGTGCGTGCCACCGCACAGTTCGCGGCTGGAACCAATGTCCAAAACACGCACCGTCTCACCGTACTTCTCGCCAAACAGCATCATCGCGCCGGTTTTCTGGGCGCTTTCGATGTCCATCACGCGCGCTTGCGCGGCGGCGTTGGCCAAAATTTCGGCGTTGACCTGGGCTTCGATCTGTCGGATTTCAGCGTCGGTCACAGGCGCGTTGTGCGCAAAGTCAAAACGGGTGCGCTCAGGCGACACCAAGCTGCCCTTTTGCTGCACATGGCTGCCCAGCACTTCGCGCAGAGCCTTGTGCATCAGGTGGGTGGCGCTGTGGTTGCGCACGGTGGCGGCGCGCACAGCGGTGTCCACTTGGGCTTGCACCGCATCACCCACTTTCAGGCTGCCGGATTGGACTTCGCCGTGGTGGCCAAACACATCGGCCTTGATCTTGAGGGTGTCGGCCACATTGAACTGGCCGCCCGCGTTGTTCAGCACGCCCTGGTCGCCCACCTGACCACCCGACTCGGCGTAAAAAGGTGTGCTGTCCAGCACGACCACGCCTGACTGACCGGCTTTGAGTTCGGTCACGGCATTGCCATCGGCGTACAAAGCCAGCACTTTGGCCTGGGCCGTCAGCTCGTCATAGCCCACAAAGTCGTTGCCAGCGCCCGAGTAATCGAGGGCCTTGTCCATCTTGAACTTGCCAGCCGCGCGGGCCTGGGCTTTTTGCTTTTCCATGGCAGCGGCAAAACCCGCTTCGTCCACACTCAAACCACGTTCGCGGCACACGTCGGCCGACAAATCAAGCGGGAAACCGTAGGTGTCGTGCAGCTTGAAGGCGACTTCGCCGGGCAACAGCTTCACGCCGCCGTCCAAGGCCGCGTCCAGAATCTGCATGCCGCTTTGCAAGGTTTCAAAGAAGCGTTCTTCTTCCACCCGCAAAACGTCGGCAATGCGATCGGCCTGATCGGCCATGTTGGGGTAAGCCGCGCCCATGAGCTTCACCAAATCGGGCACCAGCTTGTGGAAGAACGGTTTTTTCTGGCCCAACAAATAGCCATGGCGAATCGCGCGGCGGATGATGCGGCGCTGCACATAGCCGCGCCCCTCGTTGCTGGGCACCACCCCGTCGCTCACCAAGAACGCGGTGGCGCGGATGTGGTCAGCAATCACGCGCAGGCTCTTGTGGCTCAGGTCGTTGCAACCGGTTTCGCGCGAAGCGGCTTTGATCAGCGCGTCAAAAATGTCGATCTCGTAATTGCTGTGGACATGTTGAAGAATGGCTGCAAGACGTTCGAGGCCCATGCCCGTGTCCACACAAGGCGCGGGCAGCGGCGTGACCGCGCCGGTCTCGTCCATGTTGAACTGCATGAACACGTTGTTCCAGATTTCGATGAAACGGTCGCCGTCTTCGTCGGGGCTGCCGGGTGGGCCGCCAGGGATGTGCGCACCGTGGTCGTAAAAGATTTCGGAGCAAGGGCCGCAAGGCCCGGTGTCGGCCATCATCCAGAAGTTGTCGGACTTGTATCGCCCGCCCTTGTTGTCGCCAATCCGGATGATGCGGTTTTCCTGCACGATGCGCTCCGGGGTCCATCCGGCCTTGACAAAAATGTCTTGCCAAATGGCATAAGCTTCATCGTCTTCCATGTACACCGTGGCATACAGCTTGTCTGCCGGTAACTTGTACACCTGGGTCAGCAGCTCCCAAGCCCAGTTGAGTGACTCGCGCTTGAAGTAGTCGCCAAAGGACCAGTTGCCCAGCATCTCAAAAAAGGTGTGGTGGCGGGCGGTGTAGCCCACGTTTTCCAAGTCGTTGTGCTTGCCGCCGGCCCGCAAACAGGCCTGCACAGATGCAGCGCGGACATAGGAGCGCTTGTCCGAGCCCAAAAACACGTCCTTGAACTGAACCATCCCCGAGTTGGTGAACATCAGGGTCGGGTCATTGCCCGGCACCAGGGGGCTGGACGCCACCACGGTATGGCCCTTGGACGCAAAAAAGTCCAAAAAGGTCTTGCGGATGTCGGCAACGGAAAAAAGGGGTTGGTTCATGGCGGAAAGCACAGGTGGTCAGGGCAGCAGCGCCCAGCAGGGAGATAAGCCCCGATTATAGGGAAGCCCCCCAAGACGACCACCCCACCCCCAGCGGCCATGGCCACACGGTCCATGGCGAAGACAACCGCACTCGCAGCCTGACCTTGGCTTCCATCGCGCCTGGCAATTATTTAATCTAAAAATAAAATATTGCTTATTTTTATGTATTTTTAAGTAGTATTATTTTCATTTTTTGCCAGACCAAAATCACACAAGGAGTTGCAATGCAATCAAATCCAAAACCACCGTTGCTGTTGAGATCCTTGGCCGCCTTGGCCTTGACTGCCTTGTCACTGCTGACACGGTGTCCGCAGGCACTTGCGCAAACAGGCTCTGGTGGCAAAGAAGGCAGCATTGAGCACTGCGAGCGCAACCTCGGGACCCTGGCGGTGGCCGAGCCTCAAAGTCACATGCTGGCCTCTTTGGGGCAATTCAAATTGGGCTCACCTGCGACCATGCTGCGCATGATCGCGCAAGAGTCGAATTGCTTTACCGTGGTTGAACGCGGTGTGGGTATGCAAAACATCCAGCAAGAGCGGGCGCTCTCTGCCAACGGCATGCTGCGGCAAGATGCCAATGTGGGAGGCGGACAGTTGCAAGCTGCCGACTTTGTGTTGACACCGAGCCTGCAGTTTTCGGACAACACCGGCGGCGTGGGTGGCGCCATTGGCGGGCTGTTGGGCCGCTTCGGCGGCGCACTGGGCGCCTTGGGGGGATTGGCTGGCGGACTGAAGTTCAAAGAGGCCGAGACCACTTTACTCTTGGCCGATGTGCGCTCTGGCATTCAAGTGGCCAGCGCGGAGGGGCAGGCCTCCAAAATGGACTTCAGCCTCAGTGGCTGGGGCTGGGGTGGTTTGGGTTGGGCCAGCGCGGGGGGCTATGCCAAAACGCCAGAGGGCAAGTTGCTGGCCGCCAGCCTGTTGGACAACTTCAACCGCATCGTGCAGCAGGTGCGCAACAAGCCTGCCTTGGTGCAGGCCAGCTCAGCCTCGTCGCAGGCCAATTCGCAGGCCTCAGCACAGGCCACGCCCCTGTCGCCTGCCATGGCACAAACGCCTTTGCCAATTCAGCCCCCAATGGCCATGCCCGCTCCCCCTATGGTGGCTCCTTCTGCCGCGGCCATGAGAGCCAACGCCGCCGCCATCCAACGGGCTGCAGGTATGTATGGTGGACAACTCCATGGTGTACTCGAAGGCCCGATGACGCTGATGATGTCACCCCAAGGCGACGTGGTTGGATCGGTCCATCTCAAAGACCAACAAGTGATGACCCTGAGCGGAAAAGTGAGTACCCCCCAAGGCGATTTCATGCTCAGTGGGGCCCACCCCATGGGAGCCGTCATGATGCTGGGAAAAATAGACAGCCAGAACGCCTTGGCACAGGGCAACTGGTTCATTTCAAACTCGGCTTCTGCAGCACCCATCCCGGGGGGAAGTTTTGCCCTCAAGCGATGAATCGCTGAGTTTGTGCACCCCCCTCTGTTCTGCCCTGGCCAGGGCGAAGCTTCAAGTCGTGGCAACATAGCGCTAAACCATCAAAGGACGCCCCATGGACATGAAGACCTCCCCCCTCGCCCTGCTGAACGACCCCAGCCTGCTCAAAACCGACGCCCTCATCCACGGCCAATGGGTGGCCGGCAGCAGCCGTTTTGACATCACCGACCCGGCCACGGGCGCAGTGCTGGCCAACGTGGCCAACCTCGGCCCGGCTGAGGCCGAGCAAGCCATTGCCGCCGCTAACGCCGCCTGGCCGGCCTGGAAAGCCAAGACCGCCAAAGAGCGCAGCATTATTTTGCGCAAGTGGTACGACTTGCTGATGGCCAACCAAGACGACCTGGGCCGCATCATGACCGCCGAGCAAGGCAAGCCCCTGGCCGAAGCCAAAGGCGAAGTCGCCTACGGCGCCAGCTTTGTCGAGTGGTTTGCCGAAGAAGCCAAGCGCATCAATGGCGAGACCCTGCCGCAGTTTGACAACACACGCCGCTTGATGGTGCTCAAGCAACCCATCGGCGTGTGCGCCGCGATCACGCCCTGGAACTTTCCGTTGGCCATGATCACCCGCAAAGTCGCGCCCGCGCTGGCTGCGGGTTGCACCGTGATCATCAAACCCGCTGAGCTCACGCCGCTCACCGCGCTGGCTGCAGCCGAGTTGGCCATGCGCGCCGGCATTCCGCCCGGTGTGCTGAACATGATCACCGCCGACAGCGACAACTCGATTGCGGTAGGCAAGGTGCTGTGCGCCAGCGACGTGGTGCGGCACATCAGCTTTACAGGTTCCACCGAAGTGGGCCGCATCTTGATGGCGCAGTCCGCGCCCACCGTCAAAAAAATGTCTTTGGAGCTGGGCGGTAATGCGCCCTTCATTGTGTTCGAAGACGCCGACATCGACAGCGCGGTTGAAGGCGCTTTTGCCAGCAAGTACCGCAACGCCGGTCAGACCTGCGTATGTTCCAACCGCTTGTATGTGCAAGAAGCGGTGTACGACGAGTTTGTCAAAAAATTCGCCCTCAAAGTGCAAACCGCCAAAGTAGGCAATGGTTTTGAAGACGGCGTGAACCAAGGCCCCTTGATCGAAGAAGCGGCGCTGGTCAAAGTACAACGCCATCTGGACGACGCGGTGGCCAAGGGCGGGCGTGTGCTGGTCGGCGGCAAGCGCTTGGCCATCGGATCCGGTCAGTTCTTTGAACCCACAGTGGTGGCCGATGCCACGGCGGACATGCTGTGCGCCAAAGAAGAAACCTTTGGCCCCTTTGCGCCCATCTTCAAATTCAAGACCGAGCAAGAAGCGATTGACGCGGCCAACGACACCGAGTTTGGACTGGCCAGCTACTTTTACAGCCGCGACGTGGGCCGCATCTTCCGTGTGAGCGAGGCGCTCGAATACGGCATGGTCGGCATCAACGTGGGTATTTTGGCCACCGAGCATGTGCCCTTTGGCGGTGTGAAGCAATCGGGTCTGGGACGCGAAGGTTCACACCACGGCATGGACGATTATGTGGAAATCAAATACTTGTGCATGGGTGACATCCACAAGTAATTCACTGTCAAGCCGCCTTGACTTTCTTCGGTGCAAACCATGCCACATACAGGGCGGGCAAGGCCACCAAAGTGAGCAAGGTGGCGGTGAACAAACCGCAGATCACCACAATCGCCAAGGGCCGCTGGGTCTCCGAGCCAATGTCATGCGACAGCGCCATAGGCAACAAGCCCAGCGCCGCCAACATGGCCGTCATCAGCACCGTGCGCAGGCGCTGCATCGAGCCTTCGCGCACCGCATCCACCACGCTCATGCCTGCCGCTTGGCGTTGCTGAAACACGGTGAGCATGACCACGCCATTGAGCACCGCCTGCCCGCTCAAGGCAATGAAGCCAATTGCTGCGGACACCGACAAGGGAATGGAAAAAATCCACAGCCCCACAAATCCACCGATCAGTGCCAAGGGCACGTTGACCAAAATCAGACTCGCGGTTTTGAAGGAACCAAAGGCGTCAAAGAGCAGCACAAAAATGAGCAGCAAGGAGATTGGCACCACCACCGACAGGCGTTGCATGGCACGCTCTTGGTTTTCGAACTCGCCGGACCAGGTGATGTTGTATTCGGGCGGCAGCTTGACGTTCTTTTTCACACGCTCTTGCATGTCCGCTACCACCGAGCCCATGTCGCGGTCCTTGATGAAAATGCCAATCGCCATGGTGCGTCGACCGGCTTCGCGGGCGATGTTCATGGCGCCGCTGGTCTCGCGGATCGTGGCCACATTGCCCAGCGTGGTGTAGCCACCATCGGGGGTAGCGATCGAAATGCCTGACAAATTGGCAATCGCGCGGCGGTCTTCTGGCAGCCGCACGGCGACAGAAAATTTGCGCTCCCCTTCCCAAATTTGGGTGGCCGATTTACCGGCCAAGGCCGATTCGACCACGTCCTGAATATCCCCCACATTCAAGCCGACGCGCGCTGCGCTGTCGCGGTTGATGTCAATCACGAGCTGCGGCAAATCGCCCAACCGGTCGATCTCACCGCGTTGCACGCCAGCAACCTGTTTGATTTCACGCTGAATGGCTTCAGCCACCTGTCGCAATTCAACCAAATCAGTGCCCGAGACCTTGACCACAATCTGGCCTTTGATTTGAGAAATGGATTCCAGTACGTTGTCGCGAATAGGCTGTGAAAAGGCAGGATCAATGCCCGGAATGGTCGTGAGCTTGCGGTCCATTTCGTCAATCAATTGATCGCGGGTCAGACCCTTGCGCCACTCTTCTTGCGGTTTCACGTCAATGAACACCTCGGCCATCGACAGGGTCTTCGGATCGGTTCCGTCTTCAGGCTGACCTGATTTGGAGACCGCAGTACGGACCTCCGGAATGGTCAACAGCACCTTGCGGGCTTGGTTGAGAATTTTCGAGGCTTCATCGCTGGACAGGCTGGAGGGCATGTCAAAGTTGGCCCAAAAAGTACCCTCGTTCAATTCAGGTAAAAACTCAGAGCCTAAGCGCGAAGCCGCTCCCATGGCCAAGCCGAAGAGCGTCAAGGCGATGATCACGACTTGCTTGCGATGGATCAAGGCCCAATTCAAAATCGGCGCATAAAGGCCCTTCAAACTGGACACCAGCCTGTTGTCGCCATGCGGCAGATTTTTTCGCAGCATCCAATAAGCCAGCAATGGCACCAGGGTCAGCGAGAAGATCAAAGACCCCACCAAAGCCGTGGTCACGGACAAAGCCATCGGTTGGAAAATGCGGCCTTCGTGACGCTGCAAGGCAAAGATCGGAATGTGCGCTGCGATGATGATCAACATCGAAAACAAAGTCGGTCGTCCCACCTCATTGGTCGCGTTGATGATGACCTCACGACGTTCGTTCTCGTTCATGTCTTCGCGGTTTTCAGCAAGTCGGTGCATGATGTTTTCCACCACAATCACCGCGCCATCGACAATGATGCCGAAATCCATGGCCCCCAAACTCAGCAAGTTGGCGGGCACACCCATGATCTTCAAACCCAAGAATGTGGCAAGCAAAGCCAGGGGGATCACCAAAACCACGGCCAAACTGGCACGCATGTTCGACAGAAAAATATACAGCACCAAAGACACCAGCAAAGCGCCTTCAACCAGATTCTTGAAGACGGTGGTCAGCGTCTTGGCCATCAACCAAGTGCGGTCATAGAAAGGCACGATTTGCACGCCCTTGGGCATGCCTTTGGTGTTGAGTTCGGCGATTTTGTCTTTCACGCCCTTCAGAACCAAGCTGGGATTTTCACCCTTGCGCATGATCACAATCCCGGTCACCACATCATCGTCATCGTCTTGCCCAACGACGCCCAAACGGGGAATTCCGCCTATTTTGATTTGTGCAATGTCACGAATCAAAATGGGCGTGCCATTGCGCGCGGTCACGACAATTTTTCCGATGTCTTCCTCCGAGCGAAGCAAGCCAATACCGCGAATCGCAAACTGTTGCGCCCCTTGTGCGACATAGCTGCCCCCGGCATTGGAGTTGCCTCGGCCCAAAGCGTCCAAGAGGTTTTGCATGCTCAGCTTGTAAGCACGCAATTTGTCCAGATCGGGTTGCACTTCATACTGTTTGATGAAGCCACCCATGGCCACCACATCGGCCACACCGGGCACGGTGCGCAGTCCACGCTCAACCACCCAGTCTTCGATCGAACGCAATTCAGTGGAGGTTTGACCATCCCCCCGCAAACGGTAGCGCATCACCTCACCCACAGGGGTTGCATTGGGGGCTACATTCACCTGTGCACCCATCGGCAAATCCACACTGTTTAAACGCTCATTCACCTGCTGGCGAACAATGTTCACATTGGACGCGTCGTCATAGGTAATGACGGTGTAGGACAAACCGAACTGGGTATGCGAGAACAAGCGTATCGAATTGGGCAAACCCGACAAGGCCGTTTCAATCGGCAATGTGACTTGCTTTTCCACCTCCTCAGCGGCACGCCCCGGGAACAAGGCAATCACCGTGACTTGTGTGTCTGTGACGTCCGGAAAAGCTTCAACGGTCAGATTTTTGTAGGCAACAATACCGGACATCACAAACAACAAAGTGCCCAGAACGATGAACACCGGCTGGTGCAGCGCGTAATGAATCAGCTTTTTCATTTGGCGGCTGCCGGTTGTGTCGCTTCCAAGAGGGCACTCTTTTTGGGCAAGTCAGCGGCCATGCGGAACTCACGGGCCAACAACAGACCGTTATCGGTCACCACCTTGTCGCCCACCGCCAACCCGCTGCTGATGACCGACTCTTTGGCACCTTCATAGGCCAACATCACTTCGCGCACTTCGAATGTACCGGGCGCGGACTCGACAAACACGCGGTGCTGCGTACCCCGCAAGAAAACGCCAGTTGCAGGCACCACCACACCTTGTCCGAGGTTGCGCTGAATGCGGGCAGTCCCCAGCATTTCGGATTTCAACAGACGCTGGGGATTGGCAATAACACCCCTGATTTTGATGGTTCTGGTGACAGGGTCTATGTAGTCTGCCGCCGCAACCACCTTGCCTTTGAAGACCTGACCAGGCATGGCCTGCACCAACAGATCAAAGCTGGCGCCTGGCTTCAAGGTGCCGAGATCGGCCTCTTTGGCATCAATTTGCAACCACAGCTGAGAAGGATCGGTCACGACAAACAAGGCTGGCATGCCGGGTCCACTTTGCTCAGAGCGAAGTTCTTGACCTGGATTGACATTGCGTTCAACCACGACACCACTCAACTCTGACACCAATGTCAATTGCTGATTCACCTGCTGACCCCCGCCATACAAACGTGTTCTGGCATTGGCGCGGTCCACTTCAGCCTGTGCCCTCGCTGCGTCAGCTTCAGCTTGCTCAAAGTCTTTGCGCGCAGCAATGCCTGCGTCGAAAAGCTCTTTTTGACGTGACAAAGCTTTCCCCGCATTTTTGGCATCGGCGGCGGCTTTGGCTGCATCCGCTTGCGCAGCACCAAATTCAGGCGACGACACGCTGAGCAAACTGAACCCTTTGCCCACGGCTTGGCCCAAGTCGGCCCGAATTTGCGTCACGCGGCCTGCAAATGGCGCGTAAATCCTTTGCGTTCTCTCTTCGTTCCAAACCAATCGGGCAGGCAAGTCCACCGTCAATGTGGTCGCCTGAATGGCGGGCGTCGTTTTGATCAAGCTCAATTGAGGATGGCCCGCAGGGAAACGCAATTGGGCACCCTGAATGATCGGGCGAACCTCTGCGGGTGCAGGCGCTGGTGCCTCTGTGCAAGCAGTCAGCACAGCCAAGGCCATCAGAGAAATAAGGGGTTGGATCACGGCATTCTTCACAGGCGTCTCTTGCATTCAAGGTTGATGGGTGGCCACAGCAGCGGGGCTGCTGCGCAACTGCCAAGCCGTGGCGGCTTTGGCGTATTCGGTTTGCACGGTCAAAGCTTCAAGCAGTGAAGCGCGCAAGGTGCGGCGGGCGTCCAGCAAGTCGACCAACGGAATGGCCCCTTTGGTGTAGGCCAACTCGGCTTGTTCAGCCACTTTGCGGGCGCGCGGCAGGATCAAGGTTTCATAACCTTGCAGGCGCGTCGCCGCATTGGTCAGGTCTTGCTGCAGACCCGTCCATTCGCCCTGTGCGGCCAGGCGCACTTTGTCGAGCAGATCTTGGGCTTGTGCGAGCTGGGCCACAGCGCGGCCAATTTCACCCTCGTAGGCATAACCTACTTGCAACGGAAACTGCACACGCAACTCGACCAAGCGGTTGCTGGCATTGGCACCCGCGTCCAGCGACAAGCCCACCGTCGGGTCCAACTTCTTTTGCGCCTGCGCATTGTCCAGCAAGGCCTGCGCTGCCAACAAGCGCTGTGTGGCGGCTTGCACATCGGCACGGGCCTCCAGCCAAACCTCGGCATGGCCACCCACGGCAAGCGAGGTGTTCGGCCATTGGGTTTGCAGTCGCCAATCGCTGACAGGCTCGGCACGCAACTGACGTCCGGTGATTTGCGCCAAGGCCAGGGCCGCGCGCTGGCGGTCAAGTTGCGCGCTTTGCGCATCGGCTTGGGCGCGTTGGGCTTCTATCTCGACACGCGAAAAATCTTGCACCGACAAGTCGCCCGCATTGACCCGGATTTGCGCCGTTGCCGCCAATTGTTTGGCACTTTGCGCCATGGCTTGCACATGGGTCACACGCTCCTGCGCGGCCAACAAATCAAAGAAGGCATCTTTGGCCATCAACTGTTGCAGGACCAGCGTTTCGGCCAGCACCGCTTGCGTTGCAGCCGCATTGCTTTGCGCCGCTTGGGTTCGCAGGGCGCGCTTACCGCCTCTCTCCCACGTCCAGTCGACACCCAGGGATTTGTCGATTCGGGTCTGAGAAGTCAAGGCGCCGTTATTGAAACCGACCTGATCGGCAGACGCCGCTTTGGCCGAAAACACAGGCAAGGGCGCTCGGTTGGCCGCCAAAATATCGGCGCGGGCCGCGGCCAGATCTTGCTGGGCCAGGCGCACGTCCAGGTTACGCCGCGCCGCCTCAAGCACCTCGGCCAGGCCCAGGGGCAGTGACACATTGAGCGCTGCCGCACTGGGCGCTGTCATCAAGGGTAAATTGACAGGTGCTGTAGTTTGGGCTGAAACTGGCCCCGCCCCAACACCCACAACGGCCACAACGGCCAGGGCCGCCAAAGAAAAGAACTGTCGTATGCTCATGACTCGTTTATCGCTCATCTGACCTGACCTGTACCTGACCAAAAAACGTTCCGAACAGCTGCTTTGTTGACCTTAATACCGTGGGTTTACCCTTACTCTTGAAACAAGCTGAATGCGCATTTTGCTGATTGAAGACGACGACGTGCTGCGTCAAGTCATGCTCAAAAGTCTGGTCGATGCCGGGCATCGTGTCGACGCGGCCGCAGACTTGGGCCAAGCCCGCCACTATTGGCATGTGCAAACTTTTGATGTGGTGCTGCTGGATTTGAACCTGCCCGAGTCTGACCGCAGTCACGCCCCCATGGGCTCGGGCTTGAGCGTCCTGCGTGAGGCGCGTGCGCGGGGTGACCGAACCCCGGTCATGGTGTTGACGGCGCGCAACCGCACCGAGGAACGGATTGCTGGGCTGGATGCCGGGGCCGACGACTATTTGGGCAAACCTTTTGATTTGGGCGAGGTCGAGGCGCGTTTGCGTGCTTTGGTTCGCCGCAGCCAAGGCGCTGCCGACGTGACCCAAGTGGGGCAGTTGGCGCTGGACCGCAAGAACCGACGCTTCAGCTTGGCGCAAGAGCCTTTGGTGCTGCCTGCCCGCGAATTTGAAGTGCTGTGGGAATTGATGACCCCGCCGGGCCGAGCGGTTCACAAGCGAACGCTGTCTGATAAATTGTCTGACTTCGATGCCGCTTTGGGCGATAACGCGCTGGAGGCTTTCATCTCTCGGCTGCGCCGCAAACTCGCCCAAAGTGGCGCGGTGATCCGCACCCTGCGCGGCATTGGCTATTTATTGGAGGAAGACACATGCAGCCCCGATTGACGCCAAAGCCCTCCTTGCGCGGCAAGTTGATGGGCCACGTCCTGATCCCCTTGGCCATTGTGTGGTTGATGGGCACCGTGCTGTCTGCAGGCATTGCCAATTACTTTGCGCAAAAAGCATTTGACCGCTCATTGCTTGACGATGCCTACGCGGTCGCAGGTCATGTGCGGATGACTGAAGCTTGGCCACCGCAACTGGAGATTGACCTGTCGTCCAGTGAAATCGGCAGCTTGCTGTTTGACCAAAGCGAATCGATGTATTTTGCGGTCTACCGCGAGAACGGCTCGCTGATGGCGGGGCATGCGGGCCTGAAAGGGCCCGCCGAACTGGTCCCCGGCAAATCGACGATTGAATTTGGCGATGTGCATTTTCAAGGGCGCCCAATGCGCAGTGTGGTGTTGCACCAACTCAAACCCAGCCCATTCACTGTCGTGGTGGCGCAAACCAACCGCAGCCGAACGCGACTTTTGGAGCAACTGCTGATCTATTCGCTGTTGCCTCAGTTGTTTTTATTTGTAGGAATTGCTGTGTGGTTGCGCTGGGCGATTGCCCGTGATTTGCAACCGCTCGTGGATTTGGAGTTGGCAGTCGAACTGCGCGATGCCGCAGACTTGGAGCCGATGGTGGTGAGCTCCAACACACTGGATGTGGACAAGCTGAACGCTGCCATCAACGCCCTGCTGGCCCGCATTCAAGATGGTCTGAACGCCCAGCGAGAATTTTCGGGCAATGTAGCGCACGAGCTGCGCACGCCACTGGCGGGCATTCGGGCCTTGGCTGAATACGGTTTGCAAAGCGACCAACCCCAAGCTTGGCGCGAACAACTTGTGCGCATCCAAGACAGCAGCAAACGCGCCAGCCATTTGGCCGACCAATTGCTGGCCCTGGCTTTGGCCGATGAAGCCGATTTGAGCTTGCGCAGAGAACCCGTCAGGCTGGACCTGCTGGTGACCGACGCGATTGTAGAAACAAGCGCCCGGGCCCGGGCCCTGAAGGTCGACCTTGGGGCCGACGGTGTTGAACATGCCGTCACCGTCATGGGCAACACCACTTTGATCTCCGGTATTTTGAACAACCTCATCGACAACGCTTTGCGTTATGGCAAACCCTTGCAGACCCCCGCGCAAGTGACGGTGCGCCTGAGCTCGGGTCAAGACCGAATTGATCTGACGGTGTTAGACAACGGCCCCGGCCTCACCCCTGAGGAATGCGAACAACTCCTTGCGCGCGGCACGCAAGGCGTAGCAGGTCACGCCTTGCGACAAGGCGCGGGTTTTGGTTTGTCGATCGTGAGCCGTTATGCCCAATGGTTAGGCGCCAGTTTTTGGCTGCAAAACACCAGCACTGGAACTGGCTTGGCGGCGCATCTGAGCTTTAAAACTCAGCGTGCGCCCTCAGGGCATACACATTGACGGGACCGCGACGGGCGTTGTAAGCCGGGTTCTGAATGCGCTGGTAATCGGCCGTCAGCCAGGTGCCCTTGGTCACTTGCCAGCTGTAAAAAGTTTCCAGAATTTGCTCAGGCTGGTAGCGGATCTGGCCGTCGCCTATGAAATACGAAATACCCCCCGCCTCCAAAAAGCCGCGGCGCTCTTTGGACAAACCATTGCGCAACCACGCCACGCCCACCACATCGTCAGCGCGGCCCCACAAGCCACCCGACACGCGCACCCCCGTGGACAAGGAGTCGTCCACCTCGGTGAAGGCATAGGTTTCGGTGCGGCCATCGGCCTGCATGGCACGCAAGAAAAACCCGACCGAGGGGGTGATGGCTTGCTCCAAATTCACACCCACACCGTATTTGATTTTTTCGCCAAGGCGCACATCAAAAAAGCTTTGTGGATTGGTACCCGGGTGTGCTTTCAAGTAGGCGGTGGCGTCATTGAAACTGGCCACAACAGCCCTGTTGCGCCAAGCCAAGACGCGCAGCTTGCCAGGTTGACCACTCCAGGTATGCGCATGCTCCACTTCAAATTGGTCACCATAATGTTTGTTCAAAGCGTAATCAATTTGCAAACCATTGGGCTCTTTGGGGCCGCTCATGCGGGCAAACCGAAAGACCCAATCGTTGCGGTACCACTCACCCGCTACACCCACACCAAAGCCACGGGCATCGGCCGCATAGTCATAGGCTGCATAAGTCCAATTGCCCCAATTCATGAACTGGGTGCGGGGGTCTTTGGCGTAGGCGTTGTCGTCAAAAACATCCAGGGTTGAGAAATTACCCGCAGTCAGCACAAACCTGTTTTTGTCGACAAAACCCGCCATTTGGTTGAAGTCCGCATCCACCTTTTCGCGTTCACCCCCTTGGTTCCAGGTTTGACGCAGAAACAGACGCTGCAAATAGGGCTTGGGCTGCGCGCCACCCGCCCGGGTGATCTCGCCATTGGTAAAGCCCCCCAAACCCACCAAGTTGCCCGCAAAGGGCACACCGGCAGCCAGCTCGGGATTGACGTAAATCTCGCCGCCCTCCCACACACGAGCACCCCAATGGGCGGTGGCAGAAAAAGTGAACATCCGATCGGCAGCCGCCGTCATGCTGTTGATGGCCGATGCATTGGATCGAAATGCAGGATGCGATTGACCGTTGTAAGTCACCTGGTACAACGCAGAAAAGTCCTCAGTCTCTTGCGATTGCGCCAACGCCGAGCCGATGACACTCAGGCTCACCAGGGTACACAGAAGGTATTTGAAAATCATAAAATGGGGGGCACATGGAGTGTCAACAGCGTGGCTATCATATTGAAGTTCTATGACCATGCCATGAAGCCCGATATTGCGAGCTACACCCGGACTTATAATCACTTGCAAAGCGGGTGTCGTTCAATGGCAGGACTCTTGCTTCCCAAGCAAATAACGTGGGTTCGATTCCCATCACCCGCTCCATCACCCGCTCCATACCCAGACACTGCATCATCATTAAAAAACCCACCCCAATGGCTTGGGGTGGGTTTGACTGATTGCAGCAGCAATCAGATCACTGACGGCGCGTCCTTGCGTAAGCAAACATCGCCATCAAACTGGCCAAGAAGATCATCGCCCATTCGGACAACGTCGGTATGGGTGCGGCTGAAGTTGCCGAACCTGCGTAAGTGAACAGCGTGTTGGCCGCATTCGTTCCGCCCGCCGTGGTGACGAGCACGCTGGCCGTGCCCGCACTGCCTGCAGGCGTTGTACAGGTGATGGATGTTGCGGAGACCACAACCACGTTGGTACATGCGGTTCCACCCACGGTCACGCCGGTAGCACCCGTCAAGTTGGTGCCACTGATCGTGATGGATGTGCCACCCGCAGTAGTTCCGGAGGCTGGTGAAACCGCTGTGACCGTAGGTGCAGGTGTTCCGTAGGTGAACAAGGTATTTGCGCTATTCGTTCCACCAGGGGTTGTCACCAGAATGCTGGCCGTACCGGCAGCACCTGCAGGCGTTGTGCAGGTGATGGAAGTTGCTGAGACCACAACCACGTTGGTACATGCGGCTCCGCCCACAGTCACGCCGGTAGCACCCGTCAAATTGGTGCCAGTGATCGTGATGGATGTGCCACCCGCGGTAGTTCCGGACGCTGGGGAAACGGCAGTGACCGTGGGTGCAGGTGTTCCGTAGGTGAACAAGGTATTTGCGCTGTTCGTTCCACCAGGGGTTGTCACCAGAATGCTGGCCGTACCGGCAGCACCTGCAGGCGTTGTACAGGTGATGGAAGTTGCCGAGACCACAACCACGTTGGTACATGCGGTTCCACCCACGGTCACACCGGTTGCCCCTGTTAAATCTGTGCCAGTGATCGTGATGCTCGTACCACCCGCCGTTGAACCAGAGTTCGGATTCACGGCTGTGACCGTTGGTGGATCTATAGAGATACCCAGCCCAGCACCAGTTGCAGCATAGACGGTCGTGCCGCTAGCAAATACGCTATTGACGGAGTTGTTACCAAGCCCATTTCCAGTTATGTTGGAAAATGAAGCGCCACCATTTGTAGAAATACTCAGCCCACCACTGGTTGCAGCATAGACGGTCGAACCAACAACAAACACTTTGTTCACATTATTGCTACCAAGTCCATTGTTAAGTTGGGTTTTGTTGCTAAATGAAGCGCCACCATCTGTTGAAATACTCAGCCCAGAACCAGTTGCAGCATAGACCGTCGTGCCGCTAGCAAATACGCCATTGACGTTGTTGATAAATTGATTTCCAAGCGCATTGCCAGTTTTGTTGGTAAATGAAGCGCCACCGTTTGTAGAAATACTCAGCCCACCAGTTGTTGCGACGTATATGGTGTTGCCGCTAACGTAAACGTCCATCAAGATATCGCTACCAAGTCCATTGTTAAGTTGGGTTTTGTTGCTAAATGAAGCGCCACCATCTGTTGAAATACTCAGCCCAGAACCAGTTGCAGCATAGACCGTCGTGCCGCTAGCAAATACGGCTTGTACACTATTGTTACCAAGACCACTGCCAGTTATGTTGGTAAATGAAGCGCCACCGGTTGTAGAAATACTCAGCCCACCGGATGTTGCAGCGTAAACGGTGTTGCCGCTAACAAAAACGCTCCTCACGCTATTGCTGCCAAGACCATTGTCTGTGGTTTTGTTGGTAAATGAAGCGCCACCGTTTGTAGAAATACTCAGCCCACTAAAGGTTGCAGCGTAAACGGTGTTACCGCTAGCGAAAACACCCCTCACGTTATCGCTACCAAGACTATTATTGGCTGAGGTTTTATTGGCAAAGACTTGCGCATGAGTTGCCGTTGAGCAAATGACCATTGCCACAATGGCCAAAAGCAGTTGGATTGAAGCTGTCAATGCACCTCGACAGGCCTCGCCAAAGGCAGGGCGTGAACAGTTTACCCAGTTCACTGTTGGCGCCACTGCATAACGGCCCAGCAAAGCAGATACAGCGATCCATAATTTAGATTCAATGGTACGCATTTTTGTTTGTGTGAGAATTTGAAATTGATGATTTTGAGCTGAGAATTGATGGCGATGCATTTTGGAACCATTGAATAAAACATCACTGAATCAACACAATTATTATTTAACTAAAAAAAGTTTCTGATAGTTACTTATTAATTTTTCATTTCTAGAAAATAAATAATTCATATTAAATTTCAATAAATATTAGTTTAATAATTATTTATTTAAATAGTATCTGACAGTAACTTTTAAGGCGTACCGAAAAAAACGGTCTGTCAATTTAAATAGTCAGGTAAATTCATTCGCGCGTGCTTCAACCGACAGCCGCACTGCGCCGATGGACCGTCATCGAGGCACTGCGTGATGAGACTGCGTCACCCCCGCCTTGAAGCGTTAGCTATCGGATAGTGCGACACTAACAAGATAGAAACAATCCACAAGCTGAACATGTACACAAGACCGCTCCAAGCCAGAGCCGTAGATACTGAGAGACGATTTCTGGATGCTTTGAATATGCTGCTCGAGAACAAATGCTTGAGTCAGATCAGCATTGATGAAATAGCAGAGACTGCAGTTCTTGAGCGCGGCGCCTTCCTCAAGCGCTTCGGTTCCAAAAAACAAGCCTTGTTCATTCTTTGGGATCGATACATCGAAAGGGCCTTTGCTACAGCAGAAATGCTCAAAGCGGAACTGCCGACTTTTACGAATGCAATGGCGGCTTGTGCCTACATTTCCAAACACATTGAGAGGATCCAAACCACTGACTTTTCAGTGAATCGGGCAATGCACGAGGATTTTCTGGAAAGGTTGAATGTCAATTCAGAAACAAAAAAAATCTTCATGTCATGTGTCAACCTCATGCGACTGGTTCAAGGGCAATTTCTTGAAGCTAAATCGTTCTCTGATCAGGGCGCATTCGCAGCTGCACAATTGATCATCACCCTCAACTACAACTATGTTTTGCGAGCGATGCCAGGTTTTATAGTCAATGACGATGATCGTCATCGGCTCATCGGTGAAATCGTTGCATTGAGTCTGAAGCCTTGATTGGGGGTGAACTGAGCGATATCACCCGCTTGAGCAGGTGATTTTTTAGTTATAGTCAGAAGCCATCAACTTTTTGCAATGGACAGAAGTGATTAGATTTTTCAGCATATTTGTCGGAACACTGGCCCTGCTGTTCGGCATTGAAATGCTATCCCCCGTTCAGCAAAGCGTGGTCCATCCATGGACAGGTTTTTTGGCCTACGCCAGTGCGCACCTCATGCAGTTGTTTGATGGCAGCATCATCTCGCATGACCGCATTTTGCAAAGCAGCGCCAGCGGCTTTGGTGTGTCCATCGAGGCGGGCTGCAACGGTGTGGAAGCCGCCATCATTTTGATTGCAGGCATGCTGGCCTTTCCATCGTCCCTCAAGCTCAAACTGGCGGGCATTGTCATTGGCATTGTGGCCGTGCAGGGCGTCAACCTGCTGCGCATCATCAGTTTGTTTTATTTAGGGCAGTGGAATTACCAAGCCTTTGAGTTTGCGCACCTGTATCTGTGGCAGGCGCTGATCATGCTCGACGTGTTGGTGGTCTGGTTGCTGTGGATTCGCGCCGTGGCCCGAGAAACCCCGCCCCCAGAAACCGAGGCGCCCCTTGCAGCCTAGTGGCATTGGCCGCTTTTTGGGCTTGAGCCTGTTGGCCTTGCTGGCCCTCATGGTGCCTTGGTACTTCACGGCCAACGGGCTGGCTGCGCCGGCCATTGAATTGGCGGGTGGCTTGATGCACTTTTTTTTTCCCTGGGCTGAAGGTGTGCAGCGCACCGGCACGGTGGGCGTGCTGCTGACCCGCGTGGGGGTGTACATCCCCCAACAAGGCCAAATGCTGCTGGCCGACATGACGCCCGAGGTGAACTTTTTGAAATACGGCTACGGCGTGGTGCTGCTGTGGGCCATGCTGCTGGCCTCACGCCCGCCCAAGTGGCTGCTCAAGATTGCCATCGGTACGGTGGTGCTGGTGCCAATGCAAGCCATCGGCCTGTGCTTTCATTGGCTGCGTGACATTGCTTTTCAAGGCGGCCCCAAAGCGCAAATGACCACCCATATTGTGGGTTGGCAGCTCGAAGCCATCGCCTTTGCCTACCAGTTCAGTTTTTTGGTGCTGACGCCTTTGGCACCGGTCATCCTTTGGGTGCTGCTCGACAAAGGTTTTTTAAAGCAACTCTGGGTTCGAGAAAGCTCCCAACCATGATGTGGCCTTCAATACACTGCGCATTCTTTTCGGTGCTGATCTTGGCGACTGCGGGCTGCAATCCATCCAAGGGCATGGGCGGCAACGCGGGCGAAGCCACGGCAGAAACCCTGAAAGTCAATGCGCAGTTTGCCAACGAATTGCAGCTGGATGACCCGCAATCATTTGAAGAAGCCAAGCGAGGCCTCGTGGCCCGACCCGAAGGCCAAATTCTGGGCGCCAATGGGGAGGTGTTGATCGACTTTGATGCTTTCCAATTTGTGGCAGGCCACGCCCCTGACACGGTCAATCCCAGCCTGTGGCGCCAGGCCACTTTGAACGCCCAGATCGGCCTCTTCAAAGTGACCGAGGGTGTTTATCAACTGCGCGGGTTTGACATTGCCAACATCACCCTGATCGAGGGCCAGACCGGTTGGATTGTGGTCGACGCCCTGACTGCCCGCGAAACCGCCGCCGCCGCCATGGCCTTTGCACGCCAACACCTGGGCAATAAGCCGGTCACGGCCATGGTGTTTACCCACAGCCATGTCGATCACTTTGGCGGCGCGCTGGGGGTGGTCTCGGCCCAAGAGGTGGCCGCGCGAAAAATCCCGGTCATTGCCTCTGAGGGCTTCATGGAGGAAGCCACCAGCGAGAACATTTTGGTGGGTACCGCCATGGCGCGGCGGTCCATGTACCAGTTTGGCAAAAATTTGGACCGCTCGGCCACAGGCTTGGTCGACACCGGCCTGGGCAAAAACGTGGCTTACGGCAGCGTGGGTATCCTTGCGCCCACACAACTGATCCAGCAAGCCACTCAGGATTTGACCTTGGACGGTGTGCGTTTTATTTTCCACAATGTGCCAGGCGCGGAAGCCCCGGCCGAGCTGAGCTTTTCTCTGCCCGACAAAAAGGTGTACGGCGGCGCCGAAAATTTGTCGCAGACCATGCACAACTTGCTGCCCGTGCGCGGTGCCAAGGTCCGAGACGCCTTGCGCTGGTCCACTTACATGCAAGAAGCTCTGGACCAGATGGCCGATGCCGAAGTCTATGTCGGTCAACACAACTGGCCGATTTGGGGCAAAGCACGCATCACAGAATTCATCACACAACACCGCGACGTGTACAAGTACACCCACGACCAAACCGTGCGACTGGCCAACGCGGGCTTCACCCCAAGCGAGATTGCCGACAAAATCAAATTACCCGCATCCCTCTCGCGCTATCCGGGCAGCCGCGGCTACTACGGTGATCTGCGGCACAACGTCAAGGCGGTGTACCAGTTTTATCTGGGCGCTTATGACGGCAACCCCGCGAACTTGAATCCCTTGCCACCCCAAGCATCTGCCCCCAAATACCTGGCCCTGATGGGCGGCGTCGACAAAACGGTGGCCGCTGCGCAAACCGCTTACAACCAGGGTGACTACCGATGGGCGGCTGAGCTGCTCAACCATGCCGTCTTTGGCGCACCCGATCACAAAGCGGCCAAAGCCCTGTTGGCCCGCACCTACGATCAAATGGGCTACATGGCCGAGGCAGCGACCTGGCGCAACAGTTACCTGACGGCCGCCGCCGAACTGCGCCAAGGCACACCGACACAAGGCGTTGATCGCGCCAACCTGGTCGACATGCTCACCCAAACCCCGATAGAGCGCTTTTTGGAAGCCATGGCCGCCAGCCTGAATGGCCCCAACGCCGAGGGCAAAAACCTGAAAATCAATTTGGTGTTTTCGGACAAAAAAACCAGTTACGTGCTGTGGATCGAGAACGCTGTACTGCACTTCAAAAAATCAGCGCCAGCCCCAGACGCCCAGGCCACACTCACTTTGACGCACCCCCTGTTTGTGAAAATGATGACAGGCTCAGCGGGTGTCAAGGACACGCTGTTGAGCGACGAACTCCACATTGGGGGCAGCAAAATCGACTTGCTTCGTTTTCTGTCTTTGCTCGACAAAGCACCGGGTAATTTCGCGATCGTGACCCGCTAAAGTGCATTTCCATGCATTAGACTGGGCTGAACTTGCCCTCAATACCGGAGATTTTTCATGAGCCTCGTCGCACCTCAGCCTGTCGCATCCAAGGCGCAGATGGAAGCTGTTTTCAATGGGCAAGCCGCCACTGCGCTGCGCCTGCGAAGCTCAACGGCCCATGAGCGGATTGCCAAAATTCGCCAACTCAGGGATGCTGTGATAGCGCATTCCGAAGCCTGGTACAGCGCCGCCTATGCCGACTTCAAAAAACCCCCTGGCGAGGTGGATGTCGGCGAAATTTTGCCCATCTGCGTCGAGGCCAATGACGCCATCCGAAACCTCAAACAATGGATGAAGCCCTTGCGCGTCTGGCCCACCCTGCTCACGGCCGGCACGCGCAGCCATGTGCAATACATGCCGCGAGGCCGCTGCCTCATCATCGGCCCTTTCAACTACCCGGTGAACCTCACCCTGGGGCCCTTGATCTCCGCCATTGCAGCGGGCAACACCGCCATTGTGAAGCCTTCGGAATTGACGCCCCATTTGTCAGCCTTGATTGCCAAAGTCATCCGCGAAGTTTTCACCGAAGACGAGGTGGCCATCTTCATGGGCGAGGCCGATGTGGCACAGGCCCTGCAAGAGCTGCCCTTTGATCACATTTTTTTCACCGGCAGTCCGGCCATTGGCAAACAGGTCATGGCAGCGGCGGCCAAGCATCTGGCCAGCGTGACCCTGGAATTGGGCGGTAAGAGCCCCACGATTGTGGACGCCAGCGCCAACATCGAACTGGCCGCGAGCAACATCATGTGGGCCAAGTTCACCAATTCAGGACAAACCTGCATCGCACCGGATCATGTGTATGTGCACGAGAGCGTGAAAGACAAGTGGGTCGCGTGTTGCCGTCAAGCGCTGCTCAAGGCCTATGGCTCAACGCTGACTGAGCAGCAAAACAGTCCGCATTTGGCGCACATGGTGAATGCACGACACACCAGCCGCATCAAAGCGCTGCTAGACGACGCCCAAGCCTTGGGTGCGCGCACCTTGATCGGGGGCGGCTCCGATCCAGCGTCGTGCTTCATACAACCTACGCTGCTGGACCAGGTGCCGCCACAGGCCCGGATCATGCACGAAGAAATTTTTGGTCCGCTGTTGCCAGTGATCGGCTACACCCACATCGATCTGGTCATTGCCGACATCAATGCCGGCCCCAAGCCCTTGGCCTTGTATCTCTACAGCCAAACACCCGCCTTGATTGACCAGGTGCTGACACAAACTGCATCTGGCGGGGCCTGTGTCAACCATGCCTTGATGCAGTTCTTGCACGGCCATTTACCTTTTGGTGGTGTCAACAATTCAGGCATGGGCAACGCACATGGCCACTATGGGTTCAAAGCCTTCAGCCATGAGCGCGGCGTGGTTCAAACCCAGTTTTCCATGGCGGCCACACTGTTCAAAGCGGGCGTGGTGCCTCCGATGGTACGCAAGCTGCTCAAGTCCGCCTTGAAGTATCTGTAAGCACAGCCCTTGATCTGCGCGTTGGACTGGCGGCTTTCACTAGGGCGTGAAGGGCTGCGCATTCAAGGTCACCGAATACACATTGCCGTAAGGGATTGGCATTTTTTCGCCTTGGAAAAAAACATCGACTTCCAACAGCGTCGAACTGGCAAGTCGCCACGGCGCAGTACCCTGAAAGTTACGCCCCAACCAAGGCTTAAGATCTTCGCGCCACACTTTGCCGGTGCTGTCTTGAACGCACAAGTCAGTCTGTTTTCTCAGCATCAAACTGACTTTGTCAGGCGCTTTGCTGGGCGCTTGCGCTTGCACCATGAGCGACTCTCCCTCGAAATTGCAAGCCTGAACGTCGGACACTTTGGCAAGCGTCTCAGGCACAGAAACCACGACAGGTGCACTGGCGGAGGGCGCGGCTGGCGGGCCAGCGACAAGCGAAGAAGCCACGGCTACTTCGGGCGATGCTGGTTGCGCCGTTGAATTGAAAAGAGGAAGAGAAACTTTTTGCGATTGCTGGAACCACCAAAATCCTGCGCCCAATAAAACCGTTAGGACCATCAGGTAACCGGCCCAAGACGACTCGGGCTTGACAGTTTGACTCAACTTCAAGGTATCAACTGGCAAAGTTGTTTCTGGAGGTGGCGGCTCCGGCTCGACAGGCGGGTCAAACAAAAGCTCAGAGTCATCCACACCCAAGATCTGTGCCACCTTGCGGGCCGCATTGATTTTGATTTTGACCGAATAAAACCGCTGGGCACCGCCGTTTTCGAGCTCCAGAACTTGGTGTATGGAGAGACTGCTCAACCGAGCCAACTCTTCAGGCCTGAGCGCCTTGGCCTCGCGCAATTCGCGCATTCTGCGCCCATTGACCCTTTCATTTTCGGTATGTGTTGTCACGAGTTTGCCATCCTGTAAGTGAATTCTTGATTATTTTATATCTAAAAATTAAGAATTTTTAATGCTTAAAATCAGTTGGCAATCGGTGCGCGTCAAAGAATTTCTACAATTTGGTCAAAAAACAAAGCCCCACAGAGCCTTGTTTGGAGAGGGTCAGTTGACTTCAAAACATCAGTTTCACGCCGGTTTTGGCCTGAAGTGCCTCAGGTGTTACCCCTGGCGCGAGTTCAACAACTTTAAGCCCTTGCGGTGACACATCCATGACGGCCAGATCGGTGATGATGCGGTCCACCACGGCCACGCCGGTCAAAGGCAGGGTGCAATGGGGCAGGATCTTGAGGTCTTCGGTGCCGTCTTTCTTTTTGGCCACATGTTCCATCAGCACGATCACGCGCTTGACACCAGCGACCAGGTCCATCGCACCGCCCATGCCTTTGACCATCTTGCCGGGGATCATCCAGTTGGCCAGATCGCCCTTTTCGCTGACCTGCATCGCGCCCAGAATCGACAGGTTGATCTTGCCGCCTCGGATCATGGCAAACGACTGCTCGCTGCCAAAAATCGACGAGCCCTTGATGGTGGTCACCGTCTGCTTGCCTGCGTTGATCAGGTCGGCATCGACCTCGTCTTCGTTCGGGAAAGGGCCGATGCCCAACATGCCGTTTTCACTTTGCAACCAGACTTCTTTGTCGGCGGGCACAAAGTTGGCCACCAGCGTGGGGATGCCGATGCCCAGGTTCACATAAAAACCGTCTTCCAGTTCGTGGGCCGCACGGGCGGCCATTTGGTCTTGACTCCAGCTCATATCAGACTCCCGCCTTTTCTGTAATGGTGCGTTTCTCGATGCGCTTTTCAGGGTGCTTGTTCAACACGATGCGGTGCACATAAATGCCCGGCAAGTGAACACTGTCGGGATGCATAGAGCCTGTTTCCACAATTTCTTCAACCTCGACCACGCACACTTTGCCCGCCATCGCCACCGCAGGGTTGAAGTTGCGCGCGGTGTAGCGGAACTGCAAATTGCCCGATTTGTCGGCGCGCCAAGCTTTGACCAAGGACACATCCGGCAGCAAAGCACGCTCCAGGATGTAGACCTCGCCATCGAATTCGCGGGACTCTTTGCCCTCGGCCACCAAAGTGCCCACACCGGTTTTGGTGAAAAAGGCCGGAATGCCCGAGCCACCCGCGCGCAGTTTTTCGGCCAAGGTGCCTTGAGGGGTGAATTCAAGTTCCAACTCGCCCGCCAAATACTGGCGCTCAAACTCTTTGTTTTCGCCAACATAGGAGGAAATCATTTTTTTGATCTGGCGTGTTTGCAGCAGCAGACCCAAACCAAAATCGTCAACGCCCGCGTTGTTGGAAATGGCGGTCAGGTTGTGTGTGCCCAGATCGCGCAAAGCGGCAATCAAGGCCTCGGGTATACCGCACAGACCGAAACCACCCACAGCAATCAACTGGCCGTCGGCCATGATGCCTTGCAAGGCCGCAGCCGCAGAAGGGTATATCTTGTTCACTGGTGACTCCTCAAATTATGGAACGGTGCGGGGATTTTACGTAATCAAAGACGGGGTTTGTCACGCCCGTGCAACTAGGCGGCTTTGTGTGCTTCTTGCGCGGCCAATCGGGCCTCAATGATGTCGCGGTTTTTGGTCGCGTAAGGATCGCCTTTTCTGGCCGCTTTGTTGTAATAAACGAGGGCCTTTGTGTCGTCCATTTCAACACCCAAACCATGGTCGTACATGAATCCGAGATGGGACAGTGCGGATGCATTGTCGTGCACTGCGGCCAATTTGTACCACCGCATGGCTTCGGTGTAATTGAGCGGGACGCCTTTGGCATTGGCATACATGAAGCCCACCTTGGTTTGCGCATCGGCATTGTCCTGGGCTGCGGCCAATTTGTACCAGCGCATGGCCTCCAGGTAGTCTTCTTTGACGCCCAAACCACGGTCATGCATCATGCCCACATTGATCTGAGCGACCGCATGGCCTTTGGATGCGAGCAAGGTAAACCAATGCAAGGCTTGCGCATAGTCTTGCTGGAGACCTTGCCCGCTTTCCAGGAGCAAGCCAATCCGAATATGGGCATCTACATGGCCATGGGCTGCCGCCAATTTGTACCACTGGACCGCCTGCGCATTGTCCTGTTCAACGCCATGGTGGTTTTCATAGACCCAACCCATGGCGTATTGCGCATCGGCATGATCGCGCTGAGCGGCCAGCTTGTACAAGCGAATCGCTTCTGGGTAGTCTTGCTGCACGCCCAGTCCGCTCTCGAACATGTAGCCCAATCTGCAATGCGCCACCGCACTGCCTTGGGCCACGGCCAAACTGTACCAACGCACGGCCTCAACAAGGTCTTTGGAGACCCCGTGTCCATGTTCGTACAGTGTCCCCAGTTCGATTTGCGCATCAACGTGACCTTGCTCGGCGGCCAACTTGAAATAACGACTGGCTTCTGTCAAATTTTGTTGAACGCCCTGCCCTTTGCAGTAAATGACGCCCAGGTTGTATTGCGCAAGTGATTCACCTTGGGCTGCAGCTTCTCGGCTTCTTTTGTATTCCGCCGCAATGGCAGCCACAATTTCTTGTTGCTGCCTCAAAAGCTCTTCCATTTTGCTCATGGCCAATTCCTTGCAGAAACAGATGAAGGCGATAAAGCCCACAATGAGCCCCTGTTCGCAAGTCAATTGCATAAATTACCATCAAAGCGCTGACAAAGCAAACACGCCAGGCGGCAGCACGAATCGTTTTAAGGGTATGCGCCTTTTCATGCCTACTTGGCGGTCAGTCCCTCCACCACCTCGGTCACACTGCGAAACGCATCGATTGCGGCCGGAAACCCGCAATACACCGTGGCGTGCAGCATGACTTCGCGCAATTCTTCGGGCGTGGCACCGTTGTTCAACGCCCCGCGCGCATGGCCCTTGAGCTCGGTTTGTTTGCCCAAGGCGGTCAGCATG
>Ga0114964_10000573_pt1 | contig 28421 bp, 26 predicted proteins | sample C_131016_MF_Meta_FD_92638 | JGI IMG/M metagenome (GOLD analysis project Ga0114964, IMG submission 92638) | Freshwater microbial communities from Lake Croche, Canada to study carbon cycling - C_131016_MF_MetaG | ecosystem: Environmental > Aquatic > Freshwater > Lake | place: Lake Croche, Canada...
AAGGCTCGAAAGTTATCTGTTTGAAGCGCTCGAAGCGCAAACTCGGTTCTCTGGCTCATCAGGTCTAGGTGTTGCCACGGCATAGTCTCCTACCCTGCCAGTAAGAGACCCCAAGGTGTTACCCATGTCCTGAACCTGTACCAGAGAGGGTGTTTAGGCGTATGTTTCTTCCACTCCAATGATCTCCCTTGAACCCGTGGAGCCCCAAGACGATGCTCCTCATACCGAAACGGAGGAGAGCGTGGTCGGTCAGGCTTCCTACGGGGAGGGTAATCATACAGGACATTATCTGCCTCCCCCGACGCTCTGGGAAAGATTCACGGGTTGGCGGGGGAGCTTTCTGGTCCTGAGCATCCTGTGCTGTTGATCGCGCTCGCGGCCTTCCTCGTGGTGCAGATGGCCCAGGAACGCAAGGAGAAGCCAGGAAAATAATCCCCCCCCTTTCTTGACGCTGGAGGGTCTCTTTCCCTAGCGTTTCAGCTTCGAATGATTACCACAGGATCCATATTTCCATTTTGGCGGACGCTCTTGGGATACCTCCCGGTAATTGTTCTTCTGGTCAGTTTCACTCGTCCTGCTCTTGCGGAGTCTGAAGGACTCGTCAAGCAGGCCCCGATCACCAATAACATTCTCCCTTCCGGACTTACCTCCGAACAGTTGGCGGCTGCCGACGCCTTTGCTGATTCGGGTGACTCGCAGAACGCTATCAAGACCTACCGCTACATCGCGCGTAGTGCCCCGAAGAGTTCGGAGGCCCCAGCCGCTCAGTTTGGGCTAGCCAAGCAACTCAAGCAGTCAGGAAGTTTTGAATCGGCGTTCAAGGAGTACCAGTCGCTCCTTCAGAAGTACCCGCAGACAAAGAATTTTGAGGAGGCTGTTGCTGATCAAATCGATATTGCGAATGCCTACCTGAAGGGGAGGAAGGTGAAGTTTCTCGGCATCCCTCTCGCCTCTTCGATGGAAAAATCAGAGGAGATGTACGCAGCGATCCTCAAGGTTGCTCCCTACAGCAAGCATGCTCCTGTGACACAGTTCAACCTGGGGTTGGCTAAAGAGAAGCAGGGCAAGGCCCAGGAGGCGATTGCGGCCTACCAGAAGATCCTGGACAAGTATCCTAACAGCTCGGCTTGCGATGATGCGCTCTACCAGATCGGCTATGTCTACCAGCGTCTTGGAATGACAGGGAGGTCCCAGGATCTCTCTGCCCTCAAGGAGTCCCAAAACAACTATCAGGATTTTCTTCTGCAGTATCCGAACAGTGAGAAAGTGCCACAGGCCGGTCTGAACATGAAGAGTATGATCACCAAGGAGTCGGCCGATACGCTTCGGGTGGCCCGCTTCTATGACTTCAACAAGGAGTTCAAGGCCTCATCCATTTACTATAACGACGTCATCCGACGCTTCCCTCAGAGTGAGGAGGCAACCGCTGCCAAGACCCGTCTGGACGAACTCAAGGCCCTCTACGGTGAGGATGCGCTCCGTATCGGGCAGGAGCGACCGGAAACCGGTGAACGTCTGGCGGAGCGCCGCCGACTTCAGGCTCAGGTCGAGTCCACCGCCCTCGCAAACTATGATGGTCCTCCGCGTAAGGAGTTCGTGGGTGAGGAGACACCGCTCGCTCGTCCCGAGATGAAGGGCAATATGAGGGATGCCAATCCGATCCCGCTTCAGGAGCCACCCGTCCAGTCTCCGGATCAAAAGACACCGCTTGCACCATGATTTTCAAGAAAGCATTCCCTCTGCTGTTGCCACTGATCTTTGCATTATCGGGATGCGGCTACCACCTCGGCGAGATCAAGCCGACACCGATGCGCCGGGTGAACACCATTGCGGTTAATACCTTTAAGAATCAGACACTCATTCCCCGTCTTGAGGCCCAGACGGCTGATGCCGTCACCAAGCAATTCCAGCAGGATGGAACCTACAGGATCGAGTCGGCCGACAGGGCAGATGCCATCATCGAGGGGACGATTGTCAGTGTGCAGCGCCAACCGATGCGAGTCCTTGCCAGCGATGTGCTCCAAACCTCGGAATTTGAGCTGACACTTACCGTGGCATATCGTGTGATCGACCGAATGACCGGCGCATTGATCATGCAGGGCACGGCCGTGGGTGTGACTCCCTTCTTCACCGAGTCGGACAGGGTGAATTCCGATCTGGTCACTAACCAGAACATGAACTACCCGATTGCCGCCCAGCGCATGGCGGAGAAGCTCGTAAGCAAGGTTGCTGAGGGTTGGTAAGGCCGAAAAGGCCAAAGACCAAAGACCAAAGACCAAAGACCAAAGGCTAAAGTTGTGGCTAAGGGAACTGATCAGGAGGGGGACGCTGTTGGGGTTTCCCGTCATGGGATCCTCCCCCCACTGACGCTGATCGCCACACCGATCGGGAATCTGGGAGATCTGACGCTGCGGGCCATGGATGCGCTGCGTTGCTGCGATGTGGTGATTGCCGAGGATACACGGAGAGCAGCTCAATTACTCTCTCACCTGGAGGTCCGCAAACCTCTGGTCAGCTTCCATGAGCACAATGAGGAGCGCCGCCTTCCGGAACTCATCGCACGTATGCGATCGGGCGAGAAGCTTGCTCTGGTGACTGATGCAGGCACCCCCTCCGTCAGCGATCCCGGATTCCGACTCGTCCGAGCCTGCATTACGGAGTCGATCGAGTACACCGTGTTGCCGGGACCCAGCGCTGTCGTGACCGCTCTTGTGGGTAGCGGCCTTCCTCCCGTTCCCTTCGTTTTTGGCGGGTTTCTTCCATCTTCCGGTTCCGGGAGGAGGGGGGAGCTGAGAAAGGCTGCAGCTCTCACCATGACGAGTATCTATTTTGAATCCCCGCACCGTCTTGTGGACTGCCTGGAGGATCTCGCTGCCATTGCCCCGGCCAGCAGGATTTGCGTCTCCAGGGAACTCACGAAGATCCATGAGGAGTACCGTCATGGATGCCCCTCGGAGCTTGCGGCTCACTACGGGATGCACTCACCGAGGGGGGAGGTCACGCTTGTGATCAGCCCTCTGGCGGATCAAGCAGAAAGCACTGGAAAGAAGAGGTCCTACTCGGAGAACACGCCCATCTTGCGGAACTTGGCGTAGCGGTCATCGAGGAGCTTCTTCATCGGAATTTCGGCAAGGGTCTCCAGGGTGGTGGCAATCGTGTCGGTAAGGAGAGTAGCCATGGCAACTGTGTCCCTGTGAGCTCCACCCATGGGTTCGGGGATCACCCCATCGATGAGGCCAAACTCCTGAAGATCATCGGCTGTGAGCTTCAGTGCTGCGGCGGCCTCGGGCGCGTGCTTGCGGTGCTTCCAGAGAATCGCGGCACATCCTTCGGGAGAGATGACGGAGTAGTAGGAGTTCTCCAGCATGAGCACGCGGTCGGCCACGCCGATTCCAAGAGCTCCGCCGCTGCCACCTTCGCCGATCACAACGGCCACGATGGGGGTCTTCAGGATCATCATTTCCCGGAGGTTCACGGCGATCGCCTCGGCAATGTGGCGCTCCTCGGCACCCACTCCAGGATAAGCTCCCGGGGTGTCGATGAGGCATACTACGGGAAGCTTGAACCTCTCGGCCATGCGCATGAGTCGAAGGGCCTTGCGATATCCCTCGGGATGGGGGCTGCCGAAATTACGGAGGACGTTCTCCTTCACATCGCGTCCCTTCTGCTGCCCGATGATCACGCAACGATGACCTCCGATCCTGCCGATACCGGCCGGCATTGCCTTATCGTCACCAAAGAGTCGGTCGCCGTGTAATTCCACAAAGTCGGTGACGCAGGCTGCCACATAATCGAGGAAGTAGGGTCGGGTCGGGTGGCGAGCGATCTGAACACGCTGCCAGGGGGTCAGGTTGCCGTAGAGGGCTTTACGCTCTTTTTCGAGATCCTGCCTTGCCGCGACAAGGAGGGGGTCCTCGGATTTTCGGCGCTCTGCCAGTTCGGCGACACGGCGCTCGAGGTCGGCAATAGGAAGTTCAAAATCAAGAGGTTGGACGTTCATGAAAGTGGAAGTGTTCGGGATGAAAGAAAGGGATCAGTGGATGATGACCGGAGTATTTCGAGAGACGAGCGGAAAGATCTCAAGGAGATCCTCTGTGGAGAGCACATACCCACCGGGCATGGGTGCTGGGGTCGGAGTCGGAGCCGTGAGCGCAGGGGTGTTGGTCACTACGTTCGTGGTTAAGGCGTTCGTTGTCAGGAAGTTGGTAGCAACAGGGTTCGTTCCGCTCAGATTTTGGGAAGGCACTTCAGTCGCGGCTGTTACAGGAGCCGGTGCCGAATAGCCGACAATAGCAGGTGATCCAGTCAGGATGATGACGCGGTCGCTCTGAGCATAGGCCTTGTCTCCAAAGGCAACGCGCTTGGTTCCTGCCGTGGCCACTTTATCCAGCACCTTGGAAGCGGTGTTGGAGGGGGTCTTGGGGGCTGCTGGAGCAGAGAGAAGGGCGTATTCTTTCAGGTAGGCGCCATTGTCGAGCAGGGTCAGTGTCTTGGTCTGGCGGTCGAGTTCCAGGGAGGGTTTGAGTGCGGGAATAACCAACTGCTGTCCGATCTGGAGATTGATGTTTGGAAGGTTATTTGCCCTCTGGATCAGCTCGGCATTCGACTGATGCTTGCCGGCAATTTTGGCCAGTGAGTCTCCTTTGACCACTGTGTAGGTGATGATGGAGGGGTTTTCAGCAGGCGCAAAGAGGAGGATCATGTTGCAGCTCCCAAGTTGCTTCCGAGCTTCTTTGAACAGCGGTGATTGAGGGTGGGTTTCAATCCATGCCTTCAGGCCATTACGTGCCTCCATGATTTTTCCTGCTCCTTGGAGCTCTTTGAGGTGCTGGAGGTCTTTGGTTCCCGGGTCTGGAAGGGGTGTTCCCTTGGGAGCAGCTGCTTCAGCCGCCTTTTCCCTCTTTTCCGCTCGGTGGGGCTTAATGAAGAGCTCATAGGCAAAGAAGCTAGCTGTACCGAAGATCAGCAGACCCAGCGTGAAGATAGTAACGAGTTTAAAGTTTCTCATGAGGGTGGTGTGCGATTGATGTGTGGTGATAATCAGATAAGGCCTCGGCGCTTCCATTCGGCCATATTTCCGCCAGCCGAGCGCTGGATGAGATCCATGGTAAATTTCATGAGGCAGACCTCCCAAGCATCGTCGATTCCCTCGATCAAGGCATCCATCGGGTCATCGTCACGGCGGATCTCTTCTTCGAGTCGACTGATGGCATCCTCTTTTGATTCACGGATCAAACTCTCTGAAAGATCTGTTTTTCTAAGGGAGAAGCCGTAGCGGAGGATGTGAAAATCCTTTTGATCCTCCATCCATCCCGCAAAATCACGGGCACGTTCTCCGAAGCCATCAAGCAAGAGCTTGCTGATGTACTGGGGCGCGAGGATCCGCGGACGCTCTGCATGGATCATTCCTTTGCGGATTCGGACACTTCCGATCTCATCCATCGGTTCGGTGACTAGACGAAAGCGGAAGCTGGTTTGACCATAGGTCTCGATCGCGGTGCTTGGCGCATGGACAACGCGAGTGTTCTCCATCGCGTAGTTATAATCGTCTGCCTTCATCATTTGTGACTGATTTGACAGTAAGGGGAGGGGCTCTAAAGAACAAGTTTTCACCTAGCGGATCTTCTGACGATGAGCTTCTGCTGATCGACTGCATGAAGCGCTAAAATTAGCTGCTGAAAAGCCCCGTTTGACACGCCACCGATTTCGGGTTTTTCTTATCCAGATGAAATTTTTCAAGCCACTGCTTCTCCTGCCTTTATTCCTTCTCTCCGGATGCGCCACGACGGCATTCCGTACCACCTACGATCAGCCCGCCTACAAGCCCAAGGATCCATCAAAGGTGGTGGTGAAGGTCTCCCTAGACAGGCAGATGCTCTACGTCATGGAGGGGAACAAGCCCCTGCTTGTGACTGCTTGTTGTGTTGGTATGCCCTCCAAGCCCACCCCGAAGGGGAATCTTTGCGTGACCCGCAAGGAGCGCAACAAGCGTTCCGGAAGCTATGGCTTCGCTGTCATGCGTGATGCGATCGTTCCGTGTGAGGCAGGTAGCGCCAAGGGTCGGTATGTCGGCTACCCGATGCCTTACTGGGTGGAGTTTGCCCCCGGTTATGGATTTCACCAGGGCTGGGTCTGGCCCACGCCTAAGACCCACGGCTGCGTACGCCTCCACGCCAATGATGCCGGAGACTTCTGGGAGCTGACGCGAGTCGGCACCCCGGTGAAGATCGCAAGCACCCAGCCTGAGGATGCGACACTCGGTGCAAAAGTCCCTCGTCCGCAAGACTACAACGATCCTGATCTCCCGAATGCTGAAATGACTTCCCCGAGTTATTTTCAGAAGATCAAGGCTGCGGTCCTGCAGTAAGATCTCCGGTTGAGCATCACTCCCGCCACTTCAGCGAAGGTGAACCTCCGGACCCCGGAGGTCATGGCTCGGGTGCAGGAGCAGGTCGAGCATCACTACCACAGCAGCCTCGTGGAGAGGGTGCGCGCTGAGGGTTCCGTGCTTCAGGCTGGGAAAACCGTGATCCGCTTAGCCAAGCAATTTGGCTTCTGCTATGGGGTGGAACGGGCCATCGATCTTGCCTATGCTGCCCGCAAGGTTTTCCCCGATGCGCGCCTCTTCCTAATCGGGGAGATTATTCACAACCCCGAGGTCAATGCTCAGATAGCAGCTCTTGGTATTCGCAATCTTCTGGATGCTTCGGGCCGCCCCCATGTCGAGGATCTGGGGCCTGAGGATGTGGTGATCGTTCCCGCTTTCGGTGCAGAAGTCAGCTTGCTTGATGAGATCAAGCGTCATGGATGCCGTATGGTGGACACCACGTGCGGCGATGTGATGAGTGTCTGGAAGCGCGTCCGTCAGAATGCAACTGAGGAGGTCACGTCGATCATTCACGGAAAGGCTTCCCACGAAGAAACGCGCTCCACAGCCTCCCGTGCCCTTGGCGCCGGGAATGGACGCTATCTGATCGTTCTGAATCTTCAGGAAACAGACCGTGTCTGTGACTTCATCCGAGGAGAGGGAAATCGCGAAACGTTCCTTCATGACTTTGAGGGAAGGTTTTCTGAAGGGTTTGACCCTGACCTTCATTTGAAGCGAATCGGTGTGGCAAATCAGACCACGATGCTCCGAGAGGAGACGGAGGAAGTGCAGCGCAAGCTTAAGGCTGCGGTGGCCGACCGTGACGGGAGTGATGCAAACTTCCGACTCTTTGATACAATCTGCGGCGCTACTCAGGAGAGACAAGATGCTCTCAAGGAATTGCTCGCCCGCCCCTTGGATCTGCTGATCGTAGTCGGGGGGTATAACAGCTCCAACACCACCCACCTTGCTGAGATGGGAGAGCAGAAAGTCCCGACCTATTTTGTCCGTAATCAGGGATGCCTTGAGTCAGCCGAACTGATCCGGCACTTCGACCTTCACAAAAAGGAAGAAATCACTTCCGAGGTTCCCTGGCTTCCCAAAATTGGCAGCAAGGCCCAGATTGGGATCACGGCTGGCGCCTCTTGTCCGAACAACCTCATTGAGGAGGTCATGCTCCGGGTCTTGGATCTCCGAGGGGAATCTCTTTCGAGTTAAAGGGTTGTTGGACTGTTGGACTGTTGGACTGTTGGTGAGATGAGGGCTACTATAAATGAGGATGATTTATTCGGTTTTTCCTAAAATCCTTCAGCCTTTAGCCTAAACCGCTAACATTCTATTTCCCCATGCTCGTCACAGCCCAACAGATGAAAGCGGCCGAGGAAGCAGCTTTTTTAGCTGGAGCCACCCCCGCAGGGCTCATGGAGATCGCAGGCGAGGGGATAGCCAGATGTGTCGGCCAGTTTTATCCCGATCCCTGCACTGCCGTGGTTTATTGCGGTAAGGGACACAATGGGGGAGATGCCCTTGTTGTTGCGAGACATCTGCTCAAGCGTGGTTGGAGGGTGCTGATCCGACTTGCCGCTGCCGAACCCGATTTGGCGGAACTGACTCGCAGACAGCTCCTTGCCCTTCAAGGGGCCGAGGTCATCGAATCTCTCCCAACCATTTCCGGGCAGCAGCTTCTCCTTCTCGACGGACTCCTTGGGGTCGGATCCACGGGTGTTCCCCGAGGGGCTGTCGCTGATCTGATTGAAGAGATGAATACCCTTCGTAGGAAGCAGGGAGGATATACTGTGGCCATTGACCTTCCCTCCGGTCTCGATGCCACGGAGGGAGTGGCGGTGGGTGCCTGTGTGCAGGCCGATCTCACGGTAACAATCGGAGCCGTGAAGAGTGGTTTGGTTGCCGATCAGTCGACAGCAAAGGTTGGCCGACTAGCCTTGGTTCCCCTTCCGGGAGTCTCCTTTCCACAGGGTGATCCCTCCTTTGTTTCCAATGCACAGACGCTTCGTGCCATGCTTCCGACTCGTAACTTTGACAGTTTCAAAGGCAGCTATGGTCGCATCGGAATCCTTGCCGGGTCCCGTGGATTTCTGGGGGCGGCCCGACTCTCCTCGGCAGCAGCGGTCCATGCCGGCGGTGGGCTGGTGACACTTTACGCGACTCCTGATTCCTATGAGCTCCTTGCCGAGACCTGTGTGCCAGAGGTGATGGTGCAGAGGGTGGATTCCTTTCTTGAGGTGATGATGGAGCGAAATGATGTTCTCGCTCTTGGTCCGGGACTAGGGAGAGAACATGATCTCGACTTACGCAGGATCATTACTGAGACCCCGGTTCCGTGTGTGGTTGATGCCGATGCTTTGAATGCCATCTCCACAGATGTCTCCATTCTCTCGCGTTGTGCAGGGCCACGCCTCCTGACGCCACATCCCGGAGAGATGGAGCGACTAATGGCGCAAGGGAGCCGCAGCCGCCGTGAATGGGCCTCGGCATTTGTGGAACTCTATCCCATGACTCTTCTGCTGAAGGGGGCACGCACGACCATCGCGCAGCATGATGCGCCATTAGCCTTCAACAGCACCGGTAACCCGGGAATGGGTAGTGGTGGCATGGGAGATGTCTTGACCGGAGTCTGTGCCGCCCTAATCGGAAGCAGTCAAACACCTCGGGATGCTGCAATGCTCGGAGCTTGGCTCTGCGGCCGTGCTGCAGAGAGTGCAATCTTCAATGGGAGTGAATCTCAGGAGTCACTCTCGGCAACGTCAGTAATTGATCACCTAGGAGCAGCTTTCAAATCTCTCCGGATGGGGGAGTATTGAGGAAAAGGAATGTGAAATTAGGAAGGCAAGGAGTTGATCAATGAGGATTGATCATCCTGCCTTCGAAATTAATCCAATGCCTTCAGAACTTTGAGAACGAGCTCTGCGTGCTCAGCGGGTTTCACCTTGGGGAAGATTGCAACGATTTTTCCTTTAGCATCGATCACAAAGGTCGTGCGTTCGGTTCCCATGTACTTCTTACCGTACATCGATTTTTCGACCCAGACGCCATAGGACTCAACTATGGATTTCTCGGTGTCCGCCAGAAGAGGAAATGGAAGATCAAACTTGGTGATGAATTTCTCGTGGGCCTTAGCCGGGTCGATACTCACACCAAAAAGAGCAGCGCCTGTTGACTGGATCTCTTTCCAGGAATCCCGAATGCCACAGGCCTGGGTGGTGCATCCAGGTGTGTCATCCTTGGGGTAGAAATAGAGCACAACCGGCTTCCCCTTGAGGTCAGAGAGATTGAGAGGTGTACCTGGCCCGTAGTCGCCTCCGACGGCAGTGGTAGAGAAGGTGGGTGCTTTGTCGCCTACTTGGAGTGGTGTGGTCATGGGATAGTTCGTGATTATTAATTAGGTCTCCTGTCTTCCTGTTTTCCAGATTCATCTTTTGCATCTGGGGTAATCGGTGGAAGGAAGCGGACGCGGCGGTCAACGCGGGGAAGACGGATTGTGAAGAGCATCCCTTTACCCATCGCGCTCTGGATCATGATCTCACCACCATGTGCACGAACGATTCTCTGGACTACGTGCAGACCCAGGCCGCTGCCGTTTTCCTTGGTCGTGTAATAGGGTTGAAACATGGTGCCGACGTTAGCGGGGTCAATGCCTCCGCCTGTGTCGCCGATGCTCACCCAGACATGGGAGTCATCACAGGCCGTCCCGATCCTGAGCTGGCCCTTCTCACCCATGGCCTGAAAACTATTACGGATCACGTTGTAGAGAGCCTGGCGGAACTGATCGCAATCCAGGGAAACAGGGGGAAGATTCTTAGCGGTGAAGAGATCGATCGAGATGCCTCGATCCTCGACCTCGTTCCGGAGGAACTCGACCGTTTCCAGGATGAGTGCATTAAAGTCAGTCAGCTTGCACTCCAGGGGTGCGGGTCGCACGGCTTTCAGGAACTGGGTGATGATCTGGTCGAGGCGCTTCACTTCTCCTCGGGCGATGGAGACGGATTGTGCCAACGCCTTCTGATCCTCCTTGGCTAAAAGCGGTTTGCTGAGACGTCGTTCGAGTAGCTGGAGCTGGATATCTAGGGAGTTCAGCGGATTGCCAATTTCATGCGCCACACCCGCAGCCAGCAGGGTGACCGCCGAGAAGCGTTCGCTCTCGATCGTTTGCTGGGCCTCCTTTCGCTCCTCTGTAATGTCCCTTAGGATGATGGCGCGACCGACGAGGACGCTACGAGAGGCATCACTTTCATCGCTCATCAGGGGAGCGACATAAAAGTTTAAGAATCTTCTTTCGGGGTAGAAGACCTCCAGATCACGGCTCATCACATCCCCTAGGTGCGCCACGGACTTCAGATCAAGGCCAGGAATCGCCTGCATGAGACTGCGACCAATGTGCTCCGCACCGACCATTCCGAAGAAGGCGCAGGCAGCCTTGTTCATGTAGATGATATGATCCTTGGGATCGGTGACGATGACTCCCTCGAGGATGGCGTTGAAGATCGTTTCCAGGAATCCCTTCTCCTTGGAGAGGATCTGGAGGTAATGACCGATGTCGTCCGGTTCAACAAATCGGATCCGCTCGACAAGCTTGTCGATGAACCCTCTGTTCATTAGTTCGACTGGGCTGGGTTGGAGAGGAGTTCCTCGAGTTCCGCCACACGGCGTTCAAAGAGATCCAGCGCTGCGTTCACCGGTTGTGGAGAGCGCATGTCGACACCTGCCTTGGCCAGCGTTTCGATCGGGAACTGGCTTCCGCCACTCTTGAGGAATCCGAAGTAGCGTTCAGTGTCTCCACTTGCCAGCACCTGGGTAGCTAGCGTGATCGCTGCGGAGATGCCAGTGGCATACTTGTAGACGTAGAATGCGCTGTAGAAGTGAGGAATGCGCAGGCACTCCAACTCCAGTTCCTCATCGATGACCACCCCTGTGCCGAAGTAGGTGTCGAGAAGCCCTCGATAGATGGATCGGAAACTTTCGAGGGTGAGGGCTGCCCCGGATTCTTCCGTGGCGTGCGTGAGTTTCTCGAACTCCGAAAACATGGTTTGTCTAAAGAGAGTCCCTCGGAGATCGTCGATCTGGCGATTGAGCAGGTAGGCTCGCATCGCTGGGTCCTTGGTCTCCGCCAGAAGATGCTCAGTGAGAAGGATCTCGTTGAAGGTGGAGGCTACTTCGGCAAGGAAGATCGGGTAATGATAATTCTGAAAACTCTGCGATCTGCGGGCATACCAAGTGTGCATCGAGTGGCCGGCCTCGTGCGCCAGGGTGTAGATGTCGGAGAAGACATCCGCCTTGTAATTCATCAGGATGTAGGGAGGCCCTTGGTAGGTGCCATAGGAGAAGGCGCCGCTCCTCTTTCCCTTGTTCTCGTAGCGGTCACACCAGCGCTCCTGGCTGAGTCCTCGCCCTAGGGTCTCCGTGTATTCCGACCCGAGTGGTTTTAGAGACTTGAGAACCATTTCGATCGCCTCGTCGAATGGGACATCGCTCTGCACCGCGGAGACAAGCGGGGCATAAGTGTCGTAGACATGGAGGTCAGGCAGATTGAAAACGCGCTGACGAAGTCCGTAATAGCGGTGAAGAACAGGGAGGCGTGAACGAATGGCCTCGATCAGGCTGTCGTAAACGGACGCCGGCACATGATCGGGGAAAAGGGAGGCTTCCAGTGCTGAGGGATAGTTCCGTGCCTTGGCGAGGAAGACATCGCCCTTTATGGAGCTGGAAAGGGAGCTGGCTAGCGTGTAGCGATGCGCCGTGAATTCATCATAAAACTTATGGAAAGCTGTTTTTCTCACTTCCCGATCGGGACGCTGCAGCAGGGAGGAAAAACTGCTCTGCGTGAGCTCAACCAACTTGCCGCGATCATCGGTAAGTGAGCCGAAGGTCATGTCGACATTCGTCAGCTGGGAGAAGGTCTCGTGATGACCCCCGATAGCCGGCATCGAGAGGGAGAGCAGGCGCTCCTCTTTATTGCTCAGAATATGGGGCTTCAGTCTGCGAAGGCGTTGCAGCGAGATAAGCCAATCCGCAAGCAAGGGATCCGCGAGAAAAGTTTCAAAGGTGGAGTCAGGAATCTCCTGAATCTCTGGGGCTACCCAGGAGCAAGCCTCGCTGATTTTGGCACCCATTGAGGAAAGGCGCCCGTCGCGGTCGAGTGCGCTGGGGTTCGAGCTATCCTCCGAGAGGAGGAGACCGGCGTACTGAGCGAGTCGTTCCGAGGAGATGTCGAGCGACTTCTCAAACTCCAGCACCTTTGCAAGATCACGAGGGCTATTTCCAAGTGTTCCCCGGAAAGAGGCAATTTCCCCATAGCGTCCTGCAAGAGCTGAGAACTCTGCTTCCCATGCCGCATCATCATTAAAAATCGGTGTGAGATCCCATGTATCACCCAGAGGTACCTCTCTCCGGATTTTGAGTGTCGATGGAGATCCATTGGCCTCTCCCGAAAGATCAGCAATGCATGGAAGAGGGCCTCTGTGAAGCATGGGACCTACTTCTGTGCTTTGCCTTGGGAGGCAACGGCAGCAGCGGCGGCCGCGATCGCTGCCTGATCACCCAGGTAGTAGTGTCGGATCGGCTTCAGATCGTCATCCAATTCATAGACGAGGGGAATTCCCGTGGGAATGTTCAGAGCCAGCACCTCCTCCTCGCTGAGATTGTCGAAGTACTTCACCAGGGCGCGGAGCGTGTTGCCGTGAGCCGTCACCAGTATCTTCTCACCCCGCTTCACGGCGGGAGCAATCTCGCTGTGCCAATAAGGCAGGACACGGTCGACTGTATCCTTCAGGCATTCGGTCAGTGGCAGGTCGGTCTCGGCAACACTCTTGTAGCGGCGATCATGACCGGGGTAGCGCTCATCGCTTTTCTCCAGAGCTGGAGGAGGCACATCATAGCTGCGACGCCAGATCAGCACTTGATCGTCACCGAACTTGGTGGCCGTCTCTCCCTTGTTGAGCCCCTGCAGGGAGCCGTAGTGACGCTCATTGAGACGCCAGGAACGCTCGATTGGAATCCAGAGTTCGTCGAGCTCATCCAAGATCATCCAGTTGGTCCGAAGTGCACGCTTGAGGAGAGAGACAAAAGAGCGGTCGAAGGAGTACCCCTCCTTTTTTAGAAGTTCACCTGCTGCCTTGGCCTCACGAAGCCCCTTTTCATTCAGATCAACATCAGTCCAACCCGTGAAACGGTTCTCTTGGTTCCAAGTGCTTTCACCATGGCGGATTAATACTAATTTATGCATTGAAGTATTCTACTCAGGAACAGAGTAGAATGTGAAGGCTTGGGATTTGACGCTCTCGCTCCCGCGAGTAGTGCCCCATTATAGCAATTGGGGCTACGCTACGCGTAGTCTATCCCGGCCGTTCCCACGGGCCGGTATTTGCGCGCGGGGAGGTGTCATCGCTCGATTGAAGTAGCCCTGGATGAAGCGAGCTGGAGATGTGTCCAAGCGCTACTTGTAGCGGATAAAATCACGTCTCTCCCTTTTCAGTATTTCTTTTTGGGATGGGACACCCTGCGTCTCGTCGATCTGACCTTAATACATCACACTCGGCTTCGGGCAAGAGTTGGAAATTTGGATGTGGGGCTAGGAACGCGAGCGCCGCTGTAGTGAGCTACTGCAAGCGAGCTGTGACACCGCACCACACCAAAATATCCTATCCCTTGGCAAGCCAAGGGGCCAGTTCGGCTCGTAGTGCCATCTCGTCTCCGATCAGGAAGTCCTCTCCAAGCTGAAGGGGGAAGACTGCACCCGTGTGGGTGACGACTTCGAGGATGAGCCTCCTTTTACCCAAGTGCTTCTTGATTCCTGCGCTGATGGCATGCAAGTCGTCGATGATCATGCGTGTCCGGTCCATCCTCAGACGGAGCGGTTTTTTGGAGGGCTTGGGAGTCAGCGCCTTGAAGTCGCTACCGGTCGCACGGATGGAGCCGTCACGTGGGACCACCTTGACGTTGCAAGAGATCACGCTGCCGGGCTTGAGGATCAATTCGTGCTTGCTGAAGGTCTCATCCCAGGCCGTCATTTCGAGGGTGCCGGAGTCATCCTCCAGCGTCATCACGCCGAACGGACGCCCATCCTTCTTGGTGAATTTCTTCTCCACGTTGGCGAGCAAGCCTGCAAGGCGGACGCTTCCTGCCTCGGTCATCAGAAGAGCCTCGGCGGTGGAGCCGTAGGATCCCGATTCCAGATTCCCGCGATAGTCATCCAGCGGGTGTCCGGTCACGTAGAATCCAAGTAGTTCCTTCTCATGGCCCAGTTGCTCGGCGCGCGTCCAGCGCTCCACATTGGAGTCGGATCCGCTCGAGGAGGCAGCAGGTGCCGGTGCCAGGTCGGCAAAGGAGTCGAAGAGCGAGACCTGGCCGCTCGCCCTATCCTTCTGCACGGATGCGGCCGCGCCCATGGCCCCTTCGATTGCGGCAAAGAGTTCGGCGCGGTGACGGCCTTCCCAGTCGAAGGCGCCGGCCTTCACGAGACTCTCGAGGATTTTCTTGTTCACCGTTCGGGAATCGAGGCGGGAGCAGAAATCCTCGAGTGATTTGAATAGGCCGTTGGCTTCACGTTCGGCAACGGCTGTCGCCATCGCCGCCTCGCCGACGTTCTTGATGGCGGCGAGACCAAACCGAATCGCGCGTCCCCCCGGAAGCTCCTCGGGGAGGAAGGTGAGGGCGCTCCTGTTCACATCCGGAGGCAGAATCGTGATCCCCATACGACCGCACTCGGTGACGAAGGTCGCGATCTTGTCGGTGTTGTTGATTTCGTTTCCGAGCAAACCGGCCATGAACTCCACGGGGTGGTTGGCCTTCAGGTAAGCCGTCTGGTAGGAGAGAAGTCCGTAGGCCGCACTATGGCTCTTGTTGAAGCCGTACTGCGCGAACTTCTCCAAGAAGTCGAAGATCGCGTTGGCCTGCTTGGGAGGGATCTGGTTGACCTCGGCGCAGCCTTTGACGAAGACCTCGCGCTCCTTGGCCATCTTCTCCATGTCCTTTTTACCCATGGCGCGGCGGAGCAAGTCAGCCTGTCCGAGTGAGTATCCAGCAAGTGCACTGGCGGCCTGCTGCACCTGCTCCTGGTAGACGATGATGCCGTAGGTTTCCGAGCAGATCTTCTCAAGCAAGGGATGGGCGTACTCGATCTTCTTGCGCCCCTTCTTACGCTCGATGTAGTCGTCGATGAACTGCATCGGACCTGGCCGGTAGAGGGCGATCAGAGCGATGATATCGGTGAAGTGCTCAATTTGGAAGCGCTTGGCTGTAGCCACCATGCCGCCGGACTCCAATTGGAAGACGCCGATCGACTCGCCCCTGTTGAGGAGGTCGAAGGTGGCCTGGTCGTCCATCGGGATCTTGGAAATGTCAAAGTCCGGCGTGTGGCGATGGATCAACTTCACGGCGTCATCGATGACGGTGAGGGTCTTGAGACCCAGGAAGTCCATCTTGAGCAACCCTAGATCGGTGAGGGGGGCCATGGAGTACTGGCTGACGATGTTGCCGTCGTTGGCCCGAGTGAGGGGGATGTACTCGGAGAGGTCGCGGTCGGCGATGACGACGCCAGCGGCATGGACTCCGCTATTGCGCGAGAGTCCCTCGAGGATGGTGGCGTAACCCCAGAGTTGCGCGGTAGAGGGCTCCTCATCAACGGCTTTTTTCAGTTCGGGATTCTTGTCGATCGCTCCCTGTTTCTTTTCACCCTTCTTCTCGTATCCGTTGAGCGTGATATCGAGCTCGTTGGGAATCATCCGCGAGATGCGGTCTGCATCGCCGTAGCTCCAACCGAGGACGCGGCCGACGTCGCGGATGACGCTCTTGGCACCGAGGGTGCCGAAGGTGATGATCTGGGAAACGGCCATCTTTCCGTATTTCTCGCGGACGTATTCGATCACCTCGCCACGGCGGTTCTGGCAGAAATCGACGTCGATATCGGGAGGGCTGATACGATCCGGATTCAGGAAGCGCTCAAAGAGAAGGCCGTAGCGCAGAGGGTCGAGATCCGTGATCCCGAGGACGTAGGCGATGAGCGATCCGGCGGCCGAGCCTCGGCCAGGGCCGACGGGGATGCCCTGGCTCTTGGCGTAGTTGATGAAGTCCCAGACGATCAGGAAGTAGCTGGTGAATCCTGTCTTGTAGAGGACGGAGAGCTCGTACTCGAAGCGCGTGCTGATTTCCGGATCGGTCAGTGCCCTCTCACCGTAGCGGCTGCGGACTCCCTCCTCGCACAGTTCACGGAGGTACCCCTCTCGGGTCTTCCCCTCGGGAGGAAGATAGTCGGGGTATTTCGATTGTCCGAATTCCAGCTTGGCGTTGCAGCGTTCGGCGATAGCCAGAGTGTTGCTGATCGCGTCGGGGCGATCGGCGAAGAGCGCCGCCATCTCTTCGCCGCTCTTGAAGTAGAGCTCGGGGACATAGCGCATCCTCTTCTCGTCATGGGTCATGGCTCCCGTACCGATGCAGATCATGACGTCGTGAGCCTCGTGGTGGGAGCGTTCAAGAAAGTGGACGTCATTGGTTGCGACGATTCCCAGATCGAGGTCACGGGCGATATCGATGAGTCCTCCCCGGTTCCGACGCTGCTGCTCGATGCCGTGGTCGCTTAGTTCGATGAAGAAGTTCTCCCGTCCGAAGATGTCACGATAGGCGGCGGCCGTCTCGATCGCCTTGCCCTCCTGTCCCGCACTGAGCGCCATGTTGACCTCCCCCTTGAGGCATCCGCTCAGGGCGATCAGGCCTTCGCTGTGCTTGGCAAGGAGTTCCCTGTCGATCCGAGGCTTGTAGTAGAAGCCGTCGAGGTGCGCAGCTGTGCTGAGCTTTACGAGGTTGCGGTAGCCGGCGTCATTTGCCGCAAGGAGGGTCATGTGGAAGGCTGCATCCTTGCCACCGTTGGTGGTCTTCTTCTCATGCATCGACCCGGGAGCGACGTAGATCTCACAGCCGATGATGGGCTTCACCTTAGCCTGTTCGGCCGCCTGGTAGAACTCAACGGCACCGAAGAGATTGCCATGATCGGTTAGGGCGATGGCCGGCATCTCCAGGGACGCCGCGTTCTTCACCAACTGCTCCATTCGGATCGCTCCATCCAGCAGCGAATATTCGCTGTGAACATGGAGGTGAACGAAAGGAGTGCGAGCCATTAGCAAAGTTTACGATCGGGCTCACCGAGGGGCAAGAGCCCTCGGTGTAAAAAAGCATTTCAGGTGTTTTTTTCCGCAATGACCAGCAGTCCTCGAAGTGTCAGAAGGGGGTCGACGTGATCAATGATGTTGGATCCGCCCCCTTGGGTAGTGAGACGTGCCACCAGTTCGGCATCTCCGCCGGTGGCGATGACGTACGGTTTCTTCCCCTTGAAGGTCTCCTTGGTGATTCGGTTCACCGCCTCACGGGCGAGGCCGACTGCTCCGAGCAAGAGGCCGATCTGGATAGCCTCTTGGGTGCTCTTGCCGACACTGGATTTGATTTTCTTGACCCGCGTCAGGGGGAGCAGGGCCGTCCGTTCATGCAGTGCAGTGGCGGCCGTTGGTAGTCCTGGTGCAATGATTCCTCCGAGGTAGCATCCCTTGGCATCGATGACGTCGAAGGTCACCGCCGTTCCAAAATCAATGACAATGGCGGGGAGTCTGCCGAGACGGACAGCGGCCGCCGCATTGGCAAGACGATCCGCACCGATGGACATCGGCTTGGGGTAACTGACGGCAACTCCTCCTGGAACCCGATGATCAACCCACAGGGCGGGGCAACTCAATGACTTGGCAAGGACTAGGCTGGCCTTTGGGACGACCGAGGAGATGACTGCCAACTCTGTCTTGGACTTAGGGAGAGTCGATGCGGCAAGCTCACCTGTGGAGACTTTGATGACCCTCCCGATCACTCCCTTTCGGGCTATGGCGATCTTGGTGAAGGAATTACTGACATCAATCAGGAGAGTGCCTCCCCGCTTTCTGACAAGCTTATGGGCTTTCAAAACTAAGCTCCCGAGGCGTTGGCAAGATCAGCCTCTTCCGGTGGTAGCGCTGCCTGGAAGCGTTTCTTGTCGATCGCCTTCATATAGGCCTCGTGTGGGCTGATCGTGCCATCCAGCATTCTCTCCCAGATGGCATCGTCCATGAACTGCATTCCCTCGGCCTTACCTGCCACGATGACATCCTGAAGTTTCTGCGTGGCTCCTTCACGGATGATCGCGGAGACGGCGGGGTTCACCTTCAGGATCTCGTTGATGGCGACGCGGCCCTTGCCGTCCGCCTTCTTGAAGAGGAGCTGCGCCACGACGCCTCTGAGTGACGATGCGAGCATGGTGCGGACCTGAGATTGCTGGTCGGCAGGGAAGGCGTCGATCATGCGGTCGACCGTCTTGCGGGCGTTGTTGGTGTGGAGTGTTCCGAAGACAAGAAGCCCGGTTTCCGCGGCCGTCAGGGCCAGCGAGATGGTCTCCAGATCACGCATCTCACCGACGAGCACGATGTCGGCATCCTCTCGAAGAGCAGCTTTCAGGCCAGCCGCGAAGGTCGGTGCATGCTCGGGCACTTCACGCTGGGTGATGATGCTCTTCTTGTTCCGGTGCACGAACTCGATTGGTTCCTCAATCGTGACGATGTGGCGGCCGTAGTTCGTGTTCATGTAGTCTATCAGTGCAGCCAAGGTCGTGCTCTTGCCGGATCCTGTGGGTCCGGTAACTAGAACGATGCCGCCGCGCATGTCGCCGAACTCCTTGATCACTTCTGGAACATTGAGCTGTTCGAGGGTCAGGATCTTGGTCGGGATGATACGGAACACCGCCCCGTACCCGTGCGCCTGCTTAAGGTAGTTGCAGCGGAAACGGCTGTTCTCATCCATCTGGTAGGCGAAGTCGAGATCGCCGCACTCCTCGTACTTTTGCCATTTCTCAGGGGTGCAGATTTCACTGAGCATGTAGGCCATCTGCTCGCGGGTAAGGGGCGGGGCGTCGGGCCAGATCGGAACGATCTCGCCGTGGCGACGGATCTTGGCGGGTTGTCCCTCGGCGAGATGAAGGTCGGAAGCCCCGTTTTCTATCAGGGCCTGAAAGAGTTCGTCGATGTATGCCATGGTCGTTGGTATTAGATGCCGCAGACGTTTTTCATCTCGGTCTTGTTCTCCGCACGGTAGAGGGCCTCCTCTGCGGAGATGATTCCTTGGCGGTACAGCTCAGCCACGGACTCATCCATCAGGATCATCCCTGCCTTTTTACCTGTCTGGATGATACCGGGAAGCATGAAGGTCTTCGCCTCGCGGATCACGTTACCGATAGCAGGTGAGTTCAGCATGATCTCCATTGCCACCGCACGGCCTCGGCCGTCGGCCCGTGGGATGAGCTGCTGGCTGACAATCCCGCGAAGGGACTCACTGACCATCATGCGGATCTGGTCACGCTGGTCGGCAGGAAAGACGTCGAGCAGTCGGTCGAGCGTGCGGGGAGCGTTACTGGTGTGCAGGGTCCCGAGAACCAAGTGACCGGTCTCGGAGGCCGAGATAGCAAGCTGAATGGTCTCCAGATCACGCATCTCACCGACCATGATGACGTCGGGGTCTTCACGAAGTGCGCCACGAAGGGCCGCTGCGAAGGATTTTGTATGCGTATGGACTTCGCGCTGCGTGACCTGACAACTGGCCGACGGAATGATGTATTCGATCGGCTCCTCAAGGGTGATGATATGGTCTCCACGGTGAAGGTTGATCTCCTGCACCAGTGCCGCAAGGGTGGTGGTCTTGCCACTTCCCATGGGGCCGGTCACCAGCACCAAGCCGTTATTATATTGAGTGAGCAGTTTGAGTTGCTTGGGCATTCCAAGCTCATCAAGGGTCCTGAGGTTGCTGCTGATAATACGGAAAGCCAGATCGTAGCCGAGTCGCTGCCGGACAACACTCGTACGGAAGCGGCCGTTGGCGTTGTTGTAGGCGAAGTCGACGTCGCCATGCTCCTGAAGGCGTCCCCACTGCTGCTCATCGAGGAATCCTCTGACAAGTGCCTCGGTGTTTTCAGCTGTGAGGCTGGGAGCGTTCTCCCACATCGGAAGGAGCGTGCCGAAGCGTCGGCAGGTGGGGGGGCTCGAGACGCTTAGGTGGATGTCAGAGGCCTCTGCCTGTTTGCCAAGCTCAAGGTACTCATCAATGTGACTGGGGAGTGCCGTGTCTGAATTCATACTGATGAGGGAAAAAAGCCCACAGGGGGAGAATCACCGTCCCCTTTTGGCAAGACCTGCCTGCGCTGCGTTGCTGAGCAAGTCCACAACGACGGGGCGCAGGATCGGATAGAGAAGCTTGCCGAGTTCAAGTGCTCCGCCAACCCAGCTGATTTTAGAAAGCGTGGAAGCCCCTTGAGCCGCCGCGCCAAGCATGGGAGCTGCCACTGAGGTTACAGACCCAGCTGAAGTCAGTGAAGACTTGCGGGTGGATCCCTTTCCCCCTCCGAAAATTGTCGCAAGCAGCCCGACCCCAGCAGCTCCCCCAATCCAGCGAAGGGGATGGTGGCGTACGGATTCTGTGAAGCGTTTCTTGAAGTCGAGTTCAGAGATCAGTCCCGCATACTCCTTTGAGATGCTGATGCGGCTTTCGCGGACAGACTGCTGCAGTCTGATAAGTTCCGGTGATGAGGTCATCGCTGGGGATTGTTTGAGTAGATGCTTAGCGCATCAATGTCCTTCTGAAGCTCTGCGGAAGTGGCCTCAAAAGGGCGTGGGGCGATCCGTGCTCGAAGCAATTTGTAGAGGATGCCAACAAAAACCAGATGAAGCAGTCCTGCAGCTGCGAGGGAGAGAGGCCAACCCCACTTGAGGAACATGGCCAGGAGTGAGATGGCTGAAGCGATCAGCGCCACATAGGCAATCATGGCAAAAAGGATTAGTGCTGCCAGCAGGATGATCCCAGCGATACTCTGCCGGATGAACATCCGCCCCTCTAGGGCCGCGAGGGACCCCAAGGAGAGCAGGTGCCTGATTAGTCCGGAAGCCAGTCCAGAGATCCGGGAAGGAATGCCTCCTGGGAGATCGTGCGGAATCATGAGTCTGATGATTCTGGTCGTCCTGCGATATCTAGAGGAAAGGTGCTTAGGAAAGGGCGCTCTTGGGCTCTCTCGCTAGGATTAGCGACGGCGAAGGAGGAGGCCGATTACCAGTCCCGCGGCAAAGGTGATGCCGACGGCGCGGAAGGGGTTGTCACGGACATAATCCTCCGCCTGATCGGCAAGTACATCAAACTGGGCCTTGTACTCTGCTGCCGCTTCACTGGTGCGATCTGCTGCCTCGGTGTAGCGTTCACGAGCCTGTTGGGAGAGGTCGCCGTACTTGGCGCGGGCTGTCTTGGAGAGATCCTCGTAAGTGGAGCGTGCTGCGTGCTTGAGGTCATGGGCGGCCGCCTCAAGCTCCTCACGTCCTGTGGAATAGGCTGCGCGAGCGCTGGTTTTGGCGCTTTCAGCAACCTCACGTGCTGCAGCTGCCGTGACATCCAAGGCTTTCTTGGCATGGGCTTGGCTACTTTCTAGTTTTTCGGCTGCGGAAGGGGTGTGTGCTTTGTCGTTCATGGGAGTGAGGGGTGAGGGGTGAGGGGTGGATTTCTACCTTAATCTGTCTTAAGGATCGCAGATATACCTCTGATAGCAAGCCCTAGGGAATGCATGCTAGGCCACCCAACGGTGTGCCATCCCCCCCGGTAGCCATTGAGCGTCGAGTCTCCCAGTCTGGCCGAGCTTCTCGACATGGCAGGATCCTCCAAGGCGAGAAAGGCGCTTGGAGATCATTTGCTCCGCGAGGTCATCGATCACGCCGCTGTAGGTATTGAGTAGAAGAAATAAAGGAGTGTCGGACAGAGCCTCCTGGGCGGTATCGATGAGGAAGGGGAGGTGCTCGGAGAGCTTCCAGAGTTCCCCCTTCTTCCCTCGACCGAAGCTTGGGGGATCCATGATGATGCCATCGTAGTGATTGCCGCGTCGGATCTCCCGCTGGAGGAAAGTCACCGCATCCTCGACGATGTAACGGATGGATGCCTCGCCCAAACCTGAGAGTCGTGTGTTCTCGGAGCACCAGCCAACCATCGCCCGCGCGGCATCGACATGGGTGACCGAGGCCCCTGCCGCAGCCGCCGCTAAGGTGGCGCCGCCCGTGTAGCCAAAAAGATTGAGCACCTTGAGCGGTGTCTTCCTTAGTGTGGTTGAACTCGTTGAACGAATCGTCGATCTGATCCAGTCCCAGTTTGCTGATTGCTCTGGAAAGAGGCCGAGGTGCTTGGATTGAGTCGGTTTGATGAGGAACGAGAGTTCCCCATAGCTGACAACGCATGGGTCGGGAAGGGGAGAGCGCCAGTTCCACTTACCTCCCGTAGCGCGTTCCCCTGAATAGAATCCTTCCCACTCAGCATGAGCAGAGGCCTCATTCCATGGCCAGAGGGCCTCGGTCTCAGGGCGTAATACGATCCGACCTCCCCAGCGCTCAAGTTTCTGACCATCGCCCGAGGAGAGGAGTTCGTACCCTTGCCACTGCTGATCACGTGATGTCTGCGTCATGGTTGAGCCAGTTCTCAAACATTAAAAACCGCTGTGGAATTGCACGATGATCAGCCAGAGATTAAGCGAGGCGATCAGGGTGGCTACACCCCAACCGGTGAACCGGATCCATCGGGCGTTCACGAATTCGCCCATGATTTCCTTGGTGCCCGTGAACTGGACGAGTGGGATAACCGCAAAGCTGAGCTGCATGCTGAGAATGACCTGGCTAATGAGCAGAAGCTTGGTAGTGGCCGAGTCCCCTACAAGCGAGATGACAAGAATCGCGGGGATGACTGCCAAGAGTCTGGTCACCAAGCGACGCATCCAGGGAGCGATGCGGAGGTGAATGAATCCCTCCATGACGATCTGACCGGCAAGGGTTCCGGTGAGTGTGCTGTTCTGACCTGCGGCGAGGAGAGCGACGGCAAAGAGGGTGCTCGCCCCCCCCACTCCTAGCATCGGGGTGAGGAGCTTGTAGGCTTCCTGGATCTCGGCGATGTCGGTTTTTCCCGCACGGTAAAAAGTCGATGCGGCGAGGATGAGGATCGCTGCATTGATGAGGAGTGCAATCGAAAGGGCGATGTTGGAGTCGAGAGTCGCGAAGCGTATGGCCTCGTTCTTGCCGATCGTGTCGAGGGGGTATCGACGCGTCTGCACGATCGAGGAGTGCAGGTAGAGATTATGCGGCATGACGGTTGCTCCGATGATGCCCATCGCGATAAAGAGCATGCTGGGGTCGGTGACGATCGAGGGCGTTGGCAAAAACCCTTTTAGAATCGGGAAAAGTTCCGGCTTGGAAAACAGGATCTCCAGGCCAAAGCAGGTGGCAATCGTTGCGATCAAGGTGATGACGATGGCCTCGATGTATCGGAATCCTTTTTGCTGAAGCAGGAGAAGGAGCAGGACATCCAGTGTGGTGATGATGACGCCTACCAGAAGAGGGATGTGAAAGAGAAGGTTCAGCGCGATGGCGGATCCCACGACTTCTGCAAGATCACAGGCCGCGATGCCTACCTCTGCTGCCAGCCATAATGGGATGGCTGCCCGTGGTCCGTAGTGCTGGCGGCAGGTCTGTGCGAGATCTTTTCCAGTCGCGATCCCTAGCTTGAGCGAGAGATACTGCAGGAACATCGCCATGATGCTCGAGAGCAAGATGACAGACAGAAGCGTGTAATTGTACTTGGAACCGCCCGCCAGGTCCGTGGCCCAGTTCCCGGGATCCATGTAACCAACGGCCACGAGGTAGCCGGGTCCTGCAAAGGCGATCATTTTGCCCCAGAACCCACGGTGCGTGGGAATGTCCAGGGTCCGGTGTACTTCCGGAAGGCTGGGTGAGATGGGGTGAGGCATGATAATTAGTCTTGGCTAAATAATTTATACTAAGCTATGAATGTATCGCAATCCAAATCAAGCCGCATCTCTTATCAAGACCTGCAATAGAATATTCCATGAGTAAAACAGGAAACAGGTCATCTTCCGCCGCCGAAGATTACTTGGAGCGCATTCAGGAGCTGATCGATACCAAGGGTTATGCCAGGGTCGTGGATATCGCCGGTAGTCTCGGCATCTCTCAGGCCAGCGTGACGAATATGGTGAAGCGACTCGATGCCGAGGGATTCGTCAGGCATGAAAAGTATCGTGGTTTGATCCTCACGCAGGAGGGTGAGTCGATTGCTCGGGCCATCGCTCGACGTCATCGCATCCTCACAGACTTCCTCAAGATCATGGGTGTCCCAGAGAGCGAGGTGGAACATGATGTCGAAGGGATGGAGCATCATCTCAGTGCCGCGTCGCTGACCGCTATCGAAGTTCTTTTCAAGGAGCTATCTGAAAACGGGACATTTCTCATTAAGGTGAGGGATGCTGTGGGGCAGATAGCAGCGACTTAGTACAATGGTGTTGGAGAATCGAAGGGAGTGATTCATTTCCTTGCAATGAGCGCCATTCTGATTCAAAAGATGTCCATAACAGCTTATGTCCACTTTTAAGCAACTGGCCTCACTTTTAGGGATTTCTGACCGGCAGTTGCGCCGCTACGCCGAGGATGGTAAGGTTATCGGTGTCTACACCACCAAGGGCGGTCACTGGCGCTTGCGGGGCAAGATTACGGAAGCCCGTGTGGAAAGGGCACGCAAGGTGCTCAGATTGACTCCCTCCATTGCTCGGAACCGTCGCAAGCAGCATTACAAGAGGTCCAATGCCGTAATCAAGGATGTCCAGAAGCAGTGGAAGCAGACCTTTGAACCGCCCAAGAAGAATCCGCCCAAACCGAAGAAGCCCAAAGCCTCTGCCGCTCCAATCCCCGGCCAGGCTGTCCAGGTGGATCTCTTTGGCGATTGGTGATGGAGAGTTCCCATACCCCTCATAATTACAGGTGCATGTCAGACTTGTCTCGGGCTTGTTTTGGTTTTGTCTTTTGTGACTCTTCGAATTATATAAAACATAACACCTTCTGATGATTTCCCTGCTTCTCCTCCCAAAGCTCCTTATTGCCGGCGGTTCCTCCTTTCTTGGCAATGTGGAGATGCCAACGCTCACGCAGACCATGAATCACACGCTGAAGGGGGAACAAATTCCCTCGGCTCAGGTTGTTTGCCGCGATCATTGGGGAACCCCAATGCTTCCCGATGGTAAGGGGAGTTACAGCTTGATTGCCCCGATCAATAAGAAGTTGATTGCCCAGAGTCTTTGGATACCTCCCGTTTCTGGTAAGCGTCCTGCTCTCGTTGCCTCCAAGTCAGTCGCTCCGGCTTCGTCATTAGCGGTGCCTGTCCCGCTTTCACTTCCTGAGGCGCTTCCTACCACACCTGCTCCAGCGACTCCCCCTCCAGCGGCAGCGGCTCCTGCCAATCCTGCAACTACAGGCTCAGCAGAACCCCAAACGTAGCAAAAATAGTAACCGGTCTCGATCTCATGAGGCCCATGATTAAAAAGAGGGGGTCTTTTGGCATTCGTGTCAGGGAGCTGCTGTGAGCCCGATCCAAGGGCCACCCCTCAAGATCTCGTCTATGAGATGTACCTTTTTAGGTATATTTTAGAACTTCCTCAATCGTGGTGACTCCATCAAAGATGCAGCGCAGGCCATCTTCCCGAAGCGTGTGCATACCCAACTCTACGGCCTTCTGGCGAATGACGACGCCAGGGGAGCGTTCATTGATCATCATGCGAATGGGATCGGAGACCTTCAGTAGTTCGTAGAGACCCTTTCTGCCCTTGTAGCCGGTATTATTGCAGTCAGCACATCCCTTGCCGAAGTAGAACGTCTTGTCGCCAATGTCGTAGGGGGAGAGTCCAAGTCTTGAAAGAAGTGCTTCATCCGGTTCGTAGGCGGTCTTGCACTTGCTGCAAATCCTTCGCACGAGTCGCTGAGCGAGCACTCCCTCTAGGGAGGCCGAGAGCATGAAGGGCTCCACCCCCATGTCGACGAGTCGGGAGACAACGCCGGTAGAGTCATTGGCGTGGAGTGTGGTGAAGACAAGGTGACCTGTGAGTGATGCTTGGATTGCAATCTGAGCAGTTTCCAGATCACGCGTTTCCCCGATCATGATTCGGTCAGGATCCTGTCGAAGGAAGGCCCTCAGAGCACTTGCGAAACTGACACCGGCTGCCTCATTGATGGGAACCTGAAGGATGCCATCGATTTCATATTCCACGGGATCCTCTGCGGTCAGCAACTTGGAATCGATCGTGTTGATCTTATTCAGGCAGGCGTAAAGGGTGGTCGTTTTTCCCGATCCCGTGGGGCCGCAGACAATGAAGATGCCGTTAGGCTTTTCAATGACCTTGAGGATGTACTCATAGATATCCTCCGGCATCTGGAGCGTTTCCAGATCCAGTTTCACGGCGCTGCGATCCAGCACACGGAGCACCACACTCTCACCGAACTGGGTGGGCAGGCAGGAGACACGAAGATCGATGACTTTGTCACCGATCTGACGCTGGATGCGTCCATCCTGAGGGACGCGGCGCTCGGCAATATTCAGGTTCGCCATCACCTTGAGACGTGAGGTTACAGGCAGGGCGAGGTGCCGCGGAGGTGGCTCCATCTCGTAGAGAGCGCCATCGACGCGGTAACGGATCTTGAACTCCTTTTCGAAGGGCTCGAAATGAATGTCACTAGCCTGCGCCTGCACCGCGCGATCTAAGATCAGGTCGACATAGCGGATAATGGGAGTCGCGTTAGCCTCGGCAGCCGCTGCGGCGGCGTTGAAATTATCCTCGTCGTTATCAATCAAGGAGATGTCAGCTCTGTCGAGTTGCTGAAGAATCTCCTCCATCGAGGTATCCTCGGAGCCGTAGTGCGTGCTGATGAGTTCCTTGACCTGACGGAATGGGGCGACTACCTGCACGATCTCGCGATTGAGCGTGAAGCGAAGATCCTCGAGTGCCTGGGTGTCGAGGGGGTTGCCAAGAGCCACCGTGAGGACATTTCCAGATGCGGTCAGTGGAATGACCTCATTGAGGCGCGCTGTTCCTGCCGGAACAAGGTGAAGAAGCGTTGGAATGGGGTCGAATCCAGTCAGGTCGACCGCTTCGACCCCAAGCTCCGCTGCAATGATCTGTGCGAAGGCCTCACCGGTAACAATCCCCTGCTCGAGCATGATCTCCTCGATCGGACGCCCTGAGTTCATTGCTTCCACGACCAGTTCCTCACCGTTGGCTTCGGTGAGTGTTCCTGAGCGCTTGAAGATATCGATGACCTGATGCGGATTCATGAAGATTCAGTACTGGTGCTATTCTCCCATGGTGCTGGAGATGACTTCTTCGGGAGTTGTCAGTCCGGAGAGAACCTTGCGAATGCCATCCTCACGGAGTGTTCTCATGCCTAGTTCGCGGGTCCGGTGGCGTAGCTGGAGCGTCGTGGCGTTCCGGTTGATCATCTGGCGGATTTCATCATCGGCAACGAAAATTTCGAAGATCCCCATGCGTCCACGGAATCCCTTACCTCTGCATTTCTCACAACCGACGGCGCGCATCGGCGTGGCCTTGGAGAGCTGACCGGAATCCAGATTGAGGGAACGCGCTTCGTACTCGGTGAGTTCGGTCGGCTCCTTGCAATTGTTGCAGAGTTTTCGGACGAGTCGTTGGGCCATGATGCCTCGCACGGCGCTCGAGACCAGAAAGGGTTGGACGCCGATGTCGACAAGACGAGCCACTGCCGCCGGGGCGTCATTGGTGTGCAAGGTGGAGAGCACCAGGTGCCCCGTGAGGGAGGCATTAATGGCGATCTCGGCGGTTTCCTTGTCTCGAATTTCTCCCAACATGACGATGTTCGGCGCCTGACGGAGCATCGAGCGGAGTGCCGCAGCGAAGGTCATGCCTACCTCCGCATTCACCTGGACCTGATTGATGCCCGTCATCTGGTACTCGACCGGTTCCTCGACCGTGATGATTTTCCGATCGGGACGGTTCATGTAATTGAGGCATCCGTAGAGTGTGGTTGTCTTCCCAGATCCAGTGGGACCGGTCACCAGAATGATGCCGTCGGGCATCTGTACCAGACGCTCAAAGGTGGCTTGGTCGTCACTGAGAAAACTCAACTCTGGCAAGCCGAGCATGAGTGATGACTTG
>Ga0114964_10000574_pt1 | contig 28418 bp, 41 predicted proteins | sample C_131016_MF_Meta_FD_92638 | JGI IMG/M metagenome (GOLD analysis project Ga0114964, IMG submission 92638) | Freshwater microbial communities from Lake Croche, Canada to study carbon cycling - C_131016_MF_MetaG | ecosystem: Environmental > Aquatic > Freshwater > Lake | place: Lake Croche, Canada...
GCGGCACATAAACAAAATGATAGGAATGTGATAGTACGCTTACTGCTTACTGCACCTGTGTCATCGCTTAACATACTTCTTAATGCGTTCATAATTTACTTCCAGAAAAATAATATTGCTTTCAAACGATCAATGTACTTTTGCAAGTACTTGGTTTGAATGCTTTTTGCAAAGTCAGGTTGTGGGAAATTCCATCCTACAAATGCGCCTACGAAAATCCAAAATATTGTTTCTAACATATAATTCTCCTAATTTATTTTTTTTGGGTGCTTGCCGCCACACACTGGACAGCCTTCATCTATACTCATTAAAACCATAATAATGCTCCTTGTAGGCTCAGCACAATTCCTAGTCCAGCTACAACAAAACTGCCCCAGAACAATGGCATACTAACAGCAAGAATACTTGCAGATAGTAAAACGATTGCTAGTTGATATGCGGTACTAGCGTAACCAATCCACGGGCTACGATTTTTAGCATCATCGCGCTCGGCTTCTAATGCTTTGGCTTTAGCCATCAAATCTTTCTTGCCGTCCTTAGGTTCGTTTTCATAACGATCAATACGTGCGGCCATATCATCAGCACGAGCTTTATCACCTGACTTTTTAGCTTCGTATAATGATTGCTCTGCTAGTGTTTGTTTTAAGCTCTTGGCTTGATAAAAACTGTAAGTGTCGTTAGCTTTGATAGTATTGTTTAATACCGTGCTAGACAACTTGCCGCCGTACCATGCGTTAACTGCTAGACATAATGCAAATACGTTAATGACCATACCGGCTTTGTCTTTGATCTTTGCTTCACGTTCAGAACGTGAACCTGCTGGGGGCTTTGGTGCATCCGGATCTTTTGGTGTTTTGTTTACTAAATTTAATACTGAATCAATTAATGCCATGTTAATACTGCTCCTATTGCTAATCCTACTACAAACGAAATAGCACAAAATTTTGCTAAATCGATGTCACGCCAAATTGGCGCATTCTTTAACCAATTTTTTTGATGCTCTGGCAAACTGTCGTGCCATGCTGTCCATTTATTCATTGCTTGCTCCGTCTATTAAAAACTTTTCTATCGGGTCCACTTTAACTAACATAGCCCGTCCATCAACATTGGCGATTTTAAAATAGTCACCGGCTCGCCATCCTAATTTGTCTACGTCTAATTCTGCATCTAATAATATTCTATGTGGTTCTAAGTCCCAATCGTAATCGTAATATTTCATTAATCTCGTCTCGCATCATTTTTACCATCAGCACGGCTAATACGATCTACGTCTGGGCGTAGGCCTAGGGCGTTTGATACAACAGTATCAATACGAATAACGTCATGATTCATGGTTTTTACACGATTGTCTAGCGCGGTAATAATACCGGCCATACCTTTGATACTACCAAGTACACCACCTAGTAATAGTTTGATTGTAAGGAATACAAAATAACCGCCAGCAAGCGCGGCGGCTACTGGCATACCTAAGTCTCCGATGATTTTGAAAATCTCGCCCATACTAGCTCCTTGATTATACGTCTTATTATGCTAGTATTTATTGCTTTAGGCGCTTTTTGACTTCCTCTAAGTAAGTGGGGGTTAGTTCAAATCGTCTATGATGTCGGCTATGATTGCCGGGGTCGCGACCATTGTTTATTTGCATTAAAATGCCAGAAAAATTATCTACAAGCTCATCTACAATTAAGTCTTTAAATGTAGTGTAGAAATGATTAAAATTATATTCTAATACTTCTTGCATTTCTTGGTGCATTTGTTTGAGCAATGCTGGTGGCATGGCACATAGTTTAGCGAGCTCAAATGTAATTTTTTCTATGCGTATATAATGATCTGGTTCTTGATCGTAACTTTCGTCTATCCAACGATCAAAGGTGCGAAATCCGTAGCTCTTTAAATACGCAAGACTACCCGGAGTACTTACTAACAAGAACGGACGTTTTGCTACAATAGGCTTAAATACTTTTTCAGTCAGATGTAACTTTGGCATAAAATATACTGTTTCAGTTACAACATGAAACAGGGCACTAGTTAGATCTTCAAATACCACATTAGCACTTAAACTGCCATTTGGTTCTGCGGTATCAATGATTAACGGTTCAGTGCGATCTTTTAACGCCTTATATATTTTAAGTCTGGCCCTGTTATCTAGCAAGTTCTCTGGATCTTCAATTGTTTCTTTCCATCCATTGTGGAATAAACTAACATGACCATATGGTAATAAGTCTTGTTCTATTAAGTTTGCTACCAAATGCAATCTATATGAACGTAATTTTGACGTTAGATGATTGTAACATATAAATACTTTGTCAAATCGATTAAATGAACTTGGGTTCACATACTGAAAATCTCTATACCAATCTAACGCCGCAAACCCGTGATAAAAATAATACCAATTATACAATTTGTCTGATCGCATAATAGTATCTGTAAGTTCGGATTTATCACTGTTAGCTAATATTCTAACTTTTCTGGGCGCAAGCCGAACACGTACATCTACTATAGACTTTTGTATAATAGGTATTGTATAATCATATAACGGTTCTTGATCAAAGAAATAACAATGAAAGAACGTTTTAGCGGCATACTCAAATCCAGGGCGGAGAGTAGCATTAGAAACATCAGACTTAATAAGTTGTTGATAAGTTCCAAATGGGTAAAAATGAAATGATTGCCCGTCGGTAAATTGCGATATTAAATTATCGTGTAAAATATTATAGAATCTATCTAAGGAGAACATTAATGGAAGTAGGATTTATTGGAATAGGCAAGTTGGGCATGGCATGTGCTGAAACAATGGCAAGTAAACACACAGTGACTGGGTATGATATTTATCCACGGTCTAGCACCAAAATTAAAATTGCCACTCAATTAGAAGATGCTGTACTTGGCAAAGACCTAGTATTCATTGCAGTACAAACACCACACGATCCTGTCTATGGCGGCGACCAACCTATTACCCATTTAAAGAACAAAGACTTTGACTATACTATAGTCAATGACGTATTGCGTCAAGTAAATGCAGTAGCAACACCAGACCAACTAGTAGTATTAATCTCCACAGTACTCCCTGGCACTACCCGGAGAGAACTGAAGAACAACATCACCAATGCACGTTTCATTTATAACCCCTACCTTATTGCAATGGGGTCAGTTGAATGGGACATGGTTAACCCCGAGATGGTAATCATTGGTACAGAGGATGGTAGCGAAACAGGCGATGCCAAGTTGCTGACTGACTTCTATAATACATTAATGGAGAACAATCCACGTTACGTAGTAGGTACGTGGGATGAAGCAGAATGCATCAAAGTATTTTACAATACATTTATCAGTGCCAAGATTGGCATTGTTAATATGATACAAGATGTAGCAATAAAACAAGGTAACATCAACGTAGACGTAGTAACAAAAGCATTGGCTGAAAGTACTATGCGTATTATGGGACCAAAGTATATGACCGCAGGAATGGGAGATGCAGGGCCGTGTCATCCACGTGATAACATTGCCTTGCGTTACCTTGCAGAAGAATTAGATCTTGGCTACGACCTATTTGATACTATAATGAAGGCACGTGAACAACAGGCCAAGAATATGGCACGTTACATTTACAATCACCGTGCTGGCTTGCCAGTGTTTATACACGGACGAGCATACAAGCCTAATGTGGATTATTTAGAAGGCAGTTATAGTTTGCTAGTGGGCTATTATCTACAACAGATGGGCATTAAACCAATTTATATTGATCCGTTAACAGAAACAGTTAATCCTGTTAGTGTACGAGGATGTGTACTGCTAGCACACAATCAGCAGATAACATACGGATATGCCGGTGTTGACAGCGAACAAAAATTATATTGTGAATTTGAAGCCGGTACAATAATCATTGACCCGTGGCGCAAATATACAACAACTAACACAGATATTAAAGTTATCCACTACGGTAACACTAGATGATAGGTCGCAATTTTTGTCTTGCTCCTTTTACTCAAATTACGTATAGTCCGTTGGGTAGTGCTAGCCCTTGTCCTTACTTGGGTGGACAAGCGTGGAAATTTGATGATATGCCAATTGGCAATATATGGGCAAGTCAAGAACTTGAAAATTTACGCACGGCATTTCATGCAAATGAAAAGACCTCTACTTGTACACGTTGCTGGCGCGAAGAAGATCAAGGTAAACAAAGTGCTCGTAAATTAAATTTAGTAAATTACAGGTATAGAGATAACCTAGTAGGTTTAGTTGATGGTGGGTATAAAATTGGCCCACAGCAGATTAATTTACGTGTTGGTAATTTATGTAATCTACGGTGTCGTACTTGTTTTAGTATTAGTTCCGTTACGTATGCTATTGAAGGTCGTTATTATGAACTTAAAAACGATCTTGATACGACTGTATACACACGCTATCCTGATGTATTTGAATTCTCAGATAAACAAATAGATGAAATATTTGCTGTTAGTGGTAATCTAAGACGCCTTGAGTTCTACGGCGGTGAACCGTTGCTAGATAAACCTACTATGCGTTTATTACAATTACTAATTGACAGTGGACAAAGTAAAGACATTACGTTATTTTATAATACCAATGTTATAACAAAGCCAACAAAAAAACACATTGAGTTATGGAAGCATTTTAAGAACTTAGAATTTAATTTAAGCATTGATGGAGTTCGAGAACAATTTACTTATATTCGGCACCCGGGTAACTGGGAAACATTACTTAGTAACATTGAGTATATTAGAACAGAAGTACCTAACTTATGTAATGTACCTGTGTCGGCATTTGCTATATGTACCGTATCTACATTTAATGTATTTTATTTGCCAGAAATTATACAGGAATTTGCTAATTTAAAACTTGATTGGTTCTTAAACATAGTTACACAGCCTGATTATTATGATATGAAACATTTACCTGTACCAGTTAAAGAGCGAGTAATTGAAAAACTACTTACTATCAAAGACCAAACAGAAATAACTCCTATAATTAATATACTTAAATCAGATGGTGATGCAGAACAATGGAAACAGTTTAAATTTTGGACCAAAGAAAAAGATGAGTACCGCGGAGAAACGTTTAAAAATACTTTCCCTGAATTTTATGAGATAATTACTACATATGATCTACTATAATATAGACAAGTTCTGGGACGACGAGTTTAAAGCACTAGACTACATTAATGAACCATTTAACGATAACGAAAATACTCGTGCATGGATGGCATTAGGGTTTCCTGGAAAGTTTACCGGTGATATGTGTGATATGCGTAGCGCACAACCAAGTTGGAATAATCGATTCATTGAGTTTTTTACAGCCGAAGGGTGGAAAGACATAGGTACAAGTTATTACCGGATGAGCCCCGGTACTATCCTACCAGCACACGGCGATCTATATTTAAAATACATAGAACTGTTTAACCTACAAGGGCAAGAACAGTCAATATGTCGTGCTGTAGTTTTCTTAGAAGACTGGCAACCGGGGCATTATGCAGAATATTTAAACACTCCATACACGAACTGGAAAGCAGGCGCTACGGTAGAATGGACCTACGATGCATTGCACTCGGCAGTCAATGTAGGATTTACTCCTCGATATACACTTCAAATAACAGGACATAAATGATTAGCAGTTACAATGAATGGGATCCACTTAAATCCGTAGTAGTAGGTAGTGCCAGATACGCAAACTGGCCAAGTAGCGATCCTGTGTTTGCACAAGAATCTGAAAAAACAACATGGAAAGAAACACCCGTCCCAGGTGGGCCAGTCCCGGATCACATCGTAGATGAAGCCGATGAAGATTTAAATACTCTTGCTTATACCTTACATAACTTAGGAATTCAGGTCATTAGACCATCGCCACGTAATTATCCAGTAACCGGCGGAATGTATAATTATTGTCCTAGAGATCGTTTACTAATATATGGTAGTACTATTATTGATCCTGCTATGATGTATCCCTGCCGTGATCAAGAAATACTTACATTAGATGAAGTAACACACAAATCGCACGATATACGAGTTATGCCTAGAGATCAAGGAATGGTACTTGATGCGGCTAACGTATGTCGATTAGGTGATAAGATGTTATTCTTAGAATCGGCATCAGGCAACCGTAAAGCATACGATTGGCTTTGTGAGCAGTTCCCCGATGTTACTATAGAACTATGTAATTTCTATTCAGGTGTTCATATTGACAGTACTATTGTGCCATTGCGACCAGGGCTAGTAATGCTAAATGGCAGTCGTGTATCTTTTGATACAGTACCTAAGGTATTTGATGGATGGCAAAAAATATGGGTCAATGATGTTGTTGCTCAAGATTTTTATCAATACCCCTATGCTAGCAAGTGGATTGCAATGAATATGTTAGTCATTGATCATACTACTGTTATTGTTGATCGACACCAGTCTGAACTAATTAAGACATTGGAAAGTTATAAATTCACAGTTATACCATTGGAATTACGACATAGCCGAACTCTTGGCGGTGGATTCCATTGTGTGACATTAGATTTATTGCGTACTAGCAAATAAATAGTATTACTATGACTTTTGCCAACTATACTGACGCGGTACTATCTGCGCTAATTTTTAATCCCAAAGCTTCTGATGTTATCGCAAGAAAACAGGAGATACTCGACGGGGTATATCGCACAGAAAATCTTGAACCACAGAGCGTATTATTTGTTGGCTTTAATCCAGCAATACTAAGTTGCCGTGCTAAAAATATATCAGTCACTGATATTAGTTCTACAGCACTAGATTTCATTAAATTAAAAAATGTAAAATTTAATTACATTGATCCTGTTGAATTAGGTAATCACCAAAAGAAGTTCCAGTGTGTAATAGCAATGGACGAGTACTTTACATTTGCCAAAGACGATCAGGAACAGCAAGATAAGATAGCAAATATTTGTAGTCTAGCCACAGATTTTGTGATAAGTACTGTACGCGACTACAAGAATCAAGATTTTAAAGATCGTGATTTTAGTCAGCCAATTATGGTTAGAAATGGTAGTGATTATAAACTATACGTTGAAAACCACGATTGGGATTTAAAGGATCGTGCATTATGGACAAGTATGGTTTATGAAATTAATGCCGCAAACGCATTGACTACATATGGCATTTTTGACCGTCGTACAATGTTTTTTAAGCAGTTAGCAAAGTTTAGTATGGACGCAGGAGCCGTGAATTTCCTCGTACATAAGAACCTAATGTATAAGAGTCTAATCAAAAAGAACTACGAGCACGTAGTTAGCATACAATTCGAAAATAATGGATATTGACACACACGTAAACAGTATAGTAGAACAGATAATAACAGACATAACTTCAAAAGTTCAGGCGCAGGTAGCAACAGTTATCTCGCAAAAAATTGATGAAGCATTAACAGTTATTGACTACACTTCAATTTTAGCCGACAAGCTAAGCCAACGTCTTGACGCAAAATTAGCAACATTACCAATTGATGCTACCAGCATTCAACTTGAACTGGGCAAGCGTGTAACAGCACTGAGCGAAACATTAGCAGAGCAGGTACGTTTACGATCAATTTCAGAAATTGCCGATTCTGTTGCTCGAGAAGTCACTGGTATTAATTTCAATGACACGTTTCAAACAACACTATTAACAGCTATTCAAAATCGTCAAGTAACATTCCCAGACCAGAGTATCTCATTTAACTCAATTGATTTTAACGGATTTAAAATCAATGGGGATATAATCTCAGGTGGCATTATCACTAAATTTGGTAGTACAGGAATAGACGATCAATCTACAGCATGTCAAGTTACAATCCTTGATGATGTCACGGTAATTGAAAATAACCTATTAACAAAAGACCTAACAGTCAAAGGTACTGCCACAATTGAAGGCGATTTAAATGTAACTGGTACTATTCCCGAAACAAGCCAATTATTTCAAAGTGTAGTAACTGCCGCAACCAACAACGTCATAACAAATCAATCATTGCTTACAAGTTTTGCCGGCAAAGTTGTGGCACAAATTAAAACCGATGGACTTGATCTTGCTAAAATTTTAGTTAATGGTCAAACAGCAATTGAAGGCAACAACCTAGGCGCCTTTATTACTTACAGTAACTTACAACGTGTTGGCCAATTAGCCGAATTGCAAGTAACAGGCGAATCGTTGTTTACAAATACATTATACACCACTAACAAACGTGTTGGTATCAACACCGTCGAACCCGGGCACTCATTGGCAGTATGGGATCAAGAAGTTGAAGTCGGTATTGGCAAACAAAGCACCAATACCGGCGTCATTGAAACTCCACGTAATCATGCGTTGGTATTAAGTAGCAATCAAAAGAATAACTTAATCCTAACAACCGATGGTGCTGTTACCGTTAATAAAATTAATATGGGCAGTATGAGTTTTGCTGTTGGTAGTGTGCCACCAAACAACAATCAACCCAAGGGCAGTATTGTGTTTAACAGCAATCCGAGCCTGGGTGGACCACTGGGTTGGGTATCACTGGGTGATGCTCGATGGGCTAACTTTGGAATTATTGATTGAAGTAACTAGTAAACGCCAATTTAAAATACGCATACCAATCTACCGATAACATACGATTAAAGTTATGTTCGCAGATTGGTTTTATTTTGGCTAAAATTTCTTCTTGGTCTTGTGTTTCTAAATAAGCAACTTGATCCATTGCCGATTTAAATCTATCTATGTTGGCTTCCACTTTGTCATAGGATTCATCTATTACATCACCGAATGTATGAAATCCCATTAGGCGTAAATTATGTAGTTGATGTTGTCCGCCAAGCGTAACAAACAAACGTCGTGCTAGAATAGGCTTAATTGATTTTTCGGTGTAGAAACTGTAGTGGTTACTGTAGTTTGTTTCTGCTACTAGAGTGTAAGCAGTTTGATTATAAATGCGTAACGGCACAATTTGACTAATGCTCATCCGATGTCCGTAATATGGTAGTCGATCCACGGTCCATTCAACAGGCTTATCAATCAACAGGCCATTGTTTTCCCATATCCACTTGGTTGGATCACTAAAGTTACAATTGATGTCACCCAAATAAGTCACAAGGTTAACGTCTGTGTTGATATGTTCTGCCGCAAAATCTCTATGTGTTTTTTTGCGACCAAGTAGTGCGTCAAAGTAGTATTGTTTTTTTGTGTAAGGAACAAGCACATCTAATGTTTCAGGGCGAACATGTTTGTAGAAATGTGTAGTAGTTGTGAACCAATCGTAAAATTTATGTACAGGGCTAAACACTAGATCAAAGTTAAATTCGCCACATATAAAATAACTGATTTTACGGTTATCATGGCGCTGAACTATTTCTATAGTTCTATCATGCAGTTCGCTCATTAAAATTAACACATGGTCCGAGCACGATGCCAATTCGTCGACAAGTACGTCAAATTCTGCACGTACAGGATACGGCATTTGCAAACAAGCAATTTTACTGCTATGGGTACTGCTACGGAATTGGTCTATGTCATTGTAGACCTGTATTGAATCAAGTAAACTACACTTATTAAAATGATAAAAGAAAAGGGCATCCGTTTCTTGCGTCACGAATACCCCTGTCGGGATTACTGCCATGTAAATTACTTGGCTACAGCTTTTGGTTTACGTGTTGTAGCTTTTTTAACTGCGGTAGTTGCTTTGGTAGCCGCTGCCTTGGCTTTGGTAGCAACAACTTTAACTTCAGCTTTAACTTCAGCAACTTCGGCTTTAACTTCAGCTTTAGCTTCTTCGGCAGTTACAACACCATCGTGGTTGGTGTCGGCTTTTTTAGCAAATGCTTTGTAAAAAGTATAAGCGACTACAGCTACGATTGCAATGATAACGATTGTAGAAAAATCCATTTTAAATCTCCTATTCGAATAGATATAATATTTAGCGCACCGGGTATTAATGTAAACTATTTTGCCCAAAACGAGTAATATTCTGTTATAATATGTTGCGTTGCAACATAAATAATGTTATACTAGATACTTAGTATAGCAACAAACAAGATGCTGAATAATTCGGGTCTTGTAATAACATTTCGCTTAATAAAGGAAAAATAAAATGTTTACATTAGATACAACCATTGACACAGTACAATCTGCAAAGAAACAGTTCGTTAAGACGTTTATAACAAACGAAACAATCGCTAAGGCAATGAATGAATTTGTTGATGCACAAGCCGCATACACAAAACAAGCAACTAAAGTTGGTGCAGATACATTTAACACACTAGCACAAGAATCTGTTAAGGCAGTTAAAGAAGCTTCAAAATTTGACTACACTAAGTTTGGTGAAGGCATTATGAAGGCCTACACCGCTCAAAGCAAAAAGTAATCTGTTGTATTAAAACAACACCTAAAACCCCACCATTGTGTGGGGTTTTTCTTTGGGTTGACCGTTAAATCCATTAAATGTATACTAGCTATATTGTAACCATGATAGGAGCTAGAAATGAAAGAAAAAGAACTAGAAACAAAATCAGCAGGATACTATGCGTATGCCGCTAGCCGTGATGCTTCAATGAAATCCTATGCCGCTAGCACATCTTACACAGAAGCAGAAAAAGTAACAGCAGAACGAGTCAAGTTGGGGCTAGAAATAGTTTATTCAGCCAAGGGTGTGTATCTTACATATCGTAAAAAGTTCATCAGCATTAAATTAGATGGCGCCCGTGTCAGGGATCGTATTAATCTTAAATTCCTTGAAGCAGAATATGAAACTAAAGGCTATACCAAGTCCTCTTCTGCACAAGGTATCATTTACCATATTCCAAAAATTTAACATGATTTCAAATCGTACACTAACCATTATTGGTTGTGCTCTCCTTGTGGTGTTGTTAGTTCGTCAAGAAACTAGAATGGATATGCTTGAAGAAAAGCTCGACGACATTATCCAGATCAAAGAGCGTATAAACTATACCAAACACGATTTGGATTGTTTAACTAAAAACATTTATTACGAGGCTGGCGTAGAATCTGCGGCGGGAAAGTTTGCAGTGGGTCACGTTACAGTCAACAGACTTAAAACAGGATATTGGGGTAATTCTATCTGTAAAGTAGTCTACGCAAAAAAGCAATTTAGTTGGACCATGGTTAAAAAGTTACCTAGGCCAAATAGCCAACTTTGGGCAGAGTCAGAAGAAGTGGCCCGCAGGGTACTAGATGGGCATCGGGTCCGCGGATTAACTAAAAGTTTGTTTTATCATGCCACGTACATTAAAGACCCACACTGGGTTGACCTAAAGCATGAGGCCGGCCAAATTGGTAGCCATGTATTTTATAATCGTGCCAAAGGAAGTACATTGGGCATTTGACCTTTAAATGAATTTAATGTAACATTGTATCAGTGGTAGAAGTTCTTGTTTAATCCAAGTAGGAGTTTACTATATGAGTATTTTAACTTTAAGGCAACGATCGCTAATTGCGTTTGATGAAACAAATCCAAAGCACCGATTAGAGTATTACAAATTTACAAAGTTTAGGACATGGGGGTACTGTCCGGTTAGATTTATGTGTGATGACGGCGTTAGTACTAACTTGGTTAGCCACGTTACTAATAAAATGTTGAATTATTATGTAAGCAAAGAGTTTAAAAACAAAAAGGTAATCAAATGAGTAATCAAGTCGAAAATATGGCAAACCAGGCTGTGTTCCAGTTGCAGTTTAACACCCGCGATGCGGTGCGTTATGTAGTTAGGAATACGGGCATTGATCAATCTACTGCTCAACAGGCAGTTAAACGAGCAGTGACATTTCACAAACATTAATGAAACTTGTAGCTATACTTTTTGTAGGTTTATTGGCGTTGCCTGCTTACGCACAGACTCCAATGACCTACGAAGAGCTGACTCAAATCAAAGTTCATAATGATATGTGTCCCAGCATAGACAAATATGTCGATTTTCTTGAGCGTCAATTAAAATTAAAAGGGTTGGAAAATGCAACTCCGGAAAACTTAAATGATGCAGACCGTAAGTATAACGCAGAAGTTCGTATTGCCATATGGGCATTGCGAATAGGTTGCAACAATCCTAACAGGTACAAATGAAACGACTAATTATCGCCGGACTTGTACTAGTCAGCATCAATGCTGTAGCAGATTGCTATGTGCGTTCTAATGTTCGGTTATCTCGTGCCGAAATCAATGCTGGGCCAACTGACTTCCAAAAATTAGTTGTGCCAGATGTAGCAGGACAGAAGTGTGTTGTTAGGTATCGTGTTCATATTGGTGATGTATGGCACACCGCAGAGGGTTCGGGGATAGGTAAGGATGAAGGTTCTGCCTGTGCCCAAGCAATGGATATTAGTCGTGGCCGTGTTTTGGCAGAAGTTGAGCCAAGCAGAGTTACGTCTGATACCCAAATGGTATGTAGTGATGTAACGGATATTCGAATTCGTCCAGTGCGAATTGGCGAAACGGTTTGGGAATCCGAAACTGACATGCATCGTCATGAACAAGAACGAAAGTATTTTGATTATAAGCAAACCAAATGCCGTATGTTTACTGAACGTAATGCTAAGGACCGAAATCTTTACACTTACCAAGGTATCATATGTAAAGTTGACACTTTGCCCAATTCGAAATGGCTAGTCGTTGACAAATATTGATGTTTAATATAAACTGTAATTATTGTAACCAACCGAAAGGTAATGAAATGAAGAAGTTAGCCCTTGCTGTAGCTGTTGCAGGTTTATTGAGTGCCTGTGGAACTACCAGTTCCAATCACGCTCAACAATACAAAGAACAGTATGATCGCCAAGAAAAGCAGGCAAAGACTGCAATCTCTGAAGCACCCGATTGGATGAGCAAGTTGCCCAAGTCGGTTAATGCTGTTTATGAAAATGGTACTGCTACCAGCACAGATATGTCAATGGCGGACCTAAAAGCCAAGACTATTGCTTATGCCAAGATCTGTACTGCCGCAGGCGGTAAGGTTCGTAGCCAGATGAAGATGTATCGAAACGACAATGGCGATGCCAGTGTTGAACAATCTGAGTTGACTGTTCGTAGCCTTTGTCCGGACATTGACATTACTGGTGTAGAGACTGTAGAAATGAAACACGTGGCAGACGGTAATCGTATCCGTACTTATGTGTTGGTAGCATTGCCAATTGGGCAGGCCAACATTTTGAAGTCTACTAAAGACGCCGAAAAACGTGCTCCAGAAGCATTTAGGGAATTAGACGCAGTTACTACCGGTCGTCCTGTATCTGAAGCTACTCCTACCCAAGAACGTGGCATTACCTTAATGCCCGTAGATAACGAAGAGTATAAGCGTAAGCGTGATGAAGCACTACAAAAGCCCGGTGCTGTGATAGGACAAGTAACAGTTCAATAAGTACGCATATTATTTGATAAACTAGTCGTTTTTGCCCTCCTAAGGTATATTATAAATACCTTAGCGAGGGCATTATCATGGCTAGACCAAATCCCATTAGAGCATACATGCAAGCAGAACTCCCGGGCATTACGTATCAACGTAGGCTACAGTTTCGTCCTAGCTATTCAGAAATAAACTACGTATATAATATCTGCAATCGGTATCTGTTTGACAACCGATTAAAACAGCCAGAAATTGAGCAAGGTAGTCGACGCCAAACTTGGGGATTTTGCTCCTGGGAAGAAGTCAAACAAGCGACTGGTAGCTACTGTACTATCAAATTAAGCGATAAATGGTTTTGCCCACAGTGGTTTGTACAAACTCTAGCACACGAAATGGTACATCAGTATCAATGGGACTTTACTCGTTTTGAAGAATACGATGGTGTTATGCCAAACTCTGGTGCCCACGGTCCTAGCTTCTTTGCACACCGCGAACGATTTGATTATTATGGTTTGCGTTTAAAAACCAGTTATGGACGCAAGCGTTGGTTCAAGCATCAAAGTTTTTATAAGTGTTGACATTTCCTCTATAATCCACTATAATTAGCTATAATTCAAACAAGGAATGTTATGCCTAATTTAGTACCTATTGTTCTCGAAAAAACCGCCAATGGCGAACGTTCATACGACATCTATTCACGTTTACTTAAAGATCGTATTGTTATGCTAGATACCGAAGTAAACGAGCACACAGCAAGCCTTTTAGTGGCTCAATTGCTGTTTTTAGAGTCCGAAGATCCCGATCGAGACATCTTATTTTACATTAATAGCCCTGGTGGCAGCGTTACAGCAGGTATGGCCATTTACGATACAATGCAGTTTATCAAACCCGATGTAAGCACTATTGTTATGGGGCAAGCATGTAGTATGGGAAGCCTACTATCAACGGCAGGTGCCGCGGGTAAACGTCTAATGTTACCACATGCACGTCATATGATTCATCAACCCAGCGGCGGTGCCAGAGGGCAAGCAACGGATATCCAGATACAAGCACAAGAAATCCTAAAAATGAAAGAGTACTTGACACAAATTTATGTTGATCATAATTCTGCTGGTAAAACCTTTGACCAGTTTAGTGCTGATATGGAACGTGATAACTTTATGAGTGCCAAAGAAGCACTAGCATACGGTCTTGTAGACGAGATTATATCAAAGCGATAGTACCGTCATAATAGTTTAATATTTTGTGTTGCAATACAGCATAAATATCTAAGTAGAAACCATGAGTCTCTACAAAAATATAGGAAAAACACAAAATGTTATTAGAACGAATATTAGAACGTCTAGCTGAGATGTTCCCAAAACAACAGTACCAAAGCCGCTTAGAGCAGTATATCAACAGCAAGCATCCAACCAATGCGGCTGAAGTAGATTACTGGCAACGCCAATACGACACCGAAGCACAATACTGGGGTCGTGGATTATGATCAAGGCCATCTGGAACTTTTTAGAAGCTGTAGGCCAGGCTCGTGCCGCTTGCTATCATGCTCGTCAAGGTCGTTAGAAAGACGCACAAAAGCTGTATAAGTAATTATTGAAAATCTTCATAAGTAGTGTATACGGAGATCTTCAATGAAAAAGTTTTTATTACTATTAGCCTTTGCACCTGTATTTGCATTTGCACAAATTAACCAACAATGCCCGCAGTTTACAGCCAACGGCACACCGCAGTATGCGGCACAACCGGGCGATCAAGAGATTTGCCACATGAACTATGCGGTAATCCACCGTTGTAGTGTCAAAGCTCCAGTGGCAGTATTTGAACATTTGACAGTGGCCGCAATGACCGGCCCGGCCAAGCGCAAAGATAACTTCCACCCAGACGCAAGTGTTACACCTAATTGCTCTGCTAGTTTAGCTGACTACGCTATTGTAGGAAAAACACACGATCGTGGACATATGGCTCCGGCTGGTAACAACACACAAAATGATGCTATCATGACGGAGAGTTTTAACTTGTCAAACATGGTTGCTCAAATTGCTAATAACAATCGCGGCATTTGGAAGCAGTTAGAAACATATGAGCGTCAATGGGCAACTAATCCAAACGCAGATTTCTACATCATTTCTGGCGGCATTTTTGATCAAGGACATCCTGTAATTGGCAACGGTTTAGGAATTCCAACACGTTTGTACAAAATTATTATTGAAAAGAATAGTCGCAATGTACAAGCGTATTTAATGCCTAATGCGGCACTACCAGTACAAGATTTACCTAAATACCAAGTACCAATGGCGGAAATTGAACACGCTACAGGAATGAAATTTAACTTAGGTCAGTAATTTAATCCATAGATAAATACTAGGGTAGTGTAACAACTACCCTATTTTTATGGCGGATACAACATGAGATTTTTTGAATTTAAAGAACAACAACTACTTGCTGAACGCACACTGGGCGGTTTTGCCGTCAAGACAGTACACATTGCTGATCAAGAATTAGACGAATTTGCACCAACCGGTAGCGATGACCGTGAACCCAACGAAGAAGAAATCCTGCATAAGTTGGCCGCACAATGGTGGACCGGGGACGAAGATCCACGTGCTGAAAAAACACTAACAGCCATGGGATGGGAAATTGGCCAAGATGAAGGCTACGACAACGGCGGTGCATTTGTTGTACGTGCCGGTGATATAAATGGCAACAGTTTTATTAGTTGGCCAGCTGAAGAACTAGAAGAATTAACCGAAACAGCCGAAACTCCCGTACATCGCATTGCGTTGACTGTGACAGATCCCAACCACCCGATGGCGAGCAAGCGCGATGAAACTATACAAAAGACTGTGCGTGTGCCTGGAGCAGATCCTGCCAAGGCCATCAATGCGGCTATTGCACACTATCGTCGCAAAGGTTACAAGGTACACGACCATCACTATGTTGGCACAGTAGACGAGCCAATCAATGAGCTAAGTCCTAAGACACTGGGTAGCTATGCAAAGAAGGCCGCAGTGGATGCCAAGTTCAAAGGGCACCAGGCCGGCGCACAGCAAGGTGATGCAATGGCACATGCCAAGCATCCAGGCGACGGAGTTGGCGCAGGAGCCGAACTAGATGACCGAGCACACAAGCGACTCAAAGGCGTTGGCCGTGCAATAGACAAACTGACTGGGACCAACGAAGCAATCAAACTAAATGCTCCACAGCGCCGTATAGATCGTGACGAATTACAAGGCTATGCTGACCGTATTAAAACTGGCACAAAAACCAAAAAAGAAAAACTAGCACCAATTATTCACGGTAGCAATATCAAAGCAATTACAAAAGATTCAGGCGAAGAATGGGACCTGGATGATCTAGCTAGACAAATTACTACTAGACCTAGAGCTATCTTGGGAACCAATGCCAAGATGGAAAAGAGTGCTACCGAAGGTGAAATAGTATATGACTTAACACTACCTGCATTAAGCGGTATTGTGGTTGATGAAGAGTCAGGCGACTTTGTAGAAATTACCACTTGCCCAGGTGCAGGTGGTTGCCAACTATTTTGTTATGCACGTAAAGGCGGATATGTGATGTTCCCAGCCAGCTCAATGAGTGCGGCACAGGCATTGAACTTCTTGGTCAATGATCCAGAAGGATACACAGCCGTTGTTAATAAAGAAATTAACTCTATCAAAGGTAAAACTGACAAGCGCAATATTCAATTGGTTGTGCGGTGGCACGATGCCGGCGACTTCTTCAGTAAGGAATATTTAGATCTTGCATACGGTGTTGCAAACGCCAATCCGGATGTTAAGTTTTATGCTTATACAAAAATGGCCGATGTAGCTACCGGCAATAGTCCAAAGAATTTTATTATTAACTTTAGTTCTGGTGCAAAACGTGGTCAAGAAAAGAAAGTTGAAATACACAAAGCTCAAGGCAATGCAGTCAAGCAAGGACTTACACTTCCTAAAGATATGTTCCGTGGCTTGTTTGTGACTGATGCCAAAGGCAAATATGTCAAAGACGAAAAAGGCCGCACACAGGTCAAAGGTGATGCTGAGTGGAATCAATTCAAACAAAACTTAGCTTCCACATATAAAATTGACCCAGACACAATTATCACATACGATCAAATGCTGACTATCCCTGAAGGTCCCAAGCCCAAGTGGAACGTGGTCATATTCCCGGCAGGTCACGGAGACCGTGCGGCAAATAGACTTGACGTAGAAAACAGTTTCTTGATGTTCCATTAAAATGCGAGCAAAAGATTTTGTCATATCAGTTAATGAAATCAGCGACAAGCGACTACAAAGCTATTTAGGTCGTGCTGACCGTCAAGTTAGCAATAGACTAGATCGTATGAGCCAAGCACGTGAACGCCTGAATAAAGGCTACGAAATTTATGATGCCAATGAACCTACACGCATCATTGATCGATTCGAAGCCAATAGTCCGCAAGAAGCTCAACAGTATTACCAACACTACATTGATAACTATAATCCAGGTGACCAAAACTTTGAGTTTTACCTACGTCGTAGTACAGGAATTATAGAAGCATTTGATCAGCCTTACCCATCTAAATGGGAAAAAAGTGATTATGGTGACTATGATGCGTTAGCCAAGTTGCCCGATGGTACCAATTTAAGTATTATGTTCAATCACGAAGGCGACGATGAATGGCAAGTTGAATTTTATAGAAACAACAGCCAAGAAGTCACAGGCGAAGGTGATGCACAACGAGTATTTGCTACTGTATTAAATTCAATACAACAATTCATTGAAAAACAACATCCGGGCCGCATTCGTTTTAGTGCTACAAAAGATGATGATGGCAACAACCAAAGTAGAGCTAAACTCTACGATCGATTAGTTCGGCGTTATGCTAATTCGTGGGGATATAGTGTTGAGATTTCCGACCACGCAGGTTCTACTGTGTATGAACTGTTTAACGACCTAAATGAAGTAACAATGGTTCCCACAGTTGCTAAAAGCAAACGTGAACACCTAGATGTCATGCCCAACGATGGCCGTCCTATTCCTAAAGGTCAAGAAGCAGATTACCTAGGCAACCTAGTAGCTGATATGGGCAGTGGACTCGAACTATGGTCGTGGACCAATCGTGGCACAGTTACTTACTATGTATTTGATACTGGTACTCGCACAAGCCAATTGGGTACTACGGGACGCCCTTATAAGACAAACAGAGATAGTTTTGTCATCCAAGGTGTTTATTCTGGCCCTAAAAATACATACCGTGCGGCTGACTTATATGCCTTCCTGATTTTAAATCAAGGCCTAACTCTAGTAAGCGATAACAAGCAAAGCACAGGCGGATATCGTGTATGGCAAGAATTAGAACAGCGTTATAAAACGATTAACGTACACGGATTTGATACTAAAACCGATCAAGGTGTAAATGTAACCACCCAGGATGAGCCAGATACTCATGTTGACCGTGCCGATGTTAAGAAAGCAGGACCACAAATGAAAAAAGAACTAGGTAGTGTCAGTAGAGATTTAAGGTTTGTGGCAAGCGCAAAATAACAAAACCCGCACTAGGCGGGTTTTTTATTGATGTGTTATTGTTTTTATTTACAACTCTTTAGCTGACCAAAGCGTATGTAATGGTGCGGGTAACACCCTTTGAGTGTAATTGTTGTACAAATTTATTGTCTGCAAAAAAGTTAGTAGTAAAGTCTGCGCTGTTGGCATATTGATTAACTACTGTAACAGTATTGGTACCCACTGTGACCGATTGCACTTTTGGTTCTACTGCTAGAGCATTTCCAAAAATTTCTATAGTTGCTTCACCTTCGGGGAAAGTGTATACTGTGGTGCAGGTAAAAGGAGATGCAATACCAGTATTTTCAAAAAAGTTTGTTTGCGATTCAAGCACAAAGTTGTTGGCTGTGACATGGCTGACAAATTGATTATCTAGATCAATTCCCAATGCTGTATCATATGCTGAATATGTTGCAAAATCTGCAAATGTCAATGTTTCAGTTTGTGTCAATTCATTGTCACTAATTACAAGACTATGTGTAACTTTTCCAGCATCGCGTAGCGCCTGAGTGGCAGCCGAACCGCTGTGTGAAATACCACCAGTTTCGTTAATAAAAAATGGTACACTAGTACTTGGACGAGTTAATCGTTTGATATCTGTAATTGTTTGTACGCTCATAGGTAAAATCCTTGTTATATTGTATTTATGTCAGTTTCAAAAAGTGTTGTTAAAATACCACATCTTTATGATACTAAAATACCAGCAAAAAGTACTACTTTTTAGTTAGTACGTACTAACCAAACTTTGGTAGACCCTAAAATCCATTAAATGTATAATACTTGTATGGAACTTAAAAAGCAGTCAAGAAAACGCCGTCAAGATAGCAACCATGCTGTCTACTGTATTACAAATACAGTAACCGGCGAGCAATACATTGGTATTACCGTTTGCGGTAACCAAGTCCGTAGAGCGTTAAAGATTCGTATTCAGAAGCACGTTCGCCGTGCATTAACTGAAAACAAAGTGTGGGATTTATGCCACAGTATCCGTAAATATGGCTCAGAAAACCATGTGTATGGCCTGTTGGAAATTGTACGTGGACGCAAGCCGGCTCATGCCCGTGAGCGTGAGTTGATCCGTGAATTTAACCCAGCTCTAAATACACACTAAAACGGTTGACCCATAAATCAATTTAATATACAATCATAACATGAAAAGCAAAAAACAACCAAAAAAGACACTAGGTAAACTGTTCCGCGAGCGCATGTTTGCCCTGCCCAAAAAGCCCACACTAAACGAACGCTTGATGCATCGTTTATTTGGTTGACACATAAATCCATTAAATGTATAATACTTGTATAGAAACTAAAAAGGAATCAAAAATGTCAGCAGTTAACACCGTTCAGTATTTTGGTATGTTTACAGATGCCGGTAACACCGAAGTTGCTACCATTGTAGAACATGCCCGTGTTAATAACCTTACTTGGCCAGAGACTTATAATCTGCTTTGCAAATTGCAAACGGTGTCCGGGTACGGTGAGTGTACTGACACCATGGTTCGTGAAATTGTTTACGATGCTTTGAATTTTAAAACTGCATTTTATATCTAAGGAGATATGATGAAAGAACTTAGCCAAATTCTACAAATCAACCAATCTATCATGTTTGGTAATTTTACTAATACCGAGTTGTCTAGCATCATGAGTGCCGTACAGTTTGCTCGTAGCCAAATGACCAAGCAAAAGATCCGTTCGTTTGCCAAGGGTGATACTGTTAAATTTACCAGCAACCGTAATGGCATGACGTACACTGGTACCGTTGAAAAGATTGCTATCAAGTATGTGAATGTCCGCACCCATGTTGGTGTTTACCGAGTACCTGCCAATATGTTGGAGTCTGCATAATGGGATTCTTTAAAGATATCCATTTTGAAATCCTAGAGTGGAAAGCTCAAGGGCGTAGTGTTGAGGATACGTATATCTACTTCAAAGACTATGTTGAGATGGAAGATGTTGTTGCTATTTTTGAAGAAGAATTTGATTGCGATCCTGTAGAAGGATTGGGAAAATGATTATCATTGATATTGGTGCGGTGTTTATCGCTATAGGTTTGGTCATGTTGGTTATTTGTTATTTTTTATGGAGGAAGTTATGAACAAGTTGATTTTGATTGTGGCTCTGGTGATCTTTATAGTTATCATTGGTCCAATTGCTACTATTTGGGCGTTGAACACTTTGTTTCCGGCCTTGGCCATCCCGTTCACCGTTGATACCTGGCTTGCCACGGTGATCGTGGGTGGCGTGTTTAAAACTTCTATCAGTCGAAAGGACTAGTATGAAAACGCTGATCGTGTTTTTGGTTGGTTTTGTAGTTGGTAGTATTGGATTAACCGGTACTGTGAATGTAGTCCAGCATGGATTAGACAAGGTACAGTCTGTTGCAAAAGAGGCATCTGCAAAATGAAAGACCTACTTATCATGTGTGGAATCAAAATTGTTGTTGTTGGCCTAGCCGTTTCGGTTGTGTTGCTTTCTGGTTGCAGTACCGTTTCGGGCATTGGCAAAGATCTTTCGTCAAGTGCCGAATGGACCAAGGAAAAGATGTCGTCCAAGTAATTTTGGGCAAAAGAATTTTGTATTGTGGTTGACTTTAAATTCGAATTAACCTATAATATGAAATATACAGAGTGTGTCTGTATGTGTTTTAACTTAACTTAAATTGGAGTGTTTAAAATGGACAAATTGTTCAAAGTTGGTGGTGTTAGCAAGACTAAAGGTCAATACAAAGTGCGTTTCGCAGGTGATATGACCCGTGTTAAAATCTTGGCCAAGACTGATAGTGATATCAATCTTGTGGAGTTGCCTAAAGCAATGTCTAAGCCAGATTTGGTTACCTTTTTGAAGGGTACCGATTTGTATGCTAACCCATCGTATCGCGATGCCATTGATACGGCTGATGCCAAGTACAATGGTACTGTATCTGCTAAAGCAGGTAAAGTTAAGGCTACCAAGCCTTCGTTGGAAGCTATCAAGGCTCGTGCTGTAGCTAAAGACGCTGTAGCTGAGTAATTAGCATAAGCGGTGGGCTGTAACAAGCCCCCGCTATTAGGAAAGAGTTGAAGGTTACCTAGTCCGTTAGGGGTGAACAGCAGGGATGAATAAACGGTCCCTGTAACCCATGAAGCAGGAGGGTTCTAAAGTAAGGCAAGACACCATCTAGCCCCAGGATAAGGACTATCAAACTCCAGGAAGGCGACGGATAGCTAGGAAGTAATGACTGTAGAACCGATATGTGGTGTTGAGGTTTGAACATAGTTCCTTTAATTTTTTCCTAATAGCGGATAAGGACAAGTGCGTTCTTTTAGAGTCCCGAAAGGGTTCGCTTAATAAAGACTCTATAAAACCCGCAAGTGAATCATGGTGCCACTTCCCAAAACCATCCATGACGAATTTGTTGTAAAGGACCCGCCCGGGTAACGCTGGGCTAGTGTGACCCGCATGAAGGAGAAACGGTGGTCGTACCCCGTGGGTGGTAGTCTTTGAACCGAAAGGCCGTTGGCAACACGAGAGCGGAACCCGTCGGGGAGTGGGTGGAGGGTGTAAGTGATGAATAGACTAGTTGGGGCAACTTGACGAAATTTCTGATACACTATAATTACCACCGGGGTTCGCAGAGCATTTTGTTTGTATAGGTAAGTATTTGAGATGGAAACATAGGTAAGTGTGCAGACGTGTACACTATACGGGCCTAACTGGCGTGGAACAGGTCCTGATATAACTAACCATACGCTATTGCACGGAAGCCCCGGACGCATAAATTGGTACTCAAATACTTTCCTATATAAATACTAAACAATGGATAATAAAAACCCCGTGGACTCGTATTACTACTCCGAGCAAGAGTGGGCAAGATTAGGCTGTGGTCCATTACCTCTTGAGCGTAATAAAGAGCAACAACGCAAACAATCGCATCAAGATGCCGCGGCTAAAGGTAATCCCAAGATTGACAATAATGTAGTAAAGGGATATAATTAAAATGGGTTGGTTGGCGTTTTTAATAGTTGGTAGTGTTATAGTATACCTGTTGATCGAGTTAAAAGACTGGGTTGACAAGCAATAGGTAGTTCAACGTCGTTGATAAATAGTTATATGACACTACCAGCATCCGGACAAATTGCACTCAGCGACGTTTCAACAGAAACGGGACAATCAAGCCCTTCTCTAAGTTGGGTTAAAGCCAATACCAAAGACAACGTTTCAGATATGAATTCGTTGCACGGTCGTGCATACTATCAAAACAATAACTCTGGTAACTGTAATAACGGTAATTGTACTAATAATTGTAATTGTGGAAATATTGGTGGTGACAACTGTTTTATCACTGGCGCTATAAACTGTGCTAACTGCGACGCTCAATCGTGGTTGCAGGCTAACTGTAATTGTAACTGTACTTATAACTGTACATATTCCGCATCGGCTAGCCATAATTGTAACTGCGATTGTAACTGCGATTGCTTCTGGTCCGATGACACCCTAAAGAACCGAGAAACTGTAATTGAAAACGCACTTGACATTGTACGTCAATTAGATGGTTTTTATTATACCGGTAACGAATTGGCCGCAAGCCTAGGATTAGATACCCAACGTGATGTTGGTGTTAGCGCAAATAAAGTTAAACAGCATTTCCCTGTCGCATTGGGTACTAATTTGCCCGATACAGATATTCTAAGAGTTAGATACGAACGTTTGATTCCTTTATTGTTAGAAGCACTAAAGCAATTAGACAACAAAGTTGAACAAATCAAAAAATAAGGTTACTATGCAATTTGAAATTCATGCCGAGCGTAGTGCTACGGATAAGAAAGTATTCTATTACGACAACGTAACAAATACGCTATCTACGTCTGACAATAATGTGTATGAATACCCCAAAGAAGAAAAAGAACCAGATGGTTATTACTATCCGGAAGTTCGTGCTTTTTCCAAAGACGACCCTCTACGTAAAAGCACAAAGATTGGTATCCTTAAAATACAACTTGGCCTAAGTTGCAATTACTCCTGCGATTACTGTAGTCAAAAATTTGTTGAGCGTCCAGCAGAGACCAGTAAAAAAGACATTGATGCTTTTATGACCAAGTTAGAAGTGCTTGAGTTCAGTGAAGAAAAAGGTCTGAAGATTGAATTCTGGGGCGGTGAACCATTTGTGTACTGGAAAACATTTAAACCTCTAGCCGAAGCATTGCAAGAAAAATTCAGTTCGTGGAAAAAGCGTCCACAGATGAGTGTTATTACCAACGGCAGTTTGCTAACACGAGAAATAGGATCCTGGTTATACTACATGGGATTTAATGTAAGCATCAGCCACGATGGACCAAATCAAACAGTACGTGGCCCAGATCCTTTTACGGATCCAGCTAAGAAAAAGATTCTTATGGAATTCTACAATGTGATGAAGCCGCAAGGTCGTTTTAGTTTTAATACCATGATGAACCGACGTAACACCAGCCGTAAAGATGTATACGATTGGTTTGTAGAATTTACCGGCGACCCAACTGTTATCATTGGCGAAGGTGCCATGGTTGACGCCTACGACGAAGATGGTTCTAACAACAGCCTAGACACACTAGAAGAACATTTTGAATATCGCAAAACATCATTCAATGACATGTACTCCACTGGCGGCCGTATTAACTTTGCAGGTGTCACTGGCAAGATTGATGGCTTTATTCGAGATGTATTAAAGCACAAAGAATCAAAGTACGTAGGACAGAAGTGTGGAATGGACAACGATCATACCATTGCTGTGGACTTGACTGGTAATATTGTTACTTGCCAGAACGTAAGCGTTAAAGAAACAAGTAAAAATGGCGAAAGCCACCTTGGAGGTAATCTAGACGATTACGAAAATGTTAGATTGAAATCAGTCACACATTGGTTAAATCGACCCAATTGTCAAGACTGCCCTGTGTTACACTTATGCAAGGGCAGTTGTATGTATCTAGATGGCAAGTATTGGGACATCACTTGTAACAATGCCTACAGTGATAATGTTCCGTTGTTTGCACTAGCAATTGAAAAAATGACAGGATATATTCCTGTCATGATCAAAGGTGGTAACTTGCCACCAGAGCGTGAAGACATTTGGGGTACTGTACTAACCCACCAAGAAAAGTCTAAGAAAAAGATTATACCTATTAAGGTGATAACAGAAAAGATTGCAGTGATTGACGATATTGAAGTATACGGCCAATCTCGAGTAGAGGAATAATATGACACAATTACAAGAATTCATTGATGCTTGCAAAAGCATTGAGGCATTTGTAGATGTAAAGGCTCAAGAGCCAACAGACGTTATGATGGCACAAATTACGCCAGCATATACATTTTCGGTGAAGCCAACACTATTTACATTTACATTTAAAGACAGTACAGGAACGCCTAGAGATATTACAATTATCGTTCCTTACGAAGTGTGGTCTGTTGCAGGACATCCCCCGGTTAGCGAATTCCGTGAAGTAGCCGACCGTTTTGCTATTGTTCCACAAACACACGTATTCTTTTTAAAACCGGATACAGTAGACAGCATTGTTCTGCGCGGTCATAGTATTGTACCTATTGCTGATCCAGAGCCAGCATTGGCTGATGTACTTAACCGTTTACGCACCTTAGATCAGGTAACTACTGCACAGGCCTTCTTGGTTGTAGATACTGCTATTATTGCCGAAGCTGGTAACGATGCTATCGTAATTGATTGCGGCATTAAAGATTTAACTGCTACTAGATTCCCGGGCATTGGAAATTATGTAGACGATGTAGTTCAAGTTACATTGCCTAAAAGCATTTATAGCGATCCAGAAAAACAAGATCGTATCTGTCAACTTGTGGTAGATAAGATTAATGAAAATAGAGTTATTCAGTAGTCCACTCTGGACCTTTGATTTATCAGCGAGCCAGCCGGAACTAGCAGAGTTAGTTAGGCTCGATGGATTAAACTTTAGTCAGCATGTCAACGAACAACAGAAGATTAATCCTGTACATACCAAGCACTATAGTTTCCTGGACTTTGCCGGTTACGGTACAAGCGCATTAAGACAGTATACAGTAGATGCTATAGAGTCAATTGCACAAGAACGTCGATGGCCCGAGTACAATTTAGACTTACGTACCAGACATAATGTTATAGCACCAGGTCGGTGCGATACCCCACATCACCACAGTGACCTAGACATGGTAGGAATTTACTATGTTGACTGCCCGCCTAACTCTGGAGACTTACTGCTACTTGATGCCCGAGGTTCAGTTAATCTAGCATGGCAAGAACCCTTAGTAACAGCCGATAGCGAAGGGCGCACCGGCAGAATCTATTACCGTGTTGAGCCAAAAGTTGGAACCTTACTTATGTTTCCTAACTATCTATTCCACAGCGTTGAAACAAATCTAAGCACAGAAAATAGAATATCTGTAGTAATGGATATTAGAATCATACATGAAGACCAATCTTGAATACGCAGTAGTTGGTGGCGGCACCGCTGGGTGGCTCACCGCACTATTTGTCAAGTCACAATTTCCCTATAGCGAAGTTACTGTAATAGCCAGCAGTGAAATTGGCATATTAGGTGCCGGCGAAGGAACCACTCCACCATTTGTAAACTTTTTAAATCAGATTGGTATTAATCCTTTAGACATTATTGCACAGGCCCGTGGTACAGTTAAGAACGGAATACGTTTTGTAAACTGGCGTGGAGTAAATGATTATTATGATCATAATTTTTTAGCAGATTCGGGCATGGGCGATCGAGCGTTGCATTTTGACGCTAACCTGCTGGCCAAGTTTTTACAAACACAAGGCTTAGCACGTGGTATTAAATTAATTGACAGCGAAGTTGTTGCTGTAACAGGCAGTGACACTATTACTGGTTTAGTGCTTAAAGATCAAACTACAGTCCCAGTAGATTTTGTGTTTGATTGCTCGGGTTTTGCTCGCTTAATCATTGGCAAGCATTATGCTACTAAATGGACATCGTATCAATCTATACTGCCAGTCGATCGAGCTATGCCGTTCTTTTTACCCAATGCCGGAGTGGATTTGCCAACCTATACCGAAGCTGTAGCTATGCGCCATGGATGGATGTGGCGCATTCCTGTACAGGGACGATATGGATGCGGCTATGTTTTTGACAGCAGTTGTGCTACCGATGAACAAATACATCAAGAGTTAGAAGAGTATTACGGTCACGAGATTGTGAGCCCTAGGCAATTTAGTTTTGATGCTGGCTGTTATGATCAAACCTGGGTAGCAAATTGTGTTGCCATTGGCCTGAGCTCGGGATTTAGCGAACCGTTAGAAGCAACTAGCATTTGGGTACAAACTGCCAGTCTTAACTTGTTGGCTACAAAAATATCAGGAATACTAAACAACGACGCAGATGCTCGTAGACAATACAATCAAGCAGTCAACACAATGAACAGAGACATTGCCGACTTCTTGCATTTTCACTACTTGTCAGGACGTAACGATTCACCATTTTGGCAAGCGTTTGATCATGCCCAAGAGTTTGTAAGGCCAGCACCGGGTGTTCTAAAAACATTTAACGATCATAATTGGAACTCAGTTGCACAAGGAATCGGTCATGCAAGTGTATAAGCTATTTGGCCATGATATTGCAGTAGTACATTGCCCTCACCAGCACTGGTACAACAATGCTGGATTAGATCAAGGTATCCGTAACATAATGGAACTGTCTGAAGTTAAAAATCGAGATCGTGGGCAAGTTTGGGACAGCCACTACGGCGAAGGCGAAACTAGCGAAGTTATTCCTTATCTAGGTCCAGCTAACCTTCCCGACGCACAAGATCTTTTAACCTGGATTAAGCAACAAGCAACTGAATTGTTGAAAGTCAAGTCAGTTGACGTTGATAGGTCCTGGACCAACCGAATGGAAATTAATAGCCAAGGGCGATGTCACAATCATGTAGCTACAAACAATCAATTAACAACTCCCGATTTAGTTGCTGTGTTTTATGTTAATAACCCACCGGGCGGTAGCAGTTTGATTATTGTTGATCAAGACTGTACTGGAAAATTGCCATCGGACATAGACGAAATACACAAGGAATATATTACTCCTAGTTCGGGAGACCTGATTATGCACGGCCCAGAAGTCTGTCATGGAGTAAGCGAGCATAAGAATACAGATCCCCGGATTTGTTTTGTGTATCAATTGACTTTAACTAATAAATAACATATAATATAAGTTATTGTTGTATGAAGCAAGCCGAAAGGCGTCTTGGACGGGGGTGCGAATCCCCCCAGGTCCACCATAAGGAATTTGAATAAATACTAAATGCAAATTAACGAAATAATGCCTGGATTGAAAAGAGGTACTAGATTTAACGATTGGGTTAAAACTGATGCCTTTGATTTTAGATCCTTTGTTACTACACCCGGAATTCTAAATATTGAAGCGTATACGAAATCAGGTGAAAAGGTTGGTTATGCTATCTTTAGCATCACTGGGAAAAACTTAACAGCTGATAAAGTTTTGGTCGATCCTAAATTTCGTAGGCAAGGTATTGCTAGTATGATGTACAATTATGCAAAAAA
>Ga0114964_10000575_pt1 | contig 28386 bp, 28 predicted proteins | sample C_131016_MF_Meta_FD_92638 | JGI IMG/M metagenome (GOLD analysis project Ga0114964, IMG submission 92638) | Freshwater microbial communities from Lake Croche, Canada to study carbon cycling - C_131016_MF_MetaG | ecosystem: Environmental > Aquatic > Freshwater > Lake | place: Lake Croche, Canada...
ATGTCTGAATCATTTGCAGAATTATTTGAAGAATCATTAACCCGATCGAATATGAAGACCGGCCAAGTTATTTCGGCTGAAGTCCTTCGCATCGACCATAACTTCGTCGTTGTTAACGCTGGCTTAAAGTCTGAAGCGTTTATTCCTGTGGAAGAATTCCATAACGACGCTGGCGAGATTGAAGTAGCTCCTGGCGATTTCGTTTCTGTTGCTATCGATGCCCTTGAAAATGGCTATGGCGACACCATCCTCTCCCGTGATAAAGCGAAACGCTTGGCATCATGGATGAACTTGGAAAAAGCTCTCGAGCAAGCTGAGATCGTTACCGGTACTGTTACTGGTAAGGTCAAAGGTGGCTTGACAGTGATGGTGAACGGTATCCGCGCATTCTTGCCTGGCTCACTCGTTGACACACGTCCAATCAAAGACACTAGCCCTTACGAGGGCAAGACCATGGAGTTCAAGGTTATCAAGCTTGATCGTAAGCGTAACAACGTAGTGTTGTCACGTCGTGCGGTCGTTGAGGCCAGCCAAGGTGAAGAGCGCGCTAAGTTGATGTCTAACCTTAAAGAAGGTAGCGTTGTTCAAGGTATCGTTAAGAACATCACTGACTACGGTGCATTCGTGGACCTCGGTGGTATCGATGGCCTCTTGCACATTACCGATTTGGCATGGCGTCGCGTGCGTCACCCAAGCGAGATGTTGACTGTTGGTCAAGAAGTTACCGCTAAGATTTTGAAGTTCGACCAAGACAAGAACCGTGTTTCACTCGGTGTGAAGCAACTTGGTGATGATCCATGGGTTGGTATCGCGCGTCGTTACCCACCAAACACCCGTTTATTCGGCAAAGTAACCAACTTGACTGACTACGGCGCGTTCGTTGAAATTGAGTCTGGCATTGAAGGTTTGGTACACGTTTCTGAAATGGACTGGACTAACAAGAACGTTGCTCCAAGCAAAGCTACTGCATTAGGAACCGAAGTTGAAGTAATGGTTCTGGATATTGATGAAGACAAGCGTCGTATTAGTTTGGGCATCAAACAGTGCAAAGCCAATCCTTGGGAAGAGTTCTCACGTGCTCAGCAAAAAGGCGACAAGCTTACTGGCGCAATCAAGTCAATTACTGACTTTGGCGTGTTCATTGGTTTGCCTGGCGGCATCGACGGTTTAGTTCACCTCTCAGACCTTTCATGGAATGAACCTGGTGAAGAGGCTGTTAAGAAATTCAAAAAGGGTGATGAAATTGAAGCCACTGTTCTGGCAATTGATGTTGAGAAAGAGCGCATCTCTCTAGGTATCAAGCAATTGTCTGGTGACCCATTCAATAACTACACATCCGTTAGCGACAAGGGTAGCCTTGTAACTGGCACTGTAAAAGCTGTTGATGCTAAGGGTGCAACGATTCACTTGGCCGATGAAGTTGAAGCTTATTTGCGCGCTTCCGAGATCTCAACCGATCGCGTTGAAGATGCACGCAATGTATTGAAAGAGGGCGATAGCGTAACTGCCATGATCATTAATATTGATCGTAAGTCACGCGTTATCAATCTTTCAATCAAAGCAAAAGACAGCTCTGATCAACAAGATGCTATGAGCAAGCTCCAAGGTGATGCGCAGTCTGGCACAACCAATTTGGGTGCTTTGTTAAAAGCAAAGATGGACAATCAAGGCTAAATCAATATCGCCGCTTTCCATTAGGAGAGCGGCGGTTTTTATTCAGAGATCATGACAGATCAAGAGCAACAAGCGATCACCCGCTCCGAACTAGTGGAGAGCTTAGCGGAACAGTTTCCGCAGCTTTTACCTAGGGACGTGGAGTTGGCGGTAAAAACTTTACTAGACACGATGACGCACGCTTTGGCCGAAGGCAAGCGGATTGAGTTGCGTGGCGTTGGTAGCTTCGTATTACACCATCGTCCTGCGCGTACTGGCCGTAACCCAAAGTCTGGTGAAAAAGTATTGATCCCAGAAAAACGAGTTCCACACTTTAAGCCTGGCAAGGAGTTGCGTGAACGCGTTGATTACAAGCCGCTAAAGCAGGCGGGCCCTAAAGAGGGTTCTGGTGCTTAATCAGCAAGCACGTCAGTGGTCCGTTTGGACCATTTTTTATTTAAGCCCTTCATTTAAGTTATCTCCACGATGATTCAAATTGCAACATCCTGGCTATTGATATTACCCATCTTGTTTGGATTGGGTTGGTTGGCATCACGCTGGGATTTGCGCCTTGAGAATCGCATGGATGAGCGTGAGCGTATGCTTCAGCAACGCTCGACCTTCAAAGGTTTAAGTCTTCTTTTAAATGAGCAGCCCGACCAAGCTATCGAGACTTTAGTCAAGATTGCACAGCTAGACCCAGAAACTATTGAATTACATTTTTCTTTGGGTAATCTATTTCGTCGCCGCGGTGAAACTGAGCGTGCAATTCGGGTGCATCAGCACTTGGCTAACCGTGATGATTTAAAACCACGTGATCGTGATCATGCGGCTTATGAACTGGGACGTGATTTCTTGCGCGCAGGTTTATTAGATCGCGCAGAGGCTTCACTCAATCGGGTGGGCGATGGAAAATACGCAGCCCCGGCTAAAGAGAGCCTCTTGGAGATGTATCAAGTTGAGCGGGATTGGAAAAAAGCCATCATTGCAGCTGCAGAGCTTGAGGGTTTACAAGGTAAATCCCACCAAACGGAGATCGCGCAGTTTCATTGTGAGTTGGCACAAGAGGCTCTGCGTCGCAAGGATTTAGTTGACGCCGAGCAGTCTATTGAAAGGGCGCTTCAGGCCGTCCCAAATCACGCGCGCGCATTGATATTGCAAGGTGACTATTTAGTAGCGTCGGACCGTCCTGGTCAAGCTATAACGGTTTGGAGTGTTGTTGCAGACACTCACCCGGCCTATATGCATTTACTTGCTGATCGTTGGATGGCTGCACATACTGCGCTGGATAAAGCAGGACCTGGTCTAGAGAGGCTTTGCGAGTTGTTAAAGACACAAGCTTCTGGTGAGTTACTGGAGATTGTTCAGAAACATGTGACTCAGATGCGTGGGCCTCAGGCAGCTGAGCTAATGCTGGTAGACGTGATGCAACATTCTCCGAGCTTAAGCGCTTTATCAAAATTGGCTGAAACGCGTTTAACTCTCGCGCAAAGTAATGGGACCCCTGAGAAGATTTCAGAAATCCAATCTATCCTAGGCTTGTTAAAGCAACGAACCAATAGTTTGGCGCGCTATACCTGCGGGAATTGCGGTTTCCGTGCAAGACGTTTTTATTGGCAATGTCCAGGCTGCAATCATTGGGAGGCTTATTCCCCAAGACGTAGTGAGGGCGCTGTACCCAGCGGGCCTTCGATGTAATGCATTAACAAGACCGTAATGAATTTTGTGTTTAATAGTAGTACATCAATTAGAAATATATTGGAGTTCACTTGAAAGTCACCATTATTGGTAGTGGGTATGTTGGTTTAGTGACTGGCGCTTGTCTTGCTGAGCAGGGCAATAATGTCTTTTGCGTAGACGTAGATCCTAAAAAGATTGAGATTCTCAATTCTGGGGGCGTCCCAATTTACGAGCCAGGCTTAAAAGAAATGATTGAGCGCAATCGTGCAGCAGGGCGTCTGCAGTTCTCTACCGATATTGCCGCCTCCGTTGCCCATGGCGAGATTCAATTTATTGCGGTAGGCACTCCTCCCGACGAAGATGGTTCTGCAGATTTGCAATATGTTGTTGCGGCAGCTCGCAATATTGGCTGCCATATGACCTCTCCTAAAGTGATCGTAGATAAATCTACCGTTCCCGTAGGTACTGCGGATAAGGTTGCTGCAGCCATCAAAGAAGAGTTGGCTCAGCGCAACCTTGATTCAGGGCTTTGCTCAGTGGTCTCTAACCCAGAGTTCTTAAAAGAAGGTGCTGCAGTCGAAGATTTTATGCGTCCAGATCGCATTGTGATCGGCACTGAGAGCACGCCATCTGGTTTGCATGCTAAAGAGCAAATGCGCAAACTCTACGCGCCATTTAATCGTCACCATGAGCGTACCTATTACATGGATGTGAAGAGTGCTGAGTTAACAAAATATGCAGCCAATGCTATGTTAGCCACCCGTATCTCTTTTATGAATGAATTGGCTAACCTAGCTGATCTCGTTGGTGCTGATATTGAATCTGTACGCCAAGGAATTGGCTCAGACTCTCGTATTGGTTATGGTTTCCTGTACTCCGGTACGGGTTATGGTGGCTCATGCTTTCCAAAAGACGTTTCTGCGCTCTCCAAGACTGCTATGGAGTTTGGCAGAGACCTCAAGATTCTGGATGCAGTGGAAGCAGTCAACGAAGCGCAAAAGACCGTCTTAGTTGAAAAGATTGAAAAGCGTTTTGGTAAAGACCTATCCAATATGAAATTTGCTTTATGGGGCTTAGCCTTTAAGCCAAACACGGACGACATGCGCGAAGCGCCAAGTCGGGTCATCATTGGTGAGTTAGTCAAGCGTGGCGCCTCAGTAGTAGCCTATGATCCCGTGGCGATGCCAGAGGCAAAGCATTGCCTTGAGCAGGACTTTAAAGGCAATCCCGAGGGTTTAAAGAAGGTTTCGATGGTGGAAGACCCCATGGCAGCAGTCGATGGTTGCGATGCTCTCGTGATTGTGACTGAGTGGAAGGCGTTCCGCAGCCCAGATTTTGATGCGCTCATGCAAAAGCTCAAGCGACCTATTATTTTTGATGGTCGCAATCTCTATGAGCCTTCAGCTATGAAAGAATTAGGTATTGAGTACCAAGGCATTGGTCGTCATAATTAAAAGTAATTAAATAAAAGAAAAAGTCTTCCCGTGGAAAAAGCCAACCGAGAACAGTTCTCCAAAACCCGCTTACTGGTAGTAGGTGATGTCATGCTGGATCGCTACTGGTTTGGTGATACCCATCGCATTTCTCCAGAAGCGCCAGTTCCTGTGGTCCAGGTTGGTAAAATTGATGAGCGTTTAGGTGGCGCTGCCAACGTAGCTCGTAACGTAGCTGCGTTGGGTGCTAAGACCACGATTCTGGGTGTGATTGGTGATGATGAGGCTGGTCGTCGCGTTACAGAGCTGCTTAAATCTAGCGGTGTTGATAGCCAGTTAGAAATTGATAGCAAAGTTCCAACGATAGTAAAGTTACGTGTGATTGCACGGCAGCAGCAACTGATTCGTTTGGACTTTGAAGAGGCGCCTAGTGAAACTGCTTTAGCTCATAAGCTGGAACGTTTTGAAAAATCACTCGGTGATGCTGATGTTGTGATTTTGTCCGACTACGGCAAGGGTGCTTTGGGCCAAGTTGCTTTGATGATTGAGCAGGCTCGCGCAAAAAACAAAATCATTCTTGTAGACCCTAAGGGTGAGGATTATGAGAAGTATCGTGGCGCTACGGTCTTAACCCCAAACCGAAGTGAATTACGTCAGGTAGTGGGGCAGTGGACCAGCGAAGAGGATTTAACTCGCAGAGCACAAGATCTCCGAAAATCTTTGAACCTGCAAGCCTTGTTGCTGACAAGATCTGAAGACGGCATGAGTTTGTTTACTGATGCTGGTGTCAGTCATGTGAAAGCCCAGGCGCGTGAAGTATTTGATGTATCTGGCGCTGGCGATACTGTGATTGCCACCTTGGCCGTTGCGCTAGCCTCTCAGTGGCCTTTAGAAAAGGCCATGGCACTAGCGAATCGCGCTGGCGGTATTGTGGTTGGTAAGCTGGGAACAGCAACTGTTACTTCTGAGGAATTGCAATGACCATCATCGTTACTGGTGCAGCTGGTTTTATTGGTGCCAATATTGTTCAAGCCCTAAATGCGCGTGGCGAGAAAAATATCATTGCGGTTGATGATTTGCGTCCTGCTGATAAGTATCGCAACTTAGCAGATTTAGACATCATTGATTACTTAGATAAAGATGAGTTTTTAGAAGCCTTTAGAAGTGGTCGCTTTGGCAAAGTTAAGGCAGTATTTCATGAAGGGGCTTGCTCCGATACGATGGAAACTGACGGCATCTTCATGATGGCAAATAATTATCGTTACACCATGGATTTGTTGGATATCTGCACAGAGCAAAAGGTGCAGCTTTTGTACGCATCATCCGCTGCAACGTATGGTGGTTCAGATGTGTTTATCGAGAGTCGTGAACATGAGAAGCCATTAAATATTTACGGCTATTCTAAATTTCTCTTTGATCAGGTGATGCGCAAGCGTTTTGCTGAGAATGCCAATAGCGCTCAAGTAGTGGGTTTTCGCTACTTCAACGTTTACGGCCCACGTGAGTCTCATAAGGGCCGCATGGCATCAGTCGCATTTCATCAATACCATCAGTACAAAGCTAATGGCCAAGTCAAATTATTTGGTGAGTATGGTGGCTATGCCGCTGGCGAGCAAAGCCGTGACTTTGTTTCTGTTGAAGATGTCGTAAAAGTAAATCTATTTTTTCTAGACCACCCTGAGATTAGTGGGCTATTTAACTTAGGTAGTGGTCGTGCACAGCCATTTAATGATGTGGCTCATGCAGTGGCTAATGCCATGCGTAAGCTTGATAAAGCCAACCCAGCTAGCTTGGAAGAGTTGGTAAAAGAAAAGGCCATTGAATACATTCCATTCCCAGAGGCGCTCAAAGGTAAATATCAATGCTTCACACAAGCTGACTTAACTAAGCTCCGTGCCGCTGGATATAAAGAGCCTTTCCTCAATGTCGAGCAGGGCGTTAGCCGCTATATTGACTGGTTAGCGACTAATGCAGATTTCTTGGCATCACCGTTATAAAGAAGTTTTAGCGGCCCGTTAGCGATAAGGCAATAGACTTCTTAAATGGGGTCAGTTTCTCGCTAATATGCAGTAGCGCTTTTCTTAAGAATTTCGCAGGTGGTGATTCTTTTGTATAGATCTCAGTAATTAATCTAGTCATTAAGAAGAGTGGTTTGGTTTTGAGTCTATGCGTTCTTTCGTAGCGCAGTAAGAGTGCCTGATCGCCAATATCTTTACCTACCTTATGAGCACCTAGAATCTCTTTTAAAAGTTGTTGCACACCTAGGAGGCCAAAGTTAAAGCCATGTGCTGTAACTGGATGCATCCCAACCGCGGCGTCACCAACGGTGGCAAATCTAGTCCCCACTAATCTTTTTGGGTATACCGATACAAGGGGGTAGGCGTGAATAGTGCTCACTAGGCCCATTTCTCCAAGGCGATTGCCAAATCGTTCTTTTGCATTTCTAGAGAACTCCGCGGAACTTAACTTCATGAGTTTCTCAGCTTCATCGCTGGCAACAGTAATGACCACTGAGCTTCTATAGCGACCAGTTTCTGGGTCTGGATTCATGGGGAGTAGTGCAAGCGTTTGCCCATAATCAAACCACTCCCAAGCAATATGGTCATGGGGTGCGTCATGAGTCATGCAGCAAACCAACATGTTCCTACCAAAGTCATGCATGTCAGCGGGAATGCCCATCATGCGGCGCGTAGTCGAAAATCGGTTATCAGCAGCTACTATTAGTTTCGCACTAATTTCTGTTTGATCATCTAAGACTACGCCTGCCATTTTCTGGCTCGTTTTGACTTGAATCACCTTTCGGCCGTTAATGAGCGTAATGTCGTGATGGAGATCATTAGCTTCTTGTGTGGCATCGTAGGCCGCCTTGCGAATGGCGTGATTTGAAATTAACCATCCAAGCTCTTGATATTTGCTGAGCTGGTGAGGGATGAGCATCTCAAATTGGGATCTCCCATCCAGAATCTTTGCATCGCGTAATTGTGAAATTGCCTGCGGTTCGATTAATTGCCACAGTCCAATATCTTTCATGGTGCTGGCAGATCTCTGGGTAAGGGCGATCTCCCTGCCATCAAACGCTGGATTTGAAATGGCATCTAGAGACTGCTGTTCAATAACTACAATTGTTAGCCCTTGTCCGCTTAGTGACCTAGCAAGGCATAGTCCTGAGGGGCCCGCTCCAACAATAACAATATCGACATTCATACTGTATCCAATGAGTTAAATAGAACTGGATTGAGTATAGATATTCACTCTCGAATATTTCAGCTGGAAAATAATTGTGGCTCTCGGTTTTTGATTTGGATCAAAAACTTTATGAGATAAGCGTTTTTTCTTCCCTAATCGTAAACACTTTCTGAATTCGATGAAGGGTGTCAATAGGCGGGTGATTTCTTCGCTGAAAGTGATCCGTACATATTTTATGTCTGCGTATTTTCATGACTAGAGAAAAAATGACCTATCAATCACGACAAGGTGGTACCCATCGCTTCATTAAAGTCTTAGCTTTTTCTGCATTATTAGCAACCTCTGCTTTGAGGGCTCCTACTATTTTCGTTTCACCAATTAATGTCAGTACCTCTACTCAAACTGAGCTAGAAAGCAACAAAGGAACCAGCCCCTCTAAAGCTAAAACGATTATTGTTGAACGACTCGATAGGGGCAACTTTCAGGCTGCTAATGATTTGCAAAAGCGGGTACGAGGTATTGGCATGAGGCCAGTTGAAAAAATGGTGGATAACGGTTTAACCATTAAGGCTTCAGGCCCATTTAACGAACCCAATGGTGTGACCAAGAAAGATGGCTCTGGCACTAGCCGACGTAGTTCTTGTCCTTATGTGGATAGCGAGGGATAAGGGCCGCCGTAACTAGAGCCATACGCGCATAGGCGTGCTTACGGCTAAAATGACTGAATGATCACCCCTTCTTACTTGACTATTTCACAAACTGTTGGCAATACGCCTTTGGTTAGTTTGCAACGTATTCCCGGCCCCGAGAATCAGTCCCGTGGCAATGTGATTTTAGGTAAGTTAGAGGGAAACAATCCGGCCGGGTCGGTGAAGGACCGACCTGCGCTGTCGATGATCACACGCGCACAAGAACGCGGTGAAATTAAACCTGGTGATACCTTGATTGAAGCAACCAGTGGCAATACTGGTATTGCACTGGCAATGACAGCTGCAATGTTGGGCTACAAGATGGTATTAGTGATGCCAGAGAGTCAGAGTATTGAGCGTCGCCAAAGTATGGCTGCCTACGGTGCTGAACTCATTCTGACGGCGGCTTCTGGTGGCATGGAGTTTGCAAGAGACTATGCTTTGCAACTGCAAAAAGAAGGTCGTGGCAAGTTGCTGGATCAGTTTGCTAATCCAGATAATCCACGTGCACATATTGAATCGACTGGCCCTGAAATTTGGCGAGATACTGATGGGCAGATTAGCCACTTTATTTCCGCAATGGGTACAACGGGAACGATTACTGGGGTATCGACTTATCTCAAATCGATGAACCCGAATATTCAAATCATTGGGGCGCAACCGGAAGAGGGTTCGCAAATCCCGGGGATCCGCAAATGGGCGCCAGAGTATCTACCAAAAATTTACCAAGGCGATAGAGTAGATCGTATTGAGTACGTCACGCAGACTGATGCCGAAGAAATGGCTCGTCGCTTAGCTGCACAAGAAGGTATTTTTTGTGGGATTTCTGCTGGTGGTGCTTTAGTGGTGGCTTTGCGCATTGCTCGTCAGGTGGAGAATGCAACGATCGTATTTATTGTTTGCGATCGCGGTGATCGCTACTTATCTACTGGAGTTTTTCCAGCCTAGGTTAGCTCAAGATTGCTTGGATTTTTTCTTGGCTTTCGATTTCTTGGTTTTCGCTCCGCTAGTTTCAGTAGGCTTTGCTTCTTTTGCTGTATTGCTAGTAGGCACAGCGCTCTGATTTTTATAACCTAATGCTTCTGCAAATTCAGCAACACTTTGCGCATAAAAATAGCTGCGGTTATATTGCACAATCGTTAGAAAGTTATTTAAGCCCACAACATACTGAACTTGATCACTACCATCTGTATCGGGGTAGGGAAGATCAACAATAAATGCTTTGCTTTGTGGTGCAACACCACCCGTTTGCAGATCGCCTTGCTCTGGCTTGAGGATCCCTTTGCTGATGAGTGCCTCAACAGAGTATTTGAGCTTGGGTTCACCATCAGCTAGTAATTGAGCTTCGGCAATACCGGAGCTGAGCACTGGGAAGGAGATTGGCATGCTTGGTTGCCAGCCGTGTTGTTTCATAAAGTTAGCAACGCTGGCAATGGCATCTTTAGGGCTTTGGCGAAGATCGATGCGACCATCCCCATCCCCGTCTACTGCAAAGCTTCTAATACTGCTGGGCATGAACTGCGGTAGGCCAATCGCACCAGCATAGGAGCTATTTTGATTGAGGCAAGCACTAAAGCGTGCGTTATCTAGGCCTTGATTGTCATTTTTGGCTAAAAGCTTGTTACCAGCCTCTGACCAGCACATCAAGATGAGTTCTTTTAGCTGGTCTTTAAATAACTGCTCACGAACCGCTTTATTGGGGGTATCGGGGTAGTTAAATGAAAGTGTAGATAAAACGTCCTTAACCCTGAAGTTACCAGTTTGGCGTCCATAGATGGTTTCAATGCCGATAATCGCCACGATGATTTCAGCCGGCACTCCTGAATCTTGTTCAACCTGATTGAGAAACATCTGGTTCTGCTCCCAAAAGGCTTTGCCTGCCTTTAATCTCACTGGCTCAACAAAACGCTTGCGGTATGCCACCCAATTCTTTTTAAAGGTTCCGGATGGGGGTAATACCAATTTGCGTATTGAGGGAATACGCTTAACATCCAAAAAACCAGATTCAAGTGCGGAAAGGGGTATTTCTTGGGTTTGAGCCACCTGGGCCAGTAATTCATGAATATTTTGCGAAAAGAAGGCTTCAGAACCCACCTCTTCGGTTTGGTTTACGATAGCTTGAGCAGTGTTGCTTGATTGCGTGGGGGTACTAGAGCATGCCCCTAGAAGCATGGCGAGCATGATGCTGGAGACAAGAAAGCGTATATTCAAGTGAGGTCGGCGTTGAGTAGATTGCACGTTTATTAAATTAAAAAATTGCAGTTTTGTTATTGAAAGTTTTATGTAATGACTACAGGATACATAACTCATCCAGATTTTCTAAAACATGAGATGGGTAGCCATCATCCAGAATGTCCAGAACGCATTCAAGCGATTAATGATCAACTTATTCGCAGCGGGATTGACCCCTTTCTTCATCATCTCGATGCGCCTCTGGCCACAGAGGATCAATTGGAATTGGTGCATAGCCCGGATCATATTGCGTTTGTAAAAGAGCGCTCTCCCGAGAGTGGGTACTTCATGCTGGATGGTGACACCATCATGAATCCCCATACTTGGAGAGCTTGCTTACGTGCAGCAGGTGCTGCGATAGCTGGTGTAGATGCCGTAATGAAGGGCGAAGTAAAAAATGTTTTTTGCGCGGTACGGCCACCAGGACATCATGCTGAGCCAACGCGCTCTATGGGATTTTGTGTTTTTGATAATGTGGCCATCGCAGCACGCTACGCTATGGAGCAATACGGCATTGAGCGCGTAGCAATCATTGATTTTGATGTGCATCATGGTAACGGTACAGAGGCGGCATTTTTCAATGACCCTAGTGTCTTAATGTGTAGTTTCTTTCAACACCCGTTTTACCCTTACAGCGGTTTAGATGGGGCAACGAATATGGTGAATATTCCCTTGCCTGCCTCAACCCGCGGCGATGTCGTGCGCTCTATTGTGCAAGAGCAGTGGTTACCACGTCTACGAGACTTTGAGCCAGAGCTCGTGATTATTTCTGCCGGCTTTGATGCTCACAGGGAAGACGACTTAGGGCAAATGGGTTTAGTAGAGGATGATTACGCATGGATTACCAATCAATTGAAGGCTGTAGCTGATCAATATGCTCAAGGTCGCATCGTTAGTTGTTTGGAGGGTGGCTACAACCTCTCTGCTTTGGGTCGCAGTGTTGTGGCTCACGTTAAGGCTTTAGCAGACCTCTAATAAAAAATAACAACAGCAAGGGTAAAGAAATGGCGAATATTTTCGAGCAAGGCTTAGAGCGCAATTCAGCAAACTTTACCCCCATTACCCCACTATTATTTTTAGAGCGCTCTGCTGAGATTTACCCAAATCGTTTGGCGGTCATCCATGGGCAGCTGCGCCAAACTTGGCAACAGACCTATGATCGCTGCCGTCGTCTTGCAAGTGCCTTAAGTAAGCATGGTATTGGGCTTGGTGATACCGTTGCTGTCATGCTACCTAATACGCCTCCAATGGTCGAAGCGCACTTCGGTATACCGATGGTGGGTGCCGTATTAAATTCTCTGAATACCCGCTTGGATCCAGAAACGATTGCTTTCATGTTGAATCATGGCGAAGCAAAAGTGGTCATTGTTGATCCTGAGTTTTCAGGGACTATGAAAAAAGCCTTGGAGATTGCCAAAAAAGAAAGTGGTCGCGAGTTTCTAGTGATTGATGTCGAGGAAAAAGAGTTTGATATACCTGGTGAAAAATTGGGAAAACTCACTTATGAGCAATTACTAGCCGAAGGCAATCCGCAATATGAATGGCAGGTTCCTGTGGATGAGTGGCAGGCGATTTGTCTGAACTACACCTCAGGTACGACTGGTAATCCGAAAGGAGTTGTCTACCATCACCGTGGCGCAGCAATCAATGCGGTATCGAACATCTTAGATTGGGATATTGCTAAGCACCCAGTGTATTTGTGGACATTGCCCATGTTCCATTGCAATGGCTGGTGTTTCCCTTGGACTGTTGCTGCTCGTGCCGGCATTAATGTGTGCTTGCGCCGTGTTGATGCACTACATATTTTTGCGGCAATTAAAGAGCACAAGGTTACTCATTACTGTGCGGCTCCGATTGTCCATAATTTATTGGTGAATGCCCCGGCTGAGATGAAGTTGAGTGTGCCAGCAGGCGTTAAGGGCCTCATTGCTGGTGCTGCACCTCCAGCATCCATTATTGAGGGTATGGAAAAGCTAGGTTTCGATTTAACCCATGTCTATGGATTAACTGAGACCTATGGCCCTGCCGCAATTTGCGTTCAGCAAGATGAGTGGAATGATTTGGATATCGGCGAGCGTGCACGTTTGAATGCGCGACAAGGTGTGCGTTACCACATGCAACAAGCGATTGCTGTGCTAGACCCAGAAACGATGAAGTCTGTGCCTGCCGATGGTGAAACTATGGGTGAGATTATGTTCAAGGGCAACATTGCTATGAAAGGGTATTTGAAAAACGAGAAAGCAACTCAAGAAGCTTTCGCGGGTGGCTGGTTTCATTCTGGCGACTTGGCTGTGATGAGTCCAGATGGTTATGTGAAGATCAAAGACCGCAGTAAAGACATCATCATTTCTGGTGGCGAGAACATTTCCTCTATTGAGGTTGAGGATGTGCTCTACCGTCATCCAGCAGTCATTGCAGCTGCGGTTGTGGCTAAACCCGATCCGAAGTGGGGCGAGACTCCCTGTGCATTTCTGGAAATAAAGCCTGATGTTCAGGTTACTGTGGAGGAAATTGTGGCCCATTGCAAGAAGTATTTGGCTGGATTTAAGGTTCCCAGGGCCGTGGTCTTTGGGGAGCTACCTAAAACCTCAACTGGCAAAATTCAGAAATTTGAACTAAGGAAGAAGGCTGGCTCAGCCTCTGCTATTGACGTTTAATAGAAATCCTCCCAAGACGGATAAAATAGATAGTTAGCGTTTTTTTGATGAATAAATATTGTTTTTGTGAAGATTGAGAAAGCAAGATGAAGATCTTAGTAGCTGTAAAACGTGTCGTTGATTACAACGTCAAAGTTCGCGTGAAGTCAGATAATTCTGGTGTGGATATTGCTAACGTCAAAATGAGTATGAATCCTTTTGACGAGATTGCCGTTGAAGAAGCCGTCCGCTTAAAAGAAGCGGGAATTGTTACCGAGATCATTGTTGTATCAGCTGGCGCAACTCAGTGCCAAGAAACATTACGAACTGCTTTGGCAATTGGTGCAGATCGCGCTATTTTGGTAGAGAGTGATGCTGACTTGCAGCCTTTAGCTGTTGCGAAGATTCTCAAAGCCCTCACTGATAAAGAGCAGGCTCAGATGGTGATTTTGGGTAAACAAGCGATTGATGACGATAGCAATCAAACCGGTCAGATGTTGGCTGCGCTGCTGGATATCCCGCAAGCTACTTTTGCCTCTAAAGTGGTGATTGCCGATGGCAAAGCTACCGTGACCCGTGAAGTAGATGGTGGTTTAGAGACGATTGCGCTTACCTTGCCTGCAGTCATCACCACAGATTTGCGCCTTAATGAACCGCGTTATGTGACTCTACCCAACATCATGAAGGCCAAGAAAAAGACTTTGGAGATCGTTAAACCAGATGAGTTGGGTGTTGATATTGCCCCACGCCTTAAGACGATTAAAGTTGAAGAGCCGCCTAAGCGTAGTGCTGGTGTGATGGTGGCTGATATTGCAGCTCTAGTGGAAAAACTTAAAAATGAAGCGAAGGTAATTTAAATGAGTGCTCTGATCTCCCTAGTGATTGCTGAACACGACAATCAATTTTTAAAAGCAGCGACCTTAAATGCCGTTGCTGCTGCCCTGCAATGCTCGCCAGAGGTCGATATCCTCGTAGCGGGTAATGGCACTGATGCAGTTGCCCAAGCAGCAAGTCAAATTACTGGTGTGCGTAAAGTGATTCAAGTAGAGAGCCTGGCACTGGCCAATCAATTAGCTGAACCTTTAGCAGCACAGATCCTCTCGATTGCAAAAAACTATAGCCATATTTTGGCTCCAGCAACTGCTAACGGTAAGAATGTCCTGCCTAGAGTGGCGGCTACGCTGGATGTAGCTCAGCTATCAGACGTTACTAAGGTTGTCTCTGCTGATACCTTTGAGCGCCCGATCTATGCGGGTAATGCGATTGCTACAGTGCAATCGGGTGATTCAATTAAAGTCATTACTGTGCGCACTACAGGCTTTGATCCAGTGGCTGCTACAGGTGGGTCAGCCGCTATTGAAAAACAATCTGGCGATGCTGCAGTAAGCAATGCTTCCTCATCCTCTTTTGTTGGACGCGAACTGACTAAATCAGATCGCCCCGAGCTGACCGCTGCCAAGATCATTGTGTCTGGTGGTCGTGGTTTAGGTTCTGGTGAGAAGTATCAAGAGGTGGTTGTGCCCTTAGCTGATGCCTTAGGTGCTGCCTTAGGTGCATCGCGCGCTGCAGTTGATGCGGGTTACGTCCCCAATGATTACCAAGTGGGACAAACCGGCAAGATTGTCGCTCCACAACTCTATGTAGCTGTTGGTATCTCTGGAGCTATCCAGCACTTAGCAGGCATGAAAGACTCTAAGGTCATCGTAGCTATTAATAAAGATCCGGAAGCGCCAATCTTTAGTGTGGCTGACTATGGCCTGGTCGCCGATTTGTTTACTGCCGTGCCGGAGTTAACTAAAGCGCTTTCCTAGGTCTTTGATACATGCATTCAATAAATTCGATGTGAATAAAGAGGAGTTGTAATGCCATATGTAGCCCCAGTCAAAGACATGCTGTTTGCGATGAATGAATTAGCTGGGCTGTCAGATGTTGTTGCTTATCCTCAGTATGCCAAAGCGGGTGCTGATGTTGACTTAGCGCCAGCTATTTTGGAAGAAGCTGCAAAATTCAATCAAGATGTGGTGGCGCCACTCAACTGGCCGGGCGATCAAAATCCAAGTTCACTAAAGGATGGAGTGGTTACTACCACCCCCGGTTTTAAAGAGGCTTTTGAGCAATTTGCTGCTGCTGGTTGGCAGGGTGTTGTTCATCCTGCTGAGTTTGGCGGTCAGAGCCTACCCAAATTAATTGCTACTGCCTGCTTTGAGATGGTTCACTCAGCCAGCCTATCCTTTGCTTTGTGCCCAATGTTGACAGATGGCGCGATTGAGGCTTTGCTCACTGCAGCCAGTCCAGAATTACAGAAACAATTTGTTCCAAAGATGATTGCGGGTGAGTGGACTGGATCAATGTGCTTAACTGAGCCACAGGCTGGTTCTGATTTATCGATGGTGCGTTCGCGTGCCGTACCGCAAGGTGATGGCTCTTATAAGATTTTTGCTACTAAGGTTTTTATTACCTATGGCGAGCACGATATGGCAAAGAATATTATCCATCTCGTTTTAGCACGTACGCCTGATGCACCAGAGGGTGTAAAAGGTATTTCATTATTTCTAGTGCCTAAATTTATCGTTAACGCTGATTGCTCTCTAGGCAATCGCAATGATGTTCAATGTGTTTCCATTGAGCATAAGCTTGGCATTAAGGCGAGTCCTACTGCGGTATTGCAGTTTGGCGATCATGGCGGCGCTATTGGTTATTTAGTGGGCGAGGAAAATCGCGGTCTTGAGTATATGTTTGTCATGATGAATGCCGCTCGTTTTGCCGTGGGAATGCAGGGTATTGCAGTTGCTGAGCGAGCCTATCAAAAGGCTGTGCAGTATGCCAAAGATCGTGTGCAAAGCCGTGACCTTGATGGCTCTAACGGTCCTGTGGCGATTATTCATCAGCCTGATGTCAAGCGAATGTTGATGACGATGCGCGCCTACGTTGAGGCATCTAGAGCATTGGCATATTACGCAGCGGCTGAGTATGACGCACAACATGCTTCGCCAGATGACGCAGATCGTAAGGTCAGCCAAGCAATTTATGAGTTCTTGGTTCCGATTGTCAAAGGCTTCTCTACAGAAATGTCGATTGAGGTTGCTAGTCTAGGTGTTCAAGTACATGGTGGTATGGGCTTTATTGAGGAGACTGGTGCTGCGCAACACTATCGCGATGCGCGCATCTTGACGATTTATGAGGGCACAACTGCCATTCAGGCGAATGATTTGGTCGGCAGAAAAACTGTACGTGATGGTGGCGCGACTGCTCAAGTCTTGATTGGCAAAATTCAGCAAACAGAAAAGGATTTGGCATCTGCTGGTAGTGCCGATGCTCAAGCTGTTCTCAAGCAATTAACTCCTGCACGTGAAGCCTTCGAAGCCTCCGTTTCTTATATCTTAGCTAATGCCAAAGCAGAAGTAAAAGCTGTCTACGCGGGTAGTTATGCTTATCTGCGTTTGTGTGGATTGGTTTTAGGCGCATGGCAAATGGCTCGTGCGCTCTTGGCTGCCGAAGGTTTGCGTTCTAGCGATCCAAGTTTCTATGAGGCCAAAATTGCTACTGCACGTTTCTTTGCTGAGAACTTGTTGCCACAAGCGCAAGCCTTAGCAACTTCTATTGTAGAGAGCGGCCACTCCACTAATGCTTTAGCAGTAGAGCAGTTTTAAGACCTTCCAATCGGTTTCTGTTTTATTAAGCTATCCGCATTATTGGGACAGTTTTTTTGCTTCTGCAATTTGAGAGATAAAAAATTGCTCAAAGGAAACAGCTAAAAAGGTCATCATCACTCCAGCTCCAAATACTAGCGAGAAAATGACAGTGAGGATTGTCGGCCAGCCGGACTTGGATTTACCTGCTGGATTAAATTGGGCATCCCACTTTTCATCTGCGCGTAAACCGAATGCAATGGTGGTTAACCAACTGGCTTCCATAGCAATAAAACCTAAGGTCAACAAAATCCAGCCAGGTGCAGAGTGGAAGTGCTCGGCCTTTAAGAGGAGCCAGCCGCCAATACCGCCAATCAAAGAAAATAGCTGAGCCCATGCCCAAAAAGATTTAAAGCCTAATAAGTAGAAGCAGTTAAAACCGGTGCCTGGAAAGAGTATCCCGAGTGCGCAGAAAATAAATTTAGAGCGTTTCATTAAAACCTTTGTGATTATTTATTTTGATTCGATGACTTCTGATTGACATCACGTTGCGCAAAGCTCAACACTTCACGATCCCGCCCAATAACCAGAAGTCGATCGCCATCACGAACAATCGTACGGTAATCGTTGAGCTCATAGAGAAAGTCATTTTCCAATTCCATGCGCTGTGGACTACAGGTCATCTTGGTGCTGGCGATTTTTTCTAAGGTAAAGCCGCGTTCATCTTCACTAATCTGGGCTGTGAATCTATTACATCCAGTAGAGCCGCTGAGGCGCTCACCATTTGCATCAAATGCAATTTGTATGGGGTTGCTGCGCTCGCCTTGAGGGATTTGCCTTGCGCGTACTTCGCCATTGGGGTTGGGGGTGAGGTTCCAGCGGATGAGTTCCCACTGGGTATTTTTGAGTTCTCGGGTCGGGGGGCTGATCTTCGCTCCACAGGGGGGAATAACGCTGGCACAAGCAGTCAAAAGGCTTAACCCTAGACAGGAAATGGCCAGAAAGGGTCGATTTAATCTGCTCCTAAACGAACTAGAGAGGCTATTTTTGTAGGACATATTTATCTAACTCGTTGTTTTTTAATCAATTTTTATCATCTTGAACTAGCTATTCTACTGAGTTAGGACTTGAAATAGGTGGAATAAGTAGGGGTTTTCGTCTAGAATATGAGGTTTTCCGCTGTACCGTGCATTTGTTTTATTCATTTGCTCAGTCGGCTGGAGCCCAAGATTTTTGTAGAAATTTCATTGGGTTGTAATCAACCTGTTTTTAATTTTAGATTTTAAGGAATAACTATGGTCGTCATTCGACTAGCACGCGGCGGTTCTAAGAAGCGCCCTTTTTACAGTATCGTTGCTACTGACAAGCGCAATCGTCGCGACTCGAACTTTATCGAGCGTATTGGTTATTTCAATCCTAAGGCAGCTGAGTCCGAGCAAGCAATGCGTATTGCTCAAGACCGTTTGACTTATTGGACTGGTGTTGGTGCGCAAGTATCCCCAACCGTTGTTCGTTTGATCAAGAATAATCCTGCAGTTTAAAACTGACTTTCTGGAAACCCTGTCTTTATGATGGGGCTTCTAGCGATAGGATTCATTGGTAGTTTTATTTAGGGAAACTAGGTGGCATTAATATGAGTACACCCTCCCTAAATGATTTGATTGAGCTTGGTGCAATTGCTGAAGCTCAAGGCTTACAAGGACAAGTGAAGGTCCGCCCTCATTCCTCAGATCCTGTAGCGCTCCTATCCTCAAAAGAAATTTGGCTTTCCCTCATTCCTCGTCGGGATGCGGGCGTTTCTGCTTCTCAAGAGCAGGCCTCCTTACGTGCTTACAAAGTCAAACAAGCAAAGATGCATAGTGGCACGGTTGTCCTAGCTTTAGAGGGTGTAACAGACCGCGATCAAGCTCAAGCATTGAAGGGTGCCCGCATTTTAGTTGGGCGTGATGATTTTCCAAAAGCGGACAAAGATACTTATTATTGGGTAGATTTAATTGGTTGCCAAGCAAGTAATCTGCAAGGAGAACATTTAGGTGAGGTTGTAGATGTCACTGAGAATGGCGCCCATGGCGTCATTGCGATTGGGGATTCTGTAAGCAAGGTAGTTAAGCAACTCGTACCGTTTGTTAAAGAAGTAGTGCAAAACGTCGATTTGCCGAATAAATCCATTACTCTAGATTGGCAGTCTGACTGGTAGCTTTTCCAATACGTTAGCTAACACTTTCTATTTCTATATGCGCTTTGATGTTGTAACTCTATTCCCCGAAATGTTCCCAGCTTTAACGCAGTGGGGGGTTACTGGGCGCGCATGTGACAAAGGCTTAGCCAGCGTCAAACTTTGGAATCCCCGGGACTATTGCAGTGATCCCCGCAAGACAGTAGATGATCGTGCTTATGGTGGTGGCCCTGGGATGGTCATGATGGTTAAACCGCTAGAAGATGCCGTGAATGCGATTAAGGCATCCCATCAAGCGGAACATATTCCATCTGGCCCAATTTGTCTTTTGGCGCCCCAAGGCGAGCGGTTTTCGCAAAAGATTGCGACTGACATCCTCAACCACGGCAATATCAGTTTTGTTTGTGGCCGCTATGAGGCGATTGACCAACGTTTTGTCGACCGGAACGTGGATTTACAGCTTTCAATCGGTGATTTTGTAGTTTCTGGGGGTGAATTACCCGCTATGGCCATGATGGATGCGGTTATACGACTTATCCCCGGGGCTCTTGGGGATGATGATTCTGCGGTCCAGGATAGCTTCGTAAACGGGCTTTTAGACCATCCACACTACACCCGCCCTGAAATATATGAAAATTTATCTGTCCCAGACGTGCTTTTGGGCGGACATCACGCTAAAATAGCAAATTGGCGTCGGCAGAAGTCTTTAAAGCTGACGTTAAGGTTAAGGCCGGATTTAATTGAATCCGCTCGAACCAACGGGTTGCTAACCCAAGAAGATGAGCAATTTCTTCGTACGCTGTGAGTAATCTCAGTGTTGAATAAAAAGTTTGTATTTTGGTTTAGTGAAATTGATTTAACTACATCCTCTGTCTGGTCCGTTGATTTATATCTCGGGATTAAACGCTGACAAGATGTTTAAGGATTGAAAATGAATTTGATTGAAAAAATTGAGCAAGAAGAAATTGCTCGCTTAAGCGCCAACAGAACTCTTCCAAGTTTTGGCCCTGGCGATACAGTAGTCGTTGGCGTGAACGTAGTTGAAGGTACACGTAAACGTACTCAGGCCTTTGAAGGCGTTGTGATTGCTAAGCGCAATCGTGGACTCAATTCCAGCTTTATCGTTCGCAAGATTTCATCTGGCGAAGGTGTAGAGCGTACATTCCAAACTTACTCACCATTGATCGCTAGTATTGAAGTGAAGCGTCGCGGTGATGTGCGTCGTGCGAAGTTGTACTATTTGCGTGATCGTTCAGGTAAGTCTGCACGTATTAAAGAAAAGCTTCCTGCTCGTAAAGCAGCAGCTGTTCCAGCTCCAGCCGATGAATAAGCTATCGGCTTGAAGTAAAAAGGCGGCCTTGGTCGCCTTTTTTGTTGCCCTAAAATAAGAACATGTCAAAGATCTCTAAACCTGAAGAAGATGCAATCAATGTTGCAGCCCCTGCGGGTTTTGATGCGCAGTCTGTTCCCGTTGAATCAGTTTGCATCAACCAGCAAAAGGTGTCGGTTAGATTACTCGATCCTCATCAGCTAAAAGAGCGCCTTTTGTCGCCTCCAGCTTGGCAGACGGAGATTACAGATGAGAACCGGCATGTTATAGCTGCTGACATCATTGCAAAGCGTCAGGCCGCGGGCAAGGTGACTCGCGCAGCTGTTTTGATTCCTTTATTACTTCAACCAAATGGCTTATCCGTTTTATTGACTCAGAGAACAACGCACTTGCGAGATCATGGTGGGCAAATCAGCTTTCCGGGTGGTCGCATGGATCCCGAGGATGCTGGTCCTAATGAGACGGCTTTACGCGAAAGCGAAGAAGAAATCGGTCTAGAGCGTGAACGGGTTGAGATTATTGGTCAATTACCTGAGTATTTGACGGTTTCAGGCTATAGCGTCACCCCAATTATCGGTTTGGTTAAACCTCAGGCAGAATATGTCTTAGATGAATTTGAAGTGGCGGATATATTTGAAGTGCCCTTGAGTTTCTTGATGGACCCAGCAAATCATCAGGTTCGGGTTTGGCAGAGTGAGCAAGGTAGCCGCCGTTTTTATTCGATGCCCTATGAAGGCCGCTTTATTTGGGGGGCGACTGCAGGAATGTTACGTAACCTTTATCATTTATTAAAAGTATGACTTTCTTTTCTATTCTCTTCGCCCTGATTGCCGAACAATATCGTCCGGTATCGGCTAATCATTGGATCCACCGAATTGGTGCCCGTTGGTTGGATTGGGTTGCTGGTGAATTTGGTGGCAAGACTGAAGATGGCGCAAGTCCTGTAGGCGCTCGGATGGCCTGTTTGGTAGCTTTCATTCTGCCAACCTTTTCTGTCTTCGTCGTTTATGTTGCTTGCATGCTAACTTATCCAATCTTGGGTTTCATTTGGAATGTCAGCATTGCCTATTTATTTTTTGGCTTTCGTCAATTTAGTCATTCCTTTACTGCAGTTCATGAAGCCATTCAGAATCATGATTTACCTGCGGCTCGCCTAGCCTTGGCTGAGTGGTATGGCCCTGAATTAGACGCATCAAATCTCAGTGAGACTGAGGTGATTTCATTGGCGTTAGAGCGCGCAATTGTTGGCTCTCACCACCATGTCTTTGGTGTGTTGTTTTGGTTCATGATGCCGATGGGTCCAGCAGGCGTAGTACTGTATCGCTTGGCTGACACCGCTTCGCAGCGCTGGTCAGATAGAGGCGACTTTAATTTAAGTGAAGCAGCGCGACATTTCTTCTATGTATTGGATTGGATTCCTTCCCGCATTACTGCGATGGGTTTTGCTATCGTTGGCAACTTTGAAGGCGCAGTTTATGGCTGGCGTTATCTCACGGGCAAGTGGGCTGATTCTTTATCTGCAGTGACTCTGGCTGCTGGTAGTGGTGCACTTGGCGTACGTTTAGGTGAGCCTTTGAGTGAGCCTGATAGTGATGAAGCTTTGCGGATGGCTGAAGCTGGTGAGCCTATTGCTTATGAGGTGGGTCTTGAGCCAACTGAACGGACAATGCGTTCCGCAATTGGTTTGGTGTGGCGCTTAATTATCGCTTGGATGGCTTTATTGCTAATGCTGACCATCTCTCTTTGGCTTGGCTAATGCCTTGAATCTGCGTATCTGCTGTTTTTGAATCAGAGCGTAATTGTCTAAATAGCGCCAGTCTTTCTGGCGCTATTTCATTTCTAACGACGGCATCTCGTACTGCGCAATCGGGTTCAGATTCATGAGCGCAATTATGAAAGCGGCATTTGCCGATAAGCTCCTTAAATTCCCTAAAGGCATGCTCAAGTTCGCTGACTGACATGTGGGCCAATCCGAATTCCTGAAAGCCTGGTGAATCAATCAGAGCCCCGAGCTTGCCATGAGAATCTCTTCCCCATGCTTCGGGTAGCTCGAAGTAACGGCAGGCCGTGGTGGTGTGCTTGCCAGTATCTAGGCGTACTGAATACTCTTGTGTAATTGCGGCAGCATTTGGCACCCAGGCATTAAGGAGGCTCGACTTACCCATGCCGGACTGCCCCACAAATACAGAAACTTTCCCTTGCAGAGCAGGGCGCAAAGCTTCAATAGACGCGGGATCAAATTTTGCAGAAACTTCACTCACTGGATAGCCCATGCGGGCATAGGGCTCAATGATTTTGCGAGCATGAGCTAGGTTATCTGGCAGATCGCATTTATTGAGCAGAATATGCAAACCAATTTGATTGGTTTCAGCAGCAACCACGGCCCTTCCTAATAGGTCGGGGGAGAAAGCTGGCTGCGTAGCCAGCACTACTAATATTTGATCAACGTTAGAAGCGATTAATTTACTCTTAAAGGCATCTGATCGATAGAGAAGATTTTCTCTAGGCTCAATGCGAATGATCCGCGCTTGGTCTGCCGAAGTCATCTCCAGCAACATGCGATCACCTACAGCGCCAATATGTTGCTTGGCTGGAGTACTTACCTGAATCAGTGGTCCATCAGGCGATTCATTGTTTTGGGCATCTCTCACCAAACGCTGCGCTAAATAATGTCTTCCATAAGAAGCTGTTAGTAGCGCATGAAATTGCTCCATGAATCCTTAACTTTGACGTTGAAGATTAGCAATGCGAAGTGGTGCAGGTGGATGCGAGCTATAAAACGCGGTATAGATCGGATCAGGCGTTAAGGTAGAAGCATTATCTTGATATAGCTTGACCAGTGCTGAGATCAGATCTTTGGCAGAAGATTTGGTTGCCGCAAATCCATCTGCCTCGTATTCATGTTTACGCGATGCAATACTTGCCAGCGGCGTAAAGAAGAAGCTAAAGACTGGCGATACCAGCATGAAGAGTGCAAGCGCTAATCCACCGTTGTAACCATTTAGGTTCGGCATCACGCCTAGGTCGGTATAAAACCAAACCTGAGTGCTAATCCAACCCAATAAGGCGAACATCCCAAAGCTCAAGGCAAAGGACACCAGTAAACGTTTGCGAATGTGTTTGCACTTGAAGTGCCCGAGTTCGTGCGCTAAAACTGCTTCGACTTCACCTGGGTTTAATTTTTCAATTAGCGTATCAAAAAATACAATACGCTTCGCTTTGCCCATGCCCGCAAAGAACGCATTGCCATGGGCGCTACGCTTGCTACCATCCATCACAAATAATCCTTGGCTAGCAAAATCGCAGCGCGTTAAGAGGGCTTCGATTTGAGTCTTTAAGTCGCCATCTGGCAGGGGTTGGAATTTGTTAAATAGAGGTGCGATGAAGCTAGGAAAAATCCACTGCATCAAAAGACTGAATACAGTCAATACAACCCATGCCCAAAGCCACCACAGATTGCCTGCTTTAGCCATTAAGCTCAGAATGACCCATAGCAATGGAATGCCAATAGCAGCGCCAACTCCAAGGCCTTTCATCATATCGATAAAGAAGAGTTTTTTACCCATACGATTAAATCCAAAACGTTCCTCCAAATGGAATTGCTTGTACCAAGAAAAAGGGAGATCCACCATTCCGGAAATAATCGCAATCGATCCTAGCAGAGCGATTTGCTGAGTAATCCCATCGCCTAATAACTGCGAGAGGGATATGTTCAAAATCTGCAGGCCACCCAAAAGGGTGAAGCCAATTAAAATAATGGCGCTGACACCATTCTCCAAAACACCTAACCTTAATTTAGCGATGGTGTAGTCAGCAGCCTTTTGATGTTCGGTTAGAGTCACTTTTTCCGCGAACTCTGCTGGGACGCTATCGCGATGTTTGGCAACAAAGCGCATTTGACGTTGGGCTAACCAGTGGCGCAGGCCAAAGCTTGCAAGGAAGGCAATTAGAAAAGCAATTGTGAATGTCATGAGATCATTATAGTTATGAGCGAAAAAACCAATACCCCGGACCCAAAGTCAGCACCTGCCAGCGAGAATCTGGTGTGGGTAGATATGGAAATGTCAGGTTTAGACCCAGAGTCTGAGCGCATCCTAGAAATTGCCATCATTGTGACCGATGCCCATCTCAATACAATTGCGACTGCCCCAGTTTGGGTGGTGCATCAAGAGGATGCTTTGCTAGATGCTATGGATGCATGGAATAAGGGCACCCATGGGCGCTCAGGCCTGATTGATAAGGTTAAAGCTGCTACCCAAGATGAGGCGACTGTAGAGGCTGAATGTATTGCCTTTTTGAAGCAGTACGTTAAAGCTGGCGTTGCGCCAATGTGCGGAAATACGATTGGTCAAGACCGCCGCTTTATGGCTAAGTACATGCCCAAATTGGAAACATACTTTCATTATCGAAATATTGATGTTTCCACCTTAAAAGAACTCTGTAAACGTTGGCATCCTGAGTTAGTAAAGGGTTTCACAAAGAAACAAGCGCATACGGCATTGGCTGACATCGAAGAATCCATTGAAGAGCTTAAGTACTACCGAGATAAATTCATCGTCCCATTGCCAGAGCAAGCTTAAGATTTCTTAATAGCGCTTTTGGGTCTAAAGACTTTGATGACGGATTGATTGGTTTCGATGTACGGTCCACCAATGAGATCAATGCAGTAAGGAACGGCAGCAAAGATGCCGGGAACGATGGATTTTCCATCCGCATCTTTCAGCCCTTCAAGCGTTTCAGCAATCGCTTTTGGTTGTCCGGGTAAATTAATAACGAGAGCAGTGTGCCCTTCAATTTCGCGAATAACGGCCGTTTGACGAGACAAAATCGCTGTTGGCACAAATCGTAGGCTAATTTGGCGCATTTGCTCACCAAAGCCAGGCATTTCCCGTGTTCCGGCATCTAAGGTGGCTTCTGGGGTGACATCTCTGCGGGATGGCCCAGTTCCCCCAGTGGTCAATACCAAGTCACATCCCAGGTCGTCCACAAGCTCCACAATTGTCTCAGCAATGATTTCTCGCTCGTCGGCTATGAGGCGCTCGTGAAAGACGCAAGGCGTGCTGATAGCGCTCATTAACCAGCTTTGTAGGGCAGGAATGCCTTCGTCGCTATAGACACCCTTGCTTGCTCGGTCGGAGATCGAGATTAGGCCAATTTTGATTTCATTTGGAGTATTGCGCTTCCAAGCTTCGGTATGCTTCATCCTTCTATTCTAGCTATTATTAGGGCATGTTTACTTACACATCACATCAGTTCACAGAAATCATTGATTTCATGCTTTCAGAGGCCCGTAAGCGGGGTGCTTCCGACGCTATTGCGGAAATTTCAGAGGGCCAGGGCCTCTCTGTCACAGTTCGCAAGGGCGAAGTGGAGACCATCGAGCAAAGTCTTGATAAACAGGTGGGCGTCACTGTTTTTTTGGGACATCGCCGTGGTAATGCCAGTACCAGCGATTTTTCTAAACATTCCTTAAAAGCGACAGTTGAGGCTGCGTACCATATTGCCCAACATACGGCTGAGGACGATTGCGCTGGTCCTGCAGAAGTTGAGCTTTTAGAGAAGAATCCCTTAGATCTGGATTTATTCCATCCGTGGTTATTGGACACTGAGCAGGCAGTAGATATTGCACGTACTGCTGAAGGTGCAGCATTTGCCGTCAGTAAACAAATTAAAAATAGTGATGGCGCTTCAGTATCTGCTCATCATGCGCATTTCATGATGGGCACCACTCACGGGTTTATGGGCGGCTATCCTTTTTCTAGGCACTATATTTCCTGTGCACCAATTGCCAGTGAAGGTGGAAAAAAATCCGCCATGCAGCGCGATGATTGGTATTCCAGTTCAAGAATCCCAGAAGAGCTTGCAGATCCTGCTGTCATTGGAAAGTATGCCGCGCAACGCGCACTATCAAGACTTAAAGCTCGATCCCTGACAACCCGTCGCTGCCCAGTTATTTTTGAAGCACCCTTGGCTGCAGGCATATTGGGTGGGCTGGTACAAGCAGTATCGGGTGGATCTTTATATCGCCGCTCTAGCTTTTTATTGGATAGTCTTGGTACTCAAGTGCTACCTAAGCATGTGAGTTTGTTTGAGAATCCTCACATGAAATCGATGACAGGTAGCGCTCCTTTTGATGAGGAGGGTGTGAAGACTGCGGCCCGAACTGTTGTGGATAAAGGCATCCTAGAAGGCTACTTTTTGTCCACATACTCCGCTCGTAAGTTAGGTATGAAAACTACTGGTAATGCGGGTGGGTCTCACCATTTGACTTTAGAGAGTACAAAAACTCCCAAGGGTGGCTTACCGGCCCTTCTAAAGGCAATGGGAACAGGTTTATTGGTCACCGAGTTAATGGGGCAGAGCGTGAACTATGTCACTGGCGATTATTCGCGTGGCGCTTTTGGTTATTGGGTAGAGAATGGCGAAATTCAGTATCCAGTTGAAGAGGTGACGATTGCCGGCAACTTAAAAGAGATGTTGCTGAATATTGAGTTAATTGGTGGCGATACCCTGATTCGCGGAACCAAGGAAACCGGCTCAATCTTGATTCGCTCCATGACTGTGGGTGGTAAATAGCTTAAGCTATTTGAAATAGATATACTTTTAGAACTTCATCAGAAAAGTTAAGGGAGACCAGTATGCAAAGACGTTCCTTTTTAAAGAAGGCCACTTTAGGGGCTGGTGCTGCTGCTTTAGCCGCCCCTGCGCTTGGGCAAAGCTTACCGACGCTAAATTGGCGTTTAGTTTCTAGCTTCCCCAAATCCTTAGATACCTTATATGGCACACCAGAAGTTTTTGCTAATTCTTTGCGCAAGGCAACAGATGGCAAATTTAATGTCAAAGTGTTTGCGGCTGGTGAAGTGGTGCCAGCGCTGCAAGTATTAGATGCCGTTCAAAATGGCACTGTCGAGTGTGGACATACTGCAAGCTATTACTACCTTGGTAAAAATAGCTCATTCATTTTTGATACCGCAGCACCATTTGGCATGACAGCTCGTCAGCAAACTGCTTGGATGCTGCAGGGTAATGGCATGAAGTTGATGCGTGAGCTATATGCCAGCTATAACTTGGTGAATTTTCTGGGCGGTCAAACTGGTACTCAAATGGGTGGCTGGTTTCGTAAAGAAATTAAATCCCCTGAAGATTTCAAAGGCCTCAAATTTCGTATTGCTGGGTTTGCCGGCCAGGTTTTAGCTAAGCTCGGAGTAGTACCTCAGCAACTACCAGCTGGTGAGATTTATTCAGCACTTGAAAAAGGCACGATTGATGCTGCTGAGTTTGTGGGTCCATACGATGATGAAAAGTTAGGTTTGGCTAAAGTAGCTAAGAACTATTACTACCCAGCCTGGTGGGAAGGAAGTGCTGCGCTTTCATTCTTGGTCAATAAGAAGAAGTGGGATGAGCTGCCACCTTCATATCAGGCAGATTGGGAAGCGGCATGCTTTGAGGCGCATACTGATATGTGTGCAAAGTACGATGCGCTTAATCCACCGGCTCTGCAACGGCTTGTTCAGAATGGTGCGGTATTACGCAAATTCAATACCTCAGTAATGGATGCTTGTTTTAAGGCTTCGCAAGAAACTTATGCCGAAGAGTCCGCCAAGAACCCACAGTTCAAAAAGATCTTTGAGGACTACCGAGCCTTCAGAAACATGGAGGCGCAGTGGTTTGGTTTAGCAGAGCAAGCGTTTGCGCAATACAGCTTTAGCAAGAAACTTTGATCAATATATTTTTTTTGGTGA
>Ga0114964_10000577_pt1 | contig 28349 bp, 37 predicted proteins | sample C_131016_MF_Meta_FD_92638 | JGI IMG/M metagenome (GOLD analysis project Ga0114964, IMG submission 92638) | Freshwater microbial communities from Lake Croche, Canada to study carbon cycling - C_131016_MF_MetaG | ecosystem: Environmental > Aquatic > Freshwater > Lake | place: Lake Croche, Canada...
AAACTTACTACCTGATCCAGGTGTACGTGGAGGTGGATAAAAGACTAGAGTCTGAGTACGAGGGTCAAACGTAAACGAACGTCTAATGGCGAGTAATTTTTCTCTTACTTCAAGCCAGTTTTTCAATGTATACCAACTAATAAGATCAAAGCCATAGTTACCCATCGCGTAACTAAAGTATGTTTGTTGTGCTAGTGTCTGTTCAATGGTAAAGAGCGTGTTAATGCCATCAGATGAACCTTCTTCAAAATTAAAGATGTCGACGACTTTTCTATAATCCATGATATCATAGTCAAAACTATTAACAATCTGTTCTTGACTGTTACTCGATGGCTTAAAGGTATTAGCTACTGTACTATTATAATTTATGACACTAAGATATGCAGTTGTCGTGAGCAGTTGATTTTTAAAAATACCTGTTGCATATGTACTTGATAGTGTATTTGACGCACTAAAAAAGCTACCAGGTATTGTTGACGTCGCAGCATAAACAGTGGAGCTCGGTACATTAGTGCGATTAAAGTATGGAGTTATACTAAAAAGTTGATCTAACTTTATACCGACACCGTCGATATATAAATCAGAATTGAAGACAAGATACTCCTCTGTATAACCAGCGTATTTTGTAAACATTTCACAAGCTTGTGAAATAAACTCAAATAATTGATCTTGATGTATTTCAATATTAATCATTGGTGCACCAAGTGCACGTGTAATACGATCGCCAAGCCGACTAAAGGAGTCGATCTTACTAGATAAATTTGAGCTCTGAAAAGCTGAAATTGGTGTTACGGCTGTACAATCCATGAAAGTATTTATTAAGCAGGAGGCGCTTCAGTCCCAGGTGCTGGGGCCGTAGCTCCAGCCGCTTCAGGTGCACCAGCTTCAGGAGGAGCTTCTTCACCGCCAGTAGGAGCCGGTCCAAAAGCAGGAGGTACACCTCCACCGCCTCCGGTGCTACCGCCGCCACCCTCACCGCCAGCGCCTGGCACAAGCGACCCAGCTTCACGCCAATCAGGTCCAGTATTTTCAATCTGAGATAATTCCCACATAAGCTCTTTATCCTTACGCAAGAATTCACGATTTGCCATAACCTCAGAATCAGACCATCCAAGATATTTCTTTTGAGCGTATGTCTTGGAGATAAAGTCACTAGTTGTAATAGTATTAAAATTTTCAGCTCTAAGTTGAAATTTCTGCTGTTCTCGAAGTTCGTAGAAATTAGTAGGTACGTTAAAGGTGAGATCCAGATGCGACTCTCTTAAGCGCATCTCTTCGTAGATGCCTTTCAGCTTGAGGTGAGTTATAAATCCGTTTTTTAACCCGGTGGCAAAGCGCTGCTGTTGACGAATAACAAATCGTGCAAACTTAAGTTCTTCTCTAAGAATATCCGCACCATCCTTGTATGGGTCATCGGGATTAAGACGTGTGGATGGTACCTTGAGTGACTTATATAACTTCTTAACAAAGTACATAAGATCTGTTAATTCACCAAGATTAGCTCCACCGGCTAATTGAGTTACAGATGTGCCCTCTGAGCCTGCTCTTTTTGCAAACCAGAAGCTATCAAGCATAGATTGGGGGTTAAATTTCTGTACCGTCGCGCTTTGACTGGAATCATATGTTCTCTTTGACCAGTAATTGGTCATAAGCTTACGAAGGTAAGCCTCAGCTTTTGGCGGCGGCATATTACCAACGTCAACATTGAACACAAGACGTTCTGGAGCTCTTACAAGACGGTAGATAACAATAGAGTCTTCAATAAGACTTAACTGACGGTAAGCACGTCGAGCATTTTCAATAAATGGTAATCTTAAATTCTTACTTTCATTCCAAATACCAGAGTTAACATACGTAACTTGGTTAATGTCCATCGGTACGAGTTCTGTTCTCGCTATCTTTCCGGGATTTTTTGCATCATAAATCGGCTTGCGCAAGAGATAACCCTTGACAATCATATTTTGAACGTTCTCAAAAACAGGATCAATTACATCTGAAGGTATTGCTATAACGCCAAGTATTCCCTCCTTTGGATGTTTTTTATGAATAATATGTTCCCAATATATTTCAGCGTCGACAAGCATTTGACGAACGTACTCCCAGCCTTTATGCTCTAAATCAAAATAACCAATATACTTTTGAAACTCTCTTTTAATTTTAGCTTTTTGAGTCTCAGATAAACCTGAATCAACAAAATTGAGCTTAACAGTTTCACCCTGTTCGTCCTTATTAATAAACTCATCACAAATTTCATCCAATGCATCAGCAACTTCAGAATAAGCTGCCATAACACGGTAATCCATGAGCCGACGGCCTTTATCCGGTTGGATATTGGCATACATGAAGTCATGATAGTCCTTGTTTTGAACAATACTTGCGTACTGATCGTCAGTCATTGAGATTGACGACGATACAGACTGTCTGGTTAGTGCGCTTATTCTATCCGTACCTTTCCCGTAAAAATCTTCGTATTTAGGGTTTAACGCCTTAATCTTATCGTTTATATCATAAGATTGGTATGGTAGTTTTGAAGAAACATACTTCATTAACTCCCGTCCAAAAGTGCTTTCTCTATTTGAATCAACCATAATACAACGTAATTACTTAATGAGTATTTAGTGTAATATCAAATATTAATGCGTATTTGTATTTTCAGCATTTGAAGTTGTATATGCAATCGGGCCAGCTATTTGCGGATACGCGTAAGTTGATAGATGTTCAACTTCTGTTGTAGCAGAATAAACATTAGTTTTACTATAGTTTGAATATGTATATGTATTTGCTGTAAGTTCGGCGACAGATGTTAACATACTAGTTGCATAAAAATTACTATCTATGTAGAAAATATTACCGACAGGGTCCTGCTTAGCAGGGAATAACCAGCCTTTAATTGTAAAGGACGTGTCTCCTGTAACCTTATACTTTTCATTTGCTGCTATATCTGTAGGGTAGTTTAAGTTAACGGACCCACTCCATAATACTTCACTTCGAATCTCTTGAGGAATAGCAAAGCCGCCTGTAGCTAAATCTGTTGGAACTTTCCAAGAGAGAATAATATATGGATTATTATAGGGTATAAAGTTTGACAAAATCTGATCCATATCAGTTTGAAATTTTGTCATAATTGACATATTAACTGTTATATTAATAGGAACAGGGCTATTATAATGAACAGAAGCGACTCCAGGAGTTACATCACTCGTACCGCTTGGAAAATAATAGCCGTTTATTTTATTAAAAACACGCGCTTCATCTCTACTTATATTGCTAATACTAACAGAGACAACAGGTACCGTTATATTTTGCGCTAAATTTACGAGGTCATATAATACGCGCTGCTTAGGTGCATATACGTATCTTACTTGAACCTTATTCTTTGCTACTCTGTTATTATCATATCTATTAATAATAATATCATCAAATGCTGTCACAAACTGTGTCAGCAAATCTTTAACTTCAAAATGATATGTTTGATTTTTAATAGATGAGACCTCCTACATTTATTTATCAATGTATACGATCGATAAAATATTTTGGAAGCTTAGATTTTGCTCTCTTGACTACATTTATAAAATTACCATCTAAGATGTATGTATTAGAGTAATCGTCTTTGTTGCGTGTAGCGCGGCCGGATGCTTGTACTACAGAGTTAAGCATCTTATTTTCGTACCACTCCTTATCGAGTTCAAACAATTTCTTAATTCGCTTAGCCCCCAGCGAAAGAAATGGTAGCTTGACAATAATTTGAAATCGTGCCAGTTCATCTTTTAGATCAATACCGTAGACAAGGGATGGTGAAACGAGAACTGTAGGCTTATTACTTGCATAATGAAGTTGAAGAATGTCTTCGTTTGTTGAATTCGTATCTCTGTATAAAAAGCGATCACTACCAAGTCTCTCCTTTATAAAGCTCGTTATTGCGTTTGTATGGGTATGAATGACGCCTTTATCGTTTTTATGGTGTTCGGTGATTTGTTTTATCTGTTCACACATACCAGGTAACATATTCTGCAATGTATTGTAGCTGGGTCTATATTTTGATGAAATGTAAATCGGTGATTTGCTTGGATCAAATGTACTATCTACTTCGATATATTCATAATCTGTGATACCGAGGGACTTAGCAAAATGCTTATGATCGATGATTGTCGCTGACATCAGTACAATCTTTTCGCCGTGATTGAAGATATATTTTGAGAGCGTATTTGCTCTAAGAGGAGTTAAGATGACACGTTTAGAATCTATATCAACAACAAACTCACACTCATGCCAGTGAGTACCAATAATTGTTAAAGAGCGATGCATGTTCTTTAAGAATTGATATTTTATTTTTTCACTCTGTGAGATTAGATTTTGCTTTTTACTAGCTTTACCGAGAAACACTGTTAATTCGTTAGATATATTTTCTAAAAGTACGTTTAGCCAATTATAAGCCTTGTCGCGGTTATCTATAACCAGCATTTCACAAGGTATATTATAGCTACTAAGTTTCTCGTAATTAATTTCGATCGAAAATTGCCGAACTAGCTCATCTTCTAGTTCTGAGGCTTCATCGCATATTAGAAAATTCTTACGCTTGATATGACCAGGGAGTGATAAAAACATTTTATAGTTAAGAACAGCAAATTGAGATAACATCGCATCATTACGAGCATTATAATAAGGGCATCTGTTTTCTGACCAGCAGCTATCTCTCAGTGTAGGGGCAAACGTACAGGGGGCTAGCTCTGTATCGTAATTTTTGTCGACATCGCAGATATAATTTGTCTTACCTTTAAGTGTATCTGTATTAGTAAATAGCTCTTGGTACTGATCTTGAAGAGATTTGGTAATGGTCAGAGCAAGTGTACCGAAGGCAGGTTCGTTTTTACATTCTTGTTCGTATGCATAATTACCATCAAAATCCATTTTATATGCATCATAGCTACGTATAAGTTGACTAAATGCATCACTCGGTGTCTGACTTACATTTGCTAATGTCTTTGCAATAAAGCTCTTACCCGATCCTGTTGGGGCACAACATATAACAAATTTTTTACCGCTACTAAAAGCCTTATCAATTTGAGTGATTATATCAACTTGAAGAGCACTCGGTTTAAAATTAATAGGAAATTGAGATATAAAGCTTATCGACACATCTCAAGTATAGCTTCTTAACTAAAAGTTGCAATTACCTTTTTATTAAAAAATTTAGACGTCTTAATTAACTTAACTTCATTTACCTGTTGTTTTATTGCCGTGTTTGAGAGACAAAAAGAATCGAGAGTATAGTCAAATTCCACAATATTGTTTTCCGCCTTAATATTAAACGGATACGGGAGCTCGTATAATGTCTTTTTATTTTCCTTTTCTAAACCGAGCAAAGTAAACACACAGAAAAAATCCTTAATACAGAATAGTTGTAATTTTCCCTGCTTGATAATTTTATTATCAATAGAGAACGTTACCTTAAAAAGATGCAACGGTTTTATTATTTGTTCTATCTGTTCTATTGATGTCATGAATTCATGAAGTTTATTTTTTGCGGGGCAGAGAGTCCGGCAAGCTTTTCGTTAAAAAACGTCCAAAATGTTTTATTAGCAGGTATTACCTGAATTAGATCACAAGCTATCATATTAATGCATCGATAATCTTGCATAAAAAGATCCCATGTAATAATAAGATCCTTAGCATTAGGATTAAACTTAGGTACATTGATAGCACGTCTATAGTTAAGTGCAAGTCTTCCCTCTGGGCTGTTAAGAAGAGCTAAGGAGTTCGTGCAAATCATTCGTCGAGTTAATCCAGCACCAGCTTTCGGGCGGCGTCGATTAAACTTAATTTCGACGACGTTGTTTAGTAGCAGGCTTTTTAAGGTTGGCAGCGACGCTTTCATTATCATCTCCTCTTAGTGAGCAAATACCAAAGATACGCTGCTCATTTAAAAAGATTCCTTTCTTAAGAGTACCGTAATTATCAATATCAATATTCGCAACTGGTACACCGAGATTGTTTGGAAAACAAACAAAGTCACCAACCTTAGCGTAACGAACATTAGGTCCGGCGAGTATTACCTCGCCAATGCGCCAGGCTTTGGTATCTGTATTGACCGGAACATGTAATCCGTTACGAATAATACTCGATCCATCCTCTGTCTCGTCAACAAAGGTACAAAGAAGAATATCATCAAGTACTTGTTTTAAATTATATCCATAAAAAACAGAATTAAATGAGTTTTTTGGAAGTGAAGAAAAGTCAATTAAGCTTTTCGGAAGAGGACCAAGCATGTCAATATCAGCTACCATATACGTTTAATTAGATAGAGTTTCGAGAAATGCAATGTATTGATTTATTTCTCTTTTAGATATTTCTAAATTATTTGCAAGCATTACAATATCATTGTTCTCTTCTTTTTTTTCTTCTTTACCTTTTTTGATATACGAGATTCGCTTGGATGAAACTTTAGGCATCACAGCTACAAATAAATTATACAAATCTCTCTTATTATCAAATACACCGAGATATTTGTTTAATACATTACTAAACGTTGCAACCGTTGGCGAGTACATACTACACCAACGGTTAAGCATATAAGGTGAAAATTCGCCCTCCTCGTCAACAGTATTAAGACAATTTTGTTTTTTTGTAAAAAGGACGCTCGATATAAAATCAAATATAGTCATTATGCAATGACCTTTGTCGTAGCAAGAAAGATATCCTCCACCATGGCATAAAATACCTCGATAATATCTTTCATAAACTGCTGAACTTCCTCGTCACCGAGCTTAGTCGAAAACGCAAAAGCCGGAGCCTTCTTACCTGCTTCAATATTAATACCAGTGTGACCGAGAGCGACATTATTCTTTGAATAAGTAATACTAACGCTACACTTGCCCTTCATCTGTGTAACACCGCCCTGATTATGCTCCTTATGTACCATAAGATCATCACCATCCACTTCAATCGGTGCTTTGAGATATTTTGCACTTAGAATATTTGCAATCTGTGTGTTAAGAAGACGCTGAAATGCTACAGCACCAAAAGGATCAAGGTTAGGAATTTCCCAACAGAAGTTAATGGCATCATCACTATAGATATAATCTGCGTTAAGAATATCCTCGTTATCAATCATTCCTTCAGCTTCAACTTTCATAGGCGCTCTAAATGCTACGATATTACCAATAGGAAGAGTATTCTTGCGAAAATACTTATATGCAAATCGAGAGTGAATAAGATCGCCGTCGTAGATAGGTATATTAATAATCATATAATGATTGTATAATATGAGAGAAGCATTATCAAGATATAGTTGAATAAAAAGTTTATTATTATAATTATCATTATGCCTGGTAGTTATGATATGTTTAGACAGTATGTGAAGGATTATATCGATGCAAATTTTAATGATACTATCAGCATTCTTGATGTCGGACCGGGCAGCGGCACATACTCAAATTTATTATACGATACATACAAAAATATCGATGCTGTAGAAATTTTCGCACCTTATATAGAAAAATATAGCTTGACGGAGAAATATAGAAGAGTTATTAACGAAAATATTGTTAATTATGAATTTGATTATTACGATATTATTATCTTAGGTGATGTTCTCGAGCATCTCTCTATTGAAGACGCAACAAATGTATTAAACAAGATCATCTCGAGATGCGCACAATTATTCGTGCTAGTACCATATCTTTATGCACAAGGCGTACATGAAGACAACGTCTATGAGGTGCATCATCAGCCTGATCTGACACCTGATGTTATGAATGTACGCTTTCCGCAACTCGGACTCGCAATTAATAACGAGCATCAAGGCGTCTATCTTAAGAGGAAGAAATAATTTTATCTCAATAGGAATGAGATGTGAAATTATAATGATATAGCTTATTGCCGATAATAAGACCTCTACCGGAGTACTCCTTTAATAAATTAACACAAAACTCCCAATCTTCAGCATAAGTTTTAGGTGGCCACGCGGCATCAATATTTGGTTTCTTGAGAGCTGGTACACCTGTCGCAAAATCTGCCATATCTTTATGTAGTTGTACTCTTAACTGATCCGGTGTTATTGCTGCTTCTATCTCATGGATAGCGTTTTTTGCATAATTGTGTACGATATAATCGATATCAGGGTGACTTGAGAACACGTTTTCAATAATTTCAACACGTTGCCGATGTGAGAGATCATCAGCATCTGAGAAAATAACTATACCGTCTTCTGCAAGAGAATAAAGAATATTTCTGTGACTACCTGTAACAATATTATCTTTATGAAAGATTGTTTTTACTACTACTCCATTAACGTCTTGTACAGTATCTTGGCTATCTATACCACATATAGATAACAATAAAACATCGGGTCGTTTGCTTTGATTATAACAAAAGTCGTTAATGACGTTATCTTTGTAATTAAGATGTCTTTCGCATATAGGCACAGCAACTGTTGTCTTAATCATATAAGATGCTTTACTATTTTAGTTTATAGAGATTTACGCTTGAAGATTAGAAACCCATTTGTAACGTGAGGATTATCCTCTATGATTTCAAATTCAGGTGAATTCAGTACTTCTGCGCGTATCTTACTACTCTTTAATACGTTCGTGTCGTCGAGAGCGCAATATGTCACTCTATCCTTTAGAGCGTGCCATTCGAGATACGTCGTAAATTCGCCGCCATCTAAGATTAAGAAATCGATTTTCTCAGGTACAGCATATAATGTATTCGGCACCTTCAACATCCAGTTATAATCTTGATCCAACCAAGTAAGCCAAGGATGACCAGGCCATTCGCTACCCACAGTGTCTCTACTCAACCAGGTATAAATTTGTTCCTCATCAACCAACTTACCATATATAATATTAAAATTCTTATTAATATTCTTGCTGTTATTATTCACAGCTGTTATGTATTGTTCAGGGCAGCATTCAAATGATACAAATGTATAATCTGTTTTATTGGCTTCTTTTAGACCTTGTAATACACATCGTGTTGTACCTAGGCCGTTCCATGTACCAACTTCAACTATTGTGTTGATATCTGCTTGCTTGCAGAGTGCAACAATTTGTTGACCTAATCTATTATTTTCGTAATTTATTTGTCCAGTCATAATAATTATAAATTAGTTATATTTGTCTCGTATAATAGCCACTTTATCGTGTAAAGTCGTATCAATAACTCTTGATATGTCATTACAGTAGCTAGGCTTTCTAAAATGATGAATTCTTAAAATATCAAAATCAGTTACAAATGTACATTCAGAGTGTCTGCTTAGATAGTGAACAGCGCCAGGATGCTGCGGTATCTCATTAAGACACGCGACACCGCAAATTGTTTAACCTCTCGTATTCCAGGAAGGATGTGTACGCATTTCATCATAATCCCATCTTAATTTTGCATACTCCTGTAATGTGTACCAATCCTGATCTAAATCAAACCTATCATTAATATCAAATGAGTTTATGTAAAAATGTGTATTATTGTATTGCTGCACGAGCTCATCAATCACATCAACCACTTTCTTATCACTGCTCGTAACAAGAAATTCGTCCACATCGGTAAATGAACAAATTGCGTCAGGGTCAATTTCCTTTACAATTTTTATACCTGCATTGAAAGAGCGTATAATACGATCTGTAACACTATCATTGTGGTGATAGCTCTCAGAATTTGCAGCCTCTATTAACGATGCTCTATAACCAACCCCGTCAGTTTGCCTTATAATTATGTTATAATCATACTTTTGTTTTAAATCGTTCTGAATATCGATAGAATTATCGCTCGAAAAATCATCAAGTATAACGATACCATCAAAGCCCTCTTCCTTATGGTATAATACTCAGTCCTTCAGACGCCTAGCCTGATCTTTTTGTTGCGTGATGATGTACTTGCTTCTTTTACTGTTTGTAGTTGACATAATATTACCTCTACTGCTGTACTTCGCAAATTATCAAACCATCACCGTGGCCACCTTCGAATTCGCTATCAAAAATATAATTAACCTTTAATTTGTTTAAGAGGTTCTTACACTGTAGATAAACATTATCCTCACCGACAGCTGCACTCTCATTGCTATGAATACTCACAAAGATATATTCAACCTCTATTTTCTTATCTAAAATTTCTCTTAAAACAGATACTTCAGAACCCTGTATGTCCATATGAAGTATATTAATTTTATTGAGGTTGTATTTATTGATGATATCTGTAAGCGATAATTTGACTGTCGAATATTCACCTACTAAACTTGGTTCATGAAGTGCAAGATTATTAAAATACGGTTCATTAACCGTACCGACGCTAGCGTATTCAAAAAAAGTATTTTTACAATTATTTACCGTACAGTTGTGCACGGTGAGCTCGTAAAAATTCTTACATAAGTCGACACATACGTTTGTAGGATTTTTATTTTCAAAAAATTTATTAAAGAGTACAGTATAAAAAGCATCATTCGAGCCAAGCTCAATCATTGTTAGATTACTTCTTTCTTCTAATTTTTTGAGCAGTTGAAAGAAGGCATCTGTTTGAAACGGCTCGCTGTTAGATGTTTGCCCGGGATTTTGCCACTTAATATTTAAATTAAGGTCTTGTATTGTATTTGCGTTGTTCATGTTAAAGTAATTATTTTTTAATATAAATTAAAAATGTCGGACACCCGTCATCAGTTATATATGAAATAGTCTGGTTAAAGTCAGCGCAAAATTGATCAACAGCTACTTTTATTTGATGATGATAATCATGTCCCATTAATATCCCATTTGATTTTATTTTTTTGTAGGAATTGACGAGATCGTCGTACACAGCTTGTTGCTCATGATCACCATCAACATAAATTGCGTCAAAAAAATCATCCTCACAGCTCTCTAAGAATAATGTCGACGAAGAACGTATAACATGAATATTAGGTTTATTTTTTGTTTGATGATATAAACCAAGATAAACATTCTCCATATTATCTATACTGAGATAATTTTCACCGTCTTTGTCTCCTGATCCCCATTTACCTGTCCATATATCTACGAGATATAGTTCTTTAGGATTGATTGTCTTAATGATTGTTTTAGCAAATTCACCTCTAAAAACACCTATTTCCAAAAATACTGATTGCTCCGGTACAATAGTAAGAAGCTCGTCCCTCGTTTTATATTGATTAATATCACTCATAAATGTTGTGCTTGATCTTTTATTTTATAATACCAATAGTTAATATCAAGTTCTTCGAGATTTCTATAATATACTCCGTTCTTATAATTTAAAATATAAGGTTCTAAAAATTTAGGCGTTACTTGATCCCAACTTTCAATTTGAATAATTGGTAGATTCTTGTAACTATCGAACATAAAGTGCCTCTCAACAATTGGTAATGAGCCAACATACATTGACTCCCATGTTCGATGACAATCTATACCGTTACCACGCGGTGAAGCAATAAAAAGATATTGCTTTAATTCTTCAAAATACTTCGCATAACTCGTATTATTGCAGGGCTTACCAATACCGTTTTGTATAAGAGTCTGTAATACATTATATCTATTATTATTTGTTTGTAAACTAAAATTACAATACAACAAATTAATTATCTTATTAGATATATTATAAACACTGCTGTCAATAGTATTAAGATAATCCAAATCTATACACGTACCTTTACAAGGGCCAATATGATTCTCAATACCTATTGGATACGGAATCAAATCCGGATGTTGTATATTAACGTTTTGCGCATACCATTTCTTAATACATGCCGGTTTGAGTGAAAGGCGATATTCGTTAATATCGTAGTCAGAGCAATGCGTTATCAGGACGTACTTGTTATTAGAATATTTTAGCTCATTAAAGAGCTCCTCTATAAAGTCCGTCTTACAAAAGATTATACTATTATTTGGTAAGGATTTAACGCTATCACGACGATTAATGTCAAATACAGCATTTGATATCTGCTGTAGATTTACCCCATTGACAAATCGAAAGGTATTATTCATATCGTTGTTACGCCAATATGCTGCACGACTTTTTCAGCACATTTATTAGCAAATTTAATTGATTTAATAATATTATTTGTTCTGAGGTAACTACATACTAACCCAGCCATAAAGCTGTCACCTGCTCCCGATGAATCTTTTACCTCAACACGCTTTACAGGATATGTTACCCCTTTATATATACATCCATCGCCGCCCTTAGTATGTATAAGTTTATTAACTAATGCAGGCGTTAGATAGTTTTTTGAATTTTCGTATTCAAAATTATTTATTTTTATATACTTTGCAGCTGTTGCCCATTTACCGAGAATCTTTTTTGTATCCAAAAAGACATTACCATGTCGTGTACAGATATATTCAATATCTGCTTCAGATAAAAAGCCTTTGTTATAATCAGCTATAGCAATTATTTTGTAGTCATTCAATTTTAACTTCTTGACATTGATTCGTTTTATTTTAGAGTGGTCGGTATCAATACGTACAAACATATGGTTTGTATCAGCATGCATATATCTTGTCTTTGATATATGCTCCCAGCCAATATTTGTGATAATATCGCAATTATTTTCTAATTGCTGAATATTGCGCTGAACATTTTTTGCCATACCGGGATTCTCGCTTTGCTTAATGACACCTAAAACAGGTACCGGTACATCCGGGCATAGTCTTGTCGCACTACAATATACAAAAATATCGCGACAGCTTTCACCGATAACAAGAATATCCTTCATTATTAGTAACTACTCTTTCTCTCAACAATCATACAAGGCCTATTCGACGCAAGTGCCTTTTTATAGGCAACTACGGCCTCGGGCCCCGTTATGGGTTCATATATAGGAAACGTTACAAGCTTTTTAAAACCTTCTGTAAAGTCCTGTGAATGTGTTGGGCCTGAATAAAACGGACCTGAATCAGCTACAACTGATCTAAGAATTACAGGTACCTTATATTCACCATGCGAGATGCGCTCAATATAATTAATGTGGTTAATAATAGCATCGGCAGCTACGAGCATAAAGTCATGACGCTCGTAATATACTACTGGTCGAAAGCCTTCAAATGACATTCCGATAGCGAGTCCGGTCATAAGATTTTCTGCTACCGGTGTTTCGATTTTCTTTGAATCATCGACACTCTTAAGTGTACCCATAGCGTTACCGTTCTTAACGTTATAACCAATAAATACAGAATTCTCATTTCCGATTTCGGTCATTGCTTCGTTTATTGCATTCTTGAATGTAATGTCCTCAGGAGCAGTGAACTCAGGTAAATCTTCTGTATCGAGAGGCGGAAAATAATCATCATGTGTCTTAACTGTTGTTTTTGACAAATCAATCATATCATCAGTCCTCGCGTGAGGCCATGTAATATCATATGTATATTTACGTACGCAAGAAAACCAGTTTGGATTCCGGGCCTTACCCCAACGCTCATCAGATGTTGTTGTTACAGAGCGATTGTTATCTTCGATGACAAAAGTACAGGGTAGATCAAAGCCGTCAACATATCTTGCAGCTTCAAATAAATGACCGTTATCTTCTGTACCATCACCTACAAAGCACCATACTTTTTGTGACGAACCCTTACGCTTCAAAGCTAGAGCTATACCAGCTGCTATAGCAACGGTTCCACCGATAATTGCTGATGTGAAGAAATTTCTTTTACGATCATAGATGAACATACTCCTACCATTGAGTATTTTTTCGCGTAACTCATCAGCCGGGATTCCATGTAATAAGGCGTGATAGTGATTCCGGTGTGTAGAAAGAACATAGTCACCTTCTTTAATCTCCTTAAAGATTTCAATGAGTTGTTCTTCATTACCGCCCGATAAGTGAAATAAAAACGGTAACTTATTGTTTTTATATAAGTCTACAACACTTTGTTCAAAATTAATTAAATCCTCTTTCGTAAGCATATATCTTATATTATGACATTTTAATAAGAATTCTACCTGCTTTTCCTGCTTTTAATAAAGATATAGCTTTATTAATATCGTCAAGGGGCAGCGTATGTGTAATAAGCTTATCGATCTTGAGACGTCCGGTTTGATATAGTTTGATAAAACGTATAAAATCTGTTGATGGGGTTATTTTACCGCCTTGTGTGCTCGAAATCGTTTGTCCTTCGCCAAGAAAAAATTTATTTGGTTGGGTAAAGGAAATAGATGAGTTTAGCTTTGGTTGACTGACAATTACGATACGGCCGCGATCCGATAGATTTGGAAGAATAGTTGTTATCGTATCCATGTGACCTGTCGTATCGATAACACAGTCGATATTTTTGATATTATCAAGTGACTGTTCTCCGGTGAGATTATAATACACAGCATCAAATTCCTCCACGAGAGAGCGCTTCTCTTCTGTAATATCAACGGCATATATCTCACCAGCTCCTGCTATACGAGCACCTTGTATCAAGTTAATACCGACACCGCCACAGCCAATGATTAAAACAGTCTCGCCAAATTTAATTTTTGCGTCATTATTAATCGTACCTAGCGCGGTCGATAGCCCGCATCCAAGGAGCGCACATAATTCATCTGGTGTATCGTGCGGAACAGGGGTCAATCTATTCTCAGATGCAATAGAGTATTCGCTTAGTGTTGTTACCTTACCTCCTGTAATCTTCTTTCCGTTATACGAATAAACTGGAAAGGCTGATTCGATACCATCGGTTTTTCTCCAATGCATGATGACTTTATCACCTGGTCTAACTCTCGTCACGCCAGGTCCCGTCTCTATAACCATACCGCAACCTTCATGTCCGAGGAGATGCGGTAAAAATTTTTCATTATTTTTTTCGCCACGAATTTCCTGTAGTTGCGCGCCACACAATCCACTAACAATAACTTTTACGAGCACTTGTCCTATTTGTAGCTCCATAGGTTCAATATTTTCTATTAAAAGTTCTTCATTTAGTTTATGTAGTATTGCTGCTTTCATATATTATTAGTTAATAACGTTCCAGTTTAATCTCATTGATGGTAGCTCCCATCTGTGCAAGGGCCGTGCATATCTATGCGCGTATAATTCTGCTTTAATAGTTGCGAAGCATAGATCCATCATGTACATAAAACACGATTCAACGCAATGTATTTCCTGAGCGTTTTCAACTATAGTCAAATAATCAAACAAATTATCTGTAATACTTTCATCAGGTACAAATACCTCAACATCTTTTGTATTAATAATATTTTTATTAATAATTCTATTATTTTTTTGATCGTCTTGAATAATGATGTATTTTTTTCCTTGTAAGCTATAGCGGTCAAAAAGTAGTTGTTCTCTTGCGATGTCACGTTCTACATAGAAGTCGCTCCATTTTTTATTAAAATTTAAACCTACTTGCTGATAAAATGATTTTTCAGCATTTTCAACATGCTGCAAATTAGAGAAAAAATTTTGATGTCCAATATAAATTTTATCTTCAGGTGCAATATTATCTAAAAAACATTGTACATCGTAGTCATCTTTAGCAATAATCTCAACATTTAAAAGATCTCTCAACATAAAATTAATTGAAACCTTGCATCGTTCTTTACAGAATACAACAATGCGTTTGTTGGTAAATTTTTTACTTATATTTCGGATTATTGCGTTACAAATTAACTGATCACCTAGACCAAGGTGTGTATAAACATAAAAACACTCTTGCTGTTTTACTGCTGTCATTTGCTATATATTATATGCTTGTTGTATGTTTTCAACAATTAAAAGACGCCTCTATGGTGCCAGAATAATTGCGGGTAAGGTCTATCTGCAAGATAGTTACCCCATTCAGATGGCTCGGGTGATAACGGTATATTGTATTTCGCGGCCATCAATGATAAAATCGACTGATCATGGCGGTGATCAATAAACTCGGGTAGATTTTCTTTTGTAATATTTGGTAGATCAGAAATTATATTCTCGTTACTACAGTAAGAATTATATTCATTCAAAAAATCCATAACCCTGTCTGTCTTTTTGTAGAACTGATACGCAGCATCAACTTGAGACGCATCATAATATCTCGCTTCATCGCAATTCATTAATACAAATGTATCTCTTTTTGTCCAATCTTTATTCTTATGTGTAGTTCTCTCGTAATTGCCGTCACGGTTTTCAAATAGGACAATTTCTTGTTTCTCACAGAGATTGAAAATATAATCTAAACTATTAATAATTTGATTACCACTATCAACGTATGCTACAATATCTCCTTCTTTTACTTGATTCATTGCATCAAGTAAGATTAACGTTTTCCATTGCCAAAAACCATAACCACGTGTCTCTTTGGTAATATCTTTATACTTACTTATAAAACTCCACTTTCTATTTTGATCTGTATAACTAATAGTACCATTAAAGCCATATGTCTTAGCGCTTTGGTTTAAAACACTTTGAGATCGATACCACTTTGAATTTGTTGCGAATGAAATTAAAATTTTATTCATAGTAAATCGGTTAATTGTTCTTGTTTGAATTTTTGATATACAAAGCTTCTATTTTGAGTATCATGACTATCGACGGCGTAATGGGTTACGCAATTCTCAATAAATCCATAACTATACTTGTTAAGTATAAGAAAAGCTGTTATGAACCTTTCAAGGAAATGACCAGACATTTTTGTATTAGAAAGATAATTTAATAATTTTATAAAAAGGTTTGATCTAACTAATTTAAAGAATACGTCTGTTTTAATTGTGACATTTGATGTAACAATCCATTGCGAGTTATGATTACTGTTAATAATGTCTTGTGCTGGTATGTTTTGTGTACGTAGATAATCAACTAAGCCATTTGAAAATACGTCATTATTTAAGAATGAGTTTGTTTTAGGTAAACAAGCATAGCCGTAGCAATCAAGCTTAGTATCATTAATTGTAGTGTTAATTTTTGTATCAAGATCATCACTGACTCTTACATCATATTCTAGAAGAGTTATATAATCTGTTTTAGGTATCTTATTAGCACCTAGACAATACCATCCTGTAAACTGAAGATAATTTTTATAATCTTCAATATTAAGTTTATAGTTTTTAGATACTATAATATTGTCTTGATTGGTATTAAATTCTTTCTTAGTGAGAAGAACATACTGATAATTTGTTAAATGTTTGAATTCACCGCGCTGTTCTAAAAGATTAATAATCTCAAGATCATGAACAAAAATATAATACGAATTTGTCATTTAATATAAAAATTTTTAACTAATCTCTGGTTGTATGTGGTTTTATCAGTAGATTCAAAGCGTTCGTTAATATTATAAAGCTCATCGTTACCGATGCCAGTAATAGAGTGATGTTCGTGCTGTATAATTACTTGGTCAAAATATTTTTGCTTACCGAGTATATTACCAACTTGTGTAAATTCTGCGTCGCACCAGAGTGATTTATACTCTGGGTTGTAGATATAACCAAATCGATTATAATATGTAAAGCCTAGAATACAAAGTGTGTTGAGTCTGTTACCTTGGGTACCGTCGTTAAACCACACCACACCATCAAAATCCGGAAACGTACTCGTCATTTTATTAATAATAATATCGTCATAATTTTTTATAACTGGTATCATGTCATCTGAGGCTAAGAGAACGATTTGAAATGTTTTAGGATCTAGATCAGCGTTAATAGCTTCAATCTTAGATTTATGGTTACCGTATTTAATGGTTAAATTTTTATACTGCGATAGACGTAATTTAACGTCATCATTATTCATGGTAATATCATCATTATCACAAGTAATGAGAAAATTAACGCTTCTTTTATTTGATAGAAGACTGTAATATTGATCTAGTGTTTTAAAAAATTTATCAGGTCTGCTACGTGTAGGATATTTTATCAAGAGCGTAGGTTCATCATATATGAACGCATCACTAATCTTTACCAGGGAATACTGCTCTTTTAATTTTTCGAAATAATTATATTTTTGTTCATATGCTTGTACGTATGCAGGATTGTTATGCGTGCCTCCAAAATCGATACCTGTATCTTCACGTGTTGAGTCATATTTATTTTTATACCAACTCATTCCTTCTAAGTGAAGAAAATATTTGCCAGACAAATCTACATTTCCAATTTCAAGTTTGGCTTTTTTTATGTCTTCAAGAAACGTTGATCCAATATCATAAATCTTATCTGTTTTAAAACTATCTTTCATTCTCTGTTCGTCAAAGAATTGTATATTGTTTTGCTTAACCTTCTCTACATCAATAAAACAATGCCAAGGATTGACTCTATTATAAATAGATTTGCCTCCTCGATCTCCTTCAACTTTACCCATTATAGTTAAATCCATTTCTTTAAATTGATTAAAGATATCAGAATGGTCTCTCAAAAAAATAACATCCGTATCAACGAGTAGTGCGTATTTTGTTTTACATAATTTTATAGCTTCGTTGACACCCTGACCATGACTAAATCCAGGTCGGGGTGTATAAGGTACTTTATTATCATACAATAACCCTTTTGTTTTATCGTCGGTTGAATTGTCTACTAAAACAAGTCTCTGCGTTTTGTTGTGTACAGACATCCAGGACTTTAACATAGTCAAGGTTATATCGGGTGTGTTGTATGAGCACGTAATAAGTGTTAAATCATCCATTGGTTTTAATTTTTTTGAGAATTGATGTTACGGTATTAATGTCTGTATCCGGAGCTTGTGCGGGGTAATGCCCATGCTTAGTTCTATATTTCTCGGCATTGACGCGTACGTTTTCCATCCATTCATTAGTATTCTTGGATGTAGAACTATTACCTATTGCATTTTTTTGAGGTATAATAAGCTCATGACTATTAGCAAGATCTGCAAACCACCAAAATGGAGGATGTAAATTTGCCTTGATGATACTATATGTATGATCTACATGCTCCCAGGCGTTCTTATAGTTCTCATCAATATACCCAACAGTATCTATTGCCTTACGTGTATAAAAGGAACATGTACCGGTAACGTGTCTATATAGTGATATTTTACTGTCCTTATAATCAATAATAACACGTGGATTGGGTTCTGTTTCCTCGTCTAAAAGGTGTCTATTGTGAAGATCGAAGTTTCTTATTGTTTGTTTACGATTAAAGGGAGATCCCGGTCCGTAGTTAAAATGCTGTATACCACTTATTTTACTTGCTTTAACATACTGCTGAAAAATAGTTGAATCAAGTATAAGCATATCATCTTCAATAAGAAAGATATAATCACATGCTTTTTCGTAAAGATACTTTAAAGCTTTATTCTTTGATTTTCCAACACCGAGATTTTTTTCGTTTTGGATCCAGGCTACATGACTAAAATCATAATCTTTTCCTGTATAAGGTAGATCTTTACTTAACGGCTTACCATCGTTTACGATAATAAGTTCATCAATACCGCATTCCTGAGGAAATGAATTTAAAAGTACTTTTAAATATTCAGGCCTATTATATGTAACTATTCCAACTCCAATTTTTTCAGCCATATGGTTAATCCATATATATTACTATAAATACTATCGATGGCAACAAACCCTACCAACAGCACTACGGTAAGTATTCTTAACTTACCACAAGCTCAGCTTGCTACTGCAACCGATTATCTTGTATTACAGACAACAAACGGTACTCAGATTATTACTTTCAATAATTTTAATGTTGTGAAGACAGATATCAATGGTAATGCAACCGTTGTTGGTGATCTTTTAGGTAATAACGCGACGTTTATTGGTGGTATTAATACAATTACACTGACAGCTTCGCAATACTTTACCAGCGGTGGGCAAAAGGGATGGACAGATACGTCGCCTATCAAGCTCTATAGTAACAACTACTATGATAGCTTTACTATTGGAAACGGATTGATCATTAGCGCGACACCCACGAGTGTTGATTATGCTAATAATCCAATTTATACAACACTTAATGCGCAATTTACAGCGCTTTCGGTGAATACTAGTACGCAATTAATAGCGATGTCGTCATCCCTTAATACACAGCTAACGGCAATGTCTAGCTCGTTAATAACACAATTTCAAGCAGCTACGGCAAGCTACGGTACACAGCTCAACAATTTAACCGCATATTCGACTGGTATATATGATGCTACTCTTACGCCTATCATGCAACCAGCAGCTAATGGTGCTCTTAGTGGTGTGGTAGTGCAGTTTGTAAATTTCTTTAAAGGAGGATTACCTTTATCACTAAATCAAGTTAACCCTTCAAACTTTATTATATCACCAGCTGCGACAACGTTCGCGCAAGCTACTGCATATTATGCTGCTTCACCTTTCGTTGTACCAGGTAGTGTAACATATATTCCTAATACTGGTAACACAGGACTACAAGTATCCATAAGCGCTGCGAATATTGTCTCAGCACAGCTACCCATTAACGTAAGGTTACTTGTAACCTATAATGCTAATTATTAATTTTAAGCGTCTTCGCCTAAATTCTTAGCGCGGATAATCCCTGTACGGAACTTCTCTTCTTCAAGCTCTGACTTTTGTACATCCTTCTGATCGTTCATTAACTTAGATATAAGATCCAGATTATTACTATCTAAAACACTTGTCTCCTCCACTACAGCATCGCCTTGTGGATTTATATAGAGTTCAATCATAGCAATACGCTCCTCTCTCGTACCAAACACTTCAATAATAGGTGGACGATCTTCATCCGGAAAAAACGGCGAAGATCCTGTGCGAGTATAACTATGCTCAATAGCTTTAAATAAATTATCGATTTCTTTAATATATTCTTCTTCAATATTACGTGTTTCGCGAGCCTCTTTTGGAATAGGCGAAAACTTAGTAATCGGTGTAAAGAAAATAATATCCAATGAGTGCATTGTCTCTTTTATTAGAGGAATACACTTCTTGATGAATTCATCGCTCATCTTCGATGTATTCTTACTATTCGCCCAGAGTGAATATACTAGATTATCGAATGGGCAACGATCAAAAAGAATATAATCATCTTTAGAGGTTTTCTGAATATCATCAATTAAGCAGTTAAGAATTCTCCACTGACCGTCTTCAGTAACTTCTTTATTGAGTGGAATAGCTTCGTTTCTAATTACCTTGCGGTAAGATTCATCTGAACGCTTATACATCGGCCACTTCTTAATAATATCATCAATAAGTGTACTTTTGCCCTGACAAGCGGATCCAGAAATTGCTATTCTCATATACTGTATTTAACTCAAGCTGTTAAATTATCAAACACGTAGTGCCTTATCCCATACTACTAATTGTAGTCGAGGACTAAAATTAACACACATAGCTTTTGCATACTCTGCTACCGTTGCAGCTTTTTCTACATGTTCATTCCGTGATCCGCAGCATGGCATGAACCAAATATGACTCTTTGGAATATTGATTCCATGCTTATCGTCAACATACTTCTCCCAAATTTCATTAATATCCTCAGCAACATTAATAACAAACTTAAAACCCGAGTAATGAGCTTTATGCCACTTAAGAACTTCAGGTTTATATGTCTTCTCTTCAGGGTCTCCATTTGAACGAAGCTTTGGTGAAGTGGTAAATGATGCTCTAAACTCTGTGACCCAGCGTTCATCAGGGATAAGGGTTGCGTTTGTTTCAAAATCAATACGAGGAATAAAATTATATCTCTCCTTAAACGCTTCCATAAATCTAAGAAGAGCCTTTTCTTGAATGAGAGGCTCGCCACCTGTGAGCTTTAAGATAGCTCTATCTTTAAGATGCTTAATATATTCGTTCTCTTCCATAAGCTGGAAGATTTCAGCAAAGGTCATTTTATTTTTTACGGACCAGGAAATATATGAATCACAACCGTTAGGTGAATCAGGTGATGCAAAGCCCTTACAGGTTAAATTACACATTGATAGTCTCATAAAAACAGAGGGCTGTCCTATAAACACACCTTCTCCTTCAATTGTATAAAAAACCTTGTCGTCAGATAAAAAAATAGTCTCGGTATTAATGTCAATCATATAGTTAATAATAATGTATGTTAGACGGTAATCAAGGTGTAAATTTTGATTAAATATTATAAGATGAAAAAACAAAAACGCACTGCGAAAGCAGCAGCCGTTGTAACATCTAAGACTAACGCTAATCCGGAGGTCAAGGATACTTCACCCTACGTAGCCCAAAGAGAAAAAATTGATTTTTCTCTTAATGTCCGAGAGCTTCCATGGACGGATAAACAAAAAGAAATTATAAATTTATTCCTTGATAAGAATACAAAGCTTATGATTCTTAAAGGACCGGCTGGCACTTCAAAAACAATTCTTTCAATGTATTTAGGACTACAGCTTCTTAATATGAAGAAAGTTTCGGATATAGTCCTCGTACGTTCAGCTGTAGAGAGCTCAGATTCAAAGCTTGGTTATTTACCTGGTGATATTAATGAAAAGGTTAATGTCTATATGACACCGTTTAACGAAAAATTCTCTGAGCTTGTAACAGAGCCTCAGATACATCGTCTCCATAAAGATAACCGTATTACTATTTGCCCTATTAACTTTGCTCGTGGATTACACTTTGCTGTAAAATTCGTATGTTGTGATGAAAGTCAGAATCTTACAATTCGTGAATTACAAACATTATTCACTCGCATGGGTGAATTTAGTAAGATGATTATTTGCGGTGACCCGGATCAGTCTGATCTACCGTATGGTAAATCAGGTTTTAACACTGTGTATAAAGCTTTTGATAATGATGACGCGAAGTCACACGGTGTATATTGTGTCGAATTAACAGAGGACCATATCGTAAGATCAGAACTTTGTAGGTATGTGACTCATATATTTAAAGGTATTATGCCTGTTACAAATACAAAGGAATATAGCCCGTCTGATTCAGTTAAATCTCGCCCAAAGACTTAAGTTCTTCCAAAGCTTTCATTACTGCATTATTAGCTTGTTGAATATCATTAGTAGATTGATCTTTTAATGTCGGTTTAAAGTCAACGTTTGTTTGATTATCTGACGTTAATCCGTATTCCTGAGCTACCTTTGACAGGGTATTTTGTAATTGCAAGACGAGAGGATCAGGTTGGCGCTCAATGAGCGCATCCATACTCATATTCGTTGGTGAATTAGTTACAGCTACTTGACCGACAGGTTTAACTTGCACGCTATAAATATCTCCTAACTTTTGATCATTATTAAGAATATTATTTACAAAGTCAGGTGCTAATTTACCTTGTATTTTAAAATGATCGGAAATCTCTCCACCAAATAACTGGTGAGCGTATTCAGCGTTCACCGACTTGCACCCCAGCGAATATTATCAAAGAGACCAGAGTATCCGTTTGTAACGTTAGGGCGAAGTGGTACGGGACCGGTTTTTGGTGATTCAACAGGTGGTGGTTCGGTAGCTGGTGCTTCAAGAGGAATTTGAAGCTGTTCGATGTCTTGTTGTATGGTAGGCTCGACTACTGTTGGTATAGATGGGGTAATTGATGAGATGCTTGTAGAATAAACAACAGGTCTCGGTTCACCATAAATAGCTGAATTTGCTTCATGTTCAAATACTTCAACTCTTTCTACCCAACAACGATCACCATAAGCTTCTTTTATAAACGTCTGAGCTGCTTTAAAACAATATTCAGCGGTTTTTTCAATACCGACGCCATCCATAATGCGAATATCACATCCTCCCATATTATGTAAGTGTTGAAATATTTCAATTAAAGGATCATCTTTAGCTACACATAATGTATGATCGAATTGTTGCTGTAATGTTGCTTTAAGTTGTTTAAGGTTCGCGAAGTCAACAATCCAATTCTTATCATCTAACGCTGATCCACCAAAATAGAATTTAGCCATTAATTGATAACCGTGAATTTTTGAACAATGTGATGTAGCTCTCCATTGTCTAAAAGCACATGATCCAAGTTCGATAAGTTTAGTACTCTGATAGCTCATAAAGATAGTATGACTCGGAAAAGTTAGAAATCAACGGAAAGATCGCAGAAAAAATTAATAGCTCTCCTTCGTCCCTTCTCTCAAATCCTATATTCTCTATTAGTTATTCCACGTGAAAAATAAATCAACTAGAAGATTAGAGTTTTTAGTAAATTCTCTACGGCTTGATCAAAGCTTTCATGCGCGTGTTTGCTTATCTCTATAGCAGCAATGCGTTTTTTAGCCTTTTCTTTAGATACCGAAACCCCAGGTACAGTATGCATCTTACCACCCTTCTTGTAGCGCACCTTATAACCTGCTTTGGATTTTTGTATATTATATGGCATGATATTATTATCTAGGCCTGTTTGGAGGTGTTCTGCTAGTAACCGGATGCGGAGGAAGGTTCATTGAAGCAATATCTGCTGCTGTAGGCTGTTCAGCAGGTACACCTGCTTTTGTCTGTGTAGCACTTCTTGTAGCTTTCTTTGAAGGTGCGACAGCAGCTGCGGGCTTAGCTGTAGGTGTAATATTCTGCGATTTTTGCCATGCTGTAGTAATTTGTGCTTGCTGCTGTACAGGAGGTCCTAATTTTTTTGTATTAGGATCGATTTGCTTCCAACCGCCCTTACCATATAAGTAGGTTTTCTTTTTATCTGCGGTCGTAAATCGTGTTTGACCTGTTACAGGATTACCTTCAGGTGTTCTTGCATTGATACCTGTTGTCAGGTTTTGTTGATTTGCTGCAGCTACTTGTGTAGGCTCTTGTTGCTGGTTTGTTGCTGGAGCTATTGTAGGTGGTTCTTGTCCTCGCTTTAATGATGAAACAGCATTAGCATATGCCTTCATATAGAGATTTTCTTTACCTGCTTCTCTTACTACTTTTTGAATTTCAGGGTAATTCTTCGCTGCTAATATTTGATGTTGCTGATCAGTACTAAGCTTTAAATCTGGACTAGCTGCTATCATCGCCTTAACGTCTGTAAAATCAATTGAATCCGAAGCATCTAAATTTAATGTCCAAGGTTTTCCTGTACCGTTAAAATGAATTCCACCTGAATCTTTTAACCCTGGTATATTACGCGAACCAACGAGCTTACCATCCTTATAAAAAGATAGTTTTACGCTTGTTGTTCCATAATCATTATTTCCCTTTGTAAAGACAATCTGATCTATTGATGAATTCTTAGGAATCAAATCAATTGTATATGCTGTTGTATCATTACCGGGTCCTGGTTTTGTGTCCTTTATAATTGATTTAGGAGCTGAAATATCTTTTGTGAGCTCGACATTTATAGGATTACCTTTTTCAGGATTTTTACCGTAAAGATCTTGCATGATCCTTTTCTCTGCCTCTGAAGCACCTAATGCCTGTAAATCACTAATTTTGTTAGCTAATGTACCAAGCTGACCACCATACTGCATGCCCGATTTACTAGCAAAAAAATCTGCAGCCTTTAAAACACCTTTCGCAATAGATAACGGACTTGTAGCTGCTTTTACTGTCGATTTAGCAGAATTTTTTACAACCTTCATGTAATCACCAAGAGTTGCTTCATCTAAAGCTAATTTAGCTAAATTGTCAAAACTATTCATTGGCAATATAATATTTATAAAGATTAACAATGTTTTCATCAGTTAAACCTCTATCTCTCAAGAAGACTTCGACATCATCTATAGATTCAGCAGCCTGTAGTTGTTGAATAAGAGGGTCATCCATTGCAACGTTTAACGCTAATAGAATAAATCTTTTTAAAGCTGTTAGATTTTCATTTATATTAGCAAGCTTTTCTAAATTTTCATTTGGTACTTCCATTACCGTCATACTACCATCTTGGTTAGGCTTCATAACGAGTACTTTTGTAAATTCTTGATCTTCTGCTAAGACATAACCTTCATAACCATTGCAGTTTGAAAGATCAGTATTAATTTTAACATTAATCGGATCAACCTTAATGCGTACTTTCTTTAAAGATACCCTCTGTAAGCTCTCTAAAATGACTTGATTATACTTCATCTCTATTATTTATGTTGAACTAGATTAAGCCGCTAGTATAATAACGTTATGCCCGAATATACAAAAGTAGTAAAACTTAAAGAAGCTAATGGCAACCATCCACGAACTGTCGGGGAAAAGCATGTCATTATCGAAAAAGCAGCTGCAGCGTACGAAGTTTATCTTGATGCACTTGGTTTTGAATGGCGCAATGATCCAAATAGCTCCGGTACACCACTTCGGGTAGCTAAAGCATTTGTCAATGATCTTGCCGCTGGTTGTTATGAGAATCCTCCAAAGATTACCTCATTCCCGAGTAATGGCTACGATGGAATGGTATTCCAGGGCGGTATACCTGTAAAATCAATGTGCAGTCACCATCACTTAGCGTTCACTGGCGTAGCACACGTTGCCTATATTCCTTCCCTTGAAGGCCGTGTTATTGGTCTATCTAAACTTAACCGTATTGTTGAACATTATGCGCGTAGGCCCCAAATACAAGAGGGGTTAACCGTGCAGATTCATAATGCAATTGATGAGGTGTGTGAGCAGAATAAGGGTGTAGCGGTCGTAGTTAGTGCATCACATACTTGTGCATGTCTTAGAGGTATTAAGCACGACGGCTGCGAGATGAAAACGAGTAAGCTTAGCGGTGATTTCCTTGAGGATGCCGCGACTAGAGCTGAGTTTTACGACTTCGTCGCAAATATGAAGAAGTGCTAAACACTTCGTTTTACATCTACGAGAGCGTTGAGCTGTTTAATAAACGGCTCTCCTATTAACACCTGTTGTTCATTATCCGCGCGATCAGCGATACTAAAGGTAATGCCTTTATGAGGCGTATCTCTTAGAATAATATCGAGTACAACCGTTGGACGGGTTTCGATGTTACCACTGCCAATATTGATATCAATACTACCAGTGCGAGGGAGTGTAATTTTCTTGCCATTAATAGTAGTAAAGGTCACGGTATCATCTCCGCTGTCTTCGATATCTACGCCATGTAGTACATTATAAGCTTCATTACCACTATCTATTTTCGCAACAACAGATCCGATCCCATCTATTGTTATATATTCCGTAACACCGAGTATAGGTCTATTTTTGATAAAATTTTTAAAAGTTTTCATTATAATTATTTTTTCTCCCAAGAAATTCGTTTTGAGCTTTTTTTGAGTCTCTTTCTACTATTACACATAGCCATTGTTGGTCGACAGGCCGGATAGCTTCTTCTTTTTTCACCTTTCTGTCTACCACAAGACTTACCCGTCTTGCAATCGACCCAGCCTTTTCCTTTATTACGTGAAAACCATCCATGAAGTCCCTGGGACTTTTCTTTCGAAAAATCTTCCATTAATATATGATAAAGATCATTAAATTTCATTTCTTTTTCCAGATTTTACCTTGACGGCATTTCACAACAGCTCCAGACTTATAAGCAGACGTTTTTTTACCATAAACAGAATCCGCTCTTCTTAAGCAACGATCGCGCTTAACCTTTTTTTCTATAATAAATTGCTTGAACGTTAGCATCTCCATCTCCTCCTCGCAGCACAACCTCTTGTCTTCTTGCCAGCGCAGCCGCCTGCCGGAATCCAAGCTTTACTTCTAGCACAAAAACTCTTTCTACGCTTAGATGACTTAGACCCCTTCTTAACCTTACCGGTAACAGGGGCTTTGAGATGTGATCCTGTAGCGCGATTGTATTTGGCACGACCCTTTGCAGTTAAACCACCGCCGCGACTTACGGGGAGCTTTTCACCGCGCTTAATAGATAAACTCGGTCCATTTTTTTCTAATACTTCAATAAAGCGTGATTCGAATAAACTTTGCATAATATTATTTAATTGAGAGAATAAATATTTACATATGCGTAGTTATATTGATGATCTTAATACTCTCTATAGTACAAGAGTATTCTTAAAAGAAAATGTTGCAAATCTTGGCCCAAATGCAGAGGATAGTGAAAATGGTGCACCTATGAGAAAATGCCTTAAGTGCGATCAAGCAGCAGAAGATTGTGAGTGTGAGTGGAGTAAAGAAGACGCAAAATCGGAAGATGATATGGTATTTGCAAAGAAGGAAAAGCATAGCGATTATGATAATGAAGATGAATTTACACATACCGGTGAACATCCCGAACACAAGGCATCCAATATGGTGAAGCAAAACCTTTATAGAATTACAAAAATGTCAGCGATGCTCTACGATATTATACCTTGTGATAGTGAAATAGAGCCTTGGGTAGCTGATAAATTAAGCAAAGCCACAGATAACATTAATAGTGTTCTTGGTTACAAGGATTACGAGGATTTTAAGCATAGAGTTGACCACGACATTGAAATCGAGGAAAAGACGGAACAAGATCTCTATAAGAGTATAGACGCTGGCGGTGAAAACTTAATTAATAAGATTAAAGAACTTATGCGTAGCCAGCCAAAAGAAAGAGTTGAAGATGCTGTCTACGGAATGATAAAGATGCTTGAAGCTTAATTTATTTTAAGTTCTTTCGAATATCATCAAATAAAACTTTAG
>Ga0114964_10000578_pt1 | contig 28344 bp, 28 predicted proteins | sample C_131016_MF_Meta_FD_92638 | JGI IMG/M metagenome (GOLD analysis project Ga0114964, IMG submission 92638) | Freshwater microbial communities from Lake Croche, Canada to study carbon cycling - C_131016_MF_MetaG | ecosystem: Environmental > Aquatic > Freshwater > Lake | place: Lake Croche, Canada...
TCGGTTGAGAGTGCTTCCTGGTGGGCCTAGGAGGACTTGAACCTCCGACCTCTTCATTATCAGTGAAGCGCTCTAACCACCTGAGCTATAGGCCCGTAGAGCAGACTTAACCTTATCTGATATGAGGCGTTGTCTCAAACCGAAAGTTTGAACATCGGCCGTTATTTAGTTATTTGTGAAACCTACTGATACTCCACCAGTGATCCTGGCGATGATGTTGAACATGGCTGCCCAAACTCCTGCTAGGACGGTGCCAACCACGATCATGAACACAGCGATGCTCAAAGACACTGACAGCACCGCTGGCAGGGTCACATCGACTGTTAGGAAGCTCTTCAAGAGGTTACTGAAACCAGCAAGGTTCAAGATGAAGAACACTAGGGTCAGGGCTATAACAAGCCCGATGCCTAGAGCAACAGTCAAAATGAAGGCAAATCTAACTGCCGACCAGAAGTTGACCTTGACCAACTTTAGGTTAACAGGCTTAGCGCCTGATGATTCAGTTCTTCTTACCTGACGTGAAAAGATGCTCATTTACTCTCCCGACTCCTCAGTTACAACCTCAACGGCGCCTGTTTCTGCGCCTTCGAGATTACGTTCACTGTTCTTAGCTAAGCCTAGAACGGAGTCTTCATCATCGAAACGGGCAAAAACAACTCCCATGGTGTCTCGGCCACGAGCAGGAACTTCACTCACAGCTGACCTGACCACTTTACCGCTGGTAAGGACGATTAGTACCTCGTCATCTTCCTCAACGATTAGCGCTCCTACGATATCTCCGCGCTTTTCTTCTAGCTTGGCTACCTTGATACCGATACCACCGCGGTTTTGCAGGCGATACTGTTCAACAGCAGTGCGCTTGGCAAAACCACCTTCGGTGACAACAAATACAAAGCCCTTATCGGTAATCACGTCTGCTGATAGCAGGTGATCACCAGAGCGGAAGTGCATACCGATGTTTCCACTGGTATCTCTTCCCATTGGACGAAGGGATTCATCGCTAGCCGAGAATCTAATTGACATTCCCTTACTGGAAACCAGCAACAGATCGTCCGCTTGGTTTACCAAGATAGCTGAAACCACTTCATCATCTTCACGCAGCTTGATAGCGATAACTCCACCAGAACGAGAGGTGTCATAAGCCTCAAGTGAGGTTTTCTTCACAAGCCCAGACTTAGTTGCAATAACTAAATACTCTGCTTGCTGGTAATCACGAATGTCTAGAACTTGAGCAATCTTCTCATCAGGTTGCAAAGCTAGCAGGTTCGCTGCGTGCTGCCCCTTGGCATCTCTTCCAGCTTCTTGAACTTCGTAAGCCTTGGTTCTGTAAACGCGTCCCTTGTTTGTGAAGAAGAGGAGATAGTGGTGAGTTGTTGTCACAAAGAAATGTTCAACCACGTCATCTGCTCTAAGGCTTGCACCCTTAACACCTTTACCACCGCGGTGTTGTGAACGATAGTTATCACTCTTAGTTCTCTTGATGTATCCGCCTCGAGTAATGGTTATAACCATTTCCTCTTCAGGAATTAGATCAAGATCGGTAACCCCATCTTCACCAGGCAAGATAACTGTTCGACGGTCATCACCGTGACGCTTGACAACTTCTTCTAGTTCTTCACTGATGATACTTCTCTGGCGAGCTGGGTCAGCAATTATTGCCTTGTATTCGATAATGAGTGCCTCTAGTTCAGCGGCTTCATCAATGATCTTCTGACGTTCAAGTGCTGCTAGTTGACGCAACTGCATGTTCAATATTGCTCTTGCCTGCAATTCATCAATAGCAAGAAGTTTCATCAAACCATCGCGAGCATCTTCAGCTGTTGCGCTAGCTCTAATTAACTTAATAACTTCATCAAGAGCATCAAGTGCTTTGAGGTAACCACGCAGAATGTGTGCACGCTCTTCGGCTTTACGGAGACGGAACTGGGTTCTTCTAACAATCACTTCAATCTGGTGGATGACCCAGTACTTAATAAAACCATCGAGGCTTAGAGTTCTTGGAACACCATCAACAAGAGCCAGCATGTTGGCGCTAAAGTTTTCTTGCAGAGGCGTGAACTTGTAAAGGTTGTTTAGAACAACTTGAGCAACTGCGTCTTTCTTCAACACGATTACTAGTCGCTGACCTGTTCTACCGGAAGTCTCATCACGAATATCTGCGATACCGGTCACGCGACCTTCTTTAACTAGTTCAGCGATCTTTAGCGCTAAGTTGTCTGGGTTCACTTGATAAGGAAGTTCAGTAACAACTAAACAAGTTCTGCCTTGAAGTTCTTCGACGTTTACGATTGCTCGCATTGTGATAGAACCACGGCCAGTTCTGTATGCATCTTTGATTCCTTGTGAACCAAGGATCGTTGCAGCGGTTGGGAAATCTGGTCCCTTGATTCTTTGCATCAAAGCTTCAAGCAGTTCTTCTTGAGTAGCTTCTGGGTTAGCTAATGCCCATTGCGCACCTTCAGCAACTTCACGAAGATTGTGCGGTGGGATATTCGTTGCCATCGCAACCGCAATACCAATAGAACCGTTAATCAGAAGGTTCGGAATGCGGCTTGGAAGAACTGTTGGTTCCTGAGTTCTACCGTCGTAGTTATCCTGAAAGTTAACAGTGTCTTCATCGATGTCACGAACCATTTCAAGAGCAAGTGGTGCCATACGACACTCTGTGTAACGAGGGGCCGCAGCGCCATCGTTACCTGGGGATCCGAAGTTACCCTGGCCGTTTACTAGTGGATACCTGAGGTTCCACTCTTGTACTAGACGAACCAAAGTGTCATAGATAGCACCGTCACCGTGTGGGTGGAACTGACCCATAACTTCACCAACAACGCGTGAGCACTTGCTGAACTGCTTATCTGGGCGGTAACCACCATCAAACATTCCGTAGATCACACGACGGTGAACTGGCTTTAGACCATCTCTAACATCCGGCAAGGCGCGGCCAACGATAACGCTCATCGCATAGTCAAGGTAAGACCTTTGCATCTCGACATTGATGTCGATCTGTTCAACTCTGTCAACTACCGGTTCATTATTTTCTGTCATAGTCTTCTCCCGCTCTAGATATCTAGGAAGCGAACATCCTTAGCGTTTTGTTGAATAAAAGTTCTGCGCAGTTCAACATCGTCACCCATAAGAGTTGAGAATATTTCATCTGCGCGTGCTGCATCATCAAGTGTCACTTGAAGAAGTGTTCTACGAGCTGGGTCCATGGTAGTTGCCCAAAGCTCGTCGTAGTCCATCTCACCTAGACCTTTGTAACGCTGAATTGAATTCTCTTTAGGAATACGCTTGCCAGCTGCTTGACCAGAAGCCAACTTCTCGTCGCGCTCCGCGTCACTGAAAACATATTCGTGTTCAGCGTTTGCCCACTTGATGCGATACAGCGGTGGTTGAGCTAAGTAGACATAGCCATACTCAATCAGTGGACGCATGAAACGGTAGAGCAAAGTTAAAAGCAAGGTTCTAATGTGTTGACCATCAACATCAGCATCGGCCATCAATACACACTTGTGATATCTAATCTTTGAAACATCAAACTCTTCGCCGATACCAGTACCGAAAGCAGTGATAAGTGCTTGAACTTCACTGTTCGCTAATGCACGATCTAGTCTTGCCTTTTCAACGTTCAAAACTTTTCCACGCAGTGGCAAGATAGCTTGAGTCTCTGGGTCACGACCACGCATAGCTGAACCACCAGCAGAGTCACCCTCAACGATATAGATTTCACTTAAACGCGGATCACGTGATGAGCAGTCTCTAAGTTTTCCAGGCATACCGGTTGATTCCAACAAACCCTTGCGTCGAGTTGCTTCACGTGCTTTACGCGCGGCTAGTCGAGCAGTAGCTGCTTGAATAGCCTTGCGACAGATTTCTTTTGCGTTAGCTGGATTGCGATCGAACCAGTCAGAGAGTTTGTCGCTAACAATCTTTTGCACAAAAGCTTTCGCTTCGGTGTTACCAAGTTTGGTTTTGGTTTGACCTTCGAATTGCGGCTCGCTCATTTTAATTGAGATAACTGCGGTCAAGCCTTCACGAACATCGTCACCGGTTAGGTTCTCATCTTTTTCTTTTAGCAGGCCTTTGTCACGAGAATATTTATTTAATAGCAGTGTGAGCGCTGTTCTAAAACCTTCTTCGTGCGTTCCACCTTCGTGGGTGTTAATAGTGTTTGCATAAGTGTGAACACTTTCGTTGTATCCGTTGGTCCACTGCATCGCAACTTCTAAAGACATTGATTTTTCTTTAGTCTCTGATTCAAACGAAATAATCTCATCGTGAACCAAGTCAATTTTCTTAGTGGTGTTCAAATAGTGCACGTAATCTTGCAAGCCCCGCTCATACATGTATTTGTCACTGCGGTCATTTCTCTCGTCGTAAAGCGAGATACTCAAACCTTTGTTCAAGAAAGCCATCTGTTGGAAACGAGCTCTTAGGGTCTCGTAATCAAAGTCCACTGTCTCGAAAATATCTGGGCTAGGAACAAACTCAATCACCGTTCCAGTGAAATCAACTGGCTTGCCTTTTAGAAGAGGAGCCTGAGGGACACCAGCCAAATATGTCTGAGTCCACATAAAGCCATCACGAGCAATGATCACGTTTAGTTGAGTTGATAGAGCGTTCACAACCGAAGCCCCAACACCATGAAGACCACCGGAAACTGCATATCCGCCGCCACCGAACTTACCGCCGGCGTGCAACACAGTTAGAACAACCTCAACTGCTGGTCGCTTCTCGGTTGGGTGCATATCAACTGGAATACCGCGGCCATCATCGGCTACCTTGATCCAGCCCTCTTTGGTAATAACCACATCAATGTTCTTACAGTGACCAGCTAGGGATTCATCTACGGCGTTATCCACGATCTCATAGACCAGGTGGTGGAGGCCTCGAGGGCCAGTTGAACCGATATACATTCCAGGGCGTTTACGGACCGCCTCTAGACCTTCTAAAACTTGAATATTTGAGGCGTCGTAGCCTTGCTGAGAATCGGTCATATTGCGGTGTTGCTCCTAAATCATCGAGTCAGGCCCACACGACTGCACCTTCAGTAAGGTGACTTAAATCCGGGGTAACTAACTGGATAATTCTACCCTTCCAGAGGGTCAAAACTGGGGACAAATGGCCCCTTTACTATGGTTATTTTAGATAGTTTTTGCCTGTGGATAACTCGCTACACACCAATAAATTACTAGGAACAGCAATCTCGGGTTATTAGCCGAACGTGTCCCTCGGACCACGGCCTGGAACTGAGCGAATTCCGCGCTTAAAACTAGGTGCCTGAGGACCAATAAACCTTAGTTCTTTGACCTGAAGCTCAGGTAATCGCTCTTCAATTTTGGTCAGAATGTCAGCCTGCATTATTCGAAGTTGAGTAGCCCAGGCGGTGCTCTTACACCGAACCGTCAGAACTCCCTTGCTCAGATCCTCAGGAAAGCTGTTTTCTGCTACCTGAACCCCCACTAGTTCTTTCCAGTTGGCAAATAGGTCGCCTTCAGCGACCTTGCTCTGCCAGCCAAAGCTTTGAATGAGCCCGTCTATCGTGGAAAGCACTGTCTTAGGTTGACGCCCAACATCAAAAGGCTTAGATCTTTGCCTTTGGCCCTTTTCACGCCTTATGGTGTCTCGGTCTTTACGACCGGTAACCGCCGCTCGCATACGGTAGTAAAACTCAACTGCTACGTCTTTGTCTTCAGTCATTTTGGCCCTCGACAGTGCCAGCTAACACGACAAAGCGAGCGGCTCTAAGTTCACTAGGAACATCCTCTGCTACCGCTGCTGTAATAATCACCTGTTCATTATCCGCTATCAAATTGGCAAGTCTAGACCTACGAATTAGATCCAATTCAGCAAATACATCATCCAAAATCAAGACGGGGTCTCCTGCTCTCGAATCTTTTCGAAGTAGCGCTGCGCTAGCTAACTTCAATGCCAAAGCATATGACCAAGATTCACCATGGCTGATATAGCCCTTAGCAGGTAGCGTCCCTAGGAACAAAACCAAATCGTCTCTATGCGGCCCAACTAGGGTTACGCCTCTTTCGAGTTCCTTAGGTCTTACCTCTAACAGTTTTGCTCTAAAGAGCTCTTCGATTTCTGCGCGGTCATTAGTCTCAAGATAGACACCGTCAACCTCTAGTTCTGGTTCAACGATTGATTTAGCTAACAGGGATGACCGAATGCTAATGTTTGGATCATTCTTCTCGTCAGCAATAGCAGCATAAGCATCCTTCAGCTGTGGAATCATTCGCTGAATAATTTCATGTCTACTCGAAATAATCTCTGATCCGATTTTTACTAGTGACTCATCCCAGGAATCTAAAGTAGCTAGACCCGGTGAATTAGCGGGCAGGTTCTTTGAAGTTCTAAGCAGTGTGTTTCGCTGTTTCAGAACTCTTTCGTAGTCGCTGTAAACACCAGCTAAGCGAGGGGTTAGTTGAATTAGGAGTTCATCGATGAAGGCTCTGCGGTTAGCTGGATCACGTTTTACGATATCCAGATCTTCGGGGGAGAAGATAACCGCGTTAACATAGCCGAGCACATCTCTGATGCGGCTTATCTCGCTTTTATTTACGCGAGCTCGATTTGCACCATCAGTGTTTAGTTCTAGTTCAAGAAGATTTTCACGATCTTCAAACCCAGCCAGCAATCGAATGATGGCTTGAGTTTCGGATTGTTTGATCAGCGGCTGATAGCCACTTACTCTATGAGATGTTAAAGTTGCGCAGTAAAAAATAGCTTCAACAAGATTAGTTTTACCTTGTCCATTTTTACCAACGAACAAGTTGATGCCCAGGCTAAGCGGTAATTCTGCAGTTGTGTAATTGCGGAAATTAGAAAGAGTCAGATGCTTAACGTGCATCTATAAAACCTACTCCGCCTTTTTAACCGCGTGACCACCGAATTGGTTACGAAGTGCAGCTACGGCTTTCATCGCAGGTGAATCATCTTGTCTGCTGGTAAAACGTGCAAACAGTGAGGCAGTGATTGCTGGCATAGGAACTGCGTTCGCAATGCCTTCTTCAACTGTCCAACGACCTTCACCAGAGTCTTCGACGTAACCCTTGATCTTGCTCAGGTTTGGATCTTCTTCAAGAGCTAGCACTAGAAGATCCAGTAGCCAAGAACGCACAACTGTTCCACGCTGCCAAGCAGCAAAAGTTCCGTGCACATCCTTGATGATGTCTTTCTTCTCAAGAAGTTCGTACCCTTCAGCAAAAGCTTGCATCATGGCGTATTCAATTCCGTTGTGCACCATCTTGGCGTAGTGACCTGCACCAACATCACCGACGTGCACAAAACCTTCAGCTCTTTCGCCTTCAGGACGTAATGCATCAAAGATCGGCATAGCTTGAGCTACTAACTTCTCGTTGCCACCAACCATTAGGCCGTAGCCGTTTTGTAGTCCCCATACTCCACCAGAAACACCACAGTCCAGGTAACCAATACCCTTAGGAGCTAACTGAGCTGCGTGACGAATGTCTTCGCTGAATCGAGAGTTTCCACCCTCGATGATTAGATCGCCAGCGGTTAGATGCTTTTCAACTTCATTGATGACGTCGTCGGTTGGTTGACCGTGTGGAACCATAATCCAGACGATCTTTGGCGTTGGAAGCGCAGCAATCATCTCTTCGATAGTTTCAACATCGGATACATCTCTGCTACGGGCATAGCCGGTAACTTCGATTCCCTTGTTGCGAAGACGGGTACGCATGTTGCCACCCATTTTTCCGAGTCCAATAAGTCCAATGTGCATTGTGGTGCCTTTCGATTTTTTTGAATTTACGCTTAGCGCTTTAGCATGTTTGGGTTTAGCAAATAGCGATAGCTGTCAGGCGAGGCTGCATCTTTGGAGGTTTGGCTTGACATGATGATAGGACCAGGACGAGACGGGTCTCTCTGGTTCTTAGTGAATTCAATCTTGACAAATTCACTTGTTATCTGCGCTAAACCATCGTGGAATAACCAAGGCTTAAAACGCAAGTTTGTAGGGTTACCGTTCAGTGTTGCTTCAACGCTTTCAGTTGCGTTGTTCTCTGAACTTGTTGATTCAAGATTTACCGTTCCTTCTTCAAATGAGTATCTGATGGTGTCTTCAGATTCATTTACAACTAACTCAACACGTCGAGTTGCGTCGATTAGATCTTGCTTATTTACGATTGCTGATTCTTCCAAATTGGTAGGGAAGTACTGATCAATGTCTGGGTAGTTTTCAATATTCAGAACAATAGTGGTGACCACTCTGTTCTTAGCTTGGAATGCAACCATTCCTCTTTCACCTTCGCTGGCAATAGAGATATTTATTTCACCTAGGTTTGCAAAAGTCTTTTCAATGTCTAGCATTGTTTTAGTTAAAACAACAGCTGAGGTTTCATCCGCAACACTCTTACCTAACCAAGCAACTTGACAGCGAGCAATACGGTTTGGATCAGCTGCTGTAAACATAACTGAAGTGTCATTAGCTTTGATTTGAATACCTTTTTGGAAAGGTCTTGTTGAGTCTTTAGCTGATGCGACACCGACTCTTCTAATTGCAGCTATAAAAGCTTCACCATCGATGGTTCCAGTTACTGGAGGAATTGGTGGAAGCGTTGGGTATTGCTCAATCGGAAGTGTGGCTAATTCGAATTTTGATGTGCCACAAGTCAATACAGCCTTTGTTCCATCAATAACTATGTTCACAGGTTGATTTGGAAGACGACCTACGATTTCATTTAGTAAACGACCGGAAACTAAAGCAGTTCCGGATTGTTCAACATTTGCTACTAAATCTGTTTGAGCTGAAACATCGTGATCAAATACAGAGATCTGCAAAGAGTTAGCGTCTGCAACCAGTCTCATACCTGAAAGGATTTGAGAAGTTGGCTTGGATTGAAGCATTCTTGCAGCGAAAGAAACGGCATCGGCTAGAACGTCGCGATTTACCTGGAACTTCACAGTTCACCTTTCGTGGAGGGGTCAGTTAATCTTGGCACATAAACCAAGTTAGATAAGCAAAGTTCAGCCAAACCTAAAAGTTATGGGCTTTTCAATCTTTCTTTAAATCTTTAATAACAGTATTAACGTCTGTGGAATATGTGGATAACTGGCTAATCACCAATAATTCAACCTAAATAACAAGCGTGAAAGTTGTATACACAGTTGGGGATAAAAATGTGGATAACTCAAGAGCTTGTGAATTAGGAAATTTGAACTGACAGGCCATTTGGAGTAATACACAGATTTGACCCTATTTTCCACATTTTATAAACAGGATATGTTGAAAAGTTTTTACTTCAAACCAGACATTATGTCGGTGACTTGGTTGTAAATGTAGCGGCGTTCCTTCATAAGATCGCCTACTTTTTTGATTGCATACATAACCGTCGTGTGGTCTCGGCCGCCAAATAATGCGCCAATCTTAGGTAGCGACATGCTTGTCTTCTCACGACATAAATACATGGCTATCTGTCTAGCTATAACAATGGCTTGGGACCTAGATTTACCAAACAATTCCTCTTGGGTTAGCTTGAAGTACTCAGCAACCGCCCTGACTATCTCCATAGGAGCTATAGTGTTGGAGTCTTCACCCAACGGGACAACGTCCTTAAGGACAGCTTGAACTAGTTGCATGTCAATTTGGGTCCTATTTAGGGCCGCAAAAGCTGTTACGCGAATTAACGCCCCTTCAAGTTCACGAATATTGGACGAAATACGAGCTGCCATGTAATCGAGAATCTCGTCGTTAACACGTATCTTGTCGTTTTCTGCCTTTTTACGCAGGATCGCAATACGAGTTTCTAGTTCCGGTGCTTGAATATCGGTCATTAGACCCCATTCGAATCGGCTCCTCATTCGCTCATCAAAGCTGTTCAGCAGCTTAGGTGAAACATCACTGGTGATTACAACCTGTTTGCCTTGTTCGTGTAAGGCGTTGAAGGTGGCAAAGAAGGACTCTTGGGTCTCTTTCTTACCTTGCAGGAACTGGATATCGTCAATTAGCAGAACGTCCACTTGGCGATACTTAGCCTGGAATTTGAAGCTGGTGTTGGTCTGAATCGCATTGATGAAGTCGTTGGTGAATACTTCGCTAGAAACGTAGCGGACTTTCTTACCCGGCCAGTATTCAAGCACATAGTTACCGATAGCATGTAAAAGGTGGGTCTTACCCAAACCTGAGTTTCCATAGATAAATAGTGGGTTGTAAGCCTTAGCAGGGACCTCGGCAACTGCAAAAGCAGCTGCATAAGCAAATCTGTTTGAGTTTCCTTGAACAAAGCTATCGAAAGTGTATCTAGGGTTTAGGCGTGAGGATCCCTCAACCGGACCAGAACTATCTTGTGTGGTGTAAAAAGGAATTTCAACTACTGGATCTTGCTCCAGGACAGAATTTTGCTGGTTTATCGTGAAACTATCGGCTAACTCTGGATTCACCACGATGCCGATGTTGGTCGGTGATGGACTAAGTCCAATCTGCTGCAAAGCATCCAAAAGCTCGTCTTTGATTCGAGTCTCGATAATTCCGCGGGTCATTTCGTTGGCTACCTGCAAATACAGGGTTTCACCCAGGATTCCTTGTATCGAAACAAGTTTTACGAAGCCCAGATACTGAGCGGAAATCTGACCCTTTTCCTTAAGGTGCGAAATAACTTCATCCCACTGTTCAGTGGTGACTGCAGTTACTTCGGCCATTAGGTGCTTTCGATGTTCAATAAACGTAAGGGGTTCAGGTGGTTTTCCACAGACTATCCTAGGCGAATTAAGAAAACTGGGTGCCTTGTGGATAACTCAAAAAAGGAATCTTTAGTCTGTGGATAACTTTACTAAATGTATTCAAGTGGTTAACTAGATGAAATTGCAAATCGAGATGGCAGTTTAGGGCCAATATCTCAAAAATGTTATGGAAACTCAATTCAGCATGCTAGAAAATAAAGTGAGAAATATCCCAGAAAACTTGACCAGCAGGGGGATATTGGCGTAAGTTTAACAGGTTGATCAGCTTTGGGTTCGCTGACTGCCATGAAAACATTTTTGACTTGAACTCACCAGAGCTTTGGAGTAACACCAAATGACTAAGCGTACTTTTCAACCGAACACCCGTCGTCGCGCAAAGACCCACGGTTTTCGTCTTCGTATGAAGACTCGTGCTGGCCGCGCTATCCTTGCTGCCCGTCGCCGCAAGGGCCGCACCGAACTATCGGCATAACCTACTTTGCTGGCTCGCGAGAATCGGCTGCGCTCAGCTGATGATTTTCGCTCGACCATGAGAACTGGTCGAAAGGCTGTCGCTGACCACATGGTCGTATACATAAACCGGGATGGGTCACAAGCTCAGGCCCGGTTTGGTTTTGTGGTGGCAAAAGATGTCGGAGTCGCAGTCAAAAGAAACCTCGTTAAACGTCGCGCAAGATCGGCGATAAGGGAACGAATGCAAAACTTTAATTCAGGTGAAAAGGTAGTCATAAGAGCACTACCTGGATCAGCGGAATTAGATTGGCAGGAATTCAGTTCTGAACTGGATTACTGTCTGAACAAATTGAGTAACTAGAAATCTGTTAATAAGGTAAACAAATGAGAGAACTAGCTTTCAACCTGTGGGTTTTACCCAGAAACGGTTTAGTTCTTTTTATTGTGGGCTGGCGCAAATTCATCTCGCCACTTTATGGAGATGTGTGCCGTTATTACCCAACCTGCTCGGCTTACGGTCTAGGCTCAATACAGCAGCACGGTGTGATCTATGGTTCTATCTTGACAGCCTGGAGAATACTGCGTTGCAACCCTTTTGCTAAGGGTGGCGTTGACGAAGTCAAGCCTGGGCCTAAGTGGCTCAGCTTGACTAAAAATGGTTTTGTATATGCAAAGCAGGCAACTGCTTTGGTTGAAAAGGATAAATAAATGGACATTCTTGGCTCAATTTTGTGGCCCTTCAAATGGGTTCTGGAAGCCATATTGGTTGCCTTCCACTCAGTCTTCACAACCTTTGGCATGGGTGCGGACCAGGGTTACACGTGGGTGGCGTCGATCGTGGGTTTGGTGCTAGTTGTTAGAGCGGCCCTAATTCCCCTTTTTGTGAAGCAGATCAAATCTCAGCGCAGTATGTATTTGTTGCAGCCGGAGCTGCAGAAGATTCAGAAGAAGTACAAAGGTAAATCAGACCGTGACTCACGTGAGCGCATGGCTAAAGAGCAGATGGAGCTATACAAGAAACACGGCTCCAGCCCATTCTCTTCTTGCCTTCCATTAGTTGCTCAGATGCCTGTCTTCTTCTCATTGTTCTCGACTCTTCAAGAAGCCCAGCATTCAAAGCCAGGCGTTGGTTTACTAAGCCAGGAGTTGGCTAGCTCATTCGCGAAGTCTCATTTCTTAGGTGCCAGCCTGTCTGAGACGTTCTTGACCGCCTCCAATATCTCGGTTCAAATCATTGCCGGTGTGATGATCGTCTTGATGACCGGTTCACAGTTCATCACCCAGAAACAGATCATGGCTAAGAACCAGAGTGCCGCTACCCAGAGCTCCCAGTTCGCTCAGACCCAGAAGATCATGCTTTATGTCTTCCCAGTCATCTTCCTTATCTCTGGTGTTTCATTCCCTCTCGGAGTTTTGATCTACTGGTTAGTGTCAAACTTCTGGACCATGGGTCAGCAGTATTACGTGATCCGTCGTATGCCTACCCCAGGCTCACAGGCACACAATGAGCGCCAAGCTCGCCTAGAGAAAAAGGGTAAATTACCGGCGAGCGATACCCCTGTTGCAGAGTTAGAAGCTCCCCAACAACCCCAGCGCGTTCAGCCAGTATCTAAGGCCAGAGCCAAGAAAAAGCCAAACGGCAAGAAATAGGACCCATGTCAGAACAAGTAGAAACCCCAGAAGTTTTAGAAGAAGTAACCGAAAACAAAGAACCTTCATCAGTGAAAGATCTTGAAGAAGAGGGCGAAGTAGCAGCAGACTACCTAGAGGAATTGCTGGATATCTTCGACCTTGATGGCGACATAAACATTGATGTCCGTCAAGGCCGCGCCTACCTAGAAGTAACCGCAGACCAGGAAAGCAACCTCCGCCTAATCTCCAATCCTGAGACTGTAGAGGCACTTCAAGAGCTAACGCGTATTGCAGTCCAGACCAAGACCCAGTCGTTCAGCCGACTAATTTTGGACATTGCCGGTTCTCGCCAGGCAAAGCTAGACTCGCTAGCCAAAATCGTAAACCGCATCATTGCAAAGGTAAAAGAGACCAGCGCACCGGTTGCAATGAAGCCAATGTCTTCATACGAAAGAAAGATCGCCCACGATCTAATCGCTGAAGCAGGTCTTATTTCGGAGTCAGAAGGCGAAGGCAAAGAACGCCACATTGTGGCTAAGCCAGCTGAATAGTTTCACGTGAAACATTTAGCCAGGGCCTGTGCCCTGGCTTTTTGTTTTAGGTGCATGATTGGAATTAGAGATGTCAGATAACAGCGAAGAGGTGTTCCACCTCGAAAAAGAGCCAGCGGAAGCCGCCAAGGTATTCGGTGACCAACTCCCCCTAGCCCAAAAATATGCTGAATTGCTTGCCAGAGACGGTGATCTTTTAGGGCTAATTGGCCCTCGCGAATTGCCAAAACTTTGGTCCAGACACATTCTGAATTCGGCTGTTGTGGCTGAATATGTCGAAGATGGACAGACCATCGCTGACGTTGGGTCCGGCGCGGGGCTACCAGGTATTCCGATGGCAATAATGAAACCTAGAGCCAATTTCGTTCTAATTGAACCCATGGAACGTCGCTCCAAATGGCTGGCTGAAACAGTGGTTCCAGAGCTCGGCCTCACAAACGTAAAGGTCCTCAGAGGCAGGGCGGAGGAAGCACCACTAGCCAACTACGACGTTGTTACCGCCAGGGCACTTTCAGCGTTACCCAAGTTGTTGAGAATGCTTGCTCCCCTAGTTGTATCAGGTGGAACCATTCTCGCGCTGAAGGGATCCAAGGCGGCCGACGAAATAGCTGAATCTAAACCCCTTTTGAAGAAGCTAAAACTGTCTAGTTTGGAGATTGTAACGGCTGGGGATAATCTTCTAACTGAGCCGACTACGATTGTCCGAGTTACGCTACTCTAATAACCTAAGTCACGGAGATATTTTGACCGAAACCACCCAGAATTCACCTCTAGCAGAGCAAACTGCTATAACTAAGAGGACTGTTGTCAGCGGGCTGGGTTACCCTAATGGTCGAGACACAAGTAGCCCTGAACCAACCGGTTGGCTAGTATTTACAAGGGATATAACCCATATTGAGAAGCAGGTTTCACGTGAAACATCCAGATGAATTCGGTCAAGCTGGGGGATTTAAGGACGCACCTCTCGCAGCAGAACTAAGCGAAAACACGAGACGTATGGCTGCCGTCAGAGGGGCTGTTTTGGATAAGCCTGAACACACTCGAATCTTCGCGATCTCTAACCAAAAAGGTGGCGTAGGCAAGACAACTACAGCCGTAAATATTGCAGTTGCTTTGGCTGATAAGGGCTTGGAAGTTCTCGTTATTGATCTAGACCCTCAGGGCAACGCATCCACGGCTCTGGGAATTGAGCACCACTTGGGGATCAAGTCCATCTATGAGGTCTTGGTAAACGGTGTTGCCCTAACTGATGTAGTGCACATTAGCCCAGAATCTCCTAGGCTTCGCTGTGTCCCAGCGACAATCGATTTGGCAACAGCAGAGCTAGAACTGGTATCTCTCATGGCTCGTGAACACAGACTTAAGAACGCAATAGCTGCTTACCTTGATCAAGCAGAAGTAAAGCCTGACTATGTCTTTATTGACTGCCCACCAAGCCTTGGCCTATTGACTGTGAACGCCTTTACGGCATCAACTGAGGTGCTTATCCCTATTCAGTGTGAGTACTACGCCTTGGAGGGTCTAACCCAGCTAAAGCGCACCATTGAGATGATCAAATCGCAACTAAATCCTGGTCTTGCTCTCTCAACCATCCTTTTGACCATGTTTGACTCAAGAACCAAACTAAACATGGCTGTAGTGGAAGATGTTAGGGCTCATTTCCCTACTCAAACCTTGCAAACTCTAATCCCCCGTCAAATCGGTGTTGCTGAGGCCCCAAGCTATGGCCAATCAGTGATTAATTACGATAGGTCTTCAAACGGCGCTATTTCATACATGGAAGCGGCGATTGAACTATCTCAAAGAGGAGTAAACCATGGCTGAGAAAAAAGGTGGTCTAGGCAGAGGAATTGGAGCATTAATTCCTAGTTCCGGCCAGGAGCGTATGGAAAGACCAGCAGATGGTAATCCAATCAGCGTTTTCTTTGGTGGTTCAACCAATGCTCCAGTGGATCTATTACCAGTGCCAGGTGCAACTTTTGGTTACCTAAACATTGCTGACATCACCCCTAATGCCAAGCAACCTCGAACAAACTTTGATCCAGATGATTTTGCTGAACTTGTCGGTAGCATTCGAGAATTCGGAGTACTCCAGCCAATCTCAGTTCGTTCACTTGGTAAACAAAACGGCATCGACAAATACGAGCTCATCATGGGTGAACGTCGACTCAGAGCCTCTAAAGAAGCTGGTTTAAGCCAGATCCCCGCAGTTATTCGCGAAACTGGCGACGAAAACATGCTGCGCGATGCGCTACTTGAGAACCTGCACCGCAGCGACTTGAATGCAATTGAAGAAGCTAGCGCTTATCAGCAACTTTTAGAAGAGTATGGCTGTACCCAGGATCAATTAGCAGAGAAACTTTCTAGATCTAGACCACAGATCACCAACACAATCCGTCTGCTGCGTCTGCCAACCTCGATCCAGACCAAAGTTGCTGCCGGTGTTTTAAGTGCAGGTCATGCAAGGGCCATCTTGTCCCTAGATAGCCCAGAGAGCATGGTTGAAATTGCTGACAAGGTTATCAACCTGGGGCTTTCAGTGCGAGCGACGGAAGAGCTTTTGAAAAAGCCTGCTAAGAGAGGCAAAATTAAGGTTGGTTCTCGTCAGGAAGCTCTCAAAACTCTTGCAGAACAATTTGGTAATCGCTTGAACACATCAGTGCGGATCAAGTTGGGTCTCAAAAAGGGAACAATCGAAATCGACTTTGCCAGTGTTGATGACATGAAGAGAATTCTTACTGAGTTAGGCCAAGACACTAAGTTCTAAATAGGCTGTGGAGAGTCATCCACAAGTTTTACACAGGTTATCCACATAGTTATCCACAGACTAACTGCAGTTACCTGTGGATAAGTTATCCACAGCCTTAGGAAGCTAGTTCCTCATTAATGGTTTTAGCTAGTCGCTCAACCCCAACTCTGATGTTTTCAGGTGTCGGGTACGAATAAGAGATTCTTAGGAACTCTTGACCTGTTCCATTGCCGTAGAAGGCAGTGCCAGGTGTGTACGCAACTAGATTATCTACAGCTCTAGGAAGCATCGTCTTAGAATTCACGCCTTTTGGTAGGTCAACCCAGAGGTAAAACCCTCCGCCCGGGTTTGTAGTGGTCAGATCCGGCAGGAATTCTTTCATGGCGGCTTGGGCTGCGTCTCTTCTTTGACGATACTCGCCGCGGAAAACTTCAATCTGAGCTTTCCAATCGTTGTTGGTCAAATATTCACTGATCATCATTTGGCTAAATGCACTTGGACATAGCACTGCTGACTCATTAGCTAAAACTAACTTTTCTCTAATGCTCGGTGGTGCCAGAACATAACCAACACGAAATCCTGGAACAAGAATTTTTGAGAAGCTACCCAAATAAATAACTCCCTCTTCATCAAGTGAGCGCAATGCATCTGGTGCGCGATTTTCAAAATACAAAAGACCGTAAACGTTGTCTTCTAAAACCAAGATGTGGTGACGGCGACAAATTTCTAAGACTTTACTGCGACGATCGGCACTCAGTGTCACACCACTTGGGTTAGCAAAGTTAGGAACTAAATAAAGAAACTTAATTTTCTTTCCAGCAGCTTGAACTCGCTCAATAGTTTGGTTGAGTGCTTCTGGAGAAATACCTTCAAGGTCCGTGTATACGTGTTCGATGTGTGCTTGCCTTGCACGGAATACGCCTAGAGCGCCTACGTAGCTTGGGCCTTCTGCTAAAACGACATCACCTGGATCTAAGAACAAAGAAGAAACAAGATCGAGGCCGTGCTGTGAACCAGTTGTAATGACGATGTCATCAATCTTGCTTTCAATTCCTTCTAATCCCATGATTTCGCGTATGTGTTCGCGTAAAACAGGATCACCTTGTCCTCCAGAATATTGCAAAGCTTGGTTTGATCTATCCGACATCAACGAGTTGAAAGTTTCAATCATTCGATCTTTAGGAAGTGCAGGAACGAAAGGCATACCACCAGCAAGGGAAACAACTTCTGGACGTGAGACTACGGCGAATAGCGCTCGCACTTCTGACGCTGATAAACCGTTGGCACGTGATGCATAGTTGTCGGACCAGAGGTCTTTTGTCATGTTGATTCCTAACTTCAGGTTAAAGAAAAACGGCTAGAGGGCGGTTGGCCCCATAGCCGTATTGCTTAGACACTAATTTAGTTGATGAAAGCGCTTAGGTCTGCCAAAAGCGCAGGCTTTGGTTTTGCTCCGATGATTGCCTTCACTACTTCGCCACCCTGGAATACGTGCAGAGCAGGAATAGAAGTGATGCCATACTTCTGAGCCAAAGCCGGTTCTTCGTCAACGTTAACTTTAACGATAGTTAGTTTGTCTCCGTGCTCAGCTGAGATTTCATCCAAGATAGGGGAGACCTGACGGCATGGACCACACCATTCAGCCCAGAAATCTACCAATACAGGCTTCTCAGATGAAAGAACATCTGCCTGAAATGAATCTGTTGTTACGTGCTTTGCTGCCATGATTTTCTCCTTGTTTATAAAACTATTTTAGGTCGGTTAAGTAGTGTTCTGCGTCTAATGCTGCAACACAGCCAGAACCAGCAGCGGTGATGGCCTGACGGTAAGTTGGGTCGATCACATCGCCACAGGCAAAGACGCCCGGCAGGCTCGTTTTAGAAGACCTACCGTCAACTTTGATGAACTTCTCGCTGGTTAGCTCTACTTGGTTTTCAACCAACCAAACTCGTGGATCGTTACCAATAGCAATAAACAAACCATCAAGATCAAGCTTTGCTTCTGTGCCATCAACAAGGTTCCTGGTGGTAACACCGTTGAGTTTTCCGTCGCCTAGTAACTCAGCTATTTCGGTATTCCAAATTACTTCAATCTTTGGATTGGCCATTGCCCGTTCCTGCATGATCTTTGAAGCCTTGAAGGAATCACGGCGGTGAATTAGATATACCTTGCTAGCGAAACGAGTTAGGAAAGTAGCCTCTTCCATTGCTGAGTCTCCACCACCGACAACTGCAATTGTTTTCTCTCTGAAGAAAAAGCCATCACAGGTAGCGCACCATGAGACACCGTGCCCACTTAGTTCTTTTTCACGAGGTAACCCAAGTTCACGGTAGGCCGCACCGGTAGCAAGAATTACAGTCTTAGCTTCGAAGGTTTGACCACCACCGGTCTTCACGATCTTTGTGGTGCCAGCAAGATCAACTTCAATGACATCGTCTAGCAAAACTTCAGTTCCAAAACGCTCTGCCTGTGCTCTGAAAGCATCCATTAGTTCTGGTCCTTGCAAACCACTTGGGAAACCAGGATAGTTCTCAACCTCTGTGGTCTTCATCAGTTCACCACCGGCTTCAACGGAAGAGGCAATCAGTAATGGTTTGAGACCAGCACGAGCTGCATAAATACCAGCTGTGTATCCAGCAGGACCAGATCCGATGATGATGACTTCGCGCACGGTAACTCCAGAAATTGGGGAAGAGTCGAGTTGACTGACTACCAGTTTAGCCCTGGTCTAATCTCGTTTCAGCAATCGCATGAGTGGTTTGGTGAGTGTCTCAATCTCTTTTACTTTCAGGAAACGAAGAATGACGATATAGACCAAAACCATGACTGCACCGATAAGAGCACAGGTTAGCGTCGCAGCAAATATCGACAGCATGGGGAAAGCGCCAGGGTTAGCACCACCCATTGCCTGCAGGATGCTAAAGCCAACCAATCCAGCAACTATGGCAGCTCCAGCAAACTTTGCTGTGGTGAGGGTTAGGTGAGCATGACCAAGCGAGCCGAAGCGACGCTTGAACATGATGAAGGCAAGAACCGATTGGATCAGGATACTTGCGCTGGTCACGAGGGAGAGTGAAACAACAATCCAAATATGTTCCACGTAAATTGCAACAAAGACCGAACCAAGGATGTTCAACGCAGTTTGCACCAGAGTGAACATGAATGGTGTTCTCGTATCTTCAAGTGAATAGAAGGCACGCTGAATCATGAAGACGTAACTAAACGGTAGTAGTCCAATAACCATCGCGATAACAACATTTCCAAGAGCTATAGCGCTAGGTATCTCTCCGACAAAAACACGAGAAATCGGGTAAGCCAAAACTATGAGCCCAGCTGTTGCAAGAACACTGATCATTGCAATGGTGCGCAGCCCATCGGTTAGATCATTTTTTAGTTCATCAAATTTTTTCGCCATGGCGTGAGTGGACATGCGGGTGAAGTAAGCGGTAGCAATGGAAACCGTTGCGACAGAATGCGGCAACATAAAAATTAACCAGGCGATGCTCATAGCTGCAACCGATGCGATAGCTATTTGGTTATCCGCGAATATTTCACGACCACCGATAGCCTTCGATGCAACCGCGGTCTGAACGATTCCACCAACCTGAGTAATTAGTAACATACCCAGAGTCCAAGAAGCGGTTCGCATGGCTGGTGCTAAACCAACTCCGCGCCAGTTGAAGTTCAAGTTAAAGCTAAGGCCCATTCTCTTCCAGAACACAAAGAGAATGAGTGCCTGGCAAGCAACACCTAAAGTGGCGCTTCCAGCTAGCCAAGCGATTTGGCCATGGTCCCAGTTTTCAACACTTCGCTGACCGGTCGGGTCCAAGCCAAACTGCCAGATGAAAGCACCCATACCCAGTATTGCCACGATGTTATTCAGTACCGGTGCCCACATGAAAGGACCGAACTTGCTTCGAGCGTTTAGAACTTCACCGAGCAGTGTGTATAAACCGTAGAAGAACAGTTGGGGTAAACACCAGTAAGCGAAAGCCGTTGCAAGGGCTAACTGACCAGCACTCCAACCGTTGGTGTATAGGGAGACAAGAAGTGGGGCAACAAGTGTTGTGATAACGGTTACTCCACCAAAGACAACTATTGCCATGGTTAGTAAGCGATCTATGTATGCCTTACCACCATCTACGTGACTTCTTGCCCTAACAATCTGCGGAACAAGTACAGCATTTAGAACACCACCAACGATGATGGCGTAAACGTTATTAGGTAATTGATTGGCAACACCAAAAGCGTCAGCTGCGTTAGTGGTAACACCGATAGTTGCAGCCAACATGATTGCTCGAATGATGCCAAGAAATCTAGAGAAGACAGTTCCGCTAGCCATGATTAATGAGGAACGTAAAATACTCATTCGGTTACCCCGGATTTATTTCTTCTCAGCATTCGGGAAGCACCTAAGCCAATCAGAATAACTATTAGCGCCCCAAACCCAAACAGAATATAAAGTTCAATATCTGGATTAGCCGTGAGTTTCAAATCTGTAGTTGCACCAATTCGGATATCGGTAAAAGTGGTAACCCAAACCTTGACCTGGAATTCTCCATTGGAGATAACACTGATCGGTATAAGAGCATCTTTGCGAGAGTTAGCTGGGACAGTCAATGAAACATAGTCCTGAACATTTACCTGAGCATTAGTTGCCCTAGCATGCACTCTAACCCGAACAGCTCGGTCGTAATTATTTTGAACAGATACTGGCACTTTAGATTCACGGGAAACCATATTGATATTTGATCCCGCAACTATGAACACTTGAGCTGGTGGCAGCGTTGCATGAGCCGCAGTTCCAAAAGAAGAAAGCACTACAACGGCTAAGAGTAATCTTGCAAAGAATTTAGTCATTCTTAGACACCCACTCTTGAACTATGAGAGCAAGACGTCGCTCGTTCTCGTGGGCTAGTTCATCTGCTAGAAGGTCGATGGAGATCCAACGAATATCAACAGCTTCACGATCTGGATCGTTTTCGATGGTTAGTTCACCGCCGGTTTGTTTCATTAGAAAGTGATGAACAGTTTTACTGATGATTGCGGTTGGGGTTGAAAATTCATAGTGAATCGAACCTAACGGTTCAATGATTTCTGCTTCCAAGCCAGTTTCTTCGGCTATCTCTCTTAGCGCTGCTTCGGTAATACTTTCATTTCCTTCAGGATGGCCTTTAGGCACACACCAGTCGATACGGCCACCGCGGTTACGGCGTCCGATCACAGCGATTCGGGGAGACCCGTCAGCAGCTAAGACAAAGCCCCCAGCTGACATCTCCTCGACGCGAGGTTTCGGCCGAGAGTTCATCCGTTAAGCCTAACGGCAAGCATTTGTTGGGCATACTTAAATCCATGCGAACAATGGTTGAGGCGTTGGCCAACCTTCAGCGGACCAGTGAAAGTCCGCTACTTCGCAAACTCGGGGAACTCTTCAGCAAGGCTGGCTTCGAGCTATCTCTGGTCGGAGGACCTGTAAGAGATGCCTTCCTAGGCAGGGAAACAGCAGATTTAGACTTCACTACCTCCGCTACCCCTGATGAAATCCTCATGGTCCTAAAAGGGAACGTTGATGCACACTGGGACATCGGTCGAGAGTATGGCACCATCGGAGCTCGTATCGGTAATGACATGGTGGAAATCACAACTTATCGAGCAGAGAGTTACGTCGAACAATCTCGGAAACCGGTAGTGGCTTTTGGTAAAGACCTAAACGACGATCTCTTCAGACGAGACTTCACTATCAACGCGATGGCACTTCGTTTACCGGAAGGCATCTTCGTTGATCCATTTAATGGATTACAAGATTTAGTTGATGGGGTAATCAGAACTCCTGGAAAACCAGAGGATAGTTTTAGTGATGATCCGCTAAGGATTATGCGCGCAGCTAGGTTTGCATCTCAACTAGGTTTCCAGATTCATGAAGATACTTTTAGCGCAATGAAGTCAATGGCTGAACGAATTTCAATTGTTTCTGTTGAGAGAGTTCAAGTTGAACTATCGAAACTTATTCTTGGTGATAACCCAAGAGAGGGTTTAGAAGCACTAGTTGACTCGGGTCTAGCGGAAATCATGCTGCCTGAACTCCCAGCACTAAAACTTGAGATGGATGAACACCACCATCACAAAGATGTCTACGAGCACACTCTTCGAGTTGTTGAGCAAGCCATTAGCTATGAGCCAGAATACGAACTACAACAAGATCTAGTGTTACGGCTAGCCGCTTTGCTGCACGATATCGGTAAACCAGCAACTAGGAAACTTGAAGGCAATGGTGCGGTTACCTTCTATCACCATGATGTTGTTGGTGCAAAGCTGGCAACTAAGAGATTGAAAGAACTTAGATACGATAACGACACAGTCAAAGCAGTATCAAGACTTATCGAATTACACCTAAGGTTCTTCGGTTATAGCGATCAAGCTTGGAGCGATTCGGCGATCAGAAGATATGTCCGTGATGCTGACGACCAACTCAAGAGATTGCATGTGCTAACTAGGGCTGATGTCACCACCAGGAATCAAAAGAAAGCTGACCAGTTAGCTCATGCATACGATGATTTAGAGCAACGCATAGCCTTGCTTTCTGAGCAGGAGCAACTCAATGCCATTAGGCCGGATTTATCAGGTGAAGAGATCATGGAGATTCTAGGAATTACGCCAAGTCCGGAAGTTGGCCAGGCTTATAAGTTCTTGATGGAACTGCGCCTAGATGAAGGGCCATTGGGCTCGGAGGAAGCAAAATCACGCTTGCTTGCATGGTGGTCTTCAAGGTAGAGTAGTGAAGTTGTCCTCTGGAAGACCCTGTGCTTCTTATCAAGGACAACATTGCATTTACCCTCCTGTCACGGAAACGCCGTGACCGTTCTAGTCCAAAGGAGGTGGGTTAATCATGCATAAATACGAAGTCATGGTCATTCTTGACGCTGAAATCGAAGAAAAAACCATCGGTACAAGCCTTGACAAATTCCTCAACGTAATTCGCAACGGTGGAGGCACCGTTGACAGCGTTGACATTTGGGGTCGCCGTCGTTTCGCTTATGAAATCAACAAGAAATCTGAAGGTTATTACGCGGTGCTATATCTGACCTGTAAGCCAGCAGAAGTTCTTGAGTTGGATCGTCAGCTGAAGCTTTCTGAAGCAGTTATTCGCACCAAGGTTTTGCGTGCTGAAGATGCTGTATTCAGAATCAACGCAGTTGTTGTTCCTGAAGTTAGTGCTGCTGAAAGAGCTGCCGACGAGAAGCCAGCTAGGGCCAAGAGGCCTGTTGCTGCTAAGTCTGCGGAGTAATTCAGATGGCCGGCGAACTTTCTATCACCGTTGTTGGCAACTTAGCTAACGACCCTGAGTTACGCAACACAAACAGCGGAATTGCTTTTGTTGGTTTGAACGTGGCTTCAACCCCACGCACATACAACAGAACCACTTCAACTTGGGAAGATGGCGAGACCGTTTGGGTGCGCTGCACCGCTTGGCGCGAAGTCGCTGAGAACGTAGCTCGTTCACTTACTAAAGGAACTCGCGTTATCGTCACCGGAAGACTGAAGCCAGCATCGGCTTACCAGTCAAACACTGGTGAAGCTCGCGCCTCAATCGAAATTGAGATCGAAGAGATTGGTCCATCCCTACGCTATGCAACTGCAGCTGTTACTCGCAGAGCACGCGAAGGCGCTGGCGCAATCGATTCAAACCCATGGAACAACGCCCCACAAACCACAGCAGCTCCTGCTGCAACTGGTGACGCGTGGGCCAACCCAGGAGCTGGAGACGGTGGCTTTGCCGCTGGCGACAGCACTCCGTTCTAAGAATTCATAGGAGATTAAAATGGCAGCAAAAATTAACAGCGACAGAGTCAAGAAGGGCTCTCGCAACGCTAAGAACTTGAAGCTAGCTCCGGCTAAGCCAATCAAGGTCGGCGTTATTGATTACAAAGATATTGCGACGCTACGTAAGTTCGTCTCAGATCGCGGCAAGATTCGTTCACGTCGCATCACCGGTGTTTCTGTTCAGGAACAGCGTCTAATTTCCAAGGCTGTAAAAAACGCTCGTGAGGTTGCTTTGCTTCCTTACGCAGGCGCTGGCCGCTAGGAGGGACTGAAAAATGTCTAAAGTAATTCTGACTAATGAAGTATCAGGTCTAGGTTCAGCAGGCGACGTCGTTGAAGTTAAGAACGGTTACGCTCGCAACTACCTACTACCTCGCGGCTTTGCTGTTCTTTGGAGCAAGGGTGGCGAGAAGCAGGTTGCATCAATCAAAGCTGCTCGTGACGCTCGTGCCATGGCAACTGTCGAAGAAGCACAAACCCTGAAGGATCGTCTCCAGGAGAACCCAATCAAGCTAACCGTCAAGGCTGGCGTTGGTGGTCGTTTGTTCGGTGCCGTCAAGACCGGCGATGTTGCTGCAGCAGTTGCAGCAGCAGGTCTCGGTGAGATCGATAAGCGCAAGGTTGCTTTCTTCTCACCAATCCGCACTACGGGAAACTACGAAGCTACCGTCAAGTTGCACTCAGACTTGACCGCAACTTTGAAGCTACAGGTTGTCGCTAAGAAGTAAGTTTTTAGGTGAAGAAGGCGGGCTTTCGAGCCCGCCTTCTTGCTTTAAGTCCGACACGCCGTAGGCTGTGGATAACTTGTGGATAACTACTGAAATTTGTATGAAAAATAGAACTATTTCATAACCTTAATGCACAGGTTTAGAGTTGTCTCACAATTACAAAAATAGCCATAAATCCCTTATAGATAGTGGGATGTAGGCGAAATGTCCCTAGTTATGCACGGGGTTATCCACAAGTTATCCACATATACATCGGCGTGTTGCAATAGTTATCCACAAAATAGATAACAACCTTACTTGTTCAGAGAATGTCTATGGTGGATGCTACACATAAGATTCCATAGTTTTTAGTCTCACCAAGGAAAGAAATACATGTCTATTGCACCTACCGGCAAGGCCTTCAGATCAGAAGATCGCTTGCTGCCGCACGACCTAAACGCTGAACAGAGCACCCTCGGTGGCATGTTGCTCTCCTCGGACGTGGTGCATTCAATCCTGGCTGATAGCAAAGTAAACCCTAGAGACTTTTATGCGCCAAAGCACGAGATTATTTTCAGTGCCATCATGGCCCTTGCTAATCACGGAGAACCAACAGACGTAATTACTGTCAACGCAGAGCTAGTAAAACTTGGCAAGCTTGCAACCATTGGTGGAGCAGAGTACTTACACGAATTGACTTCCATTGTTCCAACTGCAGCTAGTGCCACTTTCTACGCGAAGATTGTTCGCGAAAAAGCAATCCTAAGAAGATTGATTGAAGCTGGAACCCGTATTGCTCAACGTGGCTATGACGCCGAAGGTGAAATTGAAGATTTAGTCAACACCGCGCAGAATGAAATTTACACAGTCGCTGATGAATCAACTGGAGCTGACTGGGTTCGCCTGAGCACAGCGTTACAAAGTGCCGCGGATGAGATCGAGCTCATTCAAAAGAACGACGGAGCATCGGGAATCACATCCGGGTTCACAGACCTAGACAAAATGACCAACGGTTTCCACCCAGGACAACTCGTACTTATCGCTGCTCGGCCTGCGCTTGGTAAGTCAACACTTGCTTTAGACATCGCACGTGAAGCTGCTATCAATAAGAAACAAGCGACAGCCGTCTTCTCACTGGAAATGAACTCGACAGAAATTGCGATGCGATTACTCTCTGCTGAAACAGGAATCCTGTTGCAGAGCATGCGTAAGGGAAGCATCACTGATAACGAGTGGGCCATTATGGCTGAGCGCAGAAGCAACATTGGTGCGGCTCCTCTAGTTATTGATGACAGCCCTAATCTGAACATTGTTGAGATTAGAGCTAAGTGCCGTCGAATGCTAAAAGAATTTGATTTGAAGCTAGTTGTCATCGATTACATCCAGTTGATGACCTCTGGCAAGAAAGTTGAAAACCGTCAGCAAGAAGTTTCTGAGTTCTCAAGATCACTCAAGCTTTTGGCTAAAGAACTAAAGGTTCCTGTTATTGCGCTTTCACAGTTGAACAGAAAATCAGAAGATGGAACTAACAAGCGTCCTGAACTTTCGCAACTTCGTGAATCAGGATCTTTGGAGCAAGATGCCGACGTTGTTGTTTTGATTCACCGTGATCTCTCCGGCGGTGAACAAGCCAGACCAGGTGAAGCTGAACTTATTCTTGCGAAGCAGCGTAACGGACCTACCGGTTCTGCGACAGTATTGTTCCAAGGACAATATTCAAGATTCGTAAACCCTAAGGAATAACACAATGCGTTCAGCAAACATTCTTCGTGCAAGTATTTTTGCAATTGCAGCAGCTTTTCTTATCTTCAATCAAAACCATTCAGTGGCTAATGGAACAACTGTTCTGCAGTTCGTGGCAGCTGGACTTGCCTTTGGTGGGCTTGTGCTCATCAAAACAGAAACTACAACTAAGCGCAGTTTGATAATTGCTCCTGCAGCGATCGCTGCATTCGTGCTAGCGATCAGTTTTATGTTGAGTTCGGGTGGAACAACAGAATCAAATCTTGCTGTGTTCACAGGTTTGGTAGCGATACTTGCAGGAGGAACGGCTATTGCTGAATTTGTTTTCTCGCTTCGTGCAGTTGATGGTGACAAGTTAGAGCTTCGGATCTCAAGTGCAATTGGTTTACTGACTGGCTTAGTGTTCTGGCTTGCAAAGCTTGACTCATTGAATGCAGTTGGTTTCCTTAGCGCATACTTGAGTGTGGTGGCGGTTCAGCGAGCAATTTGGGCTGCTGCACCAGCGAAGAACAAGGAACAGTAAATTGGCTAAAGCAAAATCAGCAACCTCATTGTTATCCATGGCAAAGCTTGGAGTAGCAGCGGCAGTGTTTGCTGGCCTGATAACTTGGGGAGCGCTGAGAGATGTGAACAAGGTCTTGTTCGTAGCGGGAGCGGCATTCCTTATAGTTTCTATCGGTTTCTTAGTTATGAACGCGCTAACAAAAGATGAAAAAGTAAAGCCTGGAGAGCCAAGGCTTAAATAGTTTTAGCAACAATCTTCACAAGCTCAGCTGCCAAACCGGTATACGTGTTTGGTTTTAGCAGGATGAGACGATCCTTTGCCGCTTGGCTAATGTTGAGGCCATTTACAAAAGTAATTAGGTCTTCACCACCAATTCGTCGGCCACGAGTAAGTTCTTTTAGAAGCTGATAAGGGTCGGTGATATCGCTCTTGCCGGCAGCGACTTCAGCTCTAATCACTGTCTGGATGGCCTCTGCGAGAACTTCCCAGTTCTCAGCTAGGTCTGCTTCTAGTACTGGTTGCGAAAGTTCAATTTCACCTAAGCCCCTGGTGGCGTTATCAATAGCTAGCAGTGAGTGACCTAAACCTAAACCGATGTTTCTTTGCGCTGAAGAGTCAGTGAGATCTCTTTGCATTCTTGATGTAACAAGAGTGCTGGCTAGGGAATCAAGAATTGCGTTTGAAAGTTCTAGGTTTGATTCTGCATTTTCAAAACGAATTGGGTTTATCTTGTGTGGCATGGTTGATGAACCAGTGGCACCAGCAACTGGAATTTGCTTGAAGTAGTTCATCGAGATGTATGTCCAGATATCTGTGCAGAGGTTATGCAAGATTCTGTTGAAGTGGGTAACTGCAACATAAAGTTCTGCCTGCCAGTCGTGAGATTCAATCTGTGTTGTTAGCGGATTGAACCTTAGACCTAAAGACTCCACAAAAGTTTTTGATTCATTGAACCAATCAACTTCTGGAGCTGCTGCTAGATGAGCAGACCAGGTTCCAGTAGCACCGGAGAACTTACCCATGTATTCAGTTTGTTCAATACGTTGGATCTGACGTTCAAGTCGGTGGACAAAGACAGCCAGTTCTTTACCCATAGTTGTTGGGGTTGCAGGTTGACCATGGGTTCTTGCAAGCATTGCTGCATCTTGGTATTTGATAGCCATTGCTCGAATGGTGTCCACCAAGTTTTTAGCCTTTGGCAGCCAAACATCAATAACTGATTTCTGGATAGTTATCGCGTATGAGAGATTGTTGATGTCTTCGCTGGTGCAACCAAAGTGAGTTAGTTCCAGAAGATCTTCTCTACCAAAACTGGTTAGGCGATTTCTAATGAAGTATTCGATGGCTTTGACGTCGTGCTTGGTTTGAGCTTCTGTTGTCGCCAGTTCCAAAACATCGTCATCACTGAAGTTTGAAACAAGATCGCGAAGCTGTTGCATCGCAACATTATCGACCGGAGTATTAGTGCCA
>Ga0114964_10000580_pt1 | contig 28287 bp, 29 predicted proteins | sample C_131016_MF_Meta_FD_92638 | JGI IMG/M metagenome (GOLD analysis project Ga0114964, IMG submission 92638) | Freshwater microbial communities from Lake Croche, Canada to study carbon cycling - C_131016_MF_MetaG | ecosystem: Environmental > Aquatic > Freshwater > Lake | place: Lake Croche, Canada...
CTTGCAGGCACATCTCCAAGGGAAATCTCACCGTTTCCGTCGAAACCATAGATAGCTTTCTCTCCAGCCCACTCCACCAATGCCTCTAAAGCAATCCCCTCTACGACAGGAATATTCCAAAGAGATCCCGCGGTAGATCTGACAACTTTTGGGCTGTAAGCATCAACACTCAAATCGGAAAAAACTACAGCATCGAAACCGCAAGCATCTGCCGTCCGAATAGCAGTTCCTGCATTACCCGGATCTTGTAGTTGCCAAAAATAAGCAATCTTCTTTGCCGTTGAAATCGAGCCTAAGTCATGAGGTAAATACTTACATAACGCAAGAACTCCTTGTGGTGATTGAGTTTCTGTCATTGCATTCATCACTGCGTCGCTGACATTCACCACGTCAAATGGTTCCATCTGCTCAGCTAACTCGCTTTCGAGCTTGGCTCGGCCTTCCGCTGTTACAAATATTTTTTGAATGTGCGGTGCAAACTTGGTCTTAGGCTGTAGCGCTCCACGAAGAGATTGCATGCCGTCGGCAACAAATACATGCTCTGCGGTTCTAATCTTCTTCCCACGAGAACCTAAAAGAGCCTTCACTCGCTCTACATGAGGCGAATGAAGGCTCGAAATCTCTTGATGAGACATTAGAACTTAAACTGTTACGTGCTTGCGAGCTACCTCAACGAGTGATGCAAATGCAGCAGGATCGTTTGTAGCGAGCTCTGAAAGAAGGCGACGATCAACTTCAACGCCAGCTTCCTTTAAGCCTTGAATGAAACGGTTGTATGTCATGCCGTGTGCGCGCACGCCAGCATTAATACGTTGAATCCAAAGTCTGCGGAAGTCACCCTTCTTATCCTTGCGGTGGTCGAAGGCATAAACCATTGAGTGGGTAACTTGTTCTTTCGCCTTTGAGAAAAGACGTGAACGTTGACCACGATAACCAGAGGCACGCTCTAGTGTTGTACGGCGCTTTTTCGCCGCATGCATACCGCGCTTAACTCTTGCCATTTGTCGCTACCCCTTACTTCAACCCAAGCATGCGCTTGGCTGTAAATGCTGATGGAGCTTTTGCAACGCCGTCTTTACTCAAGCGTCGTGTGACGCGAGAAGACTTGCGTTCCAAAAGGTGGCGCTTTCCTGCGCGCTCGTGCATGACCTTGCCTGTACCGGTAAGGCGGAAGGTTTTCTTCGCCCCACTGTGGGTCTTCATCTTTGGCATGTATTTCTCCCTGTCTTAACTGAGTGGCTCGTTACTGAGCTACTTCAGTTTCCTTCTCAGCGCTGATTTCCGCAGCAGCTGAAGCCTGTAGTGGTGCAGCCTTCGGTTTCTTAGCAGATGTTTTTTGTGACGCCTTCTTCACGGTTGGCCCCAACACCATTGTCATGCTTCGTCCCTCTTTTTTAGGAGCGAATTCAACAACAGCAAGTTCTACTAACTCCTCGGCGAGTTTCATCAAAAGACGGTAACCCATCTCTGGACGAGTTTGCTCTCTTCCACGGAACTGAACAGTTACCTTTACCTTGTCGCCACCCTTGAGAAACTTCTCAATATGATTACGTTTTGTTTCGTAATCATGTGGTTCGATCTTCAGTCCAAGTCGCATCTCTTTCACAACGATATGAGTTTGGTTCTGTCGTGCCTCGCGTACTTTTTGTGCTAGTTCGTACTTGTATTTTCCGAAATCCATCACTTTGCACACTGGCGGATTGGCATCTGGTGAAATTTCGACGAGATCTAAACCAACCTCATCAGCCATTTGCATTGCAGTATCGATGTCGACGATACCGATTTGCTCACCTGAATAACCAATCAAACGAACTTGTGGAACACGAATTCGATCGTTGATTCGTAAATCTGCGCTGATAACTGCAACCTTCCCGTAAATGAATAGAGTTCACTGCTTACAGGTGGGTTTGCCGCATTATTAACCAAAACGCCATAAATGGCGCAGGCACATAATCTCCTTATGGAGTTCTTGACCAGATTATTCGGCCCACCGACTCCGTGAAGGAGGTGCGGGAGCACTCAAATAATCGAGGTGGGAGCGGCTAACTCCACTTGATGCCCCAATACTAGCCGAGGCCGCCTGAATCGAGAAATCTGAGTGAAATTACCCGGCGACTGCGTGGAAACCGCCATCTACATGAATGATCTCGCCAGTCGTCTTGGGGAACCAGTCTGAAAGCAAGGCACATACCCCTTGAGCCGATGGAACAGGGTCTGAGACATCCCACTTGAGCGGGGCTCGCTGGTCCCAAAGGTGTTCAAACATTTCAAAGCCTGGAATTGATTTTGCTGCAATTGTCTTTAGAGGCCCGGCCGCGATCAAGTTAACTCGAATATTTTCCTTTCCAAGTTCGCGCGCGAGATACCTTGTGGTTGATTCAAGAGCAGCCTTGGAAACGCCCATCCAGTCGTAAGCGGGGTAGGCAATCTGAGCATCAAAATCTAGACCTACGACACTTGCACCTTCTGGTTTAAACAATGGGCGGCACGCCACCACTAACGACTTTAATGAAAACGCAGAAACCTGAACAGCGGTAGAAACATCTTCCCACGTAGTTTGCAGGAACTTGCCCCCAAGAGCTGTTTCTGGAGCAAATGCGATCGAATGAACAACTCCATCAATATGGGGAATGTGTTCACTTACTTTTTTTGCGAATGTATCTAGGTGTTCCTGATTAGTAACGTCTAATTCCAAAACCTGTACGGGCTTAGGCAAACGCGATGCAATGCGGGTTGTTAAAGATAAGCCGCGACCAAAGCCGGTGAGAATGACGTTTGCGCCTTCCTCCTGCGCAAGGCGTGCAATATGAAATGCAATTGAGCCGTCCGTCAGAACTCCGGTTACTACAATGTTCTTATCTGTGAGAAGTCCCATTAGTGCCCCATTCCTAATCCACCATCAACGGGAATGACTGCCCCCGTGATGTATGCAGCTTCTTTAGACGCAAGGAATGTGGCCACTCCTGCGATTTCTTCTGGCGAACAAAATCTCCCTAAGGGTATCTGCGAAATATACTTTCCGCGCAGTTCATCTGATAGCACGGAGGTCATGTCTGTCTCAACAAACCCGGGAGCAATTACGTTGAATGTGATATTACGGCTGCCGTATTCCCTTGCAAATGATCGAGCCATCCCGACCAAACCGCTTTTAGTGGATGCATAATTAACTTGCCCTGACGAACCAAGAAGCCCAACTACTGAGCCAATGAAAATAACTCGCCCATTCTTCTTCTTCATCATTCCAGATAGCGCTTTTTGAGCAGTTCTGAAAGCTCCAGTTAAATTTGTGTTCACGACATCCTGAAAATCATCATCGCTCATTCGAAGCGAGAGTCCATCCTTTGTGATCCCCGCATTTGCAATCAAAACATCGACGGTTCCAAATTGCGCTTCCACCTCTTTAAAAGCAGCTGCGACACTTTCTGAACTTGTGACATCCATAACTACCCCGTTGAGACCATCCGGGGCGCTTCCAGACCGGTGAGAGACGACAACCGTGTCGCCATTTGCTGCAAATGCTCGCGCTATTGATAAGCCAATTCCACGATTGCCCCCTGTAACTAGGACCAACCGTCCTACTGTGGGCTCGCTCATAAGGAGAAAAATACCTGTTACTAGTCCGTATCCATGCATTCGCCTCGTCAGAAGTAGTGCTAATACCTATCCTGCGCGCACCTATAATCGTATCTATGGGTAAAGAAGAGCCGATAAGCATTACTTCAGCGCAAGAGAGTCTGACCAAGGATCAATCGGGTCGAGCTCGTCGCTACTTTATTTCGATGATGATTAGGACTGCTTGTTTTATTTTGACGGTAATTCTTCCAAGTCCTTACAGGTGGATAGCACTTTCAGGGGCGCTACTACTCCCCTATATCGCCGTTATTGTCGCAAACGCAGGGCGAGAGACGATTCAGAAGAAAACTGTTTACTTTGACTCCGAACAAAAAGCTATATCAGACGGTAAATCCAATTGAACGCAATTGTTCTCTTCCATCGTCGGTAATCTTATTTGGAGCCCAAGGTGGCATCCACACCCAATTGATCTTCACATCACTCGTTAAGTCTTGTAGGACCGATCGGGTTTGATCTTCAATAACATCTTGTAGCGGGCATGCTGCAGATGTAAGAGTCATATCAAGTATTGCGACATTCCCCTCATCAACTCGCAGATCATAAACCAGTCCAAGATCGATGACATTAATGCCCAATTCGGGATCAATTACATCCTTCATCGCTTCGGTTATGTCGTCTACGGAAGCCATCTTTGTCATGCTTTCTCCGATCCATCTATAGCTTGAACAGAGGCATCTTTAAATGCCATCCACCCCAGCAGTGCGCACTTTACGCGTGCTGGAAACTTTGAAACCCCGGCAAGCGCAACAGCATCATCCAGAAGCGCTTCATCGCCAACCATCGTGCCTTTGCTTGCCATTAAATCAGAAAAGTTATCCAATATTTTATAAGCGTGAGCCACCGTTTGTCCTATAACCAAATCAGTCATAATCGATGTGCTTGCCTGCGAAATCGAACACCCCACTCCATCCCAAGAAATATCAGAAACGATACCCCCTGAAATTGATAGATTGAGAGTCACTTCATCTCCGCAGCTTGGATTGACATGGTGAACTTGAATATCCTTAAGTTCACTCAAGCCTTTATGGTGAGGACGTTTATAGTGATCTAAAATCACTTCTTGATATAGAGAATTCAATTCCATGTGTGACTAACCTACCTTGAAAAATTCTTGTGCCGACTTGATGCCTACTACCAAGTTGTCGATATCTTCCAACGTGTTATAGATATAAAAAGAGGCCCGAGTGGTGCCTGCAATACCAAACTTCTTCATGAGCGGCCATGCACAGTGATGTCCAGTTCGCACAGCAATTCCATGTTGATCTAGAACTTGCCCGACATCGTGAGGATGAGCGCCTTCAACAGTGAATGAAATTACAGCTCCTCTGTCTACAGTATCTAGCGGTCCGATAACTTTTACTCCGGGCATATTCGAAATCTTATCCAGCGCATACTGGGTTAACTCCATCTCCCATGCGTGAACATTCTCCATCCCCAACGAAGTGAGATATTCAAGAGCAGCCCCAAGTCCGACAGCGCCAGCCATGTTTGGTACCCCTGCTTCAAATTTTCGAGGTGCTCCAGCCCATGTTGCATCAGTCATTGTTACGGTTTCGATCATTGAACCACCAAAGAGAAAGGGCTCCATCTCTTCAAGAATTTCTGCTCTTCCCCACAAGATACCAATTCCGGTTGGGCCAAGAGTCTTGTGCCCCGAGAATGCAAGCAGGTCTACGCCTAACTTTTTAACATCAATTGCAAAATGAGGAGCAGATTGGCATGCATCTAGAACCGTAAGCGCAGAAACTTTCTTTGCCGCTGCCACCAACTTATCAACATCGTTAATCGTCCCCAGAACATTGGACTGATGTGTGAAAGCTACAACTTTAGTTGTTGAATCTATGATTGCATCTAAATTCGAATAGTCGAGTCTTCCCTCGTCGGTAATAGGAATCCACTTAAGAGTGGCTCCTGTACGACGGGCTAATTGCTGCCAAGGAATCAGATTCGCATGATGCTCCATTTCGGTCACAACAATTGAATCACCCTTCTTGAGAGCCAATCTAGAGCCGGCTTCTGCGTTTCCGAAAGAATACGCAATCGCATTCAAACTCTCTGTTGCACTCTTGGTAAAAACCACTTCGTCAACATCCGCGCCAAGAAAATTCGCCACAATCTTTCGCGCACCTTCGTAGGCTTCATCCGCTTCTTCAGCAAGAAGATGGGCTCCCCTATGTACGGCCGCATTTTTAGTCTTGTAAAAATTCGACTGGGCATCAATAACCGAGAGAGGCTTTTGGCTTGTCGCTCCGCTATCGAGATAAATCAATTTCTTTCCACCGCGCATCTCGCGTTGAAGGATTGGAAAATCAGCCTTCAACACTTGTGCATTTAGCGCAGTCGTCTTCATAAGTGATTTATGCAGTTACGTACTCTGCATATCCCTTCTCTTCAAGCTTGTCGGCAAGTTCAGCTCCACCTTCTTCGACGATACGACCTGCAGCAAAGACGTGAACGAAATCTGGCTTGATGTAACGCAAGATGCGCGTGTAGTGCGTGATGAGCATAATTCCAATATCGTGAGACTCTTTTACTCGATTGACACCCTCAGAGACGATTCTTAGCGCATCAACGTCAAGACCAGAATCTGTCTCATCCAAAATTGCAATTTTTGGCTTTAAGAGTTCCATCTGCAAGATCTCATGACGCTTCTTTTCTCCGCCGGAGAATCCTTCATTTACGTTGCGTTCTGCGAAGGCAGGATCCATATTCAAAGAAGCCATTGCCTCTTTCACTTCTCCGACCCACGTGCGAACTTTTGGTGCTTCACCACGTATGGCTGTTGCAGCTGTTCGCAAGAAGTTAGAGACAGAAACTCCAGGAACCTCTACCGGATATTGCATCGCAAGGAATAGGCCCGCCTTGGCACGTTCATCAACACGCATTTCAAGAACGTCAACACCATCAAGAAGAACAGATCCCCCAGTGATTGTGTACTTTGGATGTCCCGCTATGGAATAGGCAAGAGTAGATTTGCCAGATCCATTAGGTCCCATAATTGCATGGGTCTCACCTGACTTAATGGTTAAGTCAACTCCACGAAGAATTTGTTTCATTCCTTCATCCGTAGAAACAGCTACTTGTAGGTTTTTGATTTCTAATGTGCTCATGTTTTATCCGATCTCTACTGTCTCGCCGTTATCTGTAACGGTAAATGTTTCTAGGGCTTGTACTGCTGGTGGAGTAAGTGCCTCACCGGTGCGTAGATCAAATTCAGCTCCGTGAAGCCAACATTCAATTTTGAAATCTGTGACATCTCCTTCTGAAAGCGATGCATCCGAGTGCGAACACGTATCAGCGACCGCGTAAATAGCACCTTGGACTTTCACAACGCAAACTGGGGTTCCATCTAAGTTAACTTGTTTTGGCTTTCCCTCTACAAGTTCTGCTTTATTAATTGTTTTTGTCATGCGGAAGCCTTTTCCAACTCATCCTCAATGCGCAACATTATTCTCTCTTCAATTTCTGGCAATCCAAGCTTTGCAACGATTTCTAAAAAGAAACCTCGGATTACCAATTGACGAGCAATGTTTGCTGGAATACCTCGGGACTCGAGGTAGAAAAGCTGTTCGTCATCAAAGCGTCCAGTCGTACTTGCGTGTCCAGCTCCAACAATTTCGCCTGTCTCGATTTCAAGATTGGGCACAGAGTCAGCACGTGCTCCATCAGAAAGTAAGAGATTGCGATTTACTTCATACGTATCTGTTCCTTCGGCATTTGCGTGGATGAAGACATCTCCAAACCACACAGTTCGCGCCTTATCCCCGCTCAAAGCACCTTTGTAATTAACTCGGGATTTTGCATGAGGCAAATTGTGATCAACATGGATGCGATGTTCCATATGTTGTCCACTTGTTGCAAAATAGATCCCAGAGAGTTCCGCACTTGAACCTGGCCCTGCATATTCAACTGTAGGAAGAAGGCGAACGAGTGATCCTCCCAAAGTGATAACTGTTGAAATGAAAGACGCATCTTTGCCGATAATCGCGTGGTGATGCCCGAGATGGACTGTGTCGTTCTCCCATTCTTGAAGTGATACAAAATTGAGCGTCGAGCCTGTATCTAGCGTGATAATGATTTCTTCAGCCAAAGTGATTGACCCGGTATTTTCCACAACGATTGTGGCCCGGCTATTTGCCCCGAGGTGTATCGCAGTTCTTGAAACTTCCGGATCAAGAGATTCAACTGTTCTTGTTAAGAAGATCGGAACTGCAATTTCACAATTCTTATCTATCTCAACCTTAAGAACTTTGGTGGATAACTCACGAACTCGCATAGAGACTAGATCATTTGTTTCAGAGTTGATTGGAGCATCCGCCGCATCAACGATTGATATTGAAAGACCCGAGTGTTCTATTCCAGCTCCTAATGAAACGCGCGAACTTAACGAAACGTCGAGATCATGCAGGCCGCGAAGTTTCCCCAGAGGGGTAAATCGCCAAAGTTCCTCGCGGCTGGTAGGCGTGTGTGATTCTAGAAGATTTGAGTTCAACGACATTAGCCGACTGCACCTTCCATCTGAAGTTCAATGAGACGGTTTAGCTCAAGTGCGTATTCCATTGGAAGTTCGCGAGCAATAGGTTCGATGAAGCCGCGGACAATCATTGCCATTGCTTCGTCTTCTTCCATCCCGCGAGACATCAGATAAAAGAGTTGGTCATCGCTAATTCTTGAAACAGTCGCTTCGTGACCCATTGAAACGTCATCTTCGCGAATATCAACATACGGATATGTATCAGAGCGAGAGATGGTGTCAATTAAAAGAGCGTCGCACTTTACTGTCGAGGCAGAGTGATGAGCGCCATCTTGAACCTGAATAAGTCCACGGTATGAAGTTCTTCCTCCCCCGCGAGCAACCGACTTTGAGATGATTGACGAAGATGTATATGGAGCGGCATGAACCATCTTTGCTCCGGCATCTTGGTGTTGTCCGGCTCCAGCAAATGCGATGGAGAGAGTTTCACCTTTTGAATGCGGTCCCATCAAGAATACTGCGGGATATTTCATCGTTACTTTAGAGCCAATATTTCCATCAATCCACTCCATAGTTGCACCTTCGGCACATGTCGCTCTCTTTGTGACAAGGTTGTAAACGTTGTTAGACCAGTTCTGGATCGTGGTGTATCTGACTCGAGCATTTTTCTTTACGATGATTTCCACAACAGCTGAGTGCAGAGAATCGGAAGAATAAATCGGAGCCGTGCAGCCTTCAACATAGTGAATATATGAATCTTCGTCAGCAATAATTAGTGTGCGCTCGAACTGACCCATGTTCTCTGTATTAATGCGGAAATATGCTTGAAGAGGGATATCTACCTTCACACCTTTAGGCACATAAATAAAGGAGCCGCCTGACCACACAGATGTATTCAGCGCTGCAAACTTGTTGTCACCAACAGGGATTACCGAGCCGAAATACTCTTTAAAAAGCTCTTCATGTTCACGAAGGCCGGTGTCTGTATCTACAAAAATAACTCCCTGCGCCTCTAAGTCTTCGCGAATCGAGTGGTACACAACTTCAGATTCATATTGGGCTGCTACACCAGCAACCAAACGATTACGCTCCGCCTCTGGAATTCCCAGGCGGTCATATGTATTGCGAATATCTTCTGGCAAATCTTCCCAAGTTTGAGCTTGGCCTTCTGTGCTGCGAACGAAGTATTTAATTTTATCGAAAAACACTCCAGAGAGATCTGATCCCCAGTTTGGCATCGGCTTTTTATCAAAAAGGTCTAACCCTTTCAAACGCATATCAAGCATCCACTGTGGCTCACTTTTCTTGCTGGAGATATCGCGAACTACTGCTTCGCTAAGTCCGCGCTTTGAGTCCTTGCCAGCATCCGTTGAGTCGGCCCAGCCATATTCATAATTTCCGATTCCATCTAGCTCTGGATGTGCAGTCGTATTACTCACTTTAGGCTCCCCGTGTAGTTTTTAGTAGACCAGATTTCTTTAAAACACTTGCATTATTTGGAATAAAAGTTGTACAAACACCATCTCCGTTTGCGATTGTTGCAAGGCGTTGTACGTGAGTACCTAACATACGAGAGATGACTTCTGTTTCGGCCTCGCATAACTCTGGAAATTCTGCAGCAACGTGCGCAACTGGACAGTGGTGTTGGCAAATTTCTAATCCACTTCCCCGCGCGTTTGAAGTTGCCGAATAACCTTCAGAACAAAGGTGTTCTGTGAGGGCCTCGACTCGTGAATTAATTGATTCCTTGGAAGCAACCTTCTTTAACGCTTTACGCTCGATCTCTTCCGCACGTAACTGTGCAAACTCACTCACAAGATGTGCACCATTCTTGCTCGCCATAAATTTAAGAGCAGAAACAGCTAAGTCGTCATAAGAATGCTCGAACTTCTCTCTCCCACCATCAGTCATAACAAAAACTTTTGAAGGTCGCCCGCGACCTCGCATATTTGAACTTGTAACGTGAGCTTCTCGCGATTCCAAAATCCCCTCCGCAACCAACCCGTCCAAGTGGCGTCGGATTCCGGCTGGTGTTATGGAGAGTCTGGCTGCCAATTCGACCGCGGTAGCTGGTCCACGCTCAAGAATGGCACGCGCAACCAAGTCTCTGGTCTTGTCTGGCTCACTCTTTTTCACAACAGAAGTGTTGCGTAAATGACTCAATTTTGCGAATCAAGGACTCTTGCCAACCTACCCATCAGACTGACTGGTAGGAGCAAGATAGCCATAGGCTACGAGCGTGAAACGGCTTATCTATACATTCTTGGTTGTAACCCAGATGGGAATCGTTGTCACTGGTGGCGCCGTTCGTCTCACAGGATCGGGCTTAGGTTGTCCGACTTGGCCTCAGTGCACTCCTGGTTCATATACCCCGGTTCCCCACCAAGCACAAGGTCAATTGCACTCCTGGATTGAGTTCGGAAATCGCTTGCTGACCTTCTTTCTCATCGTGGCGATTTTTGCAGCAATCATTGGATATTTTAAATGGGGTCGCAATCGAAATGACTCAAAGATTCTTGGGTGGATGGCGGCAGTGCAATTCTTAGGTATCGTCGCGCAAATTGTTGTGGGTGGAATTTCAGTTTTGACTCACCTGAATCCGTTTGCAGTCAGTGCTCACTTCCTGCTTTCCATTATATTGATCGCGGCTTCAATTTCATTTAGGCAGAGAATGCTCGGCAAGCCGCAAGTAACTTTGCGTCCCTTAACTAAAACATATGGCCGAGTACTCGTTCTTCTCACTCTTGTGGTTATAAATCTTGGGGTCATAGTCACAGGAAGTGGTCCGCACGCGGGTGACGCGATGGCAAAGCGCTTTCACATCGACCCACGAACCATTTCGTGGCTCCACGCCGATAGTGTCATTGCTTTGATCTCTCTCACATTTGGATTGTGGTTGTTAATTAAGGCGAGTGAGTCTTCTGAGGCTAAAGAGCTTTCTTCGCAAAAAATTGGTCTGTTCTTTGGCATTTGTTTGGCACAAGGACTTATCGGATACACACAATATTTCACGGGGGTTCCAGAACTACTCGTGGGAGCACATTTACTTGGAGCCACATTGGTGTGGTCCTCAATATGGACTTTTGCATTTTCAACAAAGTTGTTGAGCACTAAATAAAAACCTGTACACAAGGATTCACAAGGAGAGCAGAATGTCAGTTACTCGGTCAGCGGCATGGAATGAATTAGACGACAAGGCGGTTGCGATTTCTAGGGCGCTTGCGGGCGACGCAGTGCAGAAGGCAGGGCACGGACATCCAGGAACAGCAATGTCCTTAGCGCCAGTTGCATATACTCTTTTCCAACGCTTTCTTAAGCACGATCCTCTTCATCCGCAGTGGCTCGGACGCGATCGCTTCGTGCTCTCATGTGGCCACTCCTCCCTCACTCTTTATATCCAACTTTTTCTCTCCGGATATGGGCTGACTATTGATGACTTAAAAGCCTTTCGAACAGATGGTTCACTGACTCCAGCGCACCCGGAGTACGGACACACAAATGGTGTAGAGATAACAACAGGTCCTCTAGGTTCTGGACTCGCCTCTGCCGTAGGAATGGCTATGGCTGCACGCTATGAAAAAGGGTTATTTGATCCTGAATCTAAGACAAGACTCTTCGACCATAATATTTGGGTTATTTGTTCTGATGGTGATTTGGAAGAAGGCGTTAGCGCTGAAGCCTCTTCATTGGCTGGAACTCAGGCGCTGGGCAATCTCAAAGTTATTTATGATGACAACAGAATTTCGATCGAGGGTGACACGCATGTAGCTTTCACAGAAGATGTAAGCGCTCGATATCGCGCTTACGGTTGGAATGTCATTGAGGTCTCTGCAAAAGAAAATGGTGATGTGGATCGTGATTCACTCGAAGAAGCCATGTCAAAAGCTGAGTTGGCATCTGATAAACCGACCTTAATCCGTTTGCATTCTGTGATTGCTTGGCCAGCACCAAACGCTCGTGGCACCGCCAAATCCCACGGCTCCGCACTTGGCGCAGAAGAAATTGCAGCAACAAAAATTGCGCTCGGATTGAATCCGGAAGAGTTCTTCGCTGCGCCAAAAGAGGTCATTGATCATGCTCGCAAAGTTATTTCACGCGGCGAAGCTTTAAGATCCTCTTGGGAAGCTGAATTTGAGCAATGGAGTGCAACGAATCCAGATCGTGCTTCGTTGTTGAACCGATTGAGGAAAAAAGAGTTGCCAGAGGGTTGGGAAGCTTCAATTCCGGTATTTGGAGCCGATAAAGAAGTTGCTACTCGCACAGCCTCTGGCAAGATAATTAATGGCATCGCAAGCGTTCTCCCTGAATTTTGGGGTGGGTCTGCAGATCTTGCCGAGTCCAATAACACGATGATTGAAGGTGGGCGCTCGTTCTTGCCTTCAACGAGTGATATGAAAGATTCCGATCCATACGGTCGCGTAATACATTTTGGAATTCGCGAGCACGCAATGGGCGCAATACTAAATGGAATTGCTTTGCACGGATTGACCAAATCATTTGGCGGAACTTTCCTGGTCTTCTCTGATTACATGAGAGGTTCTGTTCGACTTGCCGCTCTCATGAATATCCCTTCAATTTTTGTATGGACGCACGATTCAATTGGTCTGGGTGAAGATGGCCCAACGCATCAACCAATCGAACACATAGCGACTCTTAGAGCAATACCGAATTTCTCGATGGTTCGCCCTGCTGATGCGAATGAAACCGGTGTCGCCTGGCGCGAAGTTATCAAGCGACAGAAGCCTGTGGGATTCGCTCTTTCGCGGCAAAATCTTCCTGTCCTTGATAGAAATAAGTACACGTCAGCGGAAGGTGTTGCTAACGGTGCATACGTGCTCTCAGATTCTTCTGGAAAGCCTGATGTAATTCTTATTGCAACTGGCTCTGAAGTTCACGTCGCACTTGCCGCACAAGAGTTACTTTCGGCAAAAGGCGTTCATGCTCGCGTTGTAAGCGCGCCTTGTTTGGAATGGTTTGCTGAACAAAGTCCTGAATACCGAAATTCTGTTCTGCCATCGAGTGTCAAAGCTCGTGTATCAATCGAAGCTGGAATCGCTCTTGGGTGGCGCGAGCTGATCGGTGATGCTGGTGTTGCCATCTCTCTAGAACACTTCGGAGCATCTGCAAGCGCCGGAGTTCTCTTCAATAAGTATGGCTTTACAGCAGAGAACGTTGCAAATGCAGCTCTTCATTCCATTAAGAAAGTTGGGAAATAGTGTCTGATTCACTCGCAGCCCTTTCCTCTGCTGGAGTTTCCATCTGGCTAGATGATCTATCTCGAGAAAGACTCCAATCGGGTTCACTTGAAGCGCTCATCGAAAGTTCGCATGTGGTTGGTGTGACAACAAACCCGAGCATATTTTCTGCAGCAATCTCTGGTTCCGACCTGTACAAGGTAGATATTTTGGCCCTCCGAGAAGATGGGCTTTCACTCGCAGATATCGTTACTGAGTTGACCACATCCGATGTGCGAAGCGCTTGCGATCTCTTTTTACCTATTTTTTTGGAATCCAATCAAGTTGATGGTCGCGTGAGCATAGAAGTAGATCCCCGACTTGCATATGACACTTCCGAGAGTATTTCACAAGGTAAATACCTGCATAGTTTAGTGAATCGTCCAAACCTCCTAATTAAAGTTCCAGCGACTTTGGATGGATTGCCAGCCATCGAGGAACTCACTGCTCAAGGAATCAGCGTAAATGTGACGCTGATCTTCTCCGTCGATAGATACATAGCAGTGATGGATTCATATTTGCGTGGAATTGAAAGGCGGCTAGCAAATGGTCTTTCAGTAAGTGAGGTTCATTCTGTTGCTTCATTCTTTATTAGCAGAATTGATGCGGACATCGACAAGAGACTTGATGCCATTAGCAAAGACCACCCATTGCGAGGCAAAACGGCAATAGCAAATGCAGTTCTGGCATACGAGGCTTATCTCAGCGTTGTACAGTCGCAACGTTGGCAGAAACTCGCCGAGCACGGCGCAAATATGCAACGTCCTCTTTGGGCCTCTACTGGCGTTAAAGATAAGTCCTACGATTCAACCCGATACGTAATTGAACTCGTAGCGGCAAACTGCGTGAATACGATGCCTGAGGGAACTCTCAATGAAGTTCGTAGCCATGGAGTGGTCCGCGGGGACACAATAACTAGCGAAATTGAACAAGCCCATAAGACATTCTCACTTCTCGCAGATTCGGGCATCAATTTCACTTCCGTAGTAAATTTCCTTGAAGATGACGGGGTTGCAAAGTTTGAAAATGCCTGGGAAGAACTCCTAACTAATGTAGGGGCAGTACAAGAATGACAGCTCGCCTTACTTCTAAAAGAGAAATAGATCGCAATTCGCCTCTTTACACACAGCTTCGAGCTGCAGCCCCCAAGTTGGCCTCTAAAGATTTCACTCTATGGGGAAAGAGTGCGGAGGCTGAAAGTCGCATCCGAATGAATTGGATTGATCTGCCCTCAGAAAGCCGCGACTTGTTGCCTGAATTAACAAAACTCCAAGCGTGGATATCCGAGAAGGGTCTCTCAGAGTTTATTCTTGCTGGAATGGGCGGTTCATCATTGGGGCCTGAGGTACTCGCGAAAACATTCAAGAAGTCTTTGACGGTATTGGATTCAACAGATCCTGATCAGATTGCATTTTCGACTCCGCAAGACTTAGCGCACGTTGGAATAATCGTAGGATCTAAATCTGGTTCCACAGCAGAGACCGCCTCCCAAAAAGCATATTTCACAAAGAAACTTCTAGATGCCGGTCTAGAACCAAAGAACCACTTCATCATCATTACAGATCCTGGCTCACCATTCGATGTGGAATCACGAGCTCTTGGTTATTTCGTCATAAATGCTGACCCGAATATAGGTGGGCGTTTTAGCGTCCTGAGTGCATTTGGTCTTGTACCTGCGGCCGCTTTAGGGATTGATGTCGCCTCACTTCTCTTGGATGCCAAAACGGCGGCAGATTCCTTTGCCGGCGAGAATTCAGTAGCGATTGATCTAGCCACAATTATTCTTGAAGCTGGAGAACAAAATATTTCATTCTCTGATTCTGGATCAAATGTCCCTGGGCTATCCGATTGGATTGAACAATTGATTGCAGAATCAACGGGAAAAGAGGGAAGGGGATTCCTTCCTATTGCAATTGAGAACAGCAAAGCAAGTGTGGCAGGCCCAGTTCTTTCATTCGCCTTCTCCCCTGCCGATGTAGATGTGGTTGTAGAAGCCCCTCTTGGCGCGCAATTTATTTTATGGGAATGGGTCACCGCTCTTCTTGCTATTCCTCTTAGCATTAATCCTTTTGATCAACCAAATGTGCAAGATGCAAAGGTTAGAGCCCTCGCTCTCCTTGATTCATGGCAAAATATAGTTCCAGACTTCACTCCTTCACTTGAAACTGAGAATATTCAAGTCTTCTCTGATTCACGTGCTAAAACTCTTGACGGACAGATCAGAGATTTGATCAGCCACAAACCTCATTATGTAGCAATCATGGCCTACTTGGCGCGCGGAGTGGACGATTCGATTGTGGAGATGCGCCAGAACATTGCGAAACTTTCCGGAGTGGGGACTAGCTTTGGTTGGGGTCCTAGATTCTTACATTCCACGGGTCAGTATCACAAAGGCGGAGTAGCAAATGGTGCCTTTATCCAAATTACTGGCGAATGTGAAAGTGATATTGAAATCCCAGGTAAGGATTTCTCCTTCCACACTTTGTTGATGGCTCAAGCACTCGGTGACGGTGAAGCTCTAGGAGAAAAAAAATCCCCGCTTATCCGATTCCATCTAAAGAATCGAAAAGCGGGAATTATCGAATTACTGAACGCAATTAAATCAGTGGGTTAATCTTCCCCGCGAAGATGAGCAAGAGCATCTGCAAGAATCTTTGATGCTTCAGCTTCAGTACGCCGTTCCTTAACATAAGCAAGGTGAGTCTTATAAGGCTCATTCTTAACTGGTAGAGGTGGCTTATTTTTATCTAGGCCAGCTGGGTAACCACAACGAGGGCAATCCCATTCGGCGGGAATTTGGACTGTTCCGTCCTCAGCAAACGAAGGGCGTGTTTCGTGCCCATTGGCACACCAATATGAAACACGGAAACGACCAATCGCTTCACCGCGCTCGGCTTCACCCATTGGGCCAGCGCCAACACGACTTCCGCGAATTGCACTTCCTGCCATCACTTACTCCTTCAACTTAATAGAATAAAAAAAATGACTACTTCTTAAGAACTAGCGACAGGGCAACAACACCGGCAAACCACAAGCCGCCGACAACGATTGTGATGCGATCTAGGTTGCGCTCAACAACCGAAGAACCGCCATAGTTGGATGAGACTCCACCGCCAAAGAGATCAGAGAGACCGCTTCCTTTACCCTTGTGAAGAAGGACCAAAAGGATCATCAAAATGCTGGTGATGACCAAAATGATAGATAGCGCTAGGACCACGATTACTCCAAACTAGTTCTAAATAAAATACTTACTCATAACTGGCATACATCCTGCAGGTCTGAAAACCTGCAACTGGAGAAGGATACCCCAGTCCTCTGCCGATACTTCTACTGCCCCTATGCGACGCGGTGGAACTTACAAATACGCGCAAATTCCTCAGGATCTAGGCTTGCACCGCCCACGAGAGCTCCATCAACATCGGGCTTCTTCATGATTTCCACGATATTCGAAGACTTCACAGAACCACCGTAGAGAATCTTGGCCGATTCTGCGATTTCATCGCTTCCAATCTTTGACAACTCGACGCGTATTGCAGCGCACACTTCCTGGGCATCCTCTGGTGTAGCAGTCTTTCCAGTACCGATTGCCCAAACAGGTTCATAGGCGAAAACAATCTTCTTCAATTCTGGTTTATGGAATCCAGTCAATCCATTGCGGACCTGACTTAGGACATGCTCTACGTGCGTGCCGGCTTCGCGAATTTCGAGCTCTTCGCCAATACAAAAAATTGGTGTCAATTCATTCGCTAGCGCAGCTTTGATCTTCTTGTTAACTACAGCATCGCTTTCCTTATGGATTGCTCGGCGTTCTGAGTGACCAATCACAACATATGTGCAACCTAATTTGTTAAGCATTGAACCGGAGATATCACCCGTGAACGCTCCAGATTGCTCAGGTGAAATATCTTGAGCGCCGTATTGAAGGCGTAGGCGATCACCGTCAATCAAAGTCTGAACTGAACGAATATCAGTGAATGGTGGAACCACGCAAACGTCAACCGCGTCGAAGTCCTTATCTTCAAGTGAGTAGGAAAGCTTTTGAGTTACGGCTATCGCTTCTAAATGATTGAGATTCATTTTCCAGTTACCAGCAATGAGTGGCTTACGCATTCTTACTCCTTTGAGTTATAAAAAAAATGAATGAAATTAGGCTAAAGCAGAAATTCCAGGAAGTTCTTTTCCTTCAAGGTACTCAAGTGAGGCTCCACCACCTGTTGAGATGTAACCGAAATCAGAATCAGCAAAACCTAGCGTACGAACAGCTGCTGCAGAATCTCCTCCGCCCACGACTGAAAGTCCCTCGACCTGCGTTAGGGCTTGTGCAACAACTTTTGTTCCTTGCGCAAAGTTTGGAAATTCAAAAACTCCCATTGGTCCATTCCAAAACACTGTGTGGCATTCGCGAATAGCTTGTGCAAAAACTTGCGCACTTATCGGCCCAATATCTAGCCCCATCTGATCCGCTGGAATTGCATCCGCGTTTACAATTGTAGGCATCGCATCAATGGAAAACTCAGGAGCCACGACAATATCACTTGGAAGCAAAAGCTTTACCCCAAGTTTCTCTGCGCGTTCTAGAAGTTCCTTCACTGTTGGGATGAGATCAACTTCAACAAGTGATTTTCCAATTTCATGACCTTGTGCGGCTAGAAATGTAAATAGCATTCCTCCCCCGATAGCCAAAACATTCACTTTATCCAAAAGGTTTGAAATAACCCCGATTTTATCTGAAACTTTTGCTCCGCCAAGAACTACTCCATAAGGACGAACTGGGTTGTCAGTTAATTTTGTAAGAACTTCAACTTCAGCTTCTACGAGATAACCGGCTGCATGTGGAAGAAGGGCTGCAACATCGAAGACAGATGCATGTTTGCGATGTACTGCGCCAAATCCGTCCGACACGAAGACATCTGCATATGAAGCTAAGACTTTTGCAAGCGTTAGCCGTTCTGCTTCATCTTTGCTTGTTTCCGCAGCCTCGAAGCGAATATTTTCAAGCAGGACAACATCGCCAGATTGAATATTTGATACGTCAGCTCCGATGATCTCCGGAGAAAAAGTAACTCTGCTTCCAAGAAGTTCCTCAAGGCGCTTTGCAACAGGAGCAAGAGAGAATTCAGGCTTTCGTTCACCCTTTGGTCGACCAAGGTGAGCGGTAATGATTACCGCTGCGCCCTGACCGAGGAGGTACTTTATTGTCGGAAGTGATGCACGAATGCGCCCGTCATCCTTGATGACTCCCTCTTTAATTGGAACATTGAGGTCGCAACGTAAGAGGACTTTCTTCCCTTTAACATCAAGAGATTCCAGCGAGACTACATTCATTTTCTTCCAGTCTTCAATATATAAAAAGAGATTTAGAGTTTTGCGCCAACAAAACCAACAAGGTCAACAAGGCGGTTTGAATAACCCCACTCGTTGTCATACCAACCAAGAACTTTCACTTGATTGCCGATTACCTTTGTTAGTCCAGCGTCAAAAATGCATGATGCAGGATCTGTAACGATATCTGCAGAGACAATTTCATCCTCTGTGTAGCGCAGGTATCCCTTAAGAGGACCTTCTGCTGCCTTCTTCATTGCTGCGTTGATTTCAGCCGCAGTTGTCTCTCTTGCGAGTTCTACAGTCAGATCAGTAGCTGAACCAGTTGGGACTGGCACGCGCATTGCATAGCCATCTAGCTTTCCTTTGAGCGCTGGTAGAACAAGGCTGATCGCTTTAGCAGCGCCAGTCGAGGTAGGAATCATTGAAAGAGCTCCAGCGCGAGCGCGGCGCAAATCCTTGTGTGGCTGATCTTGTAGTGATTGATCGTTTGTGTATGCGTGAATTGTTGTCATGAGGCCTTTAACAATTCCAAACTCATCTTCAAGAACCTTCGCCATTGGAGCAAGGCAGTTTGTCGTACATGATGCGTTGGAGATTACATTGTGGGCGACTGCGTCATAATTCTCATGATTTACACCCATAACAATCGTAATATCTTCATCTGATGCAGGCGCGGAAATGATGACCTTCTTTGCACCGGCCGTGATGTGCTTCTTAGCATCGGCGGCCTTTGTGAAGAAGCCTGTCGATTCAATAACAATGTCAGCTTTAACTTCGCCCCAAGGCAAGGCGCCTGGATCGCGCTCAGCAAAAACGCGAATTTTCTTGCCGTTTACTGTGATGGAAGTGTCATCATGTGTAACCGGAAGACCTAATGGTCCAAGAATAGAGTCGTACTTCAAGAGGTGGGCAAGTGTCGCGTTATCTGTCAGATCGTTGATTCCAACAATCTCGATATCTGCACCCGATGTGAGTACTGCACGGAAAAAATTACGACCGATACGTCCAAAACCATTAATACCTACGCGCACCACAATAATCCTCGCTTCTGTAAATTTTAGAAAAAGAGCGGCCTCTTTAGGGGTCAGACTCGACCAGAACCAAAGGGCAAACCACAACGTTGTGAATGGAAGAACTCTATCAGCCGGGGGTGGCTACCCTCGGGTTGGTTGACTAGTCCGCCAGCAAATCCGGGCTCAGGCCTGCCTCAGTATCAGGAATTCCCAGATCGTGAGCGCGCTTATCGGCCATCGCAAGTAAACGGCGAATCCGACCCGCGATCGCATCCTTTGTCATCGGCGGTGAAGCTAGTGAACCAAGCTCCTCCAGACTGGCCTGCCCGTGGGTAATTCTCAACTCTCCCGCTTCTTTCAAATGCTCAGGTATTTCTTCGCCCAAAATTTCCATGGCTCGTGAAACTCGAGCGGATGCTGCAACTGCTGCTCGAGCAGAGCGACGAAGATTTGCATCGTCAAAGTTCGCAAGGCGATTGGCGGTTGCGCGAACTTCGCGCCGCATACGGCGCTCCTCCCAAGCCAGAACACTTTCATGCGCGCCCAATCTCGTCAGAAGCGCTCCAATCGCATCACCATCTCGAATAACAACACGATCAACAGCGCGAACTTCTCGAGCCTTAGCCGCTATTCCCAAACGTCGCGCGGCACCCACAAGTGCAAGGGCCGCCTCTGGACCAGGGCAAGTAATTTCAAGAGCGGAAGATCGCCCAGGTTCTGTTAAAGAACCGTGTGCAAGAAATGCACCGCGCCACGCAGCTTCGGCATCGCATAAGCCAGCTGAGACCACTTGAGGAGGGAGGCCTCGTATAGGGCGATTATTTCCATCGACGAGTCCTGTCTGTCTTGCCAGTGCTTCGCTATCAGAGGTGATACGAACTACGTATCTACTTCCTTTTCTAAGACCGCTTGGCGATAGAACAGCCAGCTCGCTTTCATGTCCAAATATTTCGGCGATATCCTTACGAAGGCGTCTTGCACTTTGCGCAGTGTCCAATTCGACTTCTATTAATATCTTTCCCGCAGCCACATGTAGACCTCCGGCGAATCGCAAGATTGCGGAAACTTCAGCTTTGCGGCAACACGGTTTTGTAATCGAAAGACGACTTAGCTCGTCTTTCACTGATGAAGTCATTGCCATGCGAGTATCTAAGCAAACATCAAGGGAAAATGTGGCTGAAAGCCAATGCTAATTTTTCCGGATCATGGTGATAGGAACCGGGGCTCTTGGCAACGGGTGCTATGACCAACTCTCCCCCACAACCCTCAACCACTTGTTGAAGCCTGCTTCTCTCATCTATGGAGGATGGGTCTGCTATCGCGTAATCCAAAGTGAAATTTGGAAGATGAGAAAGAATCAATTCAAGATGCTCCTCGGCGCTGACTCCCGCGAATTCCATTTCACTAGCAGGTTCTGGGAGATTGAAAATCACAATCTTCTTAGCCGAAGATTTCTCAATCGCCGCAAGCTGTTCGCGAAGTAGGAAGTGTGGCATCACGCTACTAAACCATGAGCCTGGACCAAAGGTGAGCCATTCAGCTTGAAGGATTGCATCGATTGCTTCAGGTGTTGATTGCGGGGAATCTGGGATTAACCGCAATGATTCTATCTGACCTTTTGCTGTAGCGACTTGGACCTGACCGCGGACTATTTTTCTGCCCGAAGCTGTATTAAAAGTGGCTTCTATATCAAGTGGTTCTACTGCCATTGGAAGTACGCGGCCAACAATTTTAAGTAACTCTCCAACTCGTGCAATCCCTGCAACGGGATCACCATCCCGATCCCAAAGCGCTGTTAATAAGAGATTGCCAAGTGCGTGTCCATTTAATGAACCTTCACTTGTAAATCTATATTGCAAAATATCTGCCCACTCTTTGCCCCATACATCCTTTGAGCAAAGTGCGGCAAGTGCCATCCGCAAATCACCAGGGGGTAGGAAATTGAATTCTTCTCGCAGTCGCCCACTGGAACCACCGTTATCGGCGACTGTGACTATCGCCGTTATGTCACTCGTCAGCGATCGTGCCGCGGTGAGAGTTGCAGCTAATCCGTGGCCACCCCCCAAGCAAACAAGTTTGGGGTCGCGGCTCATAGTTCGCGCCCGAGGTCCCGGTGAATTGATGACGCTGAAATCGTGTGGCCAGAAATCTGGTGCGTAAGATTGAGGCGCCTGGAAAGTTCTTCCGCTATTGCAACACTTCGATGCTTTCCACCTGTACATCCAACTGCGAGGGTCAAATATTTTCGCCCCTCAGAGAAAAATCCTTGCGACATGGTTTCAAAGACCGCCTGATAGCGGGTAAGAAATTCCTGGACATTGGCCGCATTTAAGACGCTTTCACTCACGGGTTTATCCAACCCATTCATTGGACGAAGTTCTGGAATCCAATGAGGATTTGGTATAAATCTACAATCCATAACCAAATCAGCGTCCACTGGAATTCCATATTTATAGCCAAAGGAAAGAATATTCACGCGAAGATCTGCGGCTCCATCTGTGTGGAAAAGTTCTTCAACTTTCTTTTCTAACTGGTGGATATTCAAAGCCGAAGAATCAATCACAATGTCAGCAATCGAGCGAATTTCACGAAGACGCTCACGTTCCTTGGTGATTCCATCAACGATACGATCTCCGCCCTGCAACGGGTGAGGTCTGCGGGTTGATTCAAAACGTCGAATCAAAACATCATCCGATGCATCCACAAAGAGAATCCTTCGTGCTATTCCGCGTTCACCAATTTCAGCAAGAGCAAGGTTCAAATCATCAAAGAATTGACGTCCGCGCACATCGATGACAACAGCGATATTCGTAACTGTCGTAGCCGCCATATCGCATAAATTTGCAAGAAGCGCCGGTGGAAGATTATCAACAACATACCAACCCAGGTCTTCCATCGCATGAGCAACCGTAGATCGCCCAGCTCCACTCATCCCCGTTACAACCACGACTTCGCTTGTCATATCCCAATCATGCCTTACTAATCCAGAATTTCACCAGTTGATATATCCACGGTTGGTTGTGAATCTTGTAGATGTTCAAAGACAAGGCTCGCGATCTTCTCTCCGATGCCAGGCACTTCTGCAATATCCGATATTGGTGCTTTCTTAAGAGCAGCGACTGAGCCGAATCGAGCCAGAAGCGCTTTACTTCGCACTTCTCCCAAATGTGGAATTTCATCAAGCAAGGATTCCAGCATCACTTTAGATCTCTTGCTTCTATGAAATGTGATGGCAAAACGGTGGGCTTCATCACGAATTCGCTGTAGAAGATAAAGTCCTTCGCTATGTCGAGGGAAAATAATGGGATCTGATGAATCGGGTAACCAGACTTCTTCCAATCGTTTGGCCAATCCGCAGAGAGCTACATCGGTGATCCCAAGCTCGGCTAGCGCTCTGGAAGCCGCAGCTACCTGAGGCTGGCCGCCATCAACAACGATTAGTTGCGGAGGGTAGGCAAACTTCGGTCGAGCCCCTCCATCAATTCGCAGTTCATCCAAATCAATATCCTTCTCAGCCAAGTACCGCTTCATTCGCCGTGTAATAACGTGATGCATAGCCCGAGTATCGTCAAAATTTTCATCATCTGAAATAGCAAAACGACGATAGTCACTCTTCTTTATTCGACCATCTTCGAAGACAACCATCGAGGCCACCATATGTTTACCCTGAATATTTGAGATGTCGAAACACTCGATTCGAAGTGGGAGCTCGGCAAGTTGCAAGAGTTCTGAGATTTCCTCAAGGGCCTTTCCAGAAACTGCAGAATCACTAGATCGTTTCGATAAATATTGAATAAGTGCTTGGTGAGCATTTCGCTTTACCGTTTGGATTAAATCATATTTATCACCTCTTTGTGGTGTGGCTATATGAACCTTTCGCTCCGCCATATCAGAGAGCCACTCTTCGTATGGGGCAGATTCAAGAAGTGGGCGATCAATCAAAATTTCAGACGGTGGTGTTTGATCTGCATATATTTTCGAGAGCGTCGCCCCAACTACTTCTTCTCCTTCAAGTACATTTGATAAATCAATTACCCAAGAACGAGAACCCACAATTCGTCCTTCACGCACAGAAAAAAGCGAGGCGGCGGCATGCGTGACATCTTCATAGATTGCGATGACATCTGCTGTCACATTTTCTGAAAGTGCGACATCTGTCGTCTCATTCGACTTTCGAATCGCAGCAAGTTGATCACGTAAGGATGCCGCTCTCTCGAACTCTTGATTCTCTGATGCTTTAAGCATTTCCGATTCAACTTGAGTTGTTATATCAACCGTATCCGAGGAGAAGAAGTCCGCTAGTCGATTAGCCATGGCTGCATGGTCCTCTTGGGAGATCCAGCCTACGCAGGGGGCAGAACACTTGCCGATATCACCAAGCAAACACTGCCTTTTGCTCTTTACGGCTCGATCAAAATTTGAATCACTACAGGTACGAAGTGGGTAAATTCTCAGCAATGTATCAAATGTTGCTCTCAGCGCCCAAGCATGGGCAAAGGGCCCGTAATACTTTACGCCTGTGACTTTTTTCTGGCGTGATACAAACATTTTTGGAAAGGGTTCATTAACGCTTATAGCCACATAGGGGTAGGACTTATCGTCTTTGAATTGAATATTGAAGTGAGGGTTGTATGACTTTATCCAGGTGTACTCAAGTTGAAGCGCCTCTACCTCAGTATTTACAATCGTCCAATCAACACGAACCGCCGTATGAACCATGCGATATGTTTTGGTTGCCAAATTTGATCCAAAATACGTTGTTAAGCGATTCTTTAAGTTTTTTGCCTTACCAACGTATATGACCTTATCTTTCTCATCAAAGAATCGGTAAACCCCAGGATCAGTTGGAATGCCTGAAGGGCGATAACTTTGTGGATCACTCATGGGATTCTAATTCTCTATTTAAGCAATGGGGCAAGGTATTGACCAGTGAAACTAGCTTTATTTTTTGCCACTTGCTCAGGCGTTCCTTCTGCAATGACAAGGCCGCCTCCTGATCCTCCTTCAGGACCCATGTCGATAACCCAATCCGCGCATTTAATAACGTCCAAGTTATGCTCAATGACAATGACGGTGTTTCCCGAATCGACGAGGCGATTTAGAACAATCAAAAGTTTACGAACATCTTCAAAATGCAATCCGGTTGTTGGCTCATCCAGAACATAAATTGTTCTGCCGGTAGAGCGACGTTGAAGTTCAGTAGCTAACTTAACGCGTTGAGCCTCACCACCCGAGAGAGTCGGGGCTGATTGCCCAAGACGTACATATCCAAGACCAACATCGTTAAGCGTTTTTAGATACCTAGCGATGGCAGGCACTGATTCAAAGAAACCATGCGCCTCTTCGATAGGCATATCCAATACCTGAGCGATTGTTCTTCCTTTATAATGCACTTCTAAAGTTTCACGGTTGTAACGAGCACCGTGACAAACTTCGCAAGGTACGTAAACATCAGGCAGAAAGTTCATTTCAATCGTGATGGTGCCATCGCCTGCACAGTTTTCGCATCGACCACCTTTCACGTTAAACGAGAAACGCCCCTGTTGGTATCCTCTTATTTTCGCCTCTGCTGTTTCAGCAAAAAGCGCTCGGACCTTGTCGAAAACGCCGGTATAGGTGGCAGGATTTGAGCGCGGAGTACGTCCTATAGGCGATTGATCAACATGTACAACTTTGTCGAGATTCTCCAGGCCAGATATTGATCTATGTCGGCCCGGAACCATGCGAGCTCCATTAAGTTTGTTTGCCAAAACCGTGTATAGGATGTCATTTACCAAAGTAGATTTACCAGAACCACTAACTCCCGTCACCGCAACAAAGTTTCCAAGTGGGAAAGTTACGGAGATATTTTGTAGGTTGTTCTCTTTTGCGTCCTTAACAACGAGTTCCTTGCCTTTAACTTGCACTCTCCGGACTTCGGGCATTTCAATCTTCATGCGCCCTGCTAAATAAGCACCAGTTATCGACTCTTTTGCTGCTACGAGGTCTTCATAGCTTCCTGATGAAACTACTTTGCCGCCATGTTCACCTGCGCCGGGACCAATATCCACAATCCAGTCAGCGGTTCGGATTGTGTCTTCATCATGCTCGACCACAATCAACGTATTGCCTAAATCGCGCAATCTAGTCAAGGTATCGATTAATCGGCGATTATCCCTTTGATGTAACCCAATGCTTGGTTCATCTAGTACATAGAGAACACCTACTAGCCCCGATCCAATTTGAGTTGCGAGGCGAATTCTTTGAGCTTCGCCACCTGAGAGTGTTACTGCTCCGCGCTCTAATGATAGATAGTCAAGACCGACATCGAGGAGGAACCCTAATCTGGCGTGCACCTCTTTGAGAACACGTTCGGCAATCTTCTTCTCGCGCGCATTAAGAGAAATCTTCTTGAGGAAATCGGCGCATTGGCCAATGGAAAGCTCACATACTTGAGCGATATTCTTTCCGCCGAGTGTTACGGCAAGAACTTCAGGCTTTAACCGTGCACCTTTACATGTAGGGCAGGGAGTCTCACGCATATAAGCCTCATACTTTTCACGGCTGTAATCGCTGTCAGTTTCCGAGTGTCGACGGTGAATAAAGGGAATGACTCCCTCGAAACCAGTGGTGTAATTCTTTGTTCCGTAGCGACCTTTATACTTCATCTTTATCTCGTACTCATAGCCGTTAAGAATTGCTTCACGAGCTTTCGCTGAAATCTTTTTCCATGGAACATCAAGAGAGAATGTGATGTCTTTCGCTAACGCCTCAAGAAGTCGCTCAAAATAATCCGAGGATTGCCCACCTGACCAAGGGGCAATGGCACCCTCATAAATCGAAATCGAATCATCTGGAATAACAAGTTCTTGATCCACCTCAAGTTTTGTACCTATGCCAGTGCATTCTGGACAAGCTCCAAAAGGTGAGTTAAACGAGAAGGAACGAGGCTCCATTTCTTCAAAGGATAGTTCGCAATCATGGCACGCCATGTGTTCGCTAAATACCTTCTCTTTATCAGGATCCTTCTCATCTAAATCTACAAAATCTAAAATGACTAGCCCATTTGCTAACTTAAGGGCGTTCTCAATCGAATCTGTGAGTCGCGTTTTTGCATCAGCTTTGACGGCAAGTCGGTCGATAACCACTTCAATTGTGTGTTTATCCTGCTTCTTGAGTTTAGGAATTTCTGCAAGTGGATAAACCACTCCGTCAACGCGAGCTCGAGAATATCCCTGCGTTGTAAATTCACGGAATAGATCAACGAACTCACCCTTACGAGCCCTAATAACTGGCGCTAGAACTTGGAAGCGAACGCCTTCCTTGAGAGCAAGAATCTGGTCGACAATATTTTGTGGAGTCTGTTTCGCGATTGGCTTTCCGCAACTTGGACAATGAGGCCGTCCAGCACGTGCGTAAAGCAAACGTAAGTAGTCGTATACCTCTGTGATCGTTCCCACCGTAGAACGAGGGTTTCGATTCGTGGATTTTTGATCAATAGAGACCGCCGGCGATAACCCTTCAATGAAATCTACATCGGGCTTATCCATCTGCCCCAGGAATTGGCGTGCGTATGCCGAAAGTGACTCGACGTATCTACGTTGACCTTCTGCGAAGATCGTATCGAAAGCTAGGGATGACTTTCCTGATCCAGATAAACCTGTAAAGACGATAAGGGAATTTCTGGGCAAATCAATCGAAACGTTTTTAAGATTATGTTCGCGGGCGCCCCGCACTATCAAACGGTCCGAATTCATACCCCAGCCTCTTCCATACTTCGTAGTTCTTTTTTCAAAATTCTAATCTCATCTCTCAAACGAGCAGCAACCTCAAATTGAAGTTCGCCAGCTGCGTTCTTCATCTGGTCGGTGAGGGAATCAATTAACGCTCGAAGTTCTTGTCGAGGAAGAGACGATACATCTCTTGGTGTGAGACCTGGCGACAGCACGCCCTTTTTCCCCCAAGGCAGTGTCTCTTCCGTGTCCTCGATCTCCTTTGAGATCAAATCAGTGATATCGGCAATCTTCTTGCGAAGCGGCGTAGGGTCAATTCCATTTGCTAGATTGTAAGAAACTTGCTTCTCACGGCGCCTATTTGTCTCGTCGATTGCTTTAACCATGGCATCAGTCATCTGATCGGCATACATGTGAACTTCACCAGAGACATTTCGAGCCGCGCGGCCGATCGTTTGAATCAAAGATGTCGCAGAGCGGAGAAAACCTTGCTTATCTGCATCCAGTATCGCAACAAGTGAAACTTCAGGTAAATCCAAGCCTTCGCGGAGTAAGTTGATTCCAATCAAGACGTCAAACTCCCCCAAGCGTAACTCTCTTAAAAGCTCCACACGGCGAAGTGTGTCGACCTCTGAATGGAGGTACTGAACTTTGATACCGAGGCCCAGAAGATATTCTGTTAAATCCTCAGACATTTTTTTCGTCAAAGTTGTGACTAAAACGCGTTCATTCTTTGCGGTACGAATTCGAATCTGCTCGACCAAGTCATCAATCTGTCCCTTAATTGGCTTTACAAGAATCTGTGGATCTACTAATCCAGTTGGTCGAATGACTTGCTCCACGACATCGTTTTCTACTTTGGCCATTTCGTATTTTCCTGGGGTAGCTGACAAATA
>Ga0114964_10000581_pt1 | contig 28286 bp, 17 predicted proteins | sample C_131016_MF_Meta_FD_92638 | JGI IMG/M metagenome (GOLD analysis project Ga0114964, IMG submission 92638) | Freshwater microbial communities from Lake Croche, Canada to study carbon cycling - C_131016_MF_MetaG | ecosystem: Environmental > Aquatic > Freshwater > Lake | place: Lake Croche, Canada...
CCATGTTGCAGCGCTAGTCAATCGAACTCGGCACAGTTCGCAGATAGACCCGCTGACCAGAGAAGCGACGACACTCTATTCAGCAAGTGCGCTATTTCCAGTATTCTGACCCGGATTGAGCAGCATTGCGCCACCGACCTGCTTCAGAATGAGGAACTGCTTGTAAAGCTCAAAGTTCTCTTCCATGAAAGTAGTTTCCTGGAACTTCTTTGAAGTCTTTGAACTCATGCCCCACTTACAGAGACCATCGATGCCTGCATTAGTTCCAACAGCAACCTTGAGTTGCGCCAAGAAGAGTTCTGCCTCCCACTTGGCGCTGGCTTGATGCTCCCTGATGATTATCACTTGCTCGTTGAGCTGACTCTTCGGAATCTCACCGGCTAGTGCTGCTGCAATAGCGACATTGATTTCCTGAATGATTGGCTGAATCTTGTCAGCGAGACGACGCTCGATTTCTTCTCGGCTTCCCGCACGAGTGAGTGACCAACTCCGTGACTCTGCGACTGTCACGTTTAGATACTGTGAATAGAGATCCGCATATGCTGCCTTAAGTGCATCCGTGTCCAAAACCTCTTTGACGGAAGTGTTGGCAATCTGTGCTGCGCCACCAACCTCTTCTCCACGCTCAATCGCTTCTCGCATGGCATTGCGAATCTCCATGAGTACTGCGTCGAAACGTTTGACCGTAGCCTCGGCAACCAGCAGATTGAGGTGAAGGTCTTTCAGTTCTTCAGTTGCGGGCAGCACGACATCATTTGCACTCTTAGACTTGAGTTCTTCGGCTGCCTTGAAGATCGGGGCAGCCGCTGTGGTCTGATCCGCATAAGTTTTCGTTGTCCGGATGGTTTCCTCAAGCACAAGCTCATCAAACTCGAACCACTCGCTACCGCCGAGACGGTAGCGAGCCTGTAGTCCGTGCATGAGTGTTTCCACTCGCTCAACAAGCTCGCAGGGAACAATAGTGTGAATGAAGAGTGGGCGAGGGTTACCAGTCTGGTGTTCTTTCAGGCGGTCATCACTGGTGCGGTTCTCATCAGCGCGGACAATTCCGATCTTGTAGTAGGGCGATGTTACGCCGGTCAAGTGGTCGCGTTCACCGATGAAGTAGATCTCGCCCGGGGTAAGTTTCATGCTTTGTGGCTCCTTGTCGCGGGAGGTCGAGATTAGCATTTTGGGGTGACATTTGACTGGGCCATACGACTCCCTACTGGGGAACAGCTGACCAAACCGCTCGCCGAATTCACTACTGGGTTATACATGGCGGTGGCATTGAACTGAGTCCGGTGACTTTGCACGACGAGTTCAATCCCTGAGGCATGTTGAAGTTGGTCACTTGCGATGCCTCGCCCTTCCAGAAGCACTTCGTTGCTTATTCTTGGGCGCAGTGGAATTATTGGCTCATGTCCAACGAACAAGAGCCAAAGCAGCCCGAAACGTCACCAGAAGAAGTAACCGTAGGAAGTTACGTGGTTCCACTAGATGACGATAATCAAATCGTGATTGGCGGACCTGATGAACTTGATGTGCCATTCCTCAAGGTCTGGTTGTCTGATGCCGAGTTTGACTCTATTGACACTGAGCTTCGCGCAGCTGGCGTGGTTATTGAATCCATTGCACAGTATCGAAATCAGATCAAACTGGTTCGCTTGTTGCCCAAAACAGTGAATGAGATCAAGTCAGGTCTGAGCCCGATGGTTGGCGCTGGCGGTGAAAACTTGGGTGTCTTGGTTAACGAAAGTGGCAAGGTTGTGAGCCATGTCAAGTGGGCCCAAGTATCGAAAGTAACCTCAGCTCTGTCTAGTCTCGGCTCATTGAGTACAGGTCTTGCGCTGATGCAGATGCAAGCGCAGTTGGGTCGCATTGAAGCGGTCGTAAATCGCACACTGGATGTGGCTAAAGAGATCAAGACCGAGATTCTTCAGGAGCATTGGAATCGCATTATGGCCATCAATTCAATAGCCAACCAACTGGTGCTAGATGCCCGAGCAAATGGAGAGGTGAATGTTCAACTTCATGAGGTACAGATAGCCAATAGTTACTACGCTGACCTCATTTCTATGCGCGCACAGCAAGTGCAAAGAATTACCTCTTTTGTCAACAAGATGCCTGATAGTAAGTCAATTAAGGACCGTTCCATCTGGCTCGCCGAATATGGTCAGGACCTTGTTCGCAGCCTTAGTGCCGCGTGGTATTCGCTGGATGCAGAACGTGACTTGGAGTTCCTTGATGCTGCAGCTTTGTATACAAGTGCCGCCGGTCAACTTGACGAAAAGACCAAGCGCACAATTGAGATCCTGGCAGGCGAGAGTGAGCCGCGAGAAGCACAGTTCGTCCAAAGTCTGACTGAGACTCTCGACACACTTCAAACCACGCTTCGAAGTTGGGAGGTTGGTCCCGGGTCGGGAGACAAAACCGACAAGGCCCAGATTGTTAATCAGGCCACTGCTGTAAATAGCGCGGTAACGAAGCTTCGAAAGGACCCGCTGTCCAGAACGTTGGGAGTCGCACCTGGTTATCGCCCGTATGTTCTCGAGTATCGAGATAAGTACCGGAGGTGGCTGTCTGGTTCGCTTAAGTCTGGTGAGAAGGTTTTGATTAATGTCCCAACGAAGACCAGCACGGAAGGAATCGTCGAGTTTTCCTCCAAGCCAGGAAGCCTTGTTGTTACTAATCAACGCATAATTCACCTGCTAGGAGAGACAATCGAAAAGCACGGTAAGCCTCAATGGAGTTATCCCCTCGATGATTTCTTACTGGCAGAGTGGCTCAACGTCGACACTCAAGCTGTAAATCCTTATGTTCGCCTCTATTTTTCTGGCAAGCATGTGGACAGGCTTCATCTTGTTATTCCACATTCCAGCACTGGCCACAAGATGATCAGCCTTCTGAGAGATCTGTCGAACGAAAGAAGTCGCGCCCAGATAATTCAAGAAATTGAGCAGAATATGGACGCGGCTAAGGTCGCGGTTGAAGGTCAGTAAGAGCGGCATCCACTAGACTTATTCGCATCGCGACCAATCAAAGTACATTCAAGGGCCGGCTCGACACGTTCGATTCTTCAAGGTCCTTGCCTAAGTAGTTTGGCTTCGACAACCACACCCTCCTGAAACGCTGGACATGCGTCCTGACTACGCATCGCTCGATTCGATACTCGAGTCATGACCTTGCCAGTGCCAACCATGCATGCGTGCCAGAATTTTAGATGTTAAAACATAAGCAACAAGTGAGGACCGTGACTAGACTCGGTCCTCAAAGGCCGCTGGCGTAATTAGATTGGAGTCGCACACATGGCGAGTAAGACTTGGAACGTAAACCTTCTGTGTTTAGATTTGACAGACAACTTCACTGTCACACTCTTTGCGACGAGTGCGTCCCTCAATGCAGTCGAATCATTGCGTGGTCCAGGTGTAGTCACTGTCTTGGGGGACATTGCAACTCAGGATCGAGATGCCATTACTCAGTCGCTCTACACTCCAACAGAAATTCTGCACGTCATGTCTCACGCCAATAGCAGTGGTCTAGCCATGGGTGAGCAGAAGGTCCTAAAGGTCTTCACGCGCCGCGAACATTTCTATCCGGAGGATCTGACAGCTTTCATAGATGAATTTGAAGAATACCCCGAGGTGGAGTGCATACTCTTTGATGCTTGCGAAACAGCCTCGCCGGACTGGTTGGCCAAGTTACGTCGAGTTGTGCCAAGTGGTCAGACAATGACTCTGCTGGGCACAACCCGTGAAGTAGGGATAAACGAAACACTCATATACTCATTGGCCTTTTATCAATTCTTGCTAGCCAAACCTAAAGGTCGAACTCGTGAATTGCGATTCGCGCAGTATCACGCGGCGCATGAATTCGCGACGAAGGCATTCAAGAGTGGCACACGTAAGAAGTGTCCGTTCGTGCTGAAGATTATTAAGGGCGTCAAAATTAAGTAATGACACAGAGCTCCACCTCGAATCTGCTGCACCCTGGAGCCGCCAGTCGCGATTAAGCAACTTGGTCAGACTTCTCAAGTAGGCTGCGTTTCAGCCCACGTCTAGGAGTCACACCAATGAATAAGTCGAAGTTCGTCCTCATGATTGTTCTAGCCTTTATTCTTGGCGCAAGCACATCTCCAGTGATTTCATGGGCTGGCACGACATTCTTCAGCACAACTCAGACGGTGAGTGGCAGAGGAAGTACTACCTGCCCGTACGGATTCAAATTGTCTGGTGGCGGGGTAGATTCGTTGCCATCTGACTCATTCGGTTCTTATTCAAGCCAGGAGTACAAACTGACTGGCTCATTCCCAAGTTCTAACGGTTGGCGAGCCACGGCTGAGATTACGAGAGGTTCTTACACCTCGAACTTTGGATGGAAATTCTCCAGCAGCGGTTACTCTCCGACGGTTTACGCAGTGTGAATTAAGTAGTACTGCACCTCAACGTGGCACGTAGTTGGTCAGTTCGTCTTACACGGCCATCCAGCAATTGCGATAACTACAGGCCCTTCTCAATTTCAGCAACGTAGTAAGCGAACTATCCGAAACTGTAGTGTTGGAGCGTTGCAATATGGACAGGTCGGATATGTCGCTTCCAGATGTTGAAAATGGCGTTCGGGAGTGCTGAAGGTTTCGCTAGCTAAACCTTGAGGTGTACCAATTCCACTGGTACACCTTGTAAAAAGATCAGGCCCGCAATGCTTTTCAGCATTCGGGCCCAACAATTGGTTTATCCTAACACCACTGGTTCCGGTGATGTCAAGACTCGTGCATCAAGCTTTCGAGCTTGTACTGCTTGGTTGTTGCGATATAGAGCCGTTGAGGAGTAAGTCTGGCTTTGAATGGAGCACCTAATCCGGCAACCTCACTTGCCTAAACGCCTCAGCCAACCGACCTTCCGAAAACCCAGCGGCCTCAGCCTGCATGGTCAACCACCCAGTGATCAACTCATCCAAGTTGTCCATGTGTGCAACCTGACTGTCATGCTCCCGCAGCGCAGCTAACTTCACATCAAACTTGTCGGTCACATCAACCCACGTGTTGGGCTTATCGGTGCCCATCAACCACAGCCACGAGACTGTCCACGCTTCTAAACCCTCAGCCCCCCGCAACTCTGGATACGCATACGGGTTACGCACCGCTGGATACAACGCCCGAGTCGTCGCCTCAACCGCAGCCATATGATCAGGATGACTTGCAGGCAACCGATCCCACATGCGCTCAGGCGACTGCGCACCATTCGATGGCTTTGACGCGCTTAATAATCGAATCATGATCAAGTATTCACTCAATGTCGTTGTGTTCAGGTAACATGCTACTAACCGCCTGAGGTCTGGAGTCTCCCAGTGAAATTTCGCAACAACACCATCCTTTTCATCACAGTTTGTCTACTATTCAGTGGCACTTCAGCGATAGCAGCAGGGCAATTGGCCCCACGCAACGTGTACATTCACGATGAAAACGGAGATCCTATTACGGGTGGCTCGGTGACCTGGTCCATGAAGGATAAAAGTGCGAGGTCTGCCAAGACGTATGGGTTAACCTCTGATGGCTTGATTACATTTCCCTATGCGCCACTGGGTGAGGCTACTGTAAAGATTACGAATGGATTGATGGCGAGCGGCGATTATGTAAGTGGTTCATATGGCGTCACGTTAAGTAATGACAATGAGATTCAGATTGCTCTGGCTCCCAAGCACACTCATACAGTTCACGTTGAAGGTCCTGATGGAGACGGCATTGCTGGTGCGGTTGTGACGCTCAATACGAGCTGCCAAACACAAATTTGGAACGATGAGATGACCTGGGTCGATGGATATTACGATGCTTCGGATAATTGGGTCGATGGCTATTACGAGGGTGGGTATGAGTTGGGAGACGGGTCGACATCATTGACCGCTAGTCAAAACAACCAGTACGGCGACTACACGGCACCCAACGTAACTGAGTCAACTTATGCGGATTCCAGCGAAGACGATGTGTACATAGCGACAACGGATTCGTCGGGCGTAGCCACTTTCAATGGATATTTCGAAAAATCAGATTGTCTCGATGTCACGGCGAGCTACAACGATGGCATCGTCATCCAGAACGCGTCCGGCATACTCGACGCCGGAACGCCGGTTGTATTGCCGTATGTGCCAATAATCACTGTGTCGAGTGACACTGTGACAGTCAAAGAAGGTACAGCTGTCCAAATTCCTATTTCTGTTGGAATTTCGGGTCAGTCGAACATTCGGCAAAGTTTGCAGCGATCAAATGTCGTCTCTGCGCCGGGTGCAACGGTCAAAATAGCCTTGCCTCCAGGCGCTTCAAAGGGAAATTGTGGAGCAAGACTTTCTGGTCAGACCGATTTGAAGGGACATGTCACCCTCAAGATATGTGCCACAAAATCTGGAGAGTATCGAATTGTCGCTAAAGGGATTTTGCGGGATACGGGCGTTGAGGTTCATGTCAGGGGTGCCGCTCCGTTAGTCGTATCCTCAGTCAGTGCCAGCTCTCCGGCGGTTGGAGTGCTCAAAGCATCTTGGAACGCTCCACTTTATTCAGGTGGCGTGGCTGTCAACGGGTACGACGTAATAGTGACCGGGCCCAATGGTCGTTCCTCAAAGTTAAGTCTTAATCCTGCTTCGAAATCCGTCCGAATCACTGGCCTTGCACACGCCGCAAAGTACACAATCAAGATTCTGGCCAAGACAAAGTTTGGTACGAGCGATCCGATTGTTAGAACCGTCACGGTTGCTTGAGTACATTCCGCCGCCCTGATTGGGAATGAGCGGAACCAAGTGCGCCCAGAAGTAACTAGAGTCTCGGATAGCACGCGTGTCTAGGAGCGTGAATGCCTGTGGCTGACAGGGAAGCCGAATCACACCACGTGGATGACTAGTAAGTCCATCACTTAGCCGAGGGCCTATTAGCAGTTGTGATTGAGTCACACATCTGGACCTCTAGCGAATTGCCTTACAGGACTTGATCAAGTCGGTCCAAGAACGCTCAAGTCCCAAATAGGTGGTCAATGGACCCTGGCCAGCAATCCACTGATCGATGTGCTTATTCGTGCTTGGTGTGTATCCTGAGCCACTCGAAGTGAAGAACTTTTCGGTGTAATAAAGTCCAAGACCAGAACCACCGACTGCCTCGTGTGCAGCAAAAATCTTTGAAACCCAAGCCGAACTTCTCGTAGAGGAAGTTGCAGCGCGGTAGGTGTCCAAGACTCGAAGTATCTTGGCGTCATTGACTCGGGTGGAATTTCCTTGAATGTTGCTAGTTCTGAGAACCTTTAAGCCCTGAATGCGCTGCGCTTCCATGGACCTCATCAGTCTTGCAACAGACTTCTCAACGGAGGCGTTCCCATCTGTGAAGTCCCATTGGTCTGAAAAGCTTGAGACGTTGCCGTATGACTTCATTGCCCTGAGGTAACCACTTTTGAGGTGCTTAAGTTTCGGTACGTGGGCCGTCAACTGTGGGACAAGGGCAGTGCATGATTTCTTGACTTCAGCAGCTACTTTGACTTGATTAGCTTTGTCCCTTGCTGCGTTGGCGTGACTAACCGAGATGAGGCCAGACAAAGCCGCGATTACTACGATAGAGCCAGCTGCACCCGCCAGAAGCGGCTTATGCGTTGCACACCATTTGCGAAATGGTCCAAGCGCCTCAATTCGAGCCTGTTCCTTTGCGGCTGCCACTTTTCGCGCTTCCTCGGACGCTCGGATGGATTCCTCGCGGGCTATTTCTGCTTCTCGTCTGCGCTGATTCTCTTCGTCAATGCGTTGCTGTTCGCTTAGTCGTTGAGCCTCTGCGAGTTCAGCTGCTTGCTCTGCCCAGTACTCATCGATTTCTCGAACTCCTACGGTGAGCCGCTCTATGGTCTCGGCATCACGATAAGCCAACGTTGGTTCGAGGTGTATCGCCAGGCGAATAGCCTCCCAGCTACCAATAGATAAGACTCCTTGGCATTGGCTGCAAACGAAGGCATCCTTCGCGATTAATTGTGCGCAGTACGGACACGGAATATCCTTGCCCTGCTGAAGCAGTTTTCGCATTTCTGCTGATTGTGCCTCTAATGCTTTCCGTGTTGATTGCGCATTCGCACCAGCAGATGCCACTGTAAAGAACTCATCTGGAATCTCAAAGGTCATTATTCTTCCTTGATTGATAGCGGGCCATGAGCGTTGCGATTCCAATCCTATGAGACTTCAGGCGTCAACCAAATCCATTTTCGGCTCGCAAGGACCTCCTAAAGGCAGATTAGAGGTTGTCATTCAGATACGCCATGTTGCACAATGACATGTCCCGTGGACGAAACAGATTTCAGTCCAATGAATCAGTGAGAGAGTTGAATCGCATGAAACTAGAGAATTTTTTGAATTGGCTCAATTCTGGGACACCCGCACCCGCGCATACAGATTTGTTGGCCGCATTTGGTCTTGGTCTTTTGCTGTGCATTTTGCCGTTTACGTGGAGAAGGCTCGAAATTGTAGACACGTATTTTCACGAGTTGGGCCACGCGCTAGCAGCCTTGTTCACCGGCAATAAAGTTCACAAAATCCGAATTGAGGCAAACGCGGGTGGAGTCACCTACTGGTCTGGCAGATCCGGACGCTTTGGCCGAGCCTTCATTGCATTCTGCGGTTATCCTGCTCCTGCCATTACTGGCTGGTTTCTAATGCTAAGTGTGCGAAGTGGTCATCCTCATTGGGCGATTACAGCAGCAGCAGTCATTGCGATTGTTTTTGCGCTTGTTCAAAGGTCCCTTCGTGGCTGGGCGTTGACAGCGCTCGTGCTCGGAGCGTCATTTGGGCTGTACTTGAGTCCCCAAAATCTACATACCGATCAGATAGCTAGCACCGTTCTCGCAGGCATGGCGGGTTTTCTGTTGTTGGCTTCTCCGCGTTCCATTCTTGCCCTGCGTCGCATCCGTCGCTCTACACCAAAGGCGCTGCGTCATTCTGATTCGGATGCTTTGGCGAAGTATCTTGTGTTGCCAGCATTTATGTGGGAGATCGCGTTTCTCGTGCCTTGTGTGTTTTTGATTGAAACGAGTGTCGTTACTTTGCTCATTTAGAGACTTCCCATAATTGGAAGGGAACTGCTGAAGCCTGAGTTGACCCAATTTTCGGTTCTACCACTGGCGCTAGTAGCCAGGTTTAATTTTCTGTTCCGAAGTCAGACAGGGGCCAGCCCCAAGATATGCCAGTCCAGCCCTGTCACCCGGACCCCAATTTGTGAATCCATTTTCCACAGGATTCATGATTTCCCTTTTGTTGTCCACGTGATCGAGCCCCATGATGTGGCCGAATTCATGCATGACCACCGATGTTGGGTCAGTGACGTTTCCTTGAGATATCTGATCCTTGAACCAAGTGGCATCGAATTGTCCGGCTCCGGTTACTATTTGAGATGTCTGTCCTTGTGTCTCAAACAGTGGACCAGCCCAGCCAACTACGTCTCCAGAATGCTCTGGCAAAGAGGCTCGAAAATCCTCCGTCGTCCGCCAATCGAGAAGCACAGGAGCCCACGCATCACCCTGTGAACTGTATATCTCAGGTTGGAAGGGTTTCCGGTTGTTTGAATAAGTTTCGTCCGTCTCGCCAAGAATCTCAATGCTTAACCCGGTGGCTTGTTCCACATTCTTCAGGGCAATCTTTGTTATTGTGACTGTCTCGGGAACCGCGTTCTGCAAATTGAGTACGACTCTAATAGGTTCGCAAGAATTCCAGCGAGCGACTTGTCCTGACTCTCCCTTCAATCCATCCACCAAATTAAACTCTGCCCCGGGAGTTAGTTCTGAAGTTGTCAATGGAGTTTTATGAAGGTGGGAAAGTATTTTGTTTGTATGCCACGCTTTTCCTAGAAATTTGTAGGTGCTAAAAGTTGAAACTGCGAGCAACAAAGCGGCTGAAAGACCCACCACAGCTAGTTTGGAAATACGAGGTGCGGTCCGGGGATTTTTGATTGCGGATATTCCATGGCTCGCTGAGGTCGGCAAGCCTGTCGAAAAATCTTCGCCGAGATTTGGGAGAAAGTTTCCTAAAGTGTTGAGGGGTAGAGCATCCACGGGATGAGGCACCGCTGGTTGCCTTTGAGCGACTTTGCTTCTTTGAATAGAGTGCGGCCGAAACTGTGCTCCGGATGAAGCCTGATGCATACCCGCACGAAGAGTGAGTATGACGTAAAGCCATAAGCCAAGATCTAGGAAAAAACCAGGGTTAGGGAAGTTTGACCAGCTCGCATAGATTGCAAACATTGGAATACTTAAGGCCATCCTGATTAAAACCAAGACGTATGCCCAAAGAAGAAACTTGATGAGGCCGGCACAAGTGGCTCGAACGTACGCACTTCCTTTCAGGTGACTTGCCCAGAAAATTATCGGTACGAGGATTGAAAGCGCCGCAATTTGGAATCCCAAAATTCCTGCAGCACTTTGAGTGATGTAGTAACCCTCAAAAAGCACACACACAATCAGGCCGAAAACAACCACTGACAGCGTTGTTGCGACTAAGTAGTATGCAGTGTCGTGATGGTGCAACTTCTGCTCGGGTGGATGTTGCTGAGATCCACGATTTAGGTCAAAAGAGTTGAAATCTGCCATGGCCTTCTCACGTTGCGTTGTTTTCTTGAGAATCTACCAGTTGTATTTTTGGATTTTCCGAATGTTCTTGCGTTAGAGAGGTGCAGTCCGCCATACTTTGAGAACGTTGCGAATTGAAAGGACACAAGTGGAGCCCTTTTTGGTTGAGCCAATTTCGCAACCGCCAATCCAGAGCCCGCGTCAGCCTGATCGGAATGCGTCGCCAGTTCCGTTGGTGTTTGGTGTGATTCTTACGCTGGCGAGTGTGTATCTGCTGTGGTCCGCGGGGTCCGATGGCTACGTCGATTCAGATCCTCACGACATTTTCCTCAGGGTGATGGTCTATGTCTTAACACCTTTTTCAGTCGTTTTTTGCATGATTATTGACATAGTTCTCCAGGGTCGAGGTATGTCTGACCCATCGTTCTTTGCAAGGCCAAGGTATTCTGTCGCCCTAAGAGTAATTGTCCTTCTGTCATTCGTAATCGCAGTTATTGACATTAATACTCTCGCTAAAGTGCTGGCAGACTTATGGTCGTAATGAATCAAAAGCTCTTGATGCCTGCCACTAAACAGGCTAAAAGTGTCATCGTGTCTCTGGTCCTTGCTCTGCTGGCCCTGCTAGTTGTTTCTGCATCTGCATTTGCATCTGTCGCCTCCGAGGCGCCAGTCTCTGGCAATGATGCTGCTATTAGCCACTTGTCTGGATGCATTCAGAGTAACCATGCACTTGATGTCTTTTATCTAATTGATGACTCGAGCAGCTTAATTGATGGGCCACGCGCGGGAGATGGTAAAGGATCCGACCCGAATGGCCTCCGCGCAACCGTCATAGGCGAAAGCGTCAAAAGTTTATGGTCTTTAAAGCAAAGCAACCAAAGTTTACAGTTGAACGTTGCTGTAGGTACTTTTGGCGATCACTTCCAGAAGCGCTTGGATTGGCAGACTTTAGATGCGGCGTCTACTCAGCGTTTTTCTACAGTCATCAAGCGTGATATGCCGGGATGGAACCAAGGGACTGCAACAAAGTGGTCTTATTTGAAAAGTGCAGCTCAGGAACTACGGTCAAGAAGGCAAAGTTCATCACCACGCTGCCAGGCACTCGTGTGGCTGACTGATGGTGCAATTAATCAGGGGAACTTGTCGGAAGAAGTCAACGAGGGACAAAATGCCGCAACCCTAAAGCAACTATGTGGGAGTGTCCCTGGGCGCCCAAATACTGGGTCTTCCGCTAGGGGTGCCTTAATGAGTGAGTTAAGGGCCGCAGGTGTAACCGTGATGGGCATACTTTTGGCAGATCCCAATGCCCAATTGCCAGGTGACCGTGATAAGGCCTCAGTAATGAAATCACTTGTCGTGGGCACTGGAGCATCAGGCAAGTTTAGTTCTTACCAATGTGGTGTTGTTCCCTTGCCAAAATCGGATGCCCCAGGTTTTTTCGAAGCTGCCTCTGATCCCAATGACTTGGCTTATCAATTTGCCTTAATTAATGAACGACTCAGGTCAGATAGTCCGAGAGAATGCAAGCCTTTCGTAGTTGATCAAGGGGTGAGCACCTTCACTGTGATAACTACAGACAAGAACTGGTCTTTGACCTCCCCAAGAAAAAAGAAGTTCAGGGCCTCCAATGCAGCAGCATCTGGAATAGCTGTCGAGAAAATTGGCGGCATCTCTAGGATTTTCGTCCGAGTCCCCAGAGACTTGACAGATTTCAATGGCCATTGGGAAATTGGCACCGGACCTACTGCAAAGTGTCAAGCGTTCTTCTCCTCAGGCTTGGGCATTAAGTTGGACAGGACGAATTTCTTTCAAGGCGAGAGCGGTTTAGTGAAGGGTCGTATAATCCGCCTTGACGATGGCAACTCGGCGGATTTAGGTGTCTACGGAGACTACAGCCTTGAATTGAGGGTCAACCAGAATCGCCGGGTTGCCCATTCGGCAATTAACATCCCCGTCCGAGACGGCCAGTTCGTTTTGGATGACATACAGTTGTCTCCCAACACCAAGGACGTCTATCTGCAGATGCAATTAGATGTACGTACCAAAGGTGGAATCGCAATGAATCCAGCCTCCCTTGTTCGTGAGATAAGTGTCAATCAGAAATCTGATTACCCAACAGTAGAGGCTGCTTTGAGCCCGATGTCAGATCTGATATCGAGTCAACCAAGCGTTGGTTCTCTACAAGTTCATGGTCCGAAACACGGCGATGGAACGGTTTGTTTCTTACCCCCAGGTATCAGAGATAGCGACCGAAATCGCAGTTGGGATTTGGCGCATGACTTTGTAATCGAGTCGACCCAGGCTCCTTTAGTCAAAGGTACGGATCGCGCCGATGTAATGTGCATTAATCTGGGGCAGAATTCTTCGAAGAAAATTTTGGTCAAGTTCACAAACAAAATTCACGCAGAGTCAAGTGTCAGCGGCGAGATACCCATAGAAATGGCGGGCACTCACGCACAAGGGCAGTTCCCTCGCGAGGAGAATATTCCATTTCAATTTACATCGAGGTATCAAGGACAAGAGCACGTAAGAGTCCTTCAGATTTTGCTCATCATGTTGGGTATCTTGCTTCCCCTAGCAGTACTGTACGTATTGGTTCGAGCCACGTCTAAATTCGTCTTCGGGTCAGACTTGGTGCGGACCGAGTTTGACGTTTTCTACGAGGCCGGGGTATTGACTCTAGTTTCAGATTCCAAGTCATCACAGTATGCAGGTGCATCCCTAGGCGATAAGAAGTCTAAATATTCTGGAGAACCTCATCTACAGTGTGTCGAAACCAGTGTTCCTCTACTAGCATTCCGAGTCGTCAAATTTCTAGCCCGCGCAAAATCGGGCACAGGTGTTTTTACGGTGAGTTCGGCAAGGCCGGGCGTTCAGGGGAGAAGGCTGTCTCGGCAATTGAATCGGGGTGAAACGGCGCTGATTGCTCAAGATATTGGTAAATTGTGGTTCGTCACACTCGGCCTCGATATCGCTCCACCGCGAGAAGACCTGTCTTCGGTATCCACGGAACTCCCGAGCCTTTCATTGGCGGATTTCTCGAGTCATTCGCAAACTGGCGACGAGACTGCATCTGGCGAAGCCAGATTTAGAGGCAAGTTAGTCATCTATTCTAGAATTAAGGGTCAGAACACAGAGGCAAGTGCAGTAGCAGCTTTTCAAGTTTCTTCGGGTCAACTTTCTAAGCAAATAGATAAGGCAATCAACACCCGAACTCAAGACTTAGTCTCCAAGATGAAGCCAATGTCGCCCGCTACAACAATAAAAAGCACGAAAACGTCAAAGAAAACAAGTAAACCCTCAGAAGCAGCAGTTCACCAGAAGGACAATCTTCCCTCTCTGGGCGAATTCTAGAGTTAAGTAAACAAGGAGTAATCGTGTTAAGTCCATTTTTGATTGTTGGCGTCGGTGGATCTGGCGGCAAAACTATTCGTGCATTCAAGCACCTGATGAGCATGAGATTGCGCGAAGCCGGATGGACACACGGTTGGCCGGATGCATGGCAGTTGTTGCACATAGACAGCCCAGTTCTGCAAGATGGAGAAGAGTTTTCATACCCGCTGCTATCAGACGCCGAGTATCTGGGTTTAGTCCCTGCCGGGACCAACTATCAGGTCGTGTATAACGCTTTCGAGCAAAAGGTGCCGGGTGAAAATCGAATGTCAGTGAACCGCCCGCTGCCTGATCCGCAAGAAGTGACTGTGCCTGTCACAATAGGGGCAGGTCAGTACCGCGCAATTGGTAGAACCTTGGCTATATCGCGTTTGAGTGCGATTCAAAAGAAGGTCGAGTTTTGCTTTGGCAGGATGAAAGACGCAGGCGCACAGGGCACACTTGCTCGTCTGGGAGAAGAAGTTTTTGGGGTCGATAGCCAAGGAGCTAATCCCCGCATAAAAGTTTTCGTAATTTCTTCTCTAGCTGGAGGTTCAGGGTCGGGTGCTTACTTGGACGTTGTAGAGGCGATAAAGAGTGCCGGTAAATCTTCGAATGTGTCGGAAACAAAGGATTCTTATGGAATTCTGTATGCTCCCGATGTCTTCGACACGATCGAAGGTAGAAGGGGCGTTGCGCCGAACGCTCTAGCTGCGATGGCTGAGGCAATGTCGGGTCAGTGGTGTGGCGCAAATGATGCAGGAGCTCAATTGACTGCTGATACCGTTGCCCTGTACAGGTCGCAGGGTGTTTTGCCTCCGTTAGAACTTGCCGAGTACTCACTTGGTCCTCGATACACATTTTTGATAGGACGAAGTAATTCAGCAGTTACCTTTGCATCCGCGGATCAAGTATTTGCCTCAACTGCCACAAGTCTCATTACATGGACTACGGACAAAAATGTGACTGCCACTTTCGGCGCGTACATGGAAGGCAATTGGCATGCCCAGGCAGCGTCCGTTCCAGACAAAACCCGGTTAAAACTCAGTAACCAGGCACCACCTTTCTCTTCCTTTGGCTACGGGCGCGTTACTCTTGGACGCGATCGCTTTGCTCAATACTGCGAGGAACTTTTGGCCAGGCTCGCTGTTGAGTCGTTGGTGAATCAATATGAAGCGGACCACCCAGCCCAAGACGTGACTAAGCATGTTTGGTTAGAAACTAAGGCAGATGCCCGTTGGAGTTCGTTCCGGGACGATTCGGGCTTTAATGAAGAAGATGACTTGGTGGCAAATGTCAGACGTGACGATGTGATTGATGCACTTCGTCCTGAGAGAGAAATCGCATCACTCACAAATGAATTCAAGGAATTGATTAGACACGACGTGATTCAGGGCCTCGATAAGAATGGAGGCCTATCTAGCTCAGATTGGCAAGAGCGAATTGAAAGAGGATACCGGGACTACAGTAAGACTTACTTGCAAAAAATAAGGAACTTTCGTTTAGAAAAGACAGCCCGATGGGTTGAGGTTGCAGTTCCTAATTTTCAGGATTTAGTGGCGCGCTATTGTGTGTCGGATGGCATCGATGTCACTATCGAATTAGTCAAAAGGCTGGAAAGCAGTCTGGTCGACCCAAAGGGTGCGATTGAACAACTCAGGGACCAATCCAATGCTGCTCAAACTCAAGTTGGTTCTTACTCCTCGTATATTGCCAATGCTTTTCAGGATGTTGTGAGGCAGGGCTCTATCCGACCTGAGCATGATTCGGTTATCACTGCCTTGAACACTATCGGTCAAATTCTTGGTGTTGCAGCCGAGTCAGAACTTCGGCTAAGTGCAGCCAACATTTTGAAAGACTTTGCAGACAACTATCTGCAACCACTTCGGATGAGTCTCACGGATGCTCGCACGGCTCTCGAATCACAGATAAACGTCAACAAGGCTCTGAACGGCTTGCCGAATCCTTTCCTAACGTGGCCGAAACTTGGGCAGCCGGTTTCTGACAAGTATCGTCCGGGCACTAATGAAAGAGTGATACTGAGCGCTGACACATTTGAGCGAGAATTCATGACATTAGTTCAGAAATCGATTGGAGAATCAAGAGATGCCGTGAAAGCGGCCACTCTCCAATCTGCCTGCGGTTCACATGTGCTGTCCGATTTGGGGCCGAGCAGTTGGAGCTTGCTCAGCATCGATGGAACCAACAACTGGATCCCTCAATCCAGTGACTTCAATAACAGTCAAGGACTTTCTGGACAGGCCGCTAAGTTTAAATTCAAGTTGGAATTCAGCGACTATGTGAATGATGCCAGATTATGGTTAGAGCGTCCGGGGCAGTCCTTTGCGAGTTATCTCTCCCAGGACCTGGCGTCATACCTGACCGACCCAAGCATAGGCGACGGCGAATTAACTAGTCGTCGAGCATCCTTCTTACAAGAATTAGATGCAGCGGTTTCAGTCAGCGCACCATTTATTGCTATTCATGATGCTCTATTGACTGATGTTCATCAGGCGAGCACGCGTGACAAAACTGTGGCGATTAGTGCAATTCCGTTTGCCTTCACTGATCCAATTTCTGAGGGAATCATCAAGATTTTACGCAAGTATGGAGCCTACGATGAAAGCGCGGGTAAAGATTGGTTTGGCGCAACGAACTCCACAACCAAGTACATCGACATTTTTAGTCTGTTAAAAAATCCGTATGAGCCGGTTGTCTTCACGTCAATCATGAATCCCATCGCTACCCAATGGGCCTCGGTCAACGCAGATCCGGAACAGCGTGAATCATTCTGGAAGTGGCGTCGAGCGCGTACCTTGATAGAGGCACTACCTGCTTCTCCGAAGGTGGTGAACCATATGATTCGAGGATGGTTCGTGGCAAAGACCTTGTCTCAATTGGATGTAGCGGTTGACAGTAACCTTGGGCCGAAACTCGCCATTTTTGCGGGTCCTATTGACGGTTTCGTGGGGTTCCCATACCCGTTGCTTTCCCATGGTTTGGTCCGAACTGATGACTACCTCGGTGCACTTTTGGAGTCCTTGACAATTGCCTTGGCGCAATGCAACGGTGTCGGCACTTTAGAACCGCTGAGGGCATACCAACGCCTCATTGAGCTCGGTGGAGATTCGCGCGATTTGTCGTTAAGAATGAAGGACTGGATTCAAGAAGCGAAGGTAGAAGATCGTGCACCGATTCCGAATGCAACTCGAGCCGGTTCGAAGGAACAGACTGCTGCTGAGCGGCGCAAGCAAGTGGTTACATACTTAACCCAAGAGTTAGATTATTTCAATCGCATGATTGAAGGGTTAGACGGTTATGCCAATGTGCGCACTTATCCAGTAATTTGGGAAATCGCCCCACAAGTGCGTCAGGTCTTGACAGAGTTGCTGAATCTTGTCGAAAAGGTCTCTGATGTTGGAAATTCTGGTATCTAATGTTGGATACTCTCTGGGCAAATCACTCTGTCCCTCTAATCTTTGTCCCGGAAACGCCGACAGGAGTGCAAGTCAAGGAGCTTGCTCGGGAGTGGACTAAGTCGGGCCTGCTCGGTCCTTCAATTTGGATTAATCACGCGAAGTTCTTAGAGTCTCCAGAACTGACGACAATTGAAGCGACTCTTATGTACTCAACTCAGATGGGCGAACTTCATGAAGATATCGAGTCCAGCCTTTTACGCTACTTGACCCGCAATGAGATTAGAACTTTGCGAGTAGTGTCTTTGCGAGTTGCGGATCGTTCGCACGCTACGATGCCCGAGATAGAAATTTCTGTCACGCGAGTTGCCGCGTTGCTTCAAGAGGCTCTCGCGTTACAAGACGTTTCCGACTCAGCACGAGAAAATAATGCAAAGATCCTCAAATATGACCTGCTTGCATTCCCTTCACGTCACGAATTCCAGCGTGCAGCGAACTCGTTGTGGCCCATTACCGTAGTAGCTGCGCCCGAGGATCGTCGAAACCCTTGGGCAATTGATTCTTTTGTAGCCCCCGAACTCATAGTGCCTTTCTCGCTATCGTCCCTGGCAACGGTCGCGGGAATCTGGAGCGGGATAAATGAGGGTGCGCTAGATCACCTTGCTGCGGAATTTACCAACCCAGGCAAAGCGGTGGTAATGCGAACCTATATTCGTGCAATCACCAGTGAAGGTATGGCTCGGAGATTAAGCGCGAAGGTTCTCAAGAAATTGTCAGATCCGCGTACCGAAGTGGTCGAGAATCTTGGGGTAACTTCTAAGGAAATTTACGCGATTCCGTCGGCAGATATCGAGAGCCGGATTGATGCGATGGTCTCCATGACATACAAGTTCTCTGAGAATAGTCTGAGTCCCAGCCCTAAGGTGGAGGCTCAGAATGAGGTCGAAAATAGGATTACAATTATCCGCCAAGTGCTTCTCTTCCTGCAGTTTTCGGTGGACAGGCTAATCAGAATCCCAAAGTGGACCTGGCTTTCGATCCAACGTTTTGTCGCCAAGCGATTGAAAAATTCGCTGTATGGTCAGCGTTCCAAAGTTATTATCGGGCCCGATGATGAAAAGGCTTACGACGGCAAGGACCGCGCGATCCGGGCGCTCTGTGTAAGTTTGACGCAATTGATACGCAACTTTGAGAGCAGCACCGTTGAGAGTGCTCCAAATCGTGTCAAGCGTTTGGTTGACTCAAGGCTTTACAGCGAAATTCGTCGGCTAATTTTCGCCATGTCAGATGGGTCTGAGCTTCCGGATGGGGCGAATGTGGTTGCCTACAGTGGTAAAGACCGCTTGGTATTCTCTCGAGTTACCGACTTTCTGATCGACTACGAAGCGTCACATGATCAAATGTCATGGCATTGGGACAACTCGCATCACTTTGAGAAGTATCTTCCTCTGGGCTTAAACCAGGGTTGGGACGTTATTGAGCTTTCAGACTTAAAGAATGTCGTAAGACTTCCTAAAGTCATGCATCAGTGTCACGAGAGCATTGTTGCTGAGATGCATCAATTAGGATTTGATGAGATCACCGAATCGGATGACTCAATTGAGTTACCGCCACAAGTGGATGCATATCCCGCTTCAGATGATGAGAATTCCTCACAGGATTACGACGACGCTGCGGATGATGTTTCCGAGAGTGCAGTGTCGGAGGACGATGACACACATGCGACCGAAATTGACTCATTGAGGGACTTGCTGAAGTTAATCGAATTAGACATCGAGTCGCTAAACCTCTGGAAGGCAAATTTTGAGTCGTCATTCAATTGGAAGTTGGCAGCTTCTATGGAAAACGATGAAGTCGATTCTGAAACTGAAGAGTTGCTGCAACTGGAGCGAATTCAGCAGTTGGAATCAGTTCCGCCAAGTGTTCTTATTGACCTTCGAAATCGTTTTTTGCGGGGGTTTTGGCGCTCAATTACTGTCGCTTCAATTTTTCCATTCCTTTTGCATGTAGTACTTGCTTATGCAGGAACCTTAGTTGCCGGAATCTTTAGTTTCATCCTGGGTGCCACCATTGCACGGATCATCCTTTGGATAGTTGGTCTTTGGCTTTTAAATCTTTTGCGCATGCTTATCAAATATCACAAAGCCTGGAAAGAATACTCTGAAGAAATGACTCGAGTAGAACTGGCGTACCGTGACGCAGTTGAAAGTTTAAGGAGAATTAGAAGCGAGCAACCTCGGATGAAGTTGTCTCACGGTAACGTTCGGCAGTGGTTGTATCTTCTTTCGCGAAGCATTCAAGACCCATACGACGTTTCCGATGAATGGGCGTCAGAAGATGGCGCGTCACCCATTCGGGTTGTACGACCCGAGGCTCTGAGAATCGCTCAAGCTGTAGACGAGGCTAGTCCGGCAATGAAGCGTTTGAACCGGTTTGCCATGGCTAAACAGTGCACTGTTGGGTTCCGTGGAGAGTTGTACAGGCATCAGGTACAAGCTGTTCGAGATTTTATGAAGTATCAAGAGTCTGAATTCTCAGAGGAAGTTTTAGATAGGGATGATGCAAAGTATTCGAACTCGACAAGAAGGACTTTTTTAAAAGCCCTGTTCGAGAGTTCAGAAGCAGATCCTGATCAAGCACCAAAACTCACTATCGGTCGAGATTTGATGCGAAACCTCATGAACCACATTCAGGTGGAAGGACTCAAGGAATCCCAGCCTAAAGTCAAGCCTGACGATGTTGATGAGCGAATAATCAAGTTGCGAGAACAAGCGTTCGAAAGTAGTGACAACTTTGGCGCTATCGAGTGGGACGATTTCCTTCTCGAGGCAATCGGGACAAGTATGCAACCAGTGCCACCGTTTCAGCCGAATGTATTTTCAGGAGATGGTCAACTGAATGAACTCCATACGAACCCCAATGTAATCATTCAGGCACCAAAGCGGGTATCGAAGTCTGTGGTTGAACTGGCGAGGCAGGAATTCCGAATAAAGGAGTACGGTAGGGGTCCCGCTGGCCAAGCCGAAATTCTTTGTAGGACGGATTTCAAGGTCGTAGAAATCGACAAACTCTCTGTCTTTTCTTCTCGTTCAAACTACAATGCTGTTGACTCTATCCAAGAATCAAAACGGTCTCTGCTGGGCTGCCCTAAGTGTGGTTCGATTACGTGTCCTACGGCCGATCCACAGTCGACACTAAGTTGTGTAAATTCTGGCATTTGATCAGTTAAGGCGTTGTGAGAAGTTTGTGGAACCGTCCTGTGTTCACTGAGTTTGCGCACGTTGTGGTGAATATCTGGCTATCAAGTTTTGCCAGAATTCTGGCGTTGTTTAAGAGGGTCTTGCCTAATTGGTTTGACCCAAAGCAGCACAATCGTGAACGTCGCAGTTTGCCAACCCTATCTTAGTGAACTATTCCAAACTGTAGTGTTGGAGCGTTGCAAAATAGAGAGGTCGGATATGTTGCTTCCAGATGTTGAGAATGGCGTTGCTGTGAATGATTCGATTAAGTTCGAAGTTCAAACCGTGCAAGCGGTTGAGTTTGGCATGGTCTACAACGGTCAAGCAATTGTGCGTCAGTTAAGTGTTGCAAGTTTGGGCGGGCAGTCTTATTCTGACGCCACCCTCACAGTTGAAGTGACAAGCTTGGGCGAACGATTCAGCGAGCCATGGTCTAGAGAGCTAGCAGTTGTCGGTCCGCAACCCGTTCGTTTTGATGATATCCAAATCAATCTAAATTCAGATCTCCTCTACCAGATCAATGATCAGCGGCAGGGCAAGATTGAAATTAAACTTTCGGCTGGCGATCTGGTCTTGGGACGACATGAAGTCAATGTGCCTATTTTGGCGCCCAACTCTTGGGTGATGAACTTTCCTTTTACTCAATTCGGTAGTTCACTATCGGCACACGTCATGCCAAATGATCCGATTCTGCGTGGGATTTTAGATGAAGCTCTGCCGATCTTGACCGCACTCGACGGTGACCCAGCGTGGTCTGGTTATCAGGCAGGACCAAAGCACGTTCATGCGATGGCTGAAGCAATCTACTCGGCAGTGCAGGCTCGACAGCTTACTTATGTAAATCCACCGGCAGGCTGGGATCTGCAGTCGAATCCCCACACTGCTGGGCAGCGCGTGCGAACTCCATCGGAGGTCATTGGTGAGCGCGCGGGCACGTGTTTGGATACAGCGACCCTGCTAGCGGCACTGTTTGAGAATATTGGATTGCGTCCAATTCTGTTCATCGTGCCGGGGCATGCATTTGTCGGTTACTGGCGTGATGAAGATTTTCGGCCTAGCAGCACTGTTGAGCCCTTACACAACATGCTTAACTATCTTGATCATGGGTTAATCGCTGCGCTCGAAACGACCACACTCTGCACATCTATGTCTGAGCCGTTTGACCTTGCTGTAGAGCGCGGACGTCGACGGATAAGTGGTGATTTCGAAAGCGAAGACTCGGTCGCGATTGATGTGACTTACGCAAGGCGCTATGAGGGAATTAAGCCGATTCCCAATCGTGTCATCGCCGCTGATGGGACTATTGAAATCCATGAATATCGCCCTCAAGATCTCACGATAAGCAAGTTGCAGGCGGCGCTCAGGGAGTCTGCCGGTACGAAGGCGGGGGTTCTCGCCGATGATTCGCCCGAGCGAGTGGCTCATTGGAAGAAATCACTTCTTGACCTAAGCCTTCGAAATAGTCTCATCAATTTCCGAAGTCCAAGTTCCTGCGTACCGCTTGTTCTACCGAAAGGTGCGTCAGCGATTGTGGAGGATATGTTGCAGCAAGGGCGCGAGATAAATCTTCATCCGAAGGCGGTTGAGGGGGCCGTCAATGCCCGTGGCCTCTTGTACAGTAATCAAGACGATGAAACGTTGCTAAATATTTTGGCAGGCAACGAAACTCTCTTCGTGAATATGCAGCCTGACACATTCGTGACTCGCATGAGACGCATGGCATCCAATGCAAAATCCATCATCGATCAGTCCGGAACAAACAATCTGTATCTAGCTATTGGCATGTTGGTTTGGACGCCGGAAGGTGATGCCCTTGGAAAGCGGGCGAAAGGAGAAATTTCCTCTCCACTCATCCTTCTCCCCGTAACTGTCAAACCATTTAATCGTTCACGTGCATTCAAGATCAGCATTGACGAAAGCGGCACCATCACTCCTAACTTTTCTCTCATCGAGAAGCTAGCCAAAGACATCAACCTAAAGCTTCCAAAATTGGCCACCCCGGACCTGGATGATTCAGGCATTGATGTGAATGGTGTTTTTGCCTACGTGCGTGAAGAACTCGCTAAGGCCCAGTTGGATTTTCGGGTGGATGAATCGTGCACCCTGGGCTTCTTTGATTTCAGCACGTACCGACTTTGGCGTGACCTTGCGGATAATTGGCCGAAATTTGTTGAAAATCCACTAGTCAAGCATCTGGTCTACACCGGTCATGAACCATTTGGTCAGCAGGCCGTTGATCACGGGCAGGATCTCGATGAGTTAGCTGCGGAATTGCCAATCTCGACTGATGGGTCGCAAGTTGAGGCCGTGGCGCGGGCCATAACCGGACAGACCTTTGTTCTTCAGGGTCCTCCTGGAACCGGTAAGTCTCAAACAATCACCAACCTGATTGCCAAGGCCATCACAGCGGGACAGAAGGTCCTATTTATTGCCGAGAAGCCAGCTGCACTTAATGTCGTGAAAGAACGCATCGACTCGATTGGACTCGGCAATTTCTGTTTGGATCTGCACGATAAAGGCATGCGACCAGCATCCGTCCGGCAGCAACTCGCTAATACGTTGGACTATGCAGTCGTGCCAGATAAGTCAGCTCAAGAAATATTTGAGGCCAATCACGCCAGAACAATCGCACAACTAAAGCGCTACCCCCAGCGCCTGCATGCCATCGGACAGTTTGGCATTTCGGCCTACGAAGCCAATGACAGATTGCTCGTCCTCACCGAGGCTAAGTCAGTACCAATCGATCGGGCATTTATGGTCCAAGGAAGTGCGGACGCCAAGCGCAAGGCCACGGAAGTGCTTCGTGAGATTGACGACATTGGGCTAAATGCGGGCACGGCAGCAACAAACCCTTGGTCACTATCGACGCTTCATCCGAACGCTTTGGATGCAGGTTTGTTCGAGAAACTGGACCAGGCAGTCGAGAATGCCACAACTGCGTTAGTGATTGTCCTCAACAATGATTCGACCCGAAGGGCGCTTGAATCCATTGCTGAGTGGTCGAGCCTGTCAAGCTTTGCTTTGTTTAATGATGCCGACCGTCCGGAGTTGTCTGAAGTCGATGCGGCATCCTCTGAGCCAGTTAAGCAATCGATTCGCAGTCTCCAATTGCAACTCGATGAACTCGCAGCGAGGATGCGTGAGTTACCGGTTCCCCACGATTTCCTCTCGCGAGACCTCAATCAGTTGCTGGCTCAGGCTGAGGCTGCCAACGCGAGCTTTGTGCTTGTCCGCAAGAAAAAAGTTCTAGGCGTATCTAGCCTGGTGTCACAAGTCACGCCTTCCGATCCAATTGAAGATGGAGTAGCTCTAATTGGGCTCATTCGCAGACTTCTTGAATTGCAGGAATTTGCACGCAACTGTCAAAAGGCTGGGCTCGATATAGGTTGCCTAAATTTGCCAGCAACATGGAATCCTCTTAATACCCAAGAAGTGTCTGCAATAAAAAGTCGAGTGGATTATCTGTGGGGTTGGGACAAGCTCGTTGGACTTGGTTCTGGTGCGCAGTCGAATGTTGTGCGAGATATTTTCCAGAACGCGAGCCTCGAATCGAGTCAAGACCTTGCCCGGCTAAGTGAGAATCTGAACGACATTCAGAGTCTCCTGAACGTTGACGAACCTAGTATCACCGTTTGGCTGCGTGGCCGATCTTTGGGTGTAGCTCTTGCGGAGGTCATTCCAGAATGGAAACACGATATTGCCGACCGTGATCATGCGCAGTTGAAGAAGTGGTCTGCCTTGTCTGAATTGTGTTCACAGCTGAGTGACTTGCGCCTCCCTGAGATGGCACAGTACGTCATGTCTGGTCAGATTTCTTATGACGATGTTGCTGATGCATTCGAACGCAGTTTCTTTGAAGCCATCATTAAGCAACAGTTTGACGAACAGAATCTTGGAGCATTTGATGGCGCTGCACAGGATCGCGCAATCGAAACCTTTGCAGGTGCGCGCCAGGGACTAGTCAAGACTCTCCCTGGGGTCTTAGCTGCAAAGGTAATTCAACTTCGTGGCTTTGATGGCAACGTTAATATCGGGGCGGTTGGTGAATTGCGTCGCGAGATCTCACGCCAACGTGGCGGAAAGAGTGTACGTTCACTTCTGCGCGATTACTGGGGAGTCATTACAAAAATCACGCCGTGCATTATGGCAAGCCCCGACTCAGTTGCTCGCTTTCTGCAGGCCGACATGGAGAAGTTTGATCTAGTTATTTTTGATGAGGCTTCACAAATCCGAGTGGCCAATGCAATTGGTGCAATGGGACGCGCAAAGACAGTCATTGTGGTGGGAGATTCGAAACAAATGCCGCCTTCGTCCATCGCGGCTATTTCAATGGTTGATGACGATCTAGAGTCTGAAGGCACGACTCTTCTAGAAGACCAAGAATCCATTCTTACAGAATGTACATTGGCGCTGGTTCCTGACGTCATGCTCAGTTGGCACTATCGATCCCAGGATGAAAGTCTCATCGCATTCTCGAATCAGCAGTACTACGATGGTCGACTTTCTTCATTCCCTTCTGCTCAGCCAAATGCCACCAACACAGGTGTTTCCTTTGTCAATGTTGGTGGCCATTTCAATCGCACAACTGCGGCAAAAGATGGTCCGTTAAGAACTAATCCGATTGAGGCTCGCGCAATCGTTGAGGAGATTACTCGCAGGCTGCATGACCCCATTGACTCAAAGAGCAGCATTGGCGTGGTGACCTTCAACTTGCAACAGAAAGCTCTCATTGAGGACATGCTCGCTAATTCTGATGATGAATTGGTTCAGCAGGCCTTTGGTGAGACGGAGGGTGAAAGCCTCTTTGTGAAGAACCTAGAAAGTGTCCAAGGCGATGAGCGAGATATCATCATCTTCAGCATTGCATTTTCGAAAAATGACAAGAACGTAGTCCCACTGAATTTTGGCCCCTTGAACAATACCGGCGGTGAGCGTCGACTCAACGTTGCTATCACTCGGGCAAGACAGCAGAATCTCATCTTTGCTTCATTCGAACCAGAGGAGTTACGGGCTGAGAATTCCGCCTCAGTTGGATTGCGTCACTTGCGGACATTCTTAGAGATGGCCAAGTACGGACCAGAATCGGCTGGTGTACTCGCTGGTACGTCGAGCAAACAAGTGGATCGCCATCGCGACCAGATTGCTGGCGAACTTTCCAAGGTAGGACTCTCTGTTGAAACCAGCGTTGGTCTGTCTGAGTTCAAGGTTGACATTGCGGTGCGACATCCTTCTGACCCAGGTCGTCGCATCTTGGGCATTGTTCTTGATGGGCCATTATGGGCATCTCGGTCCGTGGCTAGCGATCGCGATACTTTACCGAATGCAATCCTCACAAACAAGATGAATTGGTTAGGAGTGGCTCGCATTTGGTTACCAACCTGGTTGAGCGATGCAGCTGCTGAAACACAGAGAATCGTGGACCTAGTTGATCAACTTGTGCATGAGGAAAGTTTGGCTCCTGCGCCCGCAATTGAGATTGAGCAGGTGAGTGCAGTTGCACCGCAGGATATTCCACTGAGTGTCGTGCCAGTCAAGGAAGCTGCACCGCCTGATGTCTGGTCAGCCATTCCATTCTGGAAACCCGCAGTAGTGATTGCTCGTGGAGACAAGAGCGACTTGGATAATTCAGTTACGGCTGCTCAAGTCGTACCTCAGGTAGCTTCAGGAATTGTGAGTGCCGAGGGGCCAGTTGAACCTCGGCGGTTGGGTCGCCTCGTCGGGCAGACATTCGGCTTACAGCGAGTAACTGAGAACCGTGTAGATGAGATTCTGCGCAGGGTAGGCAAGAAGTTTGTGGTTGATGAGGAAGGCTTCCTTTATCCAGAAGGAACAGAACTAGCCACCTTTACCTCGTGGCGAAGATCCACGAGTTCACTTGAGCGCAAGATTGAAGAAATCTCTCTCATCGAGATCGCTAATGCAGCCAAAGACATTGCTCACTTGGGCATGGGCTTGGGTCAGAGTGACCTCATCAAGGAGGTTGCTGCTGTTTTTGCGTATTCGCGTGTGGCCGCTGCAACATCTCTGCGGATTGAGAAAGCGATCAAGTTTGGTCTTAAGTCGGGCCGACTGGTTGAGACGGATGGCCGAATTCATAGCGATTGAGCTGAGTCTGGATTAAGTCTCTGTGCGAGATTCGAGACCTAATCCGGCAACTTCACTTGCCTAAACGCCTCAGCCAACCGACCTTCCGAAAACCCAGCAGCCTCGGCCTGCATGGTCAACCAACCAGTGATCAACTCATCCAGGTTGTCCATGTGTGCAACCTGACTGCGGAATGCAGGGTTCCGCCAATGCGCGGGCGACCATCGTTGCTAATGTGTTGCTAATGTGATAGTTTATGTTAGCGATATTCATCAAGGCTGTGGAGATTTCATGAAGAAGAAGTTCGTTGCTGGATTGCTAGCCCTTAGTTGCCTATCGCTGTCTGCCTGCGGGGGAGCTTCATGGGAAGCTGGCAAAGTAGTGGGCTCGTATCCATACGAAAGTTCTGATGGAACGATGTACAGTAGCGATATTCCAGGAAGGTGTGCAACGTTGGATGTCGAGACCGCAAGTTTCATTCTTGACAACACAAACCCAGGCATCGGTCAACTACAGGCTGTGCGGGCTGTGGACGAGGTTGACCTGTTGAACAAGGGTGAGCATGTCGTGGCAATTGAGTTTAAGGTGCCGGAAGGCGGAACTAAAGTTGGAATCTGGGGAGTTGCTGGTCAAGAAGAGGTCTTGACAAAAATTTTGTCGAAGTCAGCTATCGATCAAGTCATCGAGTCACTGGATGAAAATTCTCGCTATTACACGGCATGGGAGTATGACGACATGTGGAGCACTAACGATGTCGCATCCGAATCTGCTCAACAATGTCTCGCCGATGCAAGCAGTTAAATCACTGACCAGTGGTCTGGTGTCAGACTAATCCGGTAGCTTCACTTGCCTAAAAGCCTCAGCCAACCGACCCGCTTCAAACCCAGCTGCTTCTGCCTGCATGGTCAACCAACCAGTGATCAACTCATCAAGGTTGTCCATGTGTGCAACCTGGCTGTCATGCTCGCGTAGCGCAGCTAACTTCACATCAAACTTGTCGGTCACATCAACCCACGTGTTGGGCTTGTCAGAGGCCATCAGCCACAACCACGACACCGTCCACGCTTCTAAACCTTCATCGTTACGCAGCTCTGGGTACGCATACGGATTACGCACTGCGGGATACAACGCCCGAGTCGTCGCCTCACCCGCAGCCATGTGATCAGGATGACTCGCCGGCAACCGGTCCCAATTGCGCTCAGGCGACTGCGTAATCACCAACTGCGGACGCACCTGACGCATCACTCGCACAATGTCGCGCTGCAAATCATGATTGTGATCCAGATACCCATCGGCATAACCCAAGAAACGCACATCGCTCACGCCAACCACTGCAGCCGCAGCCGTCTGCTCGCGCTGACGAATCACTGGAATGTCTGAACGATTCGTCAAATCATCAAACCCACCTGCATCACCATTCGTGCAGATGCAATACGTCACCTCAACACCAGCAGCAGTCAGAGTCGCAATAGTGCCAGCCGCACCAAAGTCCACATCATCAGGATGCGCAGTCACCACCAACACGCGCTCGACACCTTCAGGAATTGGGCTTGGGAGATTTGCAGACATACCCCTAACTCTAAGTCAGAGCCACTGCCTAGGATTGCTGTGTGCCCGATAACGCC
>Ga0114964_10000582_pt1 | contig 28270 bp, 23 predicted proteins | sample C_131016_MF_Meta_FD_92638 | JGI IMG/M metagenome (GOLD analysis project Ga0114964, IMG submission 92638) | Freshwater microbial communities from Lake Croche, Canada to study carbon cycling - C_131016_MF_MetaG | ecosystem: Environmental > Aquatic > Freshwater > Lake | place: Lake Croche, Canada...
AAAAATAAGTAAATTAATCTCGAGTACGCAATTGATGATTGTTCCTGGCTATACCTTTCAACTTTGTAATGGGCTCATCACCAACTTTCATCAACCTAAATCAACACTTTTGCTTATAATAGCCGCAATAACAGGAGATAAATGGAAATCAATATACCAACATGCTATAGACCAACAATACCGTTTTTTAAGTTACGGAGATGGCTCCTTGTTTTGGATTCGTTAACTTATAGGTAAGATTACTTCAATAGATGTGCCTTTGTCTAATTCACTTTTTACTTGAATGGTTCCTTTGTGAGAATCAATTACCCACTTCACATAACTCATCCCCAATCCATAGCCCTTAACATCATGCACATTGCCAGAATGGGCCCTGTAAAATTTTTCAAAAATATGCTTTATTGCATCAGGGTTCATTCCGATTCCCTTGTCTGTTATCGTAATTGACATTTTATTATTAATTGACTTGGTCTTTATAATAATGTCAATTGTTTCTTTTGCATATTTAATTGCATTATCAATTAAATTAGACAATACGTGTAATAAATGCTCTTCATCTACCTCAATTAGTGAAGGATTAGCCTCTAGTATAGTTTGCACATTAGATGGTTTGCTTTCTAATTGCAATTTAAAACTTTCAACCACTCCTTGAATTAAATCATGCACATCAGTTGGTTCCTTATTTAATTCATTTTCTTTTCTATCTAATTGTGCAGCTTGCAAAATAGTTTCAACATGCTTATTCATACGCACATTTTCCTCTTTGATAATATTACTAAAATATTCAACCGATTTGGCATCTGTATTTACCTTCGCACTTTTTAATGCATCCACCGCTAAGGAAATCGTAGCCAATGGTGTTTTTAATTCATGCGTCATGTTATTGATAAAATCTCTTTTTATTTCAACTAATCTACGCTGAGACATCAAGGACCTGATGGTTATAAAAAAAGCCGCAAGTACTACTAGAATAAATAAGACCACTCCCACAATTACCCATTGCAAAGACTGCAATAAATAAAATCTAACGTTAGGCATGACAATAATAATAGACTCAAATGGACCCGAAGGTTCTATAATATCTTGTGGTATAACCGATACCCTACTTTGCAATGTGTTTACTTCGTCAGTAAATACATCTTCGAATTTTTTACTCTTAAATTCTATATTGCCTTTTTTATCCGCTACTGCAAATTCAAATTTAACATCGCCTAATCCATATTTCTCTAAAGCAATTTTTATTTTTTGATTTACCTCGGAAAAACTGTACATATCGGCTATCGTAGTTTCATCAAAATTGTGCAAATGGAAATCGTCATTTAATCCAATGGCTTTTTTTGGCAAATGAAAGGACAAGCCACTGTTCATCTTTTTAGTGATTTCATTTGAAACCATTACCCCAGATTGATTCAGCTTATCGGACAACTGACTTTTAGACAAGATAAGCAAGCCTTGCAACCAGGTAATCTGAATGAATAAGATACCTAATATCGAAAGGCCTATTAAAGTAAATATAATTGGGAATGTTTTTTTCATTTTGCAGTAGCTGACCAGTTTTTGGTATGTGAATATAAAAAAAATCCCGGCTACCAAAGGCAACCGGGACAATTATTTAAAATTAGAAGCTAGATTTTAACTTTATTGATGTTACTATAAAACGCCTTCTACTAAAACAGTGGCTTTATTATTGATTACTTCTACAAATCCACCTTGAATAGTAAACAATTCTGGAGTCATTCCTTTTTTTAACACCTTCACTTGACCTATCCCCAAAGCACTTACCAATGGGGCATGCTTGTCTAATACTTCAAACAAACCATCAATGCCTGGCAATTGAACCCCTTGCACATCGCCACTGAATAGTTTTTTTTCTGGTGTTAATATTTCCAATAACATGAAAGCAATTTAATTAATCGAAATTAATAATTAGGCAGTAGCCATCATTTTCTTTCCTTTCTCAATCGCATCTTCAATCGTTCCCACTAAGTTAAATGCAGCTTCTGGATAAGCATCTACATCTCCGTCCATGATGGCATTGAAACCGCGTATGGTATCTTCGATTGAAACGAACACTCCTTTTAATCCGGTGAATTGTTCTGCCACATGAAAAGGCTGAGACAAGAAACGTTGCACACGACGCGCACGAGATACAATTAATTTATCTTCATCGCTTAATTCATCCATACCTAAGATGGCAATGATATCTTGCAACTCCTTATAACGTTGTAAAATCATTTTAACTTTTTGTGCAGTGTCATAATGCGCATCACCTACAATAGCAGGTGTTAAAATTCTTGAAGTAGAATCCAGTGGATCCACCGCAGGATAGATACCCAAATCGGCAATTTTACGTGACAATACAGTTGTCGCATCTAAGTGAGCAAAAGTAGTAGCTGGTGCTGGATCGGTTAAATCATCTGCAGGAACATATACCGCTTGTACGGAAGTGATAGAACCACTCTTCGTTGAAGTAATACGCTCTTGCATCAATCCCATCTCTGTAGCTAATGTTGGTTGGTAACCTACCGCTGAAGGCATACGACCTAATAAAGCCGAAACCTCAGAACCTGCTTGTGTAAAACGGAAGATATTATCAACGAAAAATAAAATGTCTTTTCCTTTTCCAGTGCCATCTCCATCACGGAAATATTCGGCAATAGTCAAACCACTCAATGCCACACGCGCGCGTGCTCCTGGAGGTTCGTTCATTTGTCCAAATACGAAAGTAGCTTTTGATTCTTTCAAGTCTTTTAAATTTACTTTACTTAAATCCCATCCACCTGCTTCCATACTATGTTTGAATTCTTCGCCGTATTTCATAATACCTGCTTCAATCATCTCACGTAATAAATCATTTCCTTCACGTGTTCTTTCTCCCACTCCCGCAAACACTGATAAACCACCGTGTCCTTTTGCGATATTATTAATTAACTCTTGAATCAATACTGTTTTACCTACACCCGCACCACCAAACAATCCAATTTTTCCACCTTTTGCATAAGGCTCAATAAGATCAATTACTTTAATACCTGTAAACAACACTTCTGTTGCAGTACTTAAGTCTTCGAACTTTGGAGGATTCGCATGAATAGGGCGACCGTTTGATTTATCTAATTGTGGCAAGCCATCGATAGCATCACCCGTTACATTAAATAAACGACCATAGATATCATCACCAATGGGCATAGAGATTGGCTTTCCTGTGTCAGTTACCACCATTCCTCTTACCAATCCTTCCGTACCGTCCATGGCAATTGCTCTAACACTGTCTTCTCCTAAGTGCTGTTGCACTTCTAGAATCAGTTTTTCACCATTTGATTTTGTAATGTAAAGGGCATTGTAAATTTCAGGAAGTGCATTCTGATTAGGGAATTGCACATCGACTACAGCACCAATAATTTGTTTGATTTTACCTGTTGTTACCATAATATTCTATTTCGGTTGCAAAGGTAAGGCATTGTAGCTTTATTGCAAAAATTGTAGGTAGATAAAAGCAGCTAAAATTCCCCCCACAATGGGTCCCAAAACTGGTACAGCCGCATAACCCCAATCACTGCCCCCTTTTCCCTTGATTGGCAGGACAAAATGCATGATTCTTGGGCCTAAATCCCTGGCTGGATTAATCGCCCAGCCTGTGGGACCGCCCAATCCAAATCCAATTCCCCCCACTAATAAGGATACCGGTAAGGCAGATAAGGCGCCTAAATCGGTAGTGGCTGGTTTAAGTAAAAATATCCCTAATAAAAAAACCATGGTAGCTAAGGTTTCAACTATAAAATTTTGAGGCAAATTACGTATGGCCGGGCCTGTTGAAAATGCGGCTAATTGAGCCCCTGTATCCTTGGTTTCATTGAAGTGGTCTTTATAGATCATCCAAACGATCAATGACCCTAACATGGCACCCAAAATTTGAGCCAATATATAAGAAGGTACTAAAGCCCATTCAAACTTGCCTGCACTTGCGAGTGCAATGGTTACTGCTGGATTTAAATGCCCCCCGCTAATACTGCTTGTAGCATATACACCCACGAAAACCGCTATCACCCAGCCTAATACAATAGTAATAAGCCCCCCATTATTACCCTTTGCTTTATCTAATAAATTATTTGCCACTACCCCATTTCCAATGGTAATGACCAAAGCGGTTCCAAAAAATTCTGCTACAAATGGTGTCATATGTTTTATTTGAGTTCAATAATAAATTAAATTAATCTATATAAATAGAATAAATGCAGATTTGAAAAAAAAGTTTTGATTACCAATTATTGGTTGCTTTGATAGCTCGTTCCCAACCTTGAATCCATTCCAATCTTTGCGCCTCTTTAACTGTAGGTTCAAAAATTTGATCTATCTGCCATTTGGTTCTTAACTCCTCTATGTCTTTCCAAAATCCAACCGCTAACCCAGCTAAATAAGCTGCACCTAATGCAGTAGTTTCCACCATAGTTGGACGCACCACTTTTGTGTTTACTATATCAGATTGAAATTGCATGAGTAAATTATTATGGGTAGCACCACCATCTACCCTTAATTCTTCAATCGGAATTCCAGCGTCTGCTTCCATGGCTTTTAGTAAATCATAACTTTGAAAAGCAATACTTTCAAGTGCAGCGCGTGCAATATGAGCCGATGTGGTACCACGCGTAATACCTACAATGGTTCCTCTTGCATGTTGATTCCAATAAGGCGCCCCTAAACCTGCAAAGGCGGGTACTAAATAAACACCATCCGTATTTGAAACTTGATTTGCCAATGCCTCAATTTCGGAAGAATTTCTTATCAAGTGTAATCCATCTCTTAACCATTGTACCACTGCACCCCCTATAAAAACACTTCCCTCTAAAGCATAATAGGTATGCCCGTTTATTTGTAAAGCGATAGTAGTTAATAAATTATTTTTTGAACGCACTGCTTTTTCTCCAGTATGCATCAACATAAAACAACCAGTGCCATAAGTATTTTTTACCATGCCTTGCGCTGTACACATTTGCCCAAATAAGGCAGCTTGTTGATCTCCTGCGATGCCTGCTATTGGAATTTCATGGTGCGCAAACAATTGTGTCGTGTATCCATATACCTCACTACTACTTTTTACTTCTGGCAACATATTTAAAGGCACCTCTAAGATTTTTAACAACTCCGTATCCCATGTTAAAGTATGAATATTAAATAGCATGGTACGCGATGCATTGGTCACATCCGTTACATGCACTTTGCCATTGGTTAATTTCCATACCAACCAAGTATCTATTGTGCCAAATAATAATTCTCCCTTATTCGCTAAGGCACGGGCACCTTCTACATTGTCTAAAATCCATTTAATTTTTGATCCAGAAAAATAAGCATCTATGACCAATCCTGTTTTTTCTTGAATCAAAGCCGCTTTACCTTGCTTTTTTAATTCATCACAGAAATCCGAAGTTCTTCTATCTTGCCAAACAATAGCATTGTAAATAGGTACCCCAGTTATTTTATTCCAAACTACGGTGGTTTCTCTTTGATTGGTAATGCCAATGGCTGCAATATCATCCACAGCTAGCCCTTTTGAACTTATTGCTTCTGTAGCTACACCCATTTGCGTACTCCATATTTCCAATGGATCATGCTCTACCCAACCTGGCTTAGGAAAAATTTGAGTAAACTCTTTTTGTGCAGTGGCGTGGATTTGTCCTTGATGATCAAATAAAATGGCACGACTACTAGTAGTGCCTTGATCAAAGGATAAGATATATTTTGACATAACAATCAATTAATAGATTGTAATTTAAATAAAGTAGCTCAAAAATTATCTTCTATTTTTTAACCAATTTTCGGGATCAAAAAATACCCCTTTTTCATTATTAATCATTAACAGCAAAGCGCCTTCTCCGTCTAAATTAATTCCAGACTTTCCTAATAAAGTGCCCGCTCTTACTTCCTGCCCAACACTAACATTGATACTACTCAAATGCGTATAGGTAGAAAAATATTTTCCATGTTGTATAAAAACAGTGAGATCACCATTGATATCTCCAGTATATTTAACGATACCATTGGCTAAACTTTTTACAGAACTTCCTTTAGGCAAAGCCAATTCTATTCCATCACTTTTTCGATTCAATTTAGTTCCAGGAATATTCTCCACACCAAAATGAATGTAGACATTTCCCTTATCCACTGGCCAAGGTAAATTACCTTTGTTGTTTTCAAAAGATATAGATGCTTCTCTACCCTCTTCGGTGGTTTCCAATGCAGAATAAGGACGATTATCGGTTGTGCTGGTTAATCCTCCTTCGGCATTGATCACCTTCGTATTTTTTGTATTGGACTTGGCAGTAACTGGCGCCTCCGCATTCATTTTAGCATTTGTTTTTGCAATTTCATTAGTGGCTTTTAATTTAGCAACTCGTTCTTTTTCCTTTTTCTCGGCTTCTAGCGTTTCTCGTCTGATAATAGTCAGCAATGCATTTTGCATTTTCTTTCTTTGTGCTTCTTTTTGACGTACCTGCGCATTAATTTCTTGTTCTTTATTTTTTAGCTGATTAACTATTTTATCCTGCTCTTTTCGATCATCTACCAACACTTTCAATTGTTCACTTTGAACGGTCAATGTTTTTAATCGATCTTTTTTATTTGAACCCAGTTGAGTTATTTTAACATTTAAATCCTGTTGCGACAAATCAATGGTATGTGCTTGCGCTTCTCTATTTTGTCTATAGCTTTTTAAATAAGTAATTCTTTTTACTGCGTCATTAAAGCTATTGGCAGAAAATAAAAAATTGAGGTATTCATATCCACTTCTGCTTTTGTAGGCGAAAATGATGCTTTTTTGATATTTGGATTTTAAAGTATCTAAATCTTTATTTAATTTCTGAACATCTAACTGGTTGGTATAAATAGCATCATCTAAAATTTTAACCTGCCTAGCTATTCCTTTTATCAATGCTTCTCTTTTAGCAATTTTACTTTGGATGACAGCCAATTGACCTAATGAGTTTTTTTTATTTTTCTTAGTTTGTTGCAACAATAAATTCAATTCATCAATTTCTTTACGTATGGCTTGAGATTCTTTCTGCAAATCTTCTCTTGACAAATTATCTTGCGCCAATGAAGCAATGGAAATGCATCCCAATAAAACTATAAACAGAATTGCCCTTTTTATCATACTCTTTTTTTACTTATTTCCTTTTCCCAGGCTTGGGTATACTAAATGCATATTTTAAAGGTTCATTAAAATCAAATTCCTTTATTTCCATGTGCACTTCTAATCGAGATTGTCCAGAAATAACCAACGCTCTATCTATAGGAAATTGAAATTGATTAACAGGAACATGATTGCTATAAGAAATAGCACAGGTGCGATGTTGAGCAATATCAATATCATCCAATTTTAGTTGAAGTACTCTGGTATGATCTTCATTTAAAACAATTAAATTTTTAAACAACGCCCCCATCATACCCACTTCAAATTTATTATTATTTTGTTTATAGGATACCACTTTTGTATTTTCCATGAAAATAGGATTTCCAATAATCAAACTTTGTATGGTATTATAATTAAAAGGAATCTTAATTACCTCTTGTAAGAAACCTAAAGGCTTGTATTCTATTTTTTTATTTTTTCTCAGAGGATAAACTAAAACAATACTGTCTTTATTAATCATTGCTTTTAACCCAATCACCCCCATAGCCCCCCGAATTGTAATATACATGGCGGTATCTTTTTGGATACTCACATTTACTATATAATTATCTGCATTGGCCTCGGATTCGTAATCTACTTTAAAACGAGCATTCATCGTTTTAAAGTCAATCTTGGTTTGATCAATTTTATCGAGAATATCTTTTACAATCGCCGAAGAATCAACTGTTGATTTTTCAGAAAGCAATTGCACTTGCACTGTATCCTTTTTCGAAAGGGCATCTTTTAATACCTGTACTTTTTTATAAGTGGAGCAAGAAATTAAAAAAACAACTGCAGCAATAAAGAATATAATTTTTTTCATTGCTTATTTATTTTTTTCCAGTATGACCAAAGCCACCTGTACCTCTTTGTGTATTTTCTAAATCAACTACCAGTTCAAAATTGGCTTTTTCTGTACTACAAAAAACCATTTGCGCTATTCGATCTCCGTCTTGTATCGTTTGCAACTCGGTAGATAGGTTAATTAAAATAACCTTTATTTCACCTCTATAATCAGCATCAATAGTGCCAGGTGTATTTAAACATGTTAGCCCTTGCTTAATTGCCAATCCACTTCTTGGTCTAATTTGAGCTTCAAAGTTATCAGGAATGGCTAAAAACAAACCTGTGGGAACTAAACAACGATCCATAGGTTTTAATTGAAGCGGCTCCTCCAAATTGGCTCTCAAGTCCATCCCTGAAGCGCCAGGGGTTGCATACTCAGGCAAGGGATGACGACTTTTGTTTACAATTTTAATAGCAATAGACATGATGAACAAAAATAGGTAAAAAACAAAGGAAATGATTCAAATAGTAAATTTGAAAAATTAAATTAAACTAGAAGTAAAAAATACTCCCAAATCGAATGGTATTTGAAAGTGGATTTTGAAGTATTCCTCCTCCAGATGGAACTAAATAGGAAATATTAAACTTCGACTGCTGGTATTTAAAGCTAGCTCCCAGTGTGAAATATTGCATATTGCCTAAGTTTTTATTATTGTCTAAAAAATAACCGGCTCTTAAATAAAATAAACTAAGGTAATTGTATTCAACACCTGTAGATACTTTGATAGATTCCCCAATTGGCATACCATCCTTGGCAGTAAAAGAATTAAACCAACTAGAAACTACTGATTGTGAATAATAATGATTGACGGACACCTGATCGTTATTGTCTGGTGAAACAGGCACCAATAATCTATTCACATCCGCCCCAAATTCTATTGAATTCTCTGCATCAAATTTATTTAAATACCCTACCCCCAAACCCAAATTAGCAGGTATAAAATATTTATGGTCTCCATCGGTGTAACTTATTTTACCACCTAAATTTGAAATCAATAAACCTGCATGAAATCCTTGCAGATCTTCATTTTGCTTATAAAATAAAGCAATGTCTCCGGCTAAAGTATTCCCGGCTTTATAATAAGTATCTTTTATGGGTCCAGTAACTAATTTAGAATGAATGTACCTTAATGTAACTCCCATACTTAACTTATCCGTAAGCAAAATACTATATCCTAAGTCATAACTAAATTCTGAAGGGCGTTGAGAAGCAGTAGATGCATATCCATTGTCATCTGCAAATTGAATTTCGCCCAAACTAAAAAATCGCAATGAACTATTAATAGCACTAATATCATTTAATTTTTTAAAATACCCTGCACTTGCTAAATATACATCTGTTACTCCAAGGCTTTTTAGCCAAGGTGTATAGTTAATTAAAAACCCTTGCTTTTCTTTTAAATAAGGAAGCTTGGCAGTGTTCCCAAAAAGATCATTATCGTCTTGCGTCATTCCCAATGATAAATTGCCCATTCCACCCGCACGTGCATCAGGAGAAATGAGCATAAAGGGAACAGCAGAACTTTGAATTTTTGGTCTATAGGTATTGGTGGTAGTTTGACCCCAAGCACTTTGCATCAAAAAAATAGCAAGGAAAGAAAAAATAAAGGCTTTGTACTTGAGCTGAATCATGATAACTACAATTTCAATAAATGAATATAAAGGTAATGCATTCCTGTTTAGCTTACTTTAAAATTTGATTAATTTATTGGTCATCACCTTTGTCTCCTTGCCATTGCTAAGCGTGATTTTATAAAAATAAATACCTGGATTTATAAGATGGCCGCCCGCATCTGTTCCATCCCAATAAGAAACCACTTTATTGGTATGGTATTGAGCTGATAAAGGTCTTGAAAATAAAATTACCCCATTGTTATCATACAGCGTAAGACTTACTGTTAATGACGCACTTGGTTGATTGTGTTCAAAACTAAATGTAGTGGTATTGGAAAAAGGATTAGGAAAATTATTCACTTTATTTAAAAGCACACCTGTGGTATCTGGTACTATAAAACGAAGGGTGTCTTTGCTTGAATTACCTAGTAAGTCCCAGGCCTTAATGATTAACTGATGAGTTCCTATAGACAAAGCGGGTAATACATATTTGATACTTCCTTTTTGATAAGTATTAAAAGCAGCTGTATAATAATTATTTAATACGATTTCATTTTTCACAGCCCCATCTATTAATAAAGTAATATCATGCCCTAATGAATTTCCAGAAGTTTGTATACCTGCCTCATCTTTTAAATTAACCAGCAAAGTTGAATAAGAAGCGGCCCAACCACCATCTATAAAATTAGTATCATTTAAATACACTTGCATCTCAGGACCAATCGTATCTGAAAAATTTACAGCTATAGCTGGCTTTACAAAAATTTGATTGAATACACCCATGGCATCTGAACTATCATTAAAAGCACTTAATTGTAATTTCAAAGCTCCTTGATTGACAGTTACTTCCTTTGGTAACATAAAATCTATTGAAAATTTTCCAGCATTCACGCTTGCCGTTCCCTTAAATAAAATATTTTCTTGTACGCTTATATTTACGGGTATACTATAATTAGTATTCCCTAATGTTTTTTTAATATTAGCTGCATCATATAACACCATTTCCAAAGTCCCTTTAAAATTATTTTTCAATTGGGTACCCGATTGTACACTACCAGCGATCGTATACTTATTGCCAGCTTGTAAAGAATCTATTCCTAGAAATGTTTTGCCATTGATAGAGTTTACTACCACTTGATCAACGGCTTTTGATAAATGCATGGCTGGATCACCTAATAAGGTAAACTTAAAAGTATTAATATGATCTTCCCCTTGCGCCCAGGCTGCCATTTTTGCTTTTTGTAAAGCTGTTCCAATGGCTAAAAAATGTCCCACACTATCTGGCACTAATAATTTTTGTATAAATTGATCATTGATTTGTTTATTGCTAAAGGCATACACCAATCTGCTTGCTGCAACCAAAGCCACCACTCCTTTTGAATTTTTTAAAAGTGCGTCAAATCCAAATGGACTTAATTGAGGTTGATCATAGGGGGCAAAATCACAGGAGGCCGTTATCATCAAAGGTAATTTACCGGCATTATTCCATTGCTCCACATCCGATTGCGCTATGACCGCTTCTTCTGAAAGTCTTGAATAATTTCCGTGTCCAGTGTAATTTAAAATTAAACTTCCGTTATTAATTGTTTGATTGATGGCTGCATTCACCAATGGATAGGTATTACCTGCAATATTATTAGTTACTGGATATAGATCTAAATAAATTTTCTTTTGATTCCAAGCCGGTACTTTCTTTTGCAAATTACTTGTTATGTCTTCGGCATCTTGCAAATGCAAATTATAATCTCCATCATCTGCCACCCAAGTCAATTGATTTTTCCAAGCACCTCCATTGTTGTTTTTTTGATAATTAATTATTTTTTCAACCACCGTATCCGCTTCAGCAGCTGTTCTAATAGGCAACCTACCCATAGCCAAAGCACTATTTTTTATGCTTGTAGGCGAATTAATATCATCATTAGGCGTAAGTATAGTATAATAATCATCGGTTGGATAACTAGCTAAAATATTTGTTGATGCACTGCTTTCAAAAACCGGAATTTGAAGCGTACTATTGTATGTTTTATAGCTAAAATTTGCCATCCCCATCAATAATAAATATTGTGGGGCATTCACTTTTCTCAAACTGGATTGCTTACTTAAATATTGTATGAAATTCCTAATGCCTGTAGGACTTGGTTGTCCGCCCGAAAACTCATTAAAAATTTCGTTCACATTATAAACTATTCCCTTTAATCCATCTGAGGCTGCATGAAAATCTCGTAATTTATTTGCCGCATTTACATAATTACTAGCAGTAATAATAATATAGTCGGGTACACTACTGGCCATTAAATTTTGATTGCCCATGGTAGCTACAAAACTGGGCGTTTCATACCCTTGTTGATTTACTGCAAAAAATTCACGAATAGTGTCGGCTAGTTGAATAAAATTTCCGGTGGTAGCAGTTTGAAAATTAATAGCAATACTAGTTGGTTGTTCTGGATGAGTGACGTCCCAAATTTGAGTAGTAGCATCAATATTTTGTAATTGATATTGAACTGCATTCGCCGTTTTTACAAGCACATAATTTCTAAAGCCAAATGAATTGGTACCCCAAAAACCAATTTTTCTTTTTGCATTAATTTCTATAAAATCTATCCAACCTGTTGCTGTTGTATTTTCACATGTAAAGGCAACGGCTACATTTACAGGATTCATTAAATTGGTATTGGCATTTAAAGTATAAGTGAAATGATCTGTTACTAGATTTGCCGTTTCATCGTATATATAGCCAGAAACGGGAGCTACAGAAGTTGTTTTTACTACATTGGCATTCACTGATAAATTAAAATTAGCTGCACTTTGATAAGCTGTTGCAGCATATTGCGTGACTATATTAAATGGGCTTGATAAAATTAATCCATTCATGTTTAAAGGATAATTAAGCTGCGCTTGCTTTCCACTTCCTTGACCCATTGGCGTACCTAGCAATAATTTACCACTGCTTAAAAGGGAAATACTGTCTTTTTCAATTAACCATCTTTCATCATAATTATCAATAACTTGTTGAGCTGTATTAATTTTTGCTGCAGCACTCATTCTTTTTCCATTACTACCTAATGTAATAAAATAAAAAACAGAATCAAGGCAGGCATTTTTATAATGAGTTGGTCCATTTTTAACCTCATCATATTTCCATTGAATGGGCCCTTCGCTATAAAATAAAAAAAAATCTTTTTCGTCAAATTGATTGTCTCCTCCATCGCTTACCAAAATTGCATTTTCAGTAATACCAACTACAGGATTGCTGTCCACTTTTTCGTTCAAATTAGCTAAGTTGTAATTGAATAACTGTAGTTGATTGGAAGAAAAAGGAAGAACAAACCCCATGGCCTTAAGTTGCGTGCCTGTTAGTTGAAAAATGCCCTGTTTAGAGGTAGCAATTTTAACCCACTTCCCATTTGAAAAAGGGGAATTTTGCCCACTTAAAATAGAAGGAAAAAATACAATACTTAAAAAATATACTAGAACAACCCTTACCATAAACTAAAATTAGGGTTTTAGTAACATAAGAATCTACTTACAAGTGAATAAATGAATAAAAAACAAGCTATATTCGCACTATCACTTAACCCCATTTTTGGATAAATAATTACTATGCATTTTATAAATAGTATTTTACTGTTTTTTGGTCTGTTGTTATTAGGGCCTACTTTATTATCCCCTTCCAATAACAAAGAAAAAAATTTCATCAAAATTGAAGCTAAAGCCGATGACCCCTATGCCGAAACGGTACTAATTCGTGGAGGTACTTTTGCCATGGGCATGAATCAAGAAAATATTATGGGTGATTGGAACAACAACCTTAGAAGAGTTACCGTAAGTTCATTTAGGATTGATCAATATGAAGTAAGCAATAAAAAATATCGTAATTATGTTCATTGGCTAGAGAAGATATTTATTCCATTAGGAAGAGATTCTATTGTTCGAGCTGCTTTGCCAGATACTTCCGTTTGGAAATCAGATTTATCGTATAATGATCCCATGATTGAAGGTTATTTTAGATCTTCTGTATTTAATGATTATCCAGTAGTAGGCGTTACTTGGGAACAAGCCAATGACTATTGCAGATGGAAAACAGATAGATCCAATGAACAAACATTATTAAAGTACAAGTTAATAGATCCTAAAAAACCTTATGTAGGTAAAATGGGGATTGCTAATTCCATTTCCGATTCTGCAGGCGGAAAAGGCGTTACTACCAATACTTCTTCTACCGGATTTAATAGATCTAAAAATGTAGATGACTATGTAATGATCCCTGACTATAGATTACCTACTGAAGCAGAATGGGAATATGCAGCCAAAGTATCAAGTGGAAAAAATTATATTTCAGGGTTTAATTTACCAAAATCAGGATCTAATGCACCACACCCTAATGCTAATTTAGTTAGCTCTGACAGCCCTTATCCATGGAGCGCTAATGGCAACGATGGTTTAAGAAGCACTGGCAATGGGAAAAAGACAAGTAACCAAGGAATGTTTTTAGCCAATTTCAAAAACGGAAGCGGTGATTATATGGGTATGGTTGGTTATTCAAATGACGGTGCTGGTTTTCCTTCTAAAGTAAATAGTTTCTTACAAAATCAAATTGGATTATACAATATCAGTGGTAATGTAAACGAGTGGGTAGCAGATATTTACCGACCAATGAACACTATTGATATGGATGATTTCAATCCATACAGAGGCAACAATGCATTAGATGGTGATGACAACAATACTTCAAGTTATGAAACCAACAACAATACTTTGATCTCTAATAAATCAAGAGTATACAAAGGAGGAAGTTGGAAAGACCGCCCTTATTGGTTAAACCCTGGCACCAGAAGATTTTTAGATCAAGATAAATCATCTAGCACTATTGGTTTTAGATGTGCAGTATCTGCCTTTGGTATGGACACACCAGGTGCAACAGATGAAAAAAAGAATTGGTGGAATCCATTTAATTTATTTAAAAAATAGTCGGAATGAAATTACGCATAGGCTCTGGCATCGATTTTCATCAATTAGTAGTAGGCCGAGACTTATGGATTGGTGGCATTAAAATTCCACATACTAAAGGTGCATTAGGGCACAGTGACGCAGATGTATTATTACATGCCATTTGCGATGCTTTATTAGGTGCTTTAAGTTTAGGAGATATTGGCACTCATTTCCCCGACACCGATGCTGCTTACAAAAACATTGATAGTAAAATTTTACTTCAAAAAACCTATGATTTAATTACTGCACAAGGTTATCAAATTGTAAATATAGACGCTACCTTATGCTTAGAGTCTCCAAAAATAAAACCTTATGTATTAGCCATGCAAGAATGTATCGCTGGCATTTTACACATAGGAGATAAGGATATTTCTATTAAAGCAACCACCACCGAAACCATGGGTTTCACCGGAAGAGAGGAAGGTTTAGTAGCCATGGCCACTTGTTTATTAAGTTCGGCTAATAGTTAAAACTGCTACCATTATGAAGCAGCTCACCTCCATCAATTCTTTGTACGAAATTTATAAGTCGCACCCACAAGTGCAAACAGATACCCGAAAATTACAAAAAGGAGATTTATATTTTGCATTAAAGGGACCCAATTTTAATGGAAACGAATTTGCAGTAAAAGCATTGGAGCAAGGCGCGTCATTTTCAATTGTAGATGAACCCATCAATACCTTCAATGATTTACAAGAGCGAATTATTTTAGTAGAAGATGTTTTAACCAGTTTACAATCCCTTGCGAAACATCATCGTCAACAGTTCAAAATTCCGTTCATTGCCATTACCGGAAGCAATGGAAAAACCACTACTAAAGAATTAGTAACCGCAGTTTTAAGTAGTCATTATAAAACATATACTACCCAAGGAAATTTAAACAATCATATTGGCGTACCCCTTACCATATTAAGTATCAAACAAGATGCCGAATATGCCATCATAGAAATGGGTGCCAATCATTTGCATGAAATAGAAAGTTATTGCAGTTATACTTTACCTACCCATGGATTAATTAATAACTGCGGCAAAGCTCATCTAGAAGGCTTTGGCAGTGAAGAAGGTGTAAAAAAAGGAAAAGGAGAATTGTTTGATTACTTAAAACTAAATAAGGGCGCTGCATTTATCAATAGCGATTATGACTATTTAGTAGCCATGAGCAAGGGAATTGAAAACATAATTAGTTATGGAACGCATACCGGAAGCCTGCAAGGCAAAGAAACAAACCAGGATGGTGGCTTATTGCAATTAACCATTACTAAATCGGATATTACAAGTTTAGCAAACAAAATCATAAAAACAAATTTAGTAGGTACCTATAATTTACCTAACGTTCTTGCTGCCATAAGTATTGGATTGTATTGCGAAGTACCTATTGAAAAAATAATCACTGCAATAGAAAACTATTCGCCTAATAATAGCCGATCACAACTCATCACCTGGAAAAACAACCAAGTAATTTTAGACGCCTACAATGCCAACCCAAGCAGTATGAAAGTAGCTATCGAAAATTTTGCAGGCATTGAAAATAAATTTAAAATTCTTTGCTTAGGAGGCATGAAAGAATTAGGTATCAATAGCCAAGAAGAACATCAACAAATAATCAATCTAATAACTAATTACCCCTTCAAACAGGTGTTGTTAGTGGGTAAGGAATTTGAAAAATGTACCCACCCCTATTCCTATTTTGAAACTACCGAGGCGGCGAAGCAATGGCTGGATCAACAAAACTTGAAAGAGCACTATTTTTTAATAAAGGGATCAAGGGGCATACAAATGGAAAAGTTAATTGACTCCGAATAGGTTAATCATCTGTTTTCATTTAGAACCCAACTTCTTTACTATTTCAGTACCTTTGCGCCATGCCGAAAAATTATTTGTGGAGCACCATGAACAATAAATGCCCAAGGTGCAGGGAAGGAAAATTATTTGTATCTAGCAATCCATACAACTTAAAGGCCATCACTAAAATGAATGAGCAATGCCCAGTTTGTGGTCAACCAACAGAAATAGAATTAGGATTTTATTATGGTACTGGTTATGTAAGTTATGCATTAACAGTAGCTTATTTCGTTTCCACATTTGTAGCTTGGAAAGTATTAATAGGCATGACTTTTGATTTGGACGACAACCGAATTTTTTATTGGATGGGCACTGCTATCGTTTTATTAATTTTTACACAACCCTTAATTATGCGCTTATCTAGATCCATCTGGTTAGGCTGGTTTGTCTCTTATAATAAGAACTGGAAAAACGAACCATTGGAGTACAATGAACGCATGGATCATAACAGAAAAGAACATTAAAAAAGCCTATCACTTTCATGACAGGCTTTGCAGAGAGGAAGGGATTCGAACCCCCGATACGTTGCCGTATACACGCTTTCCAAGCGTGCTCCTTAAACCACTCGGACACCTCTCTATTTGGACTGCAAATGTAAAATAAATAATTGGTGTTTTAAGGATTACTCAATCCAAACACCTCCATTGCATTTTGTGTAGTAATCTCCGCCACTTCATGCAAAGGAATATTTTTAATTTCCGCTAACTTCATCGCCACCTGAATCATAAAAGCAGGTTCATTGGTTTTACCACGATAAGGCACGGGTGCTAAATAAGGCGCGTCCGTTTCTAGTACCAACCATTCTAACGGGATAGTTGCAATGGCTTCAGCCACACCTGCATTTTTATAGGTAAGCACCCCGCCCAAACCTAAATGAAAACCCATCCCTATAATCTGTTCAGCTGATTCTTTGCTTCCACTAAAGCAATGAAAAATACCACGCAAGCCTTTCTTAGCAAATGGTTTCACCGCTTCAATCGTCTCCCCCATTGCATTGCGCGTATGAATTACAATAGGTAAAGCATAATCTAAAGCCCATTGCATTTGCTGGTTAAAAGCATGATGTTGCTGTGCTGTAAAAGTTGTATCCCAATAAAAATCTAAACCAATTTCTCCAATGGCTATAAATTTTCTTTTTTGCAATTGTTGTTCAACGACAACTAATTCTTCCTCTACATTTTCTTTTACCGAACAAGGATGCAAGCCCATCATAGCCATACAATTTTTTGGATAAGTAGTTTCCACATCCAACATCGCATGTAAAGTACTGCTATCAATAGCAGGCATTAAAATGGTATCAATACCATTGTCAAAAGCATTTTTGACTACCCCAGATAAATTCTCTTTAATAGGGTTTGAATAAAGATGAGCATGGGTATCTATGAATCGCATACTACAAAAAAACGCTATTTTTTACGTTTTACATAATAAACCCTTAAATGTATCGTTTTAGCTGTGTAGACAACAATGGTCTTATTAGTACAGACATTAAACTTTGTTTTTTATAGGGTACGGATTATACCGGCTGGGGTTTCTACCTTGGCCTTTTTTTTGCTTTAACGGATTAGCTAATAATTTCAAAACGATACCCTAAATCTGAAAAATAATCAAGTACGGCAGGCAAAGCCACTTGTAATCTTTCCCAAGCTTTGGCACTGTCATGAAAAACTACAATTGATCCCGATTTGGCATATTTAATTACATTACGCGCACATTGCTCTCCTGTTAACTTCCTATCAAAATCTCCACTCAACACATCCCACATAATAATTTGTTGAGGCAGGGTTTTAGTAGCGCTAATTTCTTTTAATTGCGCTCTACTAATTCTTCCATAAGGTGGACGAAATAAATTAGATACAATTAAATTAGATGCACTTTTAATATTGTCTATATAGGTTGATGTATCTGTTTTCCATCCATTTAAATGATCATAGGTATGATTGCCTACTGCATGACCTTCTTGTATGATTTGCTCATAAATGTTGGCATAAGAAAGTACATTTTTACCAATACAAAAAAAGCTTGCTTTGGCATTGAATTTTTTTAATTGTGCCAATACAAAAGGGGTAGCTTCTGGATGAGGTCCATCGTCAAAACTTAAATAAATAACCTTCTCGGAACTAGGTAATTTCCAAGTGCAACCGGGGTATAAGGCCCTCAGCCAAAAAGGTGTTTTTACTAAATACATACCCAAAGATAAATAGTTCTTTTGCCCATTTGAATATTATCTTTGTGTAAATAAAAAAGAGCATGGATTCAAAGGTTAGAGTAAGGTTTGCACCCTCCCCTACAGGTGGTTTACACTTAGGGGGAGTAAGAACAGTTTTATTTAATTATTTGTTTGCCAAACATCATGGTGGGGAGTTTATTTTAAGAATAGAAGACACCGATCAAACCCGTTTTGTAGCGGGTGCTGAACAATATATTATAGACACTTTAAACTGGTGTGGACTTATCCCAGACGAAAGTACCGTGCACGGTGGTGCTTATGGCCCTTATAGACAAAGTGAGCGCAAAGCTATTTACACTCAATATGCTCAAACTTTGATTGAAAAAGGATTTGCTTATTATGCTTTTGATACACCTGAGGATTTAGAGGAGAAAAGAAAGCTGATACCGAATTTTCAATACAGTCGTGCACATAGAATGGAAATGAAAAATTCTATTTCATTAAGTGAGAATGAAGTGACTGAATTGTTGAAAAAAAATACACCGCATGTTATTCGTATCAAAGTGCCCGATGAAGAAGAAGTGGTTTTTACTGATATGATTAGAGGTGAAGTTCGTTTTGATGTGAGCACCGTAGATGATAAAGTTTTATTAAAAGCAGACGGTATGCCAACCTATCACTTGGCCGTGGTAGTAGATGATTATTTAATGAAAATTACCCACGCTTTTAGAGGAGAAGAATGGTTGCCGAGCGCACCAGTGCATATTTTATTATGGAAATATTTATTTGGATTGGATAAGATGCCTAAGTGGGCGCATTTACCTTTAATTTTAAAACCAGAAGGTAATGGCAAATTAAGTAAGCGTGATGGGGAGCGCTTAGGCTTTCCTGTGTTTGCCATGGATTGGACCGATCCTACTACCAAAGAAACCACCATTGGATTTAAGGAAAAAGGATTTTTGCCAGAAGCTTTTATCAATTTCTTAGCCATGCTAGGTTGGAATGACGGTAGCGATAAAGAATTATTCACCATTGAAGAACTCATTGCCGCTTTTGATTTAGAGAGAGTACATAAAGGAGGTGCAAAATTTGATTACGAAAAAGCAAAGTGGTTCAACCAAGAGTGGATTAAGAAAACAGATAATGAAATATTAGCTAATTTACTTCAACCATTTTTTGATAATGCTAAAATTGAAATTCATGAACGCTCCTATTTGGTAAAAGTAATTGGACTTGTGAAAGATCGTTGTCATTTATTAGCCGACTTTATTGCACAAAGCAGTTTCTTTTTTGCAGCACCCAATAACATTGATACCGCTTCCATCTTACCAAAATGGGAAGAAAAGAAGCACCGCTTCTTTGATGCATTAATAAAAATATATACTCAAACTATTGCGGAGGGTATCAAAACATTACCTGCAGTAAGCCTTGAGGCCAATTTTAAAGAATTAGCCACTGCGCATGAAATAAAACCTGGTGACTTACTGCTACCCCTTAGAATTATGCTCGTGGGTGGAAAATTTGGCCCTGGTGTGTTTGACATCATTGAATCGATAGAATTATCAGATACAGTGGCAAGAATTGAACACAGCTTGCAATTACTTTCAGGAAAATAATGTAACTTAATAGCAATGAAACCAATCAGAGTATTAGTAGCAAAAGTAGGATTAGACGGTCATGACCGTGGTGCCAAAGTAATAGCTACAGCGCTTAGAGATGCAGGCATGGAAGTAATATATACAGGACTTCGCCAAAGCCCCGAGATGGTGGTACAAGCTGCTTTACAAGAAGATGTGGATGCGATTGGAATTAGTATATTATCTGGTGCACACATGACTATTTTTCCAAAAGTGTATCAACTCATGCAGGAAAAAGGATTAACCAATGTGCTTTTAACAGGTGGTGGTATTATTCCAGAAGAAGATAGCGTCCAACTAAGAGATATGGGTATTGGTACTTTATTTGCTCCTGGTACCAACACGGCAGATATTGCTAGCTATATAAAAGATTGGGTCGCCGCGCATCATCAATAAATTGCTTTTTTAACTTCTAAAATTGCTACTATGTCCACTTTCCAAACTTTATTTACAAAAATGGAAGATCATACTTTGATCATTACCATTAATCGTCCTGACAAATTAAATGCATTGAATCAGCAAGTGATGAAAGACCTTGATGCGGTCATGGACAGGGTATATAAATTTCCAGAAATCAAAAGTGTTGTGATAACGGGAGCTGGATTAAAAAGTTTTGTAGCGGGCGCAGACATAAAAGAATTTGAATCCTTATCAAAAGCAGAAGCTACGTCTTTAGCTAAAAGAGGACAGGAGGTGTTTTTTAAAATTGAAAATTCCCCCAAGCCAGTCATTGCATGTGTGAATGGATTTGCTTTAGGTGGCGGATGTGAATTAGCCATGGCATGTCATTTTATTATAGCTTCCGAAAGTGCTGTCTTTGGTCAACCAGAAGTGAACTTGGGTATTATGGTTGGCTATGGTGGCTCTCAAAGATTGACCCAAAGAGTGGGCAAAGGACGTGCTATGGAATTAGTGATTACAGGTAAAACAATCAATGCTACCCAAGCTATGAATTATGGGTTAGTTAACTACGTTGTTCCGCAAACAGAATTACTGGATAAGGCCTTTTCTATCCTAAGAGTTTGTCATGAAAAAGCACCTTTATCTGTGGGCAATTCCATTAAAGCTGTGAATGCAGCATGGAATGAGTCTGAGAATGGCTATATCGTAGAAGCCAACCTCTTTGGCGAATGCTTTGCAACTGATGATTGTAAAGAAGGTATCCAAGCCTTTATTGAAAAAAGAAAACCAGTATTTAAAGGGCATTAATTTCTCCAATTTTACTTATTATTTTATACGCACTGTAGTACCTTTGCGATAGTAAAAAATACATTATGGAATACAGAATCGAAAAAGATACAATGGGTGAAGTAAAAGTACCAGCCAATGTTTATTGGGGTGCGCAAACACAAAGAAGTATTGACAACTTTAAAATAGCACAGGACATCAATAAAATGCCTAAGGAAATTATTAAGGCATTTGCTTATTTAAAAAAAGCGGCAGCCTTAACTAATTTAGATGCTTGCAATTTACCAAAAGAAAAATCAGATTTAATTGGCCAAGTATGCGATGAAATTATTGCAGGCAAATTAGATGATCAGTTTCCATTAGTAGTATGGCAAACAGGAAGTGGCACACAAAGCAATATGAATTTAAATGAAGTGATTGCTTACCGTGCACATGTAATAAATGGAGGAAGCTTAACAGATAAAGAAAAATTCTTACATCCCAACGACGACGTTAATAAGTCTCAATCTTCTAATGATACTTTCCCAACTGCGATGCATATTGCAGCTTATCAAATATTAACTCAAACCACGATTCCAGGTATCACTGCTTTAAAAAATACTTTGGAAGCCAAGAGCAAGGAGTTTATGCAAATAGTTAAAATAGGTCGCACTCATTTTATGGATGCTACCCCTTTAACTTTAGGACAAGAAATAAGCGGTTACGTGAGTCAATTAAGTCATGGATTAAAAGCCATCAATAATACCTTAGCACATTTAAGTGAATTAGCTTTAGGTGGAACTGCTGTAGGAACAGGTATTAATACGCCTAAAGGTTATTCAGAAAATGTAGCCAAACATATTGCTAAATTAACAGGCCTGCCATTTATTACTGCAGAAAATAAATTTGAAGCATTGGCTGCACACGACGCTATTGTAGAAGCACATGGTGCCTTAAAAACAGTTGCGGTAAGTTTAATGAAGATCGCCAACGATGTGCGTATGTTGTCCTCTGGACCACGTAGTGGCATTGGCGAGCTTTTTATTCCAGACAATGAACCAGGCTCTTCCATCATGCCAGGTAAAGTAAATCCTACTCAATCTGAAGCATTAACTATGATTGCTGCTCAAGTAATGGGTAATGATGTAGCTATTAATATTGGTGGATCAATGGGACATTTTGAATTGAATGTATTCAAGCCCGTAATGATCTATAATTTCTTACACAGTGCGCGTTTAATAGGTGATGGTTGTGTAAGTTTTACTGAAAAATGCGCTGTAGGTTTAGCGCCGATAGAAGCCAACATTAATAAACACGTGAACAATAGTCTAATGCTAGTTACAGCTCTCAATACTAAGATTGGTTATTACAAAGCCGCTGAAATTGCACAGAAAGCACATAAAGAAGGGACAACCTTAAAAGAGATGGCCGTGAAACTAGGCTATGTAACCCCAGAAGAATTTGATGCATGGGTGATTCCTAAAGACATGGTCGGTTTGTAGATGAATATTCAACGTGCTATAAGATTCCACTGCTTCTCAGCTTGCCATGACGCTAAAAAATAGAAAACCAAACTAAAAATTAGAACTCGTGCTTCGCACTCAAACAGCTAATTTTTTGATCGTTTGATTTTCTATTTTTATTAACGCTATGGCTCGATGTTCCGCAATGGAATCTTATTCACTTTTGAATCTTCATTATTTTAATTAGGGGCAGGAAGAGAATTAATACTATTTCGAACGAACATTTGAGCGCAGCGATTGAGAGAGAGAAATAGGTATTTATTCTCTTAAAAGCGCAGGATGAAATATAATATGCACAGAGGAACTAATTAATGCACTCTTTCCCCGTTCAAATAGGTCTTTAACACTTTCACTTGAAGTATGCTATCAGTAGGTACTTTCATTAAGTCTTTATCTAAAATAATAAAGTCGGCCTTCTTCCCTACTTCAATACTACCCACTTGTTTTTCCATGCGATTGGCCTTGGCTGCCCAAATGGTCATACCACGAATGGTTTGCACCCGCGTTAAAGCATTCTCCATTTGAAAACCACCTGCAGGAAAACCTTTGCTGTCTTGTCTTGCTACCGCTGCTATAAAAGTTTTAAAAGGATTGATTTCTTCTACTGGGAAATCAGTACCCAGGGGTAACCAATTATTTTGTTCTAATAATTGTTTATATGCATAGCCTCCTTTTAGTCTATCAGTACCCAATCTTTCTGCAGCCCAATACATATCGCTGGTAGCATGTGTGGGTTGTACAGAAGGAATAATATTATTGTCTCCAAAATAATGAAAGTCTGCAGGGTTTAGTATTTGCGCATGCTCTATTCTCCATCTTTTATCATTCTTTCCTTTCAAATACTTTGCATACACTTTTAAAATAGTTCTATTCGCACTATCTCCTATAGCATGGGTACACATTTGAAAATCGGTAGTAATTAACTTGGCAGCAATGCTATCAAAATGGGCAGGACTGCTTAATAAAAAGCCCGACCAGCCTGCTTTATCGGTATAGGGTTGTATCAAACTAGCGCCTCTTGATCCTAAAGCACCATCTCCATATACTTTAATTCCTTTCACAGACAATCTATCAGTTACATAACCACCACCTGTAAAATATTTAGAAGTATAAGTACTTGGTTTGTCACTTAACATGACATACAAACGCATTTTTAAATCATTGGATTTTTGCAAAGCATCTACTTGATCCACTTCCGCAGGGCTTAATCCACAATCGGTAATAGTAGTGAGCCCTGTTGCAAAACAATTTTGTTGTGCTGCAATCAACCAATCTTTATAATCTGCTGCTGTTGCTTCGGGTACTTTTCTTTCCACTACGCCAACTGCGTTATCAATTAATAAACCAGTTAATTTTCCGTTCTGCACAGTGAATTGTCCTCCTTCAATTGTTTGTCCTGCTTTCACATCTGCAAGTGCTAAAGCATAATCATTCGCAATACTTGCATGACCATCCACTCTTTCTAATATAACGGGTCTATCAGGAAATAGTATATTTAATTCCGCATTGGTAGGAAATTGTTTCCCAGGAAATCTATTCTGATCCCAGCCTCTTCCCCTAATCCATCCTTTGCCAGGATGCTTTGTAGCAAAAGCTTTCACTTTTTCAATCACTTCCTGCCAGCTTGGAACAAACATTAAATCTACTGAGTATAAAGATTGTCCATACCCTAAAAAATGAGCATGCGCATCTATAAAACCAGGATAAATAATAGCATTGTGTGCGTTTACAATACTATCTGATTGATATTCTTTTAAAATATCATCGTTAGTACCTACTGCTACAATTTTACCGTCCTGAACGGCCATGGCTTCGGCCATAGTGAATTCATTATTGACTGTATAAATTTGAGCATGATGTACCACTAAATCAACTCTTTGATGAATACAAGCAGTAAATAATAGAACGATGGCGAATGCAATAAATAAACGCATGGTAATGTTTTAGAAAATAAAAGTAAGTAAAATATAGGCAAGAATCCTACAAAAAAGGAACCCTTAGTTTAACAACTCGCAAGGCTTGAGCCCTGTATGTTTTTTAAAAGCGGCTGAAAAATGAGAAATAGAGGAATAGCCTAATAAAGCAGAGACATCGGTCACACTCAATGATTTCTCATACAACAAATACTTGGCATGCTCCATTCTTTGTTGTTGATAAAAATCAAAAATAGTGGTACCATACACTTCCTTAAACCCCTTCTTTAAGTAGCATTCGTTCATGGCTACTTTGCGGCTCAATTCCTTGATGGTAATAGGATCTCCAATATGTTGTAATAAAAATTCACGTGCTTGATAAATACTTTCCTTACCTCTTTCGTCTGCTAAAAACTTACAAGTAAAAACCGCTTCTTTTTCTTCAATGATGCTTTCTAAACTGTATACCAATAATTCATGAATTTTTGCATTCACAAAAATATTCTCCAAAGAACCGCTGTAGCTATGATTTAACAAGGCATCAAGGGTGATTCGTTTTTTTACACTTAAAGGAAATGTTTTAGTAAAATTATCGGTATGCTTAAAAGCCAACAACTCATCTTTCTTGTTATTTGTTTTTACATTATGTACAAACTGATGTAAAAAAGTAGCAGTAAAATGAAAGGAAAAAACATCCACTGTCTTCATTGGCCCCATACATTCGGTAGTAGGCAATTGATTGCATCCTCCACAAACCTTATTGTCACAATATCTATTACCTGAAATACAAAATCTTAATTCTAAAAAGTTTTCCTTGGGTTTATTTGCATTGTAATGGTAAATAAACATACCCGTATCCTCGGCACCCCAAGCCTCTTGCGCCATATACCTTTTTATCTGATATTGGGTAGACCCAGGAATACGCTGCTCCTTGCTGTATAGCAAGGCCATTCCGTTGAATCCTTCGGGAGTATTTGCCTGCTTTAATATCTCTTGGGACAGTGTCATTACCACAAAATTAATGCATAAACCGTAAAGGAACTATTCCAGGCTAAATAATGACCCAAAAATGACTTAGAAAATGGCCAATTTTTAGCCTAAAAAAGTATGCACAAAATGGCCAAAATGGGGATAACTAAATTGGTATCAAAACAGCCTTTAAACCCTTAATTATCTTAAGTTTGTATGCTTTCAAAATGCATCGAAAAACAAACAAATTTTATTACAATTATGTCCAACGATTTACAGTCCAGCGAATCAGCAGAAAATAAGAATTATGGTGCCGACAGTATTCAGGTTTTAGAGGGCTTGGAAGCCGTTAGAAAAAGACCTGCCATGTACATTGGAGATGTGGGCTCAAAAGGGCTTCACCATCTAGTCTACGAGGTAGTTGACAACTCTATCGATGAGGCATTAGCTGGTTATTGCTCACATATTGAGGTAAATATTCACGAAGACAACTCCATAAGCGTACAAGACAATGGTCGTGGTATTCCCACTGCGATGCATACCAAAGAGAAGCGTTCGGCCTTGGAAGTAGTAATGACTGTACTACATGCCGGGGGTAAATTTGATAAAAACACTTATAAAGTATCAGGTGGCTTACATGGTGTTGGTGTAAGTTGTGTGAACGCATTAAGTACTAAATTGTTGGTAACCGTAGAAAGAGAGGGTAAAATATTTGAACAAGAATATGCCATCGGTGTCCCCAAATATGCAGTAAGAGAAATTGGTACTAGTGATAAAACGGGAACCCGTGTGCACTTCTGGCCTGACCTAACCATCTTTCAAGAGTCCGTTTATAAAAGAGAGATTTTAGAAAGTCGTTTACGCGAATTGTCTTATTTGAATAAAAGAATTAGCATCACCATTACCGATTTAAGAGAGAAAGACGAAGCTGGAAATTTTTATTCTAAGAATTTTTATAGCGAAGGGGGTATTGTTGAGTTTGTTCAAATGTTAGATAAGAACGGAAATAGAAACCCGATTATCTCTCAACCCTTGTATGTAGAAGGTTTAGACGAGGCCTCTAATGTAATGGTAGAAGTAGCCTTAACCTACAACGACGATTTTAAAGAAAACATTTTCTCTTACGTAAATAATATCAATACCATTGAAGGTGGTACGCATGTAACGGGTTTTAGAACTGCGCTTACACGTGTATTCAAAAGTTATGGCGATAAAGAAGGTTTGTTTGAAAGAGCTAAAGTAACTGTAGAAGGTGATGATTTCAGAGAAGGATTGAGCGCTATTATTTCTGTAAAAGTGCCAGAACCTCAATTCGAAGGTCAAACAAAAACTAAACTAGGTAATAGCGAAGTGAGTGGCGTGGTTCAAACTACTGTTTCTCGCGTATTAGAAGCTTATTTAGAAGAGAACCCGAAGGAAGCGAAGTATGTTATCTCTAAAATTATTTTAGCAGCCCAAGCGCGTGTAGCTGCAAAGAAAGCACGTGACATGGTGCAACGTAAAACGGTACTTACTGGAGGTGGCTTACCTGGTAAATTGGCCGATTGTTCAGATAGAGATCCAGAAAGATGCGAACTATACTTAGTCGAAGGAGATTCTGCAGGTGGAACAGCAAAGCAAGGTCGTGATCGCGGTTATCAAGCTATTTTACCTTTACGTGGTAAAATCTTGAACGTTGAAAAAGCAATGGAGCATAAGATTTATGAGAATGAGGAGATAAGAAATATGTACACTGCCTTAGGCGTAACAGTAGGAACACCCGAAGATCCTAAAGCATTAAATATTTCGAAGCTTCGTTATCATAAATTAATTATTATGACCGATGCCGATGTAGATGGTTCTCACATCGCAACACTTATTCTTACTTTCATTTTCAGATACATGACCGAGCTTGTTCAAAACGGATATGTTTATATTGCACAACCTCCTTTATACTTAGTGAAAAGAGGTAAAGATCAAGAATATGCCTATAGCGAAGAACAAAGAAAAGCTTTAGTAATTAAATTAGGAGGTGGCAAAGAAGACGCAGTGACTATTCAACGTTACAAAGGTTTGGGAGAAATGAACGCAGATCAATTATGGGAAACCACCATGGATCCGGCGCGCAGAACCCTAAAACAAGTAACCATTGAGAGTGCTGCAGAGGCCGATCGTATCTTTAGTATGCTAATGGGTGACGATGTGGCTCCTAGAAGGGAATTTATTGAAACCCATGCCAAATACGCCAAAATTGATGCTTAAACCCAAGATTTAATACGTTTTTTGGCCATTTTAACAAAAAATCAAGCCTTTCCGTAAATGAATCACAATAAATAACCTACTTTCAATTAGAAATATTCACTTTAAAATTTATACAAAATGGACACTTCAAAAATGATTAAAGCGTATTGCTTAAAAACAAAAGAAAAAAATGTACCAATGCATGACGCTGTCATCAG
>Ga0114964_10000583_pt1 | contig 28267 bp, 23 predicted proteins | sample C_131016_MF_Meta_FD_92638 | JGI IMG/M metagenome (GOLD analysis project Ga0114964, IMG submission 92638) | Freshwater microbial communities from Lake Croche, Canada to study carbon cycling - C_131016_MF_MetaG | ecosystem: Environmental > Aquatic > Freshwater > Lake | place: Lake Croche, Canada...
CAAATTACGCCGTGCGCAAGACGCAATCACTCAAATGAGACCCTATACGCGTAAGTTGCAAGAAATGTTAAGCAATATTATTGGAAGCTTAGATGGAGATATGAATTTAGCTTTAGCTGAAACAAGACCCGTTAACAACGTATTATTAATTGTGATCACTTCCGATAGAGGATTGTGTGGTGGTTACAATGCAAATTTGGTAAAATTAGCGAAGATCACTATTGCAGAAAAATACGCGAATAAAAATATTACCATTTGGAATATTGGAAAAAAAGGATACGAGAGTTTAACCAAAACAGGTTATAAAACCAATGCCGATTTTAAAGACATTTTCTTAAACTTGAATTTTGAAAACGTTCAAACTGCTGCCAAAGCAGCTATGAATGCATTTGCCAATAAAGAGTTTGATGCGATTGAAGTAATCTACAGTGAATTCAAAAATGCCGCAACACAATTGCCAACGGCTGAACCATTTTTACCTATTCCTAAAATAGCAAAAAAAGCAAATCAGAAAAAAACTGATTTCATTTTTGAGCCACATAAAGAAGTATTAGTAGCTGAGTTGATGCCCAAAATATTAAACACACAATTATTCAAAGCCGTGCTAGACGCCAATGCAAGTGAGCATGGCGCTAGAATGACTGCCATGGATAAAGCAAGTGAAAATGCGAACGAATTATTAAAATCATTGAAATTATCATACAACCGTGCACGTCAAGCAGCAATTACTACCGAACTTACAGAGATTGTAAGTGGTGCTGCAGCGTTAAACGGTTAAGCCACAACCCTTATGGAAATTAGTCAAATCATTCCTCATATTGAAGCACTCGTTTTTGCAAGTGACAAAGCACTTAATGCAAATGATATTACTGAACTTATCAATAACGCTTTTGGGTTTTTAGAAGAAAGAATTAGTTTAGATCAAGTAGATAGTGCGTTAAACGGAATACAAGAAAAATACAGCACCGAGTTTTATCCTTTTGAATTAAAACAAAGCGGTGGTGGCTGGCAGTTTTTAACCAAGCCCGATTTTCATAAAACCATTGCTCAATTAAATGGAGATAAATTTTTAAAGCGTCTATCCAATGCAGCTTTAGAATCTTTAGCCATTATTGCTTACAAGCAACCTATCACCAAGGGTGAAGTAGAAGCTATTAGAGGTGTGAACAGCGATTATTCTATTCAAAAATTATTAGAAAAAGAATTAATTACCATTAGTGGTCGTAACGAGCATTTACCAGGTAAGCCATTGGTATATTCTACTTCTAAAAACTTCATGGATTATTTCGGTATTAATTCAACCGACGACTTGCCAAAAATTAGAGAGGTCTTAGCCGATCAATTAGTTGAAGCCACAATCATTAAGCCAGAAGATTTCACTGACAACAGTGTTTTAGAACAAACCGAAGAGGAAGAAACACCTAATTTGCCGGAAGAAACAGATGGTTACGAGGCTGAGTCAAATGAAGAGGACGAGAGCCCTGAAAGCCCTGTGCATTAGTTCATCTAAGTCCTACCATTCTTCTATTTTTTTCAAAATTATAGTCTTGATATAATGACAGAACCTAGTTCTGATTGTATCTTCGTGCAATGAATTCCAGTTTGACCTACGCGCAATTAAATGAAGCTGCCCAAACTTATGGCACGCCTTTGTATGTGTACCATTCTGAAAAAATGGTAGCTCAGTATAAAAATTTATTAAACCATTTTTCAAATAAGTCGGTTTGTTTTTTTTATGCCTGCAAGGCATTGACCAATATTCATGTATTGGATGTTTTTAAAAAAGCTGGGTGCAATATCGATTGTAGTTCTATCAATGAAGTAAAATTAGCCATTCATGTGGGCTTTGACCCTTCCAATATTTTATATACCAGTAATAGTGTAGATTTTGAAGAAATAAAAGAAGCCGTTAGCTTGGGTGTGCATGTAAACATTGACAGCTTATCCAATGTAGAAAAATTTGGAATGACTTATGGGAATAGATATCCAGTAGGTGTTAGAATAAGACCTGATATCATGGCAGGTGGCAATTTAAAAATTTCAACAGGGCATGATAAAAGTAAATTTGGAATTCCTGCTAAGCAAATAAAAGAACTAAAAGCTTTGCAAGAAAAATATAAAATCAATATTGCTACTTTGCATATTCATACAGGTAGTGAAATTAAAGACGTGGCAATTTTTTTACAGTCGGCCGTGGTTTTTGAACAACTATTGCCTGATTTTCCTACCGTGAATATTTTAGATTTTGGAGGTGGTTTTAAAGTACCTTATCAACCCAATGAAAAAGGAACTGACATTGCTTTATTGGGACAGGAAGTGAATAAAGTAATGGCCGATTTGTCTGCCAAAGCAGGCAGAAATTTAACCGCTTGGTTTGAACCAGGTAAATATTTAGTGAGTGAAGCTGGCTTTTTTATAACGAAAGTAAATGTGCTTAAACAATCTGGCGACATCCATTTTGCAGGCATCAATACTGGATTGAATCATTTGATTAGGCCCATGTTTTATGATGCTTACCATCATATTGACAATTTAAGCGCTCCAAACAAGGCTTTAAAAAATTACGCAGTGGTAGGCAATATTTGCGAAACAGATACTTTTGCTTGGGACAGGCCCCTACCCACTATTGAGGAAGGAGACTTTTTGGTATTTTACAATGCTGGCGCCTATGGATATGAAATGTCAAGCAATTACAATGCAAGGTACAAGCCTGCACAAGTTTTGTTTGAAAATGGTCAGCACCGCTTAATAAGTAGGCCTGATACTTTTGAAGATTTATTGGCCTTACAAATGCCCATCAATAAATAACCATGATTGAAATTCAACATATCAGTAAAAAATTTGGTGACCGTGTAATCATAAATGACATTAGCGCTCAATTTAAGCCTGGTATGTGTAATTTAATTATTGGAACAAGCGGAAGTGGAAAAACAGTGCTTGTAAAATGTATTGTTGATTTACTAAAAGCAGATAAGGGTGAAATTATTTTTGATCAAATGCCTTTTTCTACAATGGGAAAAGAAGAACGAAAAGATTTGAGACAGAATTTAGGCATGTTGTTTCAAGGAAACGCTTTATTTGACTCAATGACCGTCGAAGAAAATGTTCGATTCCCTTTAGATATGTTTTCTGAATTAAGCTTAGAAGAGAAAAAAATAAAAGTAAACAAGATATTGACGCGTGTTCAATTAGAAGGTGTCAATAATAAATTTCCTGCTGAACTTAGTGGTGGCATGAAAAAAAGAGTAGGATTGGCTAGGGCTTTGGTCATGCAGCCAAAGTATTTATTCTGTGACGAGCCCAATTCTGGATTAGATCCACAAACTTCCATGGTGATAGATAAACTCATACACGAATTAACTGTCGAGTTTAACATTACTACCATAGTGGTAACACATGATATGAATAGTGTTATGGAAATTGGAAATTATATTATTTATTTGAACCAAGGTATAAAAGAATGGGAAGGATCGAACCAAGATATTATATACAGTCAAAATGAACTATTAAACAATTTTATATTTGCTTCTGAATTTTTACAAGACGCCAAATCGATGCGCATGCTAGAACAAAAAAGCAACCACAATAAATAACAATATCATTATGAAATATTTTTTAACCTTAGTATTGAGTGTATTATTTTTAACTCAACTTCAAGCACAAGCTCCGGTAGTGGATCCCAATGCGCCTTATTTGAAAGACAACAAAATACCTGCGTTTTCAATTACTGGTATTGATGGTAAAGAAATTACCAATAAGCAACTTCCTAAATATAAATTTACTTGTATCATCATCTTTAGTCCAGATTGTCCTCATTGCGAAAAAGAAGCAGCAGAAATTGTTAAGTACGCAGAAAAATTTAAAAATGTATTTTTTATCTGGGACAGCTACCGTGACATGGAAGCTATTAAAAAGTTTGCTGTAAAGTACAACATTGTGAATCAGCCTAATATGGTCATTGGCCGCGACCCAAGCTATACCATTCCTACCTTTTTTAGACCTAGGATGACCCCCTTTATGGCCCTTTATCTTAAAGGCGCCTTATTAAAAGTTTATGAACAAGGTGCAGATGTTTTTGAATTGGCTAAAATAATAGAAAGCAATTAGTTAACTTTGCCCCGAAAAATAGTTAAATACATTAAAAATAACATGATATGAAAGTAACCGTAGTGGGTGCAGGAGCAGTAGGTGCAACATGCGCAGACAATATTGCCCGCAAAGAATTAGCACAAGAATTAGTTTTATTAGACATCAAAGAAGGTTTTGCAGAAGGTAAAGCCCAGGACATGATGCAAACTGCAGCATTACTTGGTTTTGATACAAGAATTTCAGGAAGTACCAATGATTATTCTAAAACAGCCAACTCAGATGTGGTAGTTATTACCTCTGGTTTACCTCGTAAACCAGGCATGACTCGTGAAGAATTAATAGGTACGAATGCTGGTATAGTAAAAGGGGTATGTGAAAATATTTTAAAATACTCCCCTAACGCTATTATAATAGTAATTAGTAACCCAATGGATACGATGACTTATTTAGCATTGCAATCTACTGGTTTAGCAAAAAATAAAATTATAGGAATGGGTGGTACTTTAGATAGTGCTAGATTTAAATATCAATTAAGCACTACTTTAAATTGCAGCCCTGCTGATTTAAATGCACTTGTCGTAGGCGGACATGGTGACACCACAATGATCCCTTTGATTAAGCATGCTACTTGGAATAGCATCCCTGTAACAAAATTTTTGGATGCGGCTCAACAAGAAAAAATCATCAATGACACCATGGTAGGTGGTGCTACTTTAACTAAATTATTAGGCACTTCTGCTTGGTATGCACCAGGTGCTGCAGGCGCTGCATTAGTTGAAAGCATTGTAAGAGATGAAAAGAAATTATTCACTTGCTGCGTAAGTTTAAATGGCGAATATGGTCAAAAAGATATTTGTTTAGGCGTTCCTGTTGTCATTGGAAAAAATGGATGGGAAAAAATAGTAGAGATGGATTTATCTGCTGATGAACAAGCTGCTTTTAATAAAAGTGCAGAAGCCGTAAGAAGCATGAATGATGTTTTAAAAACATTGTAATAATTCAATAAAGAAAAAGTAATATATACTTATTCCCTATAAAAGCCTATCCTAAGTAAAACGAGGGTAGGCTTTTTTTTAAGTTAATGCTAGATTATTGAGCAATAAGCAACTCGCTTACTTTACTAGCAATTACATCTACATCTTGCAATTGCATACAAGCAAAATGCCCTTGGGGACAATGGTTGTCTCCTTGTTTGGAGCAAGGCTGACAACTTAAATGAGGGACGATTGAATTGTAATGATGTATTGAACTATTATTTGGATAATACGCTTCAAATTGTAATGCAGGGCTCGTAGCACCCCAAATGGTAATAGTTGGTTTTTTTAATGCCGCTGCCACATGTAAAAAGCCAGTATCATGCGATACAACCACATTGGCGATTTGTATAATACTAGCAGATTCCTGTAAATTATATTTGCCACAAGCATTATAAATACTGCTCGCATTTGATTGTGTAATAATTTGCGCATCAGCAATATCTTCTTTTCCTCCCACCAACACAATGGGCCTATTTAATTGTTGAGCCAACTGTATCCACTTTGCCACAGGCATTTTTTTATTAGCATAAGAAGCGCCAATCACAAAAGCGATAAAACCAGCTTGATGACTGGTGGGCAAAAAAGCAGCAGTAAACTTATTATTGATTGGAAAAAAATAATCTAATCCTTTGCCATCATTCGCAACGCCTAAATGCTTTAATGTGTCTAAATACCTACCACAAACATGAGTTTTTGGTAATAAATTAATATGCAGTTTTGCTAAAAATAGTTTTCTTATGCTTAACTTTTTATAACTATAAGAGGTAACGCCTAATGCATTTTTTATTTTCCAAGACCTAATATTATGATGTAAATCAATAATGTAATCAAATGAAATTTGCTTTAAAGATCCAATTGTCTCGGCTATATCCCCATCTAAATAATGACATTGATCGATGTATGGATTAGCGTCAACCAAATCCTTCATTGCCAATTTGGTTATGAAATGAATCTCCACCCCAGGTATTTGTTGTTTGGCACAACGCACAGCAGGAGTAGTAAGCACAATATCACCAATAGAGGAAAAACGTATAAATAATAAACGCATATTTTATTGTCTAAGGAAGTGGTTGATCATATTCCAAATAATCCAAATCCTTATGATAGGTTTCTTCGGTAAATACAAACGCAATAAGTGTAATGATCATTACGGTTGCTCCTGTAAAAATGCCACTTTGTACTATAGTCCATCCTAGTTTTTTTTGTAAAATATCTAAGAATAAAAAATTTATTAAAGGCAGTGCACCGCGGACCATATTAGGGATAGTGGTAGCAGCCGTGGCCCTTAAATTAGTTCCAAACTGTTCGGCCGCCATCGTATTAAAAATTGCCCAATAGCCAGTGCTAAATCCAAGCATACCGCAAATTAAATACATGCTGGTGTCATTGCTATTGATACTACTAAAAAACAATACCATACCAACTATACTTAAAGCATAAAAAAGTAATAAGGCTTTTTTTCTACTTTTAAAATACTGACTCACGTAACCAATTAATAAATCACCCGTTGCAATTCCAATATAAGCAAACATTACAGACTTACCTGAATCAATTAAATTAACACCATATAAGCCAGTAGCAAATTTATTACTATAATTGACCATCACTCCAATCACAAACCAAGTGGGCAAGCCAATTAAAATGGCTTTAATGTATTTTGAAAATCTTTTGTATGAACTAAAAAACATTAAAAAATTTCCTTTAGAAATCTTAGCCACTTTTGCAGATTCAAACATAAACGACTCTGCCACTTTTACACGAAGAATTAATAAGAAAAATCCAAGCACCCCTCCTATTTGATAACACAATCTCCAATCTGAAGTAGCTTTAAAGGTGAAATAAGCAAATACGGCTCCAAATAAACCAATCCCTGCCACCATTGAAGTGCCAATGCCTCTTTTATTTTTGGGTAACATTTCAGAAACTAGGGTAATGCCCACTCCTAATTCACCAGCAAGGCCAATGCCTCCCACAAAGCGACAATAAGCATATTGATCCACAGTGTGCACAAATGATGTTAAAAAATTAGCTACTGAATAAAGAATGATGGACCCAAATAATACTTTTAGCCTTCCTTTTTTATCACCTAAAACGCCCCATACTATACCACCTATTAATAAACCAGACATTTGCCAATTGATAATATGCGCACTATCAACAATAATCGTTTCTGCTGTGGCACCTAAGCTCATTACACTTGGTTGTCTTACAATAGTAAATAATAATAAATCATACACGTCAACGAAATAACCTAAAGCGGCCACAAAAACGGGCAATGACAAAAGTCCTATTTGTTTATGAGTAGTCATACACTTACAATAAAATTATTTACTTGATTTATGTTTTAATACTTGAAAAATAACTGGAGCTGTAGTTACAAAAACAATACCTAATACAATTACTTCCAAGTGTTTTTTCAAATCAAACTGAAAATGATTTAAAATATACGATTGTAAAAAATGTCCAGCGCAAAGCATGGTTCCCACCCAAGTAATAGACCCGATAACATTAAAATAGCCGAATTTGTTTTTATCCATCTTTACTATACCTGCAACAATGGGCGCAAAAGTACGCACTATAGGAATAAACCTAGCAATTACAATAGCACGACCACCATGCTTCTCATAAAAATCATGCGCTTGTACCAAATATTTTTTCTTAAATAATAAGTTCTCTTTCCAATCATACATAGCCGGACCTACTTTGTTTCCAATTTGATAACCAATATAATTTCCTAAAATACCCGCTACAGAAATGAAAGAAAATAAAACAAACAAATTTAGCCACTCATTTTCACTCACAAAAATTTGAGCGGCCAATGGTGCACTGTAAATACCAGCCACAAAAAGTAAACTATCTCCTGGCAAGAAAAAACCAAAAAATAAACCAGTTTCAGCAAATACTACAAATAGCAACAACCAAAGACCACCATTTTCAATATAATATTGAGGTTGTAATAATTGACTCCAATGAAACGCATCTAATAGTTGAATCATATTTTTATATTTAAGCTTCGGCTGGAGTTTCTAATGCACCCTCCCATTTACTTACCACGGTAGTAGCTAAACTATTTCCCAAAACATTGGTAGCCGAACGAAACATATCGCAAAAATGATCGATGGGTAAAATTAAAGCAATGCCTTCGGGGGGAATATGGAACATCGCACATGTAGCAGTCACTACTACTAATGAAGCCCTTGGTAAACCTGCCATGCCTTTACTAGTTAACATCAATACTAATAACATGGTTAATTGTGTTCCAGTATCTAAATGAATGCCATAGGCTTGTGCAATAGCCATACTAGCAAAAGTCATGTACATCATACTTCCATCTAAATTAAAAGAATAACCTAATGGTAAAATAAATGAAACAATTTTATCCTTACAACCATAGCGTACTAACTCTTCGGTTAATTTTGGAAATACCGCTTCACTACTTGTAGTACTAAATGCAATCACTAATGGATTGGAAATAATTTTAAGTAGCGAAGGCATCCTCTTTTTTAAGATGATAAAGCCGACTGTAATTAAAACAATCCATAACACCCCAATACCAATTAAAAAGTATAATAAATATTTTCCGTAGAATAAAAAAATCGACAAGCCCTTGGTAGCGATTACTGAAGCGATGGCTCCAAATACTCCAACTGGTGCAAAGCTCATCACATAACCAACCATTTTAAGAATGATATGGGCGCCATTATCAAATGCAAGAATCAAACCTTCCGTTTTTTTACCCATTGCAGCAGCAGCTACTCCAAAAAACACACTAAATATGACAATTTGTAAAATTTCATTATTGGCTAATGCCTCAAACATGCTTTTTGGAAATACATGATCAATAAAGGTGGGTAAACTAAACGCCTGGGTTTTGCCAATTAAATCACTCGCCCCTGTTTTATCCACATTGGCTAATGCAATTCCTTCTCCTGGCTTTAATATGTTTACCAATACCATGCCTATTAATAGGCTAATAAAAGAAGCTGTAACAAACCAAAGCATAGCTTTGCCACCGACACGACCCACGGTTTTAAGGTCGCCCAATTTTGAAATACCCACCACTAAAGTAGTAAAAATCAAAGGCGCAATGATCATTTGAATTAAACGCAAAAAGATGGTGGTAAGAAGTTTGATATTTTTTGAGAATACTTCGATGCTGGCAGCGTCATAATGCTCATGAATGAAATAGCCCAATATAGTACCTGCAATCATTGCAGCTATAATATAAAGCGTCAAATTATTAGATTTTTTCATAGGTGGTTATGTACGCAATATAAGACTTAACTCTGAAAAAAATACGCTTAAAAATGCCTTACTATTTATAAAAAATGGTCCATTTTTTGCAAAAAAAGGCCTATTTTTCAACCTAGATAGAAAAGTAGAATGACCCCAAACGGGTCGCTTTTAATAGGTATCTATTTTTAACTGAAAAAAAATACTATGAGTTTATTTAGAAAAAAGGATTTATCAGCCATGTTGGCCCAAGCTGAAGATGGCGGAAAAGGATTAAAACGCACTTTGGGTGCAGGTAATTTGGTTGCATTAGGCGTAGGTGCAATAATAGGTGCAGGCTTATTTGTAAGAACTGCCGCAGCAGCATCAGAAGCTGCTGGACCAGCAGTTACCTTATCTTTCATAGTTGCAGCAATTGGTTGCGCCTTTGCAGGATTGTGTTATGCTGAATTTGCCGCCATGATTCCTATTTCAGGAAGTGCTTATGCTTATTCTTATGTAACTATGGGCGAAATGGTAGCCTGGATTATTGGATGGGCTTTAATTATGGAATATGCCCTAGGAGCAGCCACAGTATCAATTGCATGGAGCGAGTATTTGAATAGTTTATTTGGAGGACGGATTCCTTATGAATGGAGTCATTCCCCTTTTGAAAGTATTACTGACGCCGCAGGTGTTTTACACCACGGCATTATGAATGCACCTGCTTTGATTATTTTATTAATGTTGACTTTATTATTAATTAAAGGAACGCAAGAATCTGCCATTGTAAATGCCATCATTGTATTTATAAAAGTGGCCATTGTAATAATTTTCATTTTTATAGGCTGGAGATTTATTGACCCAGCTAATCATACCCCTTATATGATACCTGCTGATGCTCCAGGTCATGAAGCATTTAGAAAACATGGATGGGGTGGCGTTTTAGGTGGAGCCGCTATCGTATTCTTTGCTTTTATTGGATTTGATGCAGTTTCAACTGCAGCGCAAGAAGCAAAAAATCCCAAAAGAGATATGCCTATTGGTATTATTGGATCATTGATCGTATGTACTATTTTATATGTTCTATTTTCATACGTATTAACTGGCGTTGCCAATTGGAAAGAGTTTGCCTTAGCTGGTAAAGAGGCGTCAGTTGCCTATGCCATTGAACACCACATGCCAGGATTTCTATGGTTAGCCACTGCAGTTAAAATTGGAATTCTTGCAGGTTTTTCTTCTGTAATATTAGTGATGTTGATGGGTCAGTCGCGTGTATTTTATTCTATGGCCAATGACGGATTGCTTCCTAAAGTATTTTCAGATTTACATCCTAAATACAGAACGCCGTATAAATCAAATTGGATTTTATTTGTATTTGTAGGAGCCTTTGCAGCCTTTGTACCTGGAAGTGTGGCAGGTGATTTAACTTCATTTGGAACCTTATTTGCTTTCATATTAGTGAGTGGTGGAATTTGGTTGCTAAGACGTTCTGATCCTATTACCCCTAGACCATTTAAAACCCCACTGGTTCCTTTAGTTCCAATTCTAGGTATTTTAGTTTGTGGTGCCATGATTTCTCAATTAGATCCTCAAACTTTACTTGTTGCTTTTGGCTGGATGGCTTTAGGACTTGTGGTTTACTTTATCTATGGTCGCAAACATAGTAATTTGAACAAGTAATTTCATTCAATTTATATTAAATAGTCTCGAGAAATCGGGACTATTTTTTTTTACTTACTTTTGCAGACCTTAATACTTAATGAAATGGGAAGAATATTTGAAGTAAGAAAAGCCACGATGTTCAAAAGGTTTGATCGTATGGCAAAGCAATTTACCAGAATAGGTAAAGAGATTGTAATTGCAGTTAAAGCAAGCGGCCCGAATCCTGATGACAATCCTGCTTTAAGAAGATGCTATCAAAATGCAAGAAGTGTGGGTATGCCTAAGGACCGAGTGGAGGCGGCTATTAAAAGAGCCATGGGTAAGGATACAAGCAACTATGAAGAAATATTGTATGAAGGTTATGCACCACATGGAGTGGCTTTATTAGTGGAAACCGCCACCGATAATCATGTAAGAACTGTAGCCAATGTTAAAAGTCATTTTAATAAAGGGCAAGGTACTTTAGGGAATTCAGGCAGTGTAAGTTTCCAATTTAAAAAAATGGGTGTTTTTAAACTAAAGCCAGAAGGATTAAATATGGACGATCTAGAATTAGATTTAATAGATCATGGTTTAGATGAATTAGGCGAAAGCAGTGATGACAATGGAAATGCAATTATAGTTTTACGTTGTGCCTTTACCGATTTCGGAAATTTACAAAAAGCATTAGAAGATAAAAATTTATCTCCTATAAGTGCCGAGCTAGAGTGGATTCCAACGACAACGGTTCCTGTTAGTGATGAACAAGCAGAGGATATTAGTAAATTAATTGAAAGATTAGAAGAAGACGAAGACGTAAACAAAGTGTTTCACAACATGGGCGCATAGATTTATAATACTTTTACGATTTTTTATTTATTCGAAATACTATGAAACTTATTTGCACCATCCTATTAGCTGAATTGCTTTTACCAAAAATAAAAGACACTATTATGCCTGTATTTAATGCGTATGCTATTAAAACAGAGGTTAAAGTGCCTGCCAATTACTACACTACTCATACAGGATTCTTTTGCAACACCGAAAGAGCTTTAGAAAAGCAAACTAAGGTTTCAGTAAAATTTAGATTGGGATCGGTTGAACAAACACAAAAATTAGAAGGCTATAATTTATCTAGTACTATTCACTAAATAAATAGCTTCGCCTACTCACTCATCATCTCATTAATCACTTTGATAATTTCTTCGGTATTGGGTTTGGAGAAATAATCTCCATCACTTGCAAATGCAGGACGGTGTGCTTTCGCACTTAATGTACGCGCTGCAACATCCAACCAGCGATAACCTCCTTGGCCTTCTATCACTTGTTGGTACATATAAGCACTAGCGCCACCTGGCACATCCTCATCAATAAAAATAATACGATTTGTTTTTTTAAGCGAAGCTAGAATTTGATGATTGATATCAAATGGCAATAAAGTTTGTACATCTATAATTTCACAATCTATACCCATATCACTCAATCTAATGGCAGCATCTTCAATAATTCTTAAAGTAGAGCCATAGGAAACTATGGTAATGTCATTTCCTTCTTTTAAAATTTCAGGCTTGCCTAATGGAACCGTAAATTCTGTAATATTAGAAGGCATTGTTTCTTTTAATCGATACCCATTTAGACACTCAATTAATAAGGCAGGGTCATTGCCACGTAAAAGTGTATTGTACATGCCCACCGCTTGTACCATATTTCTTGGCACACAAACATACATGCCTCTTAAAGCATTAAGAATGACAGCCATGGGTGACCCACTATGAAATATCCCTTCTAATCTATGGCCTCTGGTTCTGATAATCACCGGGCTACTTTGTATACCATTACTACGATAATGTAAGGTGGAGATATCATCACTTAAAGTTTGTATACCGTACAATAAATAATCCAAATATTGTATTTCAGCAATAGGACGTAAACCCCTCAAGGCCATTCCATGTGCTTGCCCAATAATAGATTGCTCTCTTATGCCTGTATCAAAAATACGATCAACTCCATGCTTCAATTGCAAGCCTGCGAAGCCTTGATTGACATCACCAATTTTACCTAAATCTTCTCCAAAAGCATATACCTTAGGATTTTGTTCAAATAAAACATCAAAATAATGATTCAATACTTCATAGCCATTTAATGTTGGAGCATCATTTGGATATATAGGATCTACTACAGATACGTTTAAAGTACTCAAAGGCCCTTCATTGTATAAATCCTTGCTATAAAAAGGAGCTTCTTGCTGATAATAATCGTCTAAGAATTGGCGAATCGCTTTTGCATTAGGATGATTTTTTACTTTTTCAAGCACAATACTAAATGCTCTAAAAATATCTCTTTTCAAGGGCTCTCTACTATGTGCTAATTCATGAATTAAGTCATTCGCTATTTTTAAAGTTGCTTCATTTAAACCTTGTTGAACTAATTGTATGCCTTGATTCGTTTTTTCTTTAATAGGTGCAATGTATTTTTCCCATGCAGCTAATTTTTTCAGGCGCACTTCTTGTTTCACTTCCGATTCCAACTCTTGTAAAAAATCTTCGTTAGTTAATTCATTTACCAAAAGCCACTCTCGCATTTTTTTATTGCAATCCCATTCTCTTTCCCACTGAAGTCTTTCTGAACTCTTATAACGCTCATGACTTCCACTGGTTGAATGCCCTTGTGGCTGCGTCATTTCTTTAACATGAAATAAAACAGGTGTATGCGTATCTCGTGTATACGAAATGCCTTCTTCAAAAGTTTCGCATAAGGCTGCATAATCCCATCCATTCACTGTATAAATTTTAATACCATTGGTTCCATTCTCTATTTCAAATCCTTTTAATACTTTAGAAATTGATCCTTTAGTGGTTTGTAAATGAGTAGGTACCGAAATGCCGTAACCATCATCATATACAAAAATGGCCAAAGGCACTTGCAATACGCCTGCCGCATTGACGACTTCCCAAAACTGACCTTCAGAAGTACTAGCATCCCCAATGGTGCAAAAACAAACCTCATTTCCGTTATTGCTTAAATTAGAAAAAAGTTCCTTGTGTTTTGAATTTCTAAAGCATTGCGAAGCAAAGGCCATGCCTAAACCGCGCACCATTTGTCCAGCAGTAGGTGCAATGTCCGCAGAAATATTAAAGCTGTTTGTTAAATTACTCCACTCCCCTTTTTTATTGACAAATTCAGTGGCAAAATGAGCGTTCATATTTTTACCACCACTATAAGGGTCATTGTATACATCAGAATACAATTGTGAAAAATAGTCTTCAATCGTAGCTACTCCTAAAGCAAACATAAAAGTTTGGTCTCTATAATAGCCACTTCTAAAATCTCCTTTTTGAAAAAATTTAGCCAAAGCAATCTGAGCCACTTCTTTTCCATCTCCAAAAATGCCAAATTTTGCTTTTCCTGTTAAAACTTCCCTTCTGCCCAACAAACTAACTTCTCTACTCATTAAAGCCATACGATAGTCGGCAATAACGGAGTTCCGAAATGCCTCAAAGGAGAGCATGTCTTGGGTAGATACAGCGTCTAGGGTGGATTCCATTTGACAAAAATAGGGGTCAAAATTCATAAAAAGTAAAGAATTAAGTAAAATCATCTAATTAGTAATTTTTCAATAAATTTACACTGCTCTTTTAACATCATTTTAGCCACCTTTTCTGGAAGCCCAAGTGGTAGATGTACTACTCCCTAATCGCAAAACCAATCATACAATCATAAAACAGTGCTCATGAAAATTAAAATTTTATTTTTTTGCCTACTCCTATCTGCATCTAGCTGGGCGCAATCCAGCATTCATTTTGATAAAACAACCTATAGTTTTGGTAAAATAAAAAAGGGCATCCACAAGTCGGTTGTTTTTAGTTTTGAGAATTTAAGTTCAAAACCTGCAGTGATAGAATTTGCCAATGCTGAATGTGGTTGCACTCAACCTGAATTCAATCAAAACCCAGTATTAAAAGGTCAAAAAGGAAACATCAAAGTAACCTATACAGCCCCCTCTGTTGGTGTATTTAAAAAACGTGTTACTGTAAAATTTGCTGGTGAAAAAGAAGTAACTGAATTAGTCATCGAAGGAGAAGTTATTTAATCCATTTTTTATAGTAATGATAAGTATTAGTCAAAGAGGTGCACATATGCCCTCTTCTCCAATTCGAAAACTAGCTGCCTATTCTGACGCTGCAAAAAAACAAGGCGTTAAAGTTTACCACTTAAACATTGGACAACCAGATATTGAAACCCCCAGTATAATGATGGAGGCGGTAAAGCATGCCGATTTAAAAGTATTGGAATATACAGATAGCGCAGGAATTTTAAGTTTCAGAAAAAAATTAGCCGCTTATTATACTACAAAAGGCATTGAAGTTAGCTATGAACATATTTTAATCACCATTGGAGGAAGCGAAGGAATATTATTTGCTTTTATGGCTTGCTTAGATGCTGGCGATGAAATCATTGTTCCAGAACCTTTTTATGCCAATTATATTGGTTTTGCCATGGCTGCAGGAATTAAAATCATTCCAATTACTTCAACTATTGAAAGCGGATTTGCTTTGCCGCCCATTGAATCTTTCAAAGAAAAAATTACACCCAGAACAAAAGGTATTTTCATTTGCAATCCCAATAACCCTACTGGTTATGTTTATAGCGAGGCTGAACTAAATCAAATAAGAGATTTAATTAAAGAAAAGGATTTGTATTTATTTTCTGACGAAGCTTACACCGAATTTAGTTATGAAGGCAAAGTTAAAAGTACACTTACATTAACAGGTGTAGAAGAGCATGTAATTATGATTGACACCTTTAGTAAAAAATATTCCGCCTGTGGTGCAAGAATAGGTGCCTTAGTTACTAAAAACAAGGCGGTTATTGAAGCGGTGATGAAGTTTTCACAAGCAAGGTTAAGTCCACCCACTTTGGAACAAATAGCAGCTGAAGCCGCTTTAAGTTTACCTGCTTCTTATTTTGATGAAACCAGAGCTGAATATAAAAACAGAAGAGACGTTTTAATCAAAAGACTTTCTAAAATGAAGGGCGTTTTTTGTCCTGCGCCAAGTGGTGCTTTTTATGTGATGGCCCAACTTCCTGTAGACAATACGGATAAATTTTGCCAATGGTTATTGACCGATTTTAGATATAATAATGCCACTGTGATGTTGGCACCAGGTAGTGGCTTTTATACCAGCCCTGGCTTAGGCACCAATGAAGTAAGATTGGCCTATGTACTCAATGAAGCTGCTATCAATGAGGCCATGGATTGCCTAGACCATGCCTTACAAGTATATCCCAACAGACAAGTTTAATTTTAAGAATATTCCGTAAGTTTAGGCACTAAATAAACTAGTATGAAACTTCTTATTCGCTCCATTCAATTGGTGATGTTTTGCTTTTTAATGCAAACTGTTCAAGCACAAATAACGCCCGCTCCTGATCGCAATGAAGGCGGAGGACCTTATACGCAATTAATTATTAGAGGGGTAACATTAATAAATGGAACTGGGGCGCCGGCCATAGGTCCGGTGGATATTGTTATTGAAAATAATAGAATTACTAAAATTGTAGTAGTAGCCAATGAAGGCAACCCCATTAAAGCAGAACGTAGACCTGTATTAGCAAAGAACGGAAAAGAAGTGGATGCTAATGGAATGTATGCTCTACCTGGTTTGATTGATATGCATACGCACATAGGAGGCAAGGAACAAGGAACCCCAGCAGAGTATGTGTATAAATTATGGATGGCACATGGTATAACCACTGTTCGTGAAGTAATGGCGGGTAATGGATTGGATTGGGTGTTAAGTGAAAAGAAAAGAAGTGCTGAGAATAAAATAGTAGCGCCGCGTATTTTTGCTTACACCGCATTTGGACAAGGAAGTAAAAAAGCAATTGTTACTGCACAAGATGCTAGAGATTGGGTAAATGAAAATGCAAAAAATGGTGCAGATGGAATTAAATTTTTTGGCGCTTCCCCTGAAGTCATGGACGCAGCTATTAGAGAAAATAAAAGAATTGGTTTAAGATCCTGCTCGCACCATGCACAAACGGATGTAGCAAGATGGAATGTATTAAACTCTGCAAGGGCCGGTATGACAAGCATGGAACATTGGTATGGATTACCAGAAGCTTTATTTGAAAATAAAACTGTACAAGATTTTCCGTTAGATTACAATTATACCAATGAGCAAAGTAGGTTTGAAAATGCGGGAAAATTATGGAAACAAGCAGCAGCACCCTATTCAGAAAAGTGGAATAAAGTAATGAATGAGCTATTGGCATTGGATTTTACATTAGACCCTACATTTAATATTTACGAAGCGAATCGTGATTTACAAAGAGCTAGAAGAGCAGAATGGCACGAAAAATACACTTTGCCATCACTTTGGAAATTTTATTCACCAAGCAGAAACTCACATGGGTCCTATTGGTTTGATTGGGGAACTGAACAAGAAGTGGAATGGAAAAACAATTACAAGTTATGGATGGCTTTTATCAATGAATATAAAAATAGAGGTGGCCGTGTAACTGCAGGATCTGATAACGGATTTATTTATCAAACCTATGGATTTGGTTTTATTAGAGAATTAGAATTATTAAGAGAGGCTGGCTTTCATCCATTAGAAGTAATTCGTTCTGCCACCTTAAATGCTGCACAAGCATTAGGCATGGAAAAAGATTTAGGTTCGGTGGAAATAGGCAAATTAGCTGATATCATTATTGTTGATGCCAATCCTTTAAAAAACTTACAAGTACTTTATGGAACAGGCGCCATACATTTAACACAGGATGGCACTGCTACTAGAATTGGCGGTGTGAAATACACTGTTAAAGATGGTATTGTATATGATGCCAAACAACTTTTAAACGATGTAAAAGTAATGGTAGACAAAGCCAAAGAAAAAGAAAATTTTAAAATAACTCAACCAGGATTAGATTGGTAATTGTTATTTTTTACTCATGAAAGTAGAGATACAAAAAAATAGTGGGTCAAAAAATACGATTCGTTTTATTACAAAGGAGGAAGGCATTGAATGGGCTTATGGAGATGATTTTATGATCTTGCATGATTTAAGCCATTATGCCATTGAGAAAACACTTGGCTACACCACTGCCTTTTTCGGACTTATTAAATCTGGCGTTAAAATAAAAGATTTTAATGACAAGGCAACAAGGGATAAGATGCATTTAACCAATGACGCTTGGTATGCCGAAGGGTTGGCCAATTTAATTCTTATTGAATACACACAAGGCCAATTTGAAAATTTTAATGAGGTTTTTAAATCCACATTAAGTAAGACCAATCCCAATACTCCTTTTTTAGCTATAAACGAATTGGATATAAAAAAAACAAGGATACTATTTACTGATTTAGTAAAAAAATGGAAATTACTCACAGAAAAAGAAACTATGGAGTTGGAATTTTAGCATTTTATATTAAATTCAATGCATGAAAAAAATACTATCCCTATTCGTGCTGCTTATTATCTGCAATTCCTTAATGGCGCAAAAAGATTTCGTTGGCAGATGGCTTTCTCCAAGTAAAAAAGGAATAGTTGAAACCTATATTCAAGGAAATAAGCTTTACGGCAAATTAATATGGGTAAAAACTGAACGTAAAGACATTTACAATAAAGAAGAAAGCCTAAGAAACAGAGATCTGAAAGGATTGATTAATCTAAGCGATTTTAGTTGGGAAGCCCCACAGTGGGTAAATGGAAAAATTTACGACCCAGAAAATGGTTCTACTTATAGCAGCAAAATGTGGCTGAGTGACAATAAAGAAGAATTAAATATCAGAGGTTATATTGGATTTTCCATAGTGGGTCGCACTGCAAAATTTACAAAAGTAAAATAGCAGTACTATCTATTAAATAATAGCTTAAAGTAAAAAGAGGGCTTAGTAAGTCGCGCTCTTATATCTACTTCATAAAACATACAAGATATTAGTTCTTTCACTTGTTTATTTCTATTGCTAATATTCACTAGTAAATTAAACAACCAAGGAAACATAATTAGTTTTTGCAAACGATGACTTAATCTCAATTCTGCGCCCAAACCTCTTTCCACATCCAAATCATATTGATACAAAGTTGCTGCAGAAAAGTCATTTGCTGCAATGGCATTAGCAGCTTGATTAGCCGCATACCTTCCAGAATACAATGCATTGCCAATACCCTCTCCCGTAAATGGATCAATTAAACTTGCTGCGTCACCAACCAGCATATAACGCTCACCAGATAAAAGTCTTTTCTTACTGCCAAGTGGTAAACCATAGCCTTCCACAGAACCAATTAAAGTCGCGTCTTTAAAACGCTCTTTAATGATAGGATCCGTTTCAACAATCCTCTTTAGCTCCTTTGTTAAATTAATTTTTCTTTTGCTGATTTCCTCCGTAAGCATGCCTACGCCAACATTGGCTTCTCCATTAGGCAATGGGAAAATCCAAAAATAACCTGGCAAGACTGATTTGATAAAATGCAACTCGATAAAATTATCCGCATTCATTCCAGTCACATTTTTATAATAGGCCCGAATACCTGCTACATTGTGTTTCGGCTCCATCACTATATTAGCCACTTTTTTAGAAAAGCTTGAATGTGCACCATTGGCCACAATTAATAAATCGGCTTTCACAATAAAATCATTGTCTGCAGTGATCAAATAACCATCCGACTCTAATTGGTACGAACTAATATTTATGCCTTCATAAAATGTAACATGCTGGCATCTTTTAATTTCTTCTACCAAAAAATTATCGAAATCCATTCGCTTACATACATAACCAATAGGGTTTGATTTTTGAGTAGTGCTATTTTGATCATAATCGGGTCTATACCCTACTTCCAATTTATGGCGATTAGGTGCGACAAAAGTAGCCCCCCAACTGTTAAGTTTAATGGAGTCTAATTTGTCTAATCTTTTAACAATTTCAGGGTCAATTCTATTTAAAGAGGTAATCACTTTTCCACTTAAACCATCCCCACAAATTTTATCTCTAGGAAATATAGCTTTATCAATGACCACACAGTCAATACCCAACTTATTCAACTGCAAAGCGGCAGAACATCCAGCAGGACCTGCCCCAATAATACATACCTTAGTTTTAATCATGTTCTTAGCCTGTTTCAACATCTAAATTAAATAAAATTAATGGCTTTAAATTAAAAAATATCTGCATAGATATAACTTTGAAATTTTGCAATTAATGGTTAATTTGCCTTAGCTAGCTTGCTATTCAATTCTACTTACTTTACAATGATGCAATTTATAGGTCACCTACACCCTGTTATCGTACACCTGCCTATAGGTATACTACTACTAGGTGCATTTTTAATGATCTATCAAGGCAAAAATGAAAGCAAATATGATCAAATCATATCCTTAGCATTTTTATTAGGAAGTTGTAGCGCAGTATTGGCTTGCATCACTGGCTGGCTTTTGGGACAATCTGGAGAATATGACGAAGTAATTTTACAAAAACATCAATGGGTAGGTATCGTTACCGCCATCATTGGATGGTCTTGTTATTTGATAGAAAAATATAGAAAAATACTTGTTGCTGTTTTAGTGGTATTGCTCATTTTAGCTGGACATTTTGGTTCTACTTTAACGCATGGCGAAAATTATTTATTTAGTACAAATCAAAAACAAGATACTGTTGTTGAAAAAAAATACGATACCACAAAAAAGATTAGCGCAACATTAGTTTTGAATGGGCAAGACTCCATTCGTATAGTACGTTCAAATATTTATAAAGAGGAAATAAAGCCCCTTTTACAAACACGTTGCGTTAGTTGTCATGGTTCCTTAAAGCAAAAAGGGGGCTTGCGCTTAGATAGCGAAACCTTTATTAAAAAAGGTGGAAAAAATGGCCTCGTTTTAGTGGCAGGAGATCTTTTAAAAAGTATCATGTATACTAATATACTATTGCCATTGGAAGACGAAAAACATATGCCACCCAAAGGAAAGCATCAACTTTCAGAGACTGAAATAGCCATCATAAAAAAATGGATAGGAGCCGGCGCTTCTTTTGAAGACAAAGTAGACACCGTAACAAATACGCATCATGAAATAAAAACAGATTCAGTGGCTAAAATTTTACCTAAAAAAGAAGATAAGGGTATTCAATCTGCTATATCTATTCCAAAGGCAACCATGCCCAAGCCAATTAAAAATGAAGTGTTTGAATTTTTTAAAAATAAGAATATTCTCATAACCCCTACTGGAGAAAGCGCTACTTATGTAATGGCCAACTTTGTAAATGACCTACCTTTCAACAGTAAAGACATAGTTGATTTAAAAATGATTAAAGAACAACTCACTTCCTTAAAACTAACTAATCTGCCTATAAAGGACAGCGATATCAAAATCATTGCTGAGTTTAAAAATATTACTAAATTGAATTTAGAAAATACCGCTATAACGGATGAGTCTATCACTTACCTCAAACAACTACCTAAATTGGAACAACTTAATTTATACGGTACCAATATTACAGATGAAAGTTTAAAACAATTAGCCTTGTATAAAAATATAGCTGTACTTTATTTATGGAAAACAAAAGTAACCCAGCTTGGTGTTGAAAGTTTTATGAAAATAAAACCCAATGTAAAAATTGAAATTGGCAACTTTAAATTTCAACAAAAATGAAAAAATATTATTTAATACTAGGTTTTATAGTATTCCTTTTTGCATTTAATAATGGTTCAAAATTACCAGCAGATGTAGCAGCCGCTTATAAAGACTTACCTACTGTGATTGACTACAACGAACATGTAAAACCTATTTTATCAGACAAATGTTATGCTTGTCATGGCCCAGATATTACCAAGCTAAAAGCAGGACTTAGATTAGATATTGCCGATTCTGCTTATGCCCAATTAAAGGAAAGTCCAGGCAAAGTGGCTATCTATCCAGGTGACCTAAATAAAAGTGAATTGTTTCATCGTATTATTTCTACGGATGCTGATTACATGATGCCTGAGCCTAGCTCTCACTTAAGTTTGAGTGCAAGAGAAAAAGCCATTCTTGTAAAATGGATTGAAACTGGTGCCATCTATAAGCCTCATTGGGCTTTTGTTGCACCCAGCAATAAGGCTGTTCCAATGATCTATAATTTAACCCCCAATAATCCAATTGACAATTTTGTATATACCAAATTACAACAAGAAGGTCTGCAACCTAATCCTTCTGCATCAAAAGAAATATTATTAAGACGTGTTTCATTAGATTTAACTGGATTACCGCCCACCATTGAAGAATTAGATGCCTTTGTAAATGATAAAAGTCCTAATGCTTACGAAAAACAAGTAGACAGGTTAATGAATTCGCCTCATTATGGAGAAAAAATGGCAACACAATGGCTTGACTTAGCTCGTTTTGCCGACTCATATGGTTATACAGTGGATAGAACAAGGGATATGTCCGTCTATCGTGATTGGGTGATTAAAGCTTTTAATGAAAATTTATCTTATAAAAATTTCATTCATTATCAATTAGCAGGTGACTTAATGCCCAATCCATCAAAAGACATGATTATTGCAACGGCATTCAATAGAAATCATCCGCAAAATATGGAAGGAGGAATTATTGAATCAGAATTCCAAACCGAATATGTAATGGATCGTACCAATACATTTGGTGAAGCATTTATGTCTATCTCCGTTGGATGCGCAAGATGCCATGACCATAAATACGATCCAGTATCTCAGGAAAATTATTACCAATTATATAGTTTTTTCAACAACGTAAAAGAAGCAGGTCAAATATCATGGAACGACGATATGCCTACACCTACTTTACTATTGCCAACCAAAGAGGAAGAGAAAACCATTCAATACTTTAAAACAGCCATCAAAGAAAAAGAAGCACAATTACAAGAAAGAATAAAAAATGCGGATGTTGATTTTGACAATTGGCTGAAAGAAGAAAAGTACAAAACACTTCGTGATAATAATATACCCGAAGCCTCCCTACAGGGTTACTATTCCTTTGAAGACTCGTTAAAGAATAGTGTTAACAATAGTAAGGTAGCAATGATGAGACAGGACTGGGATACCAAAAAAGAGATCCCCATTTTTGAAAAAAATAGCGAAGGCCAACACCTACTTTTAAATGGAGACCATTATTTAGATTTAAAAGAAACGGGCATCTTTAGAAAATCGGACCCGTTTACCATTGGCGTATGGATTTATATTCCTAAAGAAATGAAGGAGGGAGTTATTTTTCATAAGAGTAATGCTGAAAGATTGTACAATTTCAAAGGCTATAACTTGTCCATGAAAAACAATCGACTTGAAATGACCATGGCGCACACTGCTCCATCAAATGCAATTACTAAATTGGCGTTGGAAGATGTTCCAAGAAATAAATGGATTCATTTAAGTATGGTTTACGATGGTTCTGCTGAAGCCAAGGGTTTAAATATGTATTTAGACGGAGCGCCATTAGCAATGGAAACAGAAATAGATCAACTATATAAAGACATCGTATTTTTTAATAACGAGGAACCTGCTTTACAATTTGGCGCTTGGTATAGAGGATTAGGATTTAAAGGTGGCAAAATAGATGACATTGTTGTATACAATAGAGCCTTGACTCCTTTTGAAATAAAAATTTTAGCAAAAAAAGCCAATTGGGAAGACATTGCTCAAAAGTCAAGAAAAGAATTGTCAAAAGCAGAAACCACTATTTTAAGGGAGTACTATGTATCAGCCATTCATCCTCAAATTAGTGAAGCCAGAAAGGCGCTGCAATTAGAACGAAAATTATTCGCCGACACCACTGAGCATATTAAAGAGTTAATGGTGATGCAGGAAATGTCTAAGCCTAAGAAAACTTATTTATTAAGTAGGGGACAATATGATGCCCCAGCTAAAGAAGTTTTTCCGAATACGCCAGAAAGAATATTTCCCTTTCCTTCCAACTTGCCCAAAAATAGATATGGCTTAGCACAATGGTTAACCGATGACCGCAACCCATTAACTGCAAGAGTGGCTGTAAATCATTTATGGCAAAATTTCTTTGGCAATGGCATTGTAAAAACGGCGGAGAATTTTGGAAATCAAGGTGAAGTGCCAAGTCATTTGGATTTATTAGATTGGCTCGCTATTGAATTTAGAGAAAGCGGATGGGATGTAAAAAAGATGAATAAATTAATTGTCATGTCTGCCACCTATCAACAAGATTCCAAAGCTAGCTTGATTGCAAAAGAAAAGGATCCAGAAAATAGATTACTAGCCAGGGGCCCTGCGAATAGATTAACATCTGAAATGATTCGTGACAACGCACTCACTGCATGCGGCATTTTAAATAAAAAAATAGGAGGAAAAAGTTTTTACCCTTATCAACCTGAAGGACTTTGGGAAATTAACAATACCAGTTATATTCAGGACAGCACTGATGAAGTGTATAGAAGAAGTTTGTACATCATACTTAAAAGAACGGTACCCAATCCAACCCTCGCCAACTTTGATGGTCCTTCAAGAGCTTCTTGTGTAGTGCGTAGACAATCAACCAATACGCCATTACAAGCTTTAGTCACTTTAAATGACCCTACTTTTATTGAAGCCGCAAAAATTATGGGAGAAGCAATGAGCAAGCAAGCAAACAATCAAATTGCAATTAATGAGGCGTATAGAAAATTAACGGGAACAACGCCAAGCCCTAAAGAAATTGCATTACTTACTTCCCTGCAACAAAATGAATACAGCAAGTTTAAATCTAACCCTAATAAAATAAAGGGATGGTTGAACACAGGCTTATATAAAATTAATAAAACATTAGACCTTTCATTGGTAGCAGCCAATACAGTGGTAGCAAGTACCATTTTAAATTCTGACGCTACAATAACTAAAAGATAAAAGTATGGGACACGAACCAGATTTTAAAATAAACCATCCCGATTTCGAAGCATTCAATAAAAGATTAGAAAGAAGGGATTTCTTGAAAAAGACCGCAGGAGGTTTTGGTGCTTTGGCATTAGGCACTTTATTAAGTGGCAGTATATCTAGCAAAACTTTTGAACAACAAATACTAGAGGCTTTACCTACCATCGCCCCTAAAGCAAAAAGAGTGCTTTATTTATTTATGAGTGGCGGACCCTCTCAATTTGAAACATTTGACTACAAGCCAATGCTTAGTTCGATGCTTGGGCAAGGGCTACCAGAATCGGTAAGAAATGGACAAAGATTAACTGGCATGAGTGCCAATCAAGCCATTTTACCTATTGCTCCCTCTTTTTGTGATTTTAAACAATATGGAAAAAGCAGAACATGGGTGAGTGACTTATTGCCCTATTCTGCACAAGTGGTGGATGAATTGTGTATTATAAAATCGATGTATACCGAGCAAATTAATCACGACCCTGCACTTACTTTTTTTCAAACAGGTCATCAGCTTCCTGGTCGTCCCTCTATTGGGTCATGGCTTAGTTATGGATTAGGTTCTGAAAATAAAAATTTACCCGCCTTTATTGTTTTAGTTTCAAAAAATGCATCCAGAGATCAACCTTTGTATGCAAGGTTATGGGGAAATGGATTTTTACCCTCTCAACACCAAGGCGTACAATTTAGATCAGGAAATGATCCGGTTTTATTTTTAAATAACCCAGAAGGATACGACGGAAAGGATAGAAAAGAAATGCTTAGTTATTTAACCAAGTTAAATGAAATGCAAAATGATGTTTGGGGTGATCCAGAAGTTGAAGCAAGAATGTCGCAATATGAATTGGCATTTAGAATGCAAACCTCTGTACCTGATGTAATGGACACGGCTAATGAAACTGATGAAGTTTTTGAATTATATGGTCCAGATAGCAGAGACAAAGGAACCTATGCAGCCAATTGCATTTTAGCGAGAAAATTATTAGAAAAAGATGTTCGCTTTGTACAATTGTATCACCAAGGATGGGACCATCATGGCTCCTTACCACAAGGCATAAAGCAACAATGTAAACAAACCGACCAACCTACTGCTGCTTTAATCATGGACTTAAAAAGAAGAGGCATGTTAGAAGATACATTAGTGATTTGGGGTGGGGAATTTGGCAGAACTGTATATTCACAAGGAAAGTTAGATAAAGAAAATTACGGAAGAGATCATCATCCTCGATGCTTTACCATGTGGATGGCAGGAGCAGGCGTAAAAACCGGCATCACTTATGGTGCCACAGATGACTTTAGTTACAACATTATAAAAAATCCAGTGCATGTGCATGATTTCCAAGCTACCCTATTGGATATTATGGGGCTTAATCATGAACAATTGGTTTATAAATACCAGGGAAGACGTTTCAGATTAACGGATGTTTCTGGAACCGTTATTAAAGATATTTTGACTTAATGGTATACTGAATTAGTGAATTAATTTTTCTGCCAATCTATTACGGTAAAAACAATTTTTGAATAATCGTTTTTCTCATACAAGATGCCAATATTACTTTTATTCATTAAAACCATATCTGAATAAGCTGAATTGTTACTCATTAATTTAGGGTCTACTGCATTGTCAACCACTATATTTTTTTTCCAAGTTAATCCTTCATCATCACTAATACGAAGCATTAAATTGTTTCTGTTTTTAGTATCTGCCGCATTACTAAATGCAAGTAAGTGTTTCCCATTTTTAAAACCAATATTTAAAATACTGCCTTCGCAAACCGGATCTGGTAGTTGTTTGTCAAAATAAGTGGTATCCCAATGAGCACCTCCATTATGACTAATGGCTAGAATTCTAGATCGAATATCACCTTGTTGATTTCGAGCATTCAACATAATTCCATTATTGGATATTTCTGCAGCAGTTGACTCATTGCTTCCGGCAATATTTACTGATTCAGTTAATTTAAAAGTTTTACCATGATCATCTGAATAAAAAGCATGTGCCTGATAATCTTCAAAATGATTTTTAGGTTCCCCCATGGAATGATTGGCAGGAACAAAAATTCTACCCTTATACAAACCTTTGGTAATTTGTAAAGCATGCCCTGGGGTGTTGGCATAGGATCTCCAATCTTCTTTAAAATTATACAAAGAATTTACTTTGGGTTGATTGGGACGATGTGTTTGAGTAGTGATGTTTACCCCTTCACTCCATGTTAATCCATTATCGGTAGAACTGATGTACCAAACCTCTCTCACGCCTAATCCTTTTCTGTTTTCACCTTCATGGTTATTGCCCGTGTTATAAAATAAAAATATTTTTCCTTGAGGAAATGCTGGATCAGTTTTATCCACTACGGGTGCAGGATTGCCAGCTTGCAATGAATCATAATTTGCCAAGATGGTTATAGTAGACCAAGTATGACCATTGTCTTTACTTCTTTTCATTACAATATCAATATTTCCAAAATCTCCAGATGAATTTACTCGACCCTCACAAAAAGCCAATAAATCATGATTAGCTAATTTAATAATGGCAGGTATTCTAAAACTTTTATAACCATCCTTACCTGATTCAAAAACTGGGACTTTATTTGCCTGCCCAAAAGAAATCGCACTTATTGATAAACAGATAAATAAAAAAAATATTGTCTTTTTCATTGGAATGAAATTTTATGAATGACTAAGCCCTAAAGCTACTCTCTAAAACTAATAACAATATAAGGAATTTAATAGGTTTAAAAAAAATGATACAAGTAACTATATTTTTATTAAATTTAACTACCAATAAATAAAAAAAATATGCATCAAGTACCTGATCAATTATTAAAATCAATGAATGAATCCTATACGCTTACTGAAAGCCATATTAGTTTTTATAAAAAAAATGGATTTATTAAATTAAAGCAGGTTTTTAATAAAGAAGAGATTGACTTTTTAAATGAAGTCATCACCAACGAAGTAAATGCGCTTAATAAGCAAGTGCTTTCTATGGAGGAAAGAGATACTTATGGCAAAGCCTTTTTACAAATAATGAATATTTGGAAAAAATCCAATACAGTAAAAGAAATAGTTTTTGGAAAAAAATTAGCTAAGATAGCTGCTGAATTAATGGAAGTAGATGGTGTAAGACTTTATCATGATCAAGCATTGTATAAAGAACCAAGTGGTGGTCATACCCCTTGGCATGCAGACCAATATTATTGGCCACTTGCTTCAGATAAAACGGTTACCGCTTGGATACCATTACAAAATACACCTTTGGAATGGGGACCACTTGAATACAGTGCAGGCAGCGATCAATTATTAGATGGTCGTGACAAAGAAATTAGTGATGAGAGTCAACAGTTTTTAGAAAACGCCTTAAAAGAGAAAGGTTTTGAACATGTAGTGGAAGCTTTTGATTTA